>JABAOH010010624.1_pt1 | contig 17919 bp, 10 predicted proteins | sample 7062181 | NCBI WGS metagenome assembly JABAOH01 (sample SAMN14538630, study PRJNA623070) | marine sediment metagenome | biome: marine biome [ENVO:00000428]; feature: marine pelagic biome [ENVO:01000023]; material: deep marine sediment [ENVO:00002113]; isolation source: pool of 5 deep marine... | reverse complement strand
TGACGCAGACCTCCAGGCACATCGACTGCCCCGCGATTTCGAATTTCACAACCACGGAATGCTAACTCGCAATGAAGTTGCCAATCTTCTGCGATGCTCGGATGTCTTCCTCGATCTCTCGGATTACCAGGCATTCGGCCGAGCGGGCCTGGAGGCGATGGCCTGCGGTTGCGCTACGATTCTGCCCCTGAAAGGGGGCGCCTCGGAGTATGGGCGCCATGGGGAAAATTGCCTGATGGTCGATACAAACTCTCAGGAGTCGTGTTTGTCCGCAAGTCGGGAGCTCCTAGACGATGTTGAGCTACGGCAAAGATATTCTGAGCAAGGAAGGAAGACCGCCAGCAGCTATTCGCTTGATGGCGCAGTTTCCAGCGAGTTGCTCTTGTTTGAAAGAGCAATTCATGAGGCGCGAGCCCAACAAAATTTCCGCCGTAAGCCAATGTCCACGACTGAAGAATCACCCTTACCCCTTGTCAAGCTCTAAAATGCACGTGACTGATTCTCTATCGGGACAAATCACGCAGGCAGTCATGAAATGACCCATGCATGGTCCGACACCGTGACTGCTGGATGTGCCAGCGACAAGCGGACCGGTAAAAGTTCGGTCGATGTGGTGATCGTGCATTGGAATACTCCCCGTCTGCTTGAGCGGTGTCTTGTGTCACTTTGGCGGCAAACGCTACCCCCCGACAACATTCTTGTCGTCGACAATGGCAGTGATTGCCCTGCCGAACCACGGCCTGACCATGTTGGTGTAAGACGTATCTTACTGCCAAAAAACATTGGATTTGCTGCAGCCAGCAATCTTGGCGTCAGGTCGCTGGCCAAAAACAAGTGGATCGCATTGGTCAATCCGGATGTGGAACTGGCTCCTGATTGGCTTGAACAGCTTTGCCATGCCGCCGCAAGACATCCTGAATACAGTTTTTTCGCCAGCTGCCTTTTGCAGTATCATCAGCCGAAATTGTTGGACGGCGCTGGCGATTCGTACCACGTAAGTGGTCTCGCCTGGCGGCGAGGCTACGGCCAACCTTTGGACACACGGACTGGGGTTGGGTCGCGAGAAGTTTTTTCTGCCTGTGCTGCGGCAGCACTTTATCGGCGATCGGCCTGGGACGAGGCCTCTGGGCTGGACGAGAATTACTTCTGCTATTTCGAAGATGTCGACCTCGGTTTTCGCCTTCGCTTGCTCGGGCACCGCTGCCTGTATGTTCCTTCGGCAACGGCTCGTCACATCGGCTCGGCCAGTACAAGCCATGACCAACAAATTGCGGCCTATTACGGCCACCGCAATCTGGTATGGACGTACTGGAAAAACATGCCCATGCTTTTGTGGTGCACGTATCTGCCCCAACACCTGCTGGCGAATCTTTTGGTGCTGGTCTGGTCATTTCGAAGGAGGCGCGTCAAAACAATGATCAAGGCCAAATGGGATGCGATTTGTGGGCTGAGGCATGTGTGGCGGCAACGAACAAAGATCCAAAAGACGCGCCGCATTTCCTGTCGTGAGTTACGCGCTGCAATGTGCGGCGTCGACGAATTGTGTGGCCGTTATCTATGGTAGTTACGGAAATGAGCGGTAGTGCGGTCGATGTTGATATCGGCGTGATTTACAGCGGCGAACGGCACTGGTTATATCCACTACTGGAATCGTTGAGCCGATCTGCAGAGGGTGTGCCAGTGCGGCTGATTCTTGTCGACAACTGTGCGCACGATGCAATTCACGGTCTGGAAGAATGGTTTCCTCACCATCGAGTGCTGCACAATAAGCGACGACAAGGTTACGCCGCCAATGTGAACCGAATCCTGGTGGCTTCCACAGCACCTTACACCCTGGTCCTGAACACGGATATGCAATTCGATCCACGCCAGCGGTCCATCGGGCAGATGCTCGATTTCATGGAACGGCATCCCCGCTGTGGTCTGGCTGGTTGTCGGATTCTCCACAAGAATGGTCGGTTCGCCCATTCCGCTCGCCGCTTTCCGACCCTGCGAATGGTGCTGTCCCGGCGAATTCCGTGGTTCCAGGCCTTTCCTGCCGCCAGGCAACGATACTTGTATGCTGACCGCAATGAAAGCGACTCGTTTCGCTGCGACTGGGTTTCCGGTTGTTTCATGATGATCCGTGATAGCGCCCGCAGGCAAGTTGGGCCCTTTGATGAAAAGTACCCAAGGTACTTCGAAGACGTCGACTATTGCCAGCGGATGTCCATCATGGGATGGGACGTTATGTACCACGGCGGGACCTACTGCTACCACTACGAGCAACGTGCCAGCATGAAGCTGTTTTCTGCAGCGGCCATGGCACATGTATACTCCTATTGCCGCTGGCGGATAAAACAGCGGACCTTTATCGGGACACGAAAAGAATCCAAGGAAGGATACCCACGCCTTGAATCTGGACAGACACGCACGGCCTGATCGCTCTTCGCGATTTTTGCTGCTGGCTGCGATCGAACGAAAAGCCAGCCTCCTTCAATTTGGCCTCATTGTCGGGCTGTTTTTGCTGGCGCTGGTGCCGAGATTGTTGATGGCGTGGAAGATCGATGTCTTATGCAACGACGGCGCGCTCTACGTACAGATTGCCCAGCAGTTGGAAAAAGGTGATTATCGCCGTGGATTCCAGGAACTCGGACTCAATGCGTTTCCCCTCATGCTGTACATGGCGAATCGCGTTGGTCTGGACTGCATCCAGGCCGGTCAACTCGGCAATGTACTATTCGCCGCGGCGGTCGTCTTGCCACTGTTCGGCTGGCTGAGCCGGCAATTCGACCGTCGGATCGCCGCATCGGCATGTGTGCTTTATGCCGTACATCCTGCCTTGATCGAATGGAGTCCTGAATTAATTCGCGATCCGCTCTTCTGGTTGCTGGGCACAAGTTCTGTCTATTTTTTTTGGCGGGCAGTGCACGAAGAGCGGTTGGTTATTTTTGCTGTGGCGGGATTGGCTCTTGCCGCCTCCGTGTTCACGCGCGTGGAAGGCCTCTTTCTGGCATTCGTTTTGCTGCTGTGGGCTGCCTGGCGGTCGCAAGAAATGCCGCGGCAGTCCTGGCGAATCGCCACAGGTTGCGCATGTTGCTTCGCCGTCGGACCGTTGATCCTGGTTGCCCTAAATCTGCTGCTGCTCAGCGACCATCCGCCTTGGGAATGGTTTCGGACAGTTCCCCTATCGCTTGCTGCCGACTGGATTGCCCGCAGTCCCGAGACTGCTTCCCTTTCGCTAACGCAGCGCTTGTGGCTTTATGCTAGAGCCTGGGAATCTGGCGTGACGCCGATTTACGCCGTGCTGATTGGGGCGGGCATCGCGTGCCGGCTTCGGGTGTGGTGGAGGGCTGAGCACCAGGCCATATCGCTCTTCGGGGGGGCTATCGCCTTGTCGATGTGGATTCATTTGTGGGCAGCCGGGCAGTCCAGCGAACGCTACGTACTGTTTCTGTTGATCCTGTTGACTCCCTGGGCCTCGCTTGCATTACTCAATCTGGGTTTATGGCTGGAAAAAAAAGCGGTGTTTACACCGCCCAGTTTCCACCGCTGGGTATTTGCTGGATCCCTGCTGACGGCAATCTCGGCCGTTGGTGTCGTCGATGCACTGACGACAACGTATGAGAGCCGCCGCGCCCGCGCAAATCTGGGCACGTGGGTCAATGATCGGTACGGCGTACAGGCTACGGTTGTTGGCACCAAAGACATCGGTAAACTCGTGGCCCATTATGCTCGCGGCAACTACCATTGCCTTTCAACACAACCGACATCCAAAGAATTGGCCCACCTGATCGCTCGACGTCAGCCGACGGTGATTATGCTCTCGGCGTCAGGCCTTGATGCCGCTTGTAGCCGCGAACTGCGGGGGGAAGCATCGCGATGGGGATTTGTAGAAGAGCAGGGGCCGGACATCAAAACCACAGATTATCGCGTGATGATTCTGGTAAAGTGTCCCGCCGTTACGCGGCACTGATCCGGCTGACCTGAAGGTGGGGTTGAAACCTTACAAGCGGACTGAATTCTCGGCCTCCGGCAATCACCTTGACCGCACATTGAGTTTTCCAAAGCGCATACATGATGCTTAGTTGATCACGCTGGCTGCCCTCCGCGATCTCGCGCCACCAGAGCCTGTGAAGTTTCTGGATTTGTGGCGTGTGTCGGCGGAGAATGAGTGCTGTTTCGAGCAGTCCTCGCCTTCTGGGAAAGCCCTCCCTTCGATAACGCTCCATTTGATGCTTCACAACGCTGGGATCGTCCAGCCCAAGGTGAATCACGAAATCGGCCTCTTGGTAGGTGCATCGCCGTTCCGGGTGTATGAAAGTTGCCAAGTCGACGTTCGCCAGGTAATCAGCGACCAAAATGCGCGGATGGACTGCAAGTTGCAGATTCCCATCGACCCAGATGGAATACCTGCTCTCTGAAAACCATTTATCGGCCGCTATTTTGTATTGCCTGGCCGTGAATGCCGGATGGGTGCAGGGCGCGTAATGCACTTCCCAGCCTGCAGCGTTCACCTCACGATCATCTGCAAAGCAGACATGCCGGACGTCGGGAAATAAAGCGGGTAAAAGCCGATCATATCTGCCGAAAATTGCTGTATAGACGACGATATCGCCGGGCTTTTCCAAGGAGGTGGCCCTTCGCCTCGGTGCCGCGGCGAGCGGGCTTGGCCGCTGGGGTCGCTGGCTGCCTGAGACAGGACTCTGCGTGCTATCGCCGCCAAGTCGAATTCGTCGCCATTTCAGCTTGATCCTGTACCAAAGGCTGCGTACTCCCCCGGTGCGCAAGAGAAGATAGAGAAAGCGAAGCTTCGCGCTCGAACTATCTTTTGCAAAAACACCCATCATTGCTACTTGCAACATACTCTTCACTTCATGTCCGTCAGGAGTGCCAACATCAAGAGGGCAGACATGATTTGATGAGCGACCAGAAGACCATTTGTCTGGTGCCACCTGCGTGATCTGGTGCGTTACGATATCTCGTCGCCAGTTGCAGCGTCAAGATAAATTTTGAACGCGTGATGAAGTTACCAGCTGGTGGGACGTACCTTCAACCAGTAAAGATTAGCTGTCCAGCACGATCGCTCTGCACGCGACGAACCGCGCACTCAGGAAACACCCTGATAATCCACCATCGTCGTGAAATGAACCGGTTCGCGCCTGTAGCCCAGCACGTCGGTCAGCGTCGCAAACTTGTTGATCCCGGAACTAAACTCGATGTCGTCCCCCGAAAATTGAAGCGGATGTTCGTAGCCCGCGGCATGTGCCAAGGCCAGCAGTTCCTTTCGAAAGCTTTGGATATACCGCCCCATTCGAACTGCCTTGTCCTCCACATGCAAACCCCGCTGCAACCATGCGTTTTGTGTGGCGATCCCCGTGGGACAGTGTCCCGTATGGCACTTTAAAGCCTGGATGCAACCCACCGCCATCATGGCTTCACGCGCTACGTGGACTAAATCGCACCCCATGGCAAACGCCACAATTGCCCGGTCGGGAAACCCCAGTTTTCCGCTGCCAATCCAGATGATGTCGTTCGCAATGCCAGCGGCCTGAAAGACTTGATAAACCCGCGCAAATCCGATCTTGAAGGGAAGCGACACATGGTCTGAGAACGTTAGTGGTGCCGCACCGGTACCACCTTCGCCACCATCAATTACGATGAAGTCTGGCCCCTCGTTTCGGGCCTTCATGCGGTCGGCTAGGTTTTCCCAAAACTGTATTCCGCCAATGGCCGACTTGATTCCTACCGGCAGTCCACTGGCATCAGCAATCTGTTCTACAAAATTGATCAGTTCGTCGACCGTCGTAAACTCACTGTGTGCATTGGGAGAAATGCAGTCTGTGCCTACCGGCACACCGCGGATGTCCGCGATTTCTGCAGTTACCTTGGCGCCAGGCAAGATACCACCCTTGCCCGGTTTGGCGCCCTGAGAAAGTTTAAGCTCGATACACCGTACTTGTGGGTACATTTCTGTTTTGCGCACCAGTTCAGCAACGCTAAAACGACCGTTTCCGTCACGAGCGCCAAAATATCCGGTGCCAATCTGCCACATCAGGTCGGCGCCCTGAAGATGGTGCGGGCTGATACCCCCTTCGCCCGTGTTCTGGTAGCAGTGCGCCTCTTTCGCACCGCGATTCATTGCCTCAACAGCACGTGCTCCCAGGGCACCAAATGACATTCCAGAAATGTTGACCACCGACTCAGGGCGGTACAGCCTCTTTCGCTGATGACATTCACCCATGATCTTCAGACACGGGATCGCCGTCTTGTCGTCTCGCGGAAATTTTGCCTCGGATTCGGGAAACGGAAACGCATCGTGTTTAATGATGGGATAGCCGGTTCCGTATATCACTTCTGTCGTGCCAAAACCGAACGTGTTATTCATGCCTTTGGCTGAAGCATATATCCAGCTGCGCTCATCGCGGTTGAAGGGCGTTTCCTCCTTGTCGTTCGCAACCCAGTACTGACGCAGTTCGGGGCCAATCGTTTCCATCCAGTAACGCAGATGCCCCACGACGGGAAAATTGTGAAGAATGGTATGCCGCGTCTGCAACACGTCGTACACAAATACGGCCAGCAGCACGACCAGGATTACGATACCTATCCATCCCAACCAGTGCAAAGCAAACAATAAAGATGCCAACATTTTCTCGACCCGCCCCTGACAATGAGAAGTAAAAGCCATCCGCATCCGTGGCCAAAGCCACCAATCTACCTCGCGGATGTCGGGGCTTCAAGAATCAGAAATTGGGGGCTTGCCGCTACGCGATATTTTGCCCCTCACGACCCGAACCAGACCATCGGTCGTCTGTAAGGTTAACCCATCTATCCCCGCAATTCACACGTTTCCCGCCTACCATGCCAGAACCACCTTCAAATCAGCTGATCGCTTACTGGCGAAAAACAGAGCAAATCCCGGCGCGCCGGGATGGCCTCTGCACGGCAAACCATCAAAGTCTGCCCAAGGTGCGCGCATTTTTTTAACACAAGACAACCGCAAAAGCGCAGAATAGCCATCGGCTATGTTGTTTTTACTCCCTTCTGTTCAACACGACGTGGGAAAAACATAACCTGACTCTTCACTTCAACAATCAACAATCGTCAATCATCCATCGATCGTGAGGGGCCATGAACCAAGACAAGGTCAGCGGTCCGCTGGAGAGAACCGACTTCAAAGCCCAGCCACGGTTGCTGGCCTTCTTTTTTTGTATGGTTTGAAGATGCGGACGCCTAGCAAACAGAGCATGGTCATGCCCCCCGTTGACTCTGTTTGCTCCTGTTCACAATCCGCATGTTTTGGTAGCGGCCAAAGGCCGCCCTGCGGCCCCCTGTTCAGAAACTTTCTGCCGCAACATTTGGTCGCTGCCATCGGCTAAAATATAACGAAAAGCTAAATGCCAAGATTGGACCCGGACCGGACCCCGTTTGCCACGTTTGGGATTTCGGCAGATTTTTAAAACGATTAAAATCTTGCCATCGCGGTCAAACGTGGGGCATACCTGCGAAACACTCGCAATCGGTTATCTCACAACAAATATTTTACGGTAATTTCACGTGGACCATTCAGGCAACCGCGATCAAACGCTGAGAGACGACTGCACGATTCGTGTTAGCAACTTTGAGCCGAGCCGTGCGATGGCTTCTTGGAAGCTTGTCGGCGTGTTGCGTCCTGCGACGGCACACACCAGGCAGCAAATCACGCTCTTCGACGGTGTCCTGTGGGTTGGTCGACAACCGGATGAAGGGCAGGCGGGAGCCACCGCCGTCATCGACGATCCAAGTGTCTCCCGCGTCCATGCTCGGATTTCACGCGTTGGTGACGAGTTTGTTCTGCAGGACCTGAGTAGCTACAACGGCACCTTGGTCGATGGTGTTCCCATCGTGTCTTGCGTGCTGTGCGATGGGGATATGGTCCAGATTGGGAACAATCTGTTTTTCTTTTATCGCGTGCACCAGCCCGCATAGCTAGAGGTCGGTGGCTCATGTCTGAGATGACGGTTTCCTTCTGGGGTACTCGTGGCTCGATCGCCACGCCCGGCCGGTCGACGCAAAAATACGGAGGTAATACGACCTGCCTGGAAGTGCGTTATCGGGAAACGCTAATCGTGCTCGACGCGGGTACAGGCATGCGTGATCTCGGTCTTCGCTGGATGGAGGAATTTTCTGGTACGGCAATCTCCGCAAATATTTTTTTTACGCATCTTCATTGGGACCACATTCAGGGATTCCCTTTCTTCGCTCCCGCCTATTCAGAACAGAACCGCTTTGTGCTTTATGGCGAAGACCGGCCCGATGGGGGCCTGGAGCAATTGTTGGGCAACCAGATGCGGGGCGTTTATTTTCCGGCGACCATAGAGGACATGCGAGCCGAGCTAAGATTTTTTCCAATTCAGCGGGAATATAGGGTGGGTGATGTCCTCGTACGAGTGCGGCCCTTGCCACATCCGGGCGGATGCCTGGCTTTTCGCCTCGAAGTTCAAAATGCCGTCTTCGTGTTTGCCACGGATTGTGAATTGGATCAGATTGCAATCAATCAAGACGAAATCTGCCAGAATCATGCCGCTCAACGTGAATTCGAACCCGAGTTTCTTTCGTTTTTCGAGGGGGCGAATCTGATTGTGATTGACTGCCAGTATACAGATCAGGAGTACCCTTCCAAAATCGGTTGGGGACACAATTCGGTGGCCGCCGTCGTTGATTTTTGTCACCGGACGGGACCCGACATGCTGGCCTTAACCCACCATGACCCCTCGCACTGCGATCGAACCGTTGCCGCAATAGTCGCCGATACCTCCAGCCGTCTTGCTCGACGTGGTCGAACCGAAACTCTTGTATTTGCGGCCCGCGAAAACTTTACCCTCAAGGTCCAGAAGCCAAAACGCTCGTTTCCACTCGAGACCACAGAATGTTAGCTCGCCGCCTGGTGCGAATTCTTGTTTGCAGCATGCCAGCCGCCGAACTTACTCCTTGCCATGCGCTTCTTTGAGATGCTTGACGATATGAGGTCCGTCCGTCTTGTACGCTCCGCTGCCCCCCTGCGGCTTTCTTCCGTGCCACCAGTGCAGTGCGACACGGCGCCGAAACGGGCTTCCCAAGTAGTCCCAGCCCCAGGTTCCCTCGTCCACATGTCGTGTTTCTCCCCCCCAGGAAGCACCACCGCCCACATAGTATCCGCACCAGCCCTGGTTGTACGGTCGTCTTGCATGAGGGGCAACGTGACGTTCGTCATTACAGCGATGTGCCGGCTTGTGTCGCTGATGGGTAACCGTCCCACGGGGCGGCGCTGACGGATCGTCGCAAGCATGGGGGCCCCTGGCATGTGCCACGTTCTGGTTCCCAACCGCAGCAATCGTGATTACTAATATCGCGCCCGCAAGGCCGGTTTTCTGACGAAGATCTTGCACGTAAATTCCCCTTACCGTTTTTTCTTCGCGATCGAGTGGTCAATAGTTTCACGAGATGAGACCAACATGGTCTTTTAGCCTTCTGGATTACGCAGGAACTTGATGAACGGCAGACGGACACCGCGGACAAATACCTCGTCCGCGCGTTGAATGGGCGCTTCGGGCAAGAAGCCTCTGGCTCCAAAGTCGGTGACAACGTCGTCTTGATCGACACCATCACCGCTGACGCCGAAACCGCCAATAAGCACGGTTCCACCTCGGTAAATGGGCGTACTGCCAGGAAAGAACACAATGCCGTTTTGATTGGCGATCAAATCCTGGTCGCTAAATGGATCGAGATCTTGCGAAAATTGGAAATTGGATCCAGGGTTAAACGCGTCGAAACCGGCCACGCTGGTAAATGTTGCCGCATCCGCCGGCCCGGCAATATTTTCCGCGCCGACACGAATTCGCCCACCGGTGATCGGATCCACGAGGTGGGATGGATACACCGAAGCATTGTTCAGAATCGAGAATGGCCCGACGGCACCGTCGATGCCGTCTGGAAAGCGCGGTTCCGCCAGGAAACGGAACGTTCGATTCGAAAACGCAATCCCCGGGGGAAGATCGGGCATCCCGTCAGGCGGTATGGTCGCATCCACCAGATCCTGAGCCTTGATGGCCAGGGGGTCCCCGACACGGTCGTTCGCGTAATAGGCCGTATTGCGAGCTTTCGCCACCGCTACATCAATCGAGAAGACGGTGGCGTCGGGCATCCGATACAGTCCCAATACCTCACCCTGGGTATCCGCGACGGCAAAGACCATCTTGGTCCTGCGGCTCACCGGCAGGCGAATGGCGGCGCGGACCTGGTCCGCTTCGGCAATGGCGTTGGCCACGATTTGTTGGACATCCCCTGCGGTTATGTCATCTACGCTGGATGCGTGCGGCAACACCAGCCAGCCTTCCGGAACAGCTTTGCCGGCCAGTCGGACGGCACCTGGATCCACGGGCTGGTCGCTGCCCGATAGATCACCCGGCGAGAACGATTCGACAACTTCCACGATTTGCCAGGGACCGTCCGGGTGCGGACCGACAACTTCCAGTTCAATGCCGACCAGCGTGAGTCGATCGGTTCTGGTATCGACCGGCAGCTGGATACCCAAAACGGCGGGCACCACTCCGCCGCTGGCTGTGGGCAAAGCTCCCACGGGAATGTCTTGCGAACCTCCGGCAGCCACCAGGGCAATCGCCTCGGCTTCCAGCGTCTTTGGCGTGTTCATCCGTTCAAATTCGGTTTGACCCACGCCCTGGATGAAGCCTTGTTCGTGGGTGGCAAAACCATCGGGTCCGGGGAAGAACACACCGATGCCCCCAACCAACGTGTCACTGATCCCGTCGCCGTTGGTATCGCGGAACAGCGGAATGCCACCCGGCAACGTGCCGATGCCGCGGGATTGAGCATTCGGTTTCCGTCCCGATTGAAAACCGTAAGAATCCGGGGGTGCAATTTCCTGGCCCATCTCGGTAAAGATGGGATCTACGTTGAATCGGCTGGCCAGCGGTATGTCATCTGGCGTACCGCGAACAAAATCAGCACCGGGATGTACGCTGCCGTCTCGATTCGTTTTTTCGATGGCAAACAAGTCGACGACGGGAGTGAAGTCGATTTCCGGAGGAAAGTGGCCACCCAATCCAATAGGTGCCACGACACCTGGGCCATAGGTGAATGGATCGAAATCGGGTTCAGCAGGGTTGCCGAGATTCGGATTCGACTCGACCTCCCGTTGGGTAATCGTCGACTGGCTGATAAAGCGAATGGTGCGGGACGTGAGTGGGGTGCCGGTACCGGAATCAAACAACTCGTTGGAAATGCGATCCCCGTTGGCGAAGAAAGCTGCCGTACGCGCCTTGGCTACGGCGCCGTCGATCGCGAAAACCAATGTGTCCAGATCAGTAATGGTCGCTACCACATCGGATTCCGTCCGAATACCCAGGATGCGTCCACTCCGATCGACGACCGCGATGATGGCGTCGTTGCTGCTGGAGGCAACCTCGGCGCGATCCAGAAGTGTTTCCACTTCATCGGTCGTTAACTGGGCTGCGGCCGTCGAAGCAGAAACTCCAGGAAGCAACGCCGTCGGCGTTGCGTCGACCTCCGGAACAAGATAGTAATTCTCCTCTGCGCCACCCGGAGTCAGGGTGTTTCGCAGATAAAATTGTTCGGTATCGGCCGAAAAAACGCCTACGGTGATCACACTGTCACCGTTCCAGTCGCCGCTCAGCGGAAAGGTGCGCTGCCCTTTGGGACCAAAACCAAAAACATGGTCGGCAGGGCCCGGCAGATTCGTGTCGCTGAGCAGGAATTTTGCGCTCACGGGATCGAAAAGACCAACGGAGTCGACTCCGTTGGAATTCCAGTCGCCAACAATCGGAAGCCACGACGACAATTTCGGCCCGAAGCGGAAAGCGGTATCTGCAGCGCCCGCTGCAAGCAGGTTCCGCAGATAGAACCGACCTGCGTCCGGGTCGTAAAGACCTACGGTATCCAATCCATCGCCATCCCAATCACCTGCAACAGGCAGCCAGTTGTCGTTCTTCGGCCCAAAGCGAAAGGCAATGTCTGCAGCCCCGAAATCGAGACTGTTCTTCAGATAAAACGTGCCCGACAATGGGTCATAAAGACCAATCGAATCATCCAAATCGCCATCCCAGTCGCCAACGATCGGCAGGTAATCAGTATTTTTTGGGCCAAACCGAATCGCTGTTTCTGCGAATCCGGATATTGCCGAATCACGCAAGAGAAACCGGCCAGCAACCTGATCGAAATAGCCGGTGGTGGCGTTGCCACTGGCGTTAAAATCACCTGAAACCGGCAGCAGGGTGTCCGCCGAAAGATATTCTCGCCTTTCCAGCGACTCCATCCACAAATGACGACTCCACTTTTTCCAACGCTTGCCCTTGACCGATGACATGCGAAATCGTCCTATGGAGCCACATTCGCCGGGACGTGAACCGGTAAAATTTGTGAGAGGTTAGGCGCAGTTGGTAAACTTTTTCGGTTATGCGAAGTTTAATCTTCAGATAAACTTTTTCTTTTAGGCGCTCAGCCGGCGCAACCGATAGGCAATAAGGTTGTTAGACGAATGTGCCCTGAAAGTGTGAGGCATGCGTTGCTGGCACTGCGCGCGACCAACAAGCCAATTGCTAGCTTTTGATGACGGTGGGGTCTGCGGTTTTGATGCGTGTCAAAATCGATGGCTGGTCCCCGCCACCAAGAACGCGCCGATGCTGAACCATTGCCAGGCTTCAGCCGCGCCTTGGGCAGGGTCCCCACATCGGTGTGTGTGTGTGTGTTTCGCGTCGACCGGCAGACGCTGGTGGGACGAATTTTGTCGAACCTTCTGAACAAGATTGTAGATTTGAGAGCGCTTGGTCGAAAAAGAGCGGCCTCCGTCCCAGGCAGGGTTCTGCGTGCGCGCCAGCGGTTACTCCTTTTCGTCGCACTTGCTCTTGTGATTCCCTCCGCGCTGACCTTTGGTCGAAATCGCGACCACAGCCCGGGCGAAGTCCAGACCGCAGATCAGGTGAAGTATGGCTCGCTGGGCCAACCCTTGATGCAGAACATCTCGTCGACTTTTGCGTGGCCAACGGAACCAGGGCATCGAGCGGTTGTCGAGAAGGAGCCAGGATGGGTTAAAGAACGTCAGCCGCCCCAACGGTTGCCCGGTTTGGGCCCGCCGGTCGTGCGACCCCTGTCGGCAGCCGCGGATTTTAATGGTCACGGTGCGATCCAACCGTTGCCCCGTGGCTCGACAAGCGACGGGAAGCGAACGAGTCTGTCTCCTCAGAATGCAACCGGCATGCCAGCTAATTCTGGTCGCCATCTTGCGGCCGTGACCGAATCGACGCTCGGCGGCGACCCGATACGTGCAGGCGGATTCGACCCGCCGCCGCCGTTATTCCCTGACTCCACGCTACCATCAGAATCGTACATCGATGAATCTGGGGAGGTGGCCGACGAGAATTTGGGAGAGACGCTTCCCAGGGTTTTACGAGTACCGGAAGAAGAGGGGTTTTTGGAGGAAGTTCAGCCTGCTGCAGATGACGGCCTGCTGCAGTATCCTTTCGATCCCCCGTTAGGCTTCGCAGGCCCCTCCGGCGTCTTGACGGAAGAGTTACAGGCAGATAGCCACTTCGTGCCGGTCCCCGATCGGTGGCGCCTGGGATTTCCGGATTGGGACAGATCCGAGAACGGCGATCAATTTGCCATCGATATGCCGTATAAGTACGGACGCTGGTACGATCCCTACAATCAAAACGTGTTGAAAGGCGATTACCCTATCTACGGGCGACATACGTTTTTACTTATTGAGCTGGAAAGCCTTTCCGTCCTTGAGGGGCGCCAAGTCCCGACCGCAACGACGCCCTTCGAAAGCACACGCCGCCCGTTTCAGGAAGAGTTTTTCGGTAATCCGAACCAGTTCTTCTATACGCAGCCAATCGTACTGTCGGTCGAGTTGTTTCAGGGGGATGCTGGTTTCAAGCCATTAGACTGGGCAATAAAAATTGCGCCTGTTTTCAATGTGAGCTACCTGGACACCATGGAGTTAGCGATTGTCAATCCGGATGTTCGCGACGGGACGTTTCGTGGTCGGAATGATTGGGCGTTGGACGAATGGTTTATTGAGACAAAGCTGGCAGATCTCAGCCCACACTATGATTTTGTGTCGCTCCGCGCCGGATCACAAGAATTCGTCAGCGATTTTCGTGGCTTCATTTTTAAGGATATTAATCGCGGCATACGTCTGTTTGGTAATGGCAAGGCCAATCGCGAGCAGTTTAATCTGGTGTGGTTCGATCAGACCGAAAAAGAAACAAACAGCCTATTAAATACGTTCGACGATCGGCACCAGAATACACTGATCGCCAACTATTACCGGCAGGATGTGATTTGGCCTGGTTATACGGCACAGTTCAGTTTTCATTACAACCGCGATAAGGCATCGACGCACTTTGACGAGAATGACGTGCTTGTGCGTCCTGACCCCGTGGGCGTATTTCGCCCGCATGAAGTCAACTCATATTACCTGGGATGGGCGGGTGATGGCCACATGAATCGCCTCAACGTGACTCACGCCTTTTACTGGGTTTTGGGCGACGATGAATTGAATCCAATTGCCGGAAAGTCACAAGATATCAACGCTCAGATGGCAGCCATCGAAGCTTCGATTGACCGTGACTGGATGCGGTTTCGCACATCGTTCTTCTGGGCCTCGGGGGATGGGAATCCCAATGACAGTGAAGCAGAAGGATTCGATGCGATTTTTGACGAACCGAACTTTGCTGGGGGCGAGTTTAGCTACTGGCAACGACAGGCAATCCAGCTGTTTGGCGTCCGCCTCGTCGACGAGCTAAGTCTCGTGCCGCGGCTGCGATCGAACAAAATCGAAGGACAAACCAACTTCGTAAACCCAGGCCTGTTTCTTTATAACATCGGCGCGGATGCAGACTTGACGCCCAAAACAAAGTTAATCGGCAATGTAAACTTCCTATGGTTCGCTGACACAAGATCGTTACAGCTGTTCACGTTTCAAAAGGATATCCGTCGTTGGATCGGTGCCGACTTAAGCCTGGGTGTCGAACATCGGCCTTTTTTGAACGACAACCTTGAGATCATCGGCGGCATCTCGGGATTGCTGCCTGGTCGCGGATTTCAGGATCTCTACAACGAATTGAATCATGAGGTAGGCGGCTTCTTCGCAGGTTTCATCGAAGTTGTAGCCGTCTATTGAAGGTTGCCCGTCTAGGGAGGGCAACCACCGGCGCGATTCGTCTTTGGCGAACACACATTCCGCCGCCAGGCCACGCCTGGTCATTCGACCTTGCCAATCTTGCCTGCCTTGCGCATCTTTTTGGACCATGACGGGCCGCCCCGATTGACCTTGACCCCCCACGAGCAAGGCTATTGAATCGACCCCGGTTCTTCAGGCTGCTGTCCCACCCACGATTTGCCTTATTTTTGGCTATCGGCCCGGTCGAGTCCGCCTCACATGACAAGGACGTTTTCCAGGCGAATTGGTTTCACCACCATGGTTGTCATTCTGGCAGTAAACATCACTGCCAGATTGCCGATTGCTGTCGCCCAACCACCCGGCAAGCCGACCACACCGGCGCCAAAATCCTCGGATCGAAATCCGCATCCTCCCTGGATGGTGGACGCAGGTCCATTTCCTACACCGCCACATTTGCAGCATGTCGATCTGACACGTCAAACGCCAGCCGAAGCGACGCGCAAAAGCTGGGGCTGCGTCCAGTGTCATCAAGGGGTTGAGGACATGCACAGCAAGCCCGACTTGGTATCGTTGGGTTGCATTGACTGTCATGGCGGCAATCCTGAAGTGGTGGATAAAGGAGCAGCTCACGTTCATCCGAAGTTCCCCGCGGCCTGGACAAGTTCTGCGAACCCGGTACGCTCGTACGCTTTGCTAAATCATGAAAGCCCCGAATTCATCCGCTTTGTGAATCCGGGTGACCTGCGCATTGCTCATTTGAGTTGCGGTCAATGTCATGCACAGGAGATCCTCCAAGTACGAAAAAGCATGATGACACATGGCTGTATGCTGTGGGGCGCGGCGCTGTACAATAATGGGGCGGTTCCGTTCAAACGGCCACGCTACGGCGAGTCGTACAGCATGCACGGGACACCCTTGCGTTTGCAAACCGTACCGCCGCCAACCGAAGAAGAAATGGCCAAGAAGGGTGTTTTGCCCTATCTTGATCCCCTTCCCCGTTTTGAAATCACTCAGCCAGGCAATATTCTGCGGATTTTCGAGCGGGGCGGTCAGTTCAGAACCGAGATTGGCATTCCGGAAGTTTTGGAGGAACCTGGGCGACCGCGGGAACGGTTGAGCAATCGGGGTCTGGGGACTCTGAACCGCACCGATCCGGTATTCATTGGTTTGCAGAAAACGCGTCTTTTAGATCCAACCTTGAATTTCCTCGGCACAAATGACCATCCCGGCGACTACCGCTCGAGTGGATGTACGGCCTGCCACGTGATCTATGCCAATGATCGATCCCCTATCCATTCGGCGACCTACGCGAAATTTGGCAATCGTGGTACGAGTTTTTCACCCGATCCGACGATACCCAAGGACGAACCGGGGCATCCCATCGCGCACAAATTTTCGCTGGCGATCCCCACCAGTCAGTGCATCGTCTGCCACGTCCATCCCGGCACGAACGTGCTGAATAGCTATGTTGGCTATATGTGGTGGGACAATGAGACCGATGGCGAGCTGATGTATCCGGTCAAGCAAAAAAAGTTGACTGCGGAAGAGTTCGCCCAGGCCCAGATGAACAATCCCAACGATGCTTCTGCCCGCGGCCTCTGGTCGGACCCCGAGTTTCTGGCCAACGTCACCGATCTGAACCCGCATTTGCGGCACACGCAGTTTGCGGATTTTCATGGCCACGGGTGGGTATTCCGAGCCGTCTACAAGAAAGATCGCCAGGGCAACTTGCTGGACTACAAGGGCCAACCGCTCAAGGAGGTGAAAAACGCACAACTCATGCGTGCCATGGACCCGCCGACCCGCGAGGAGCAGCGGATCGGCAAGCGTCGTGAGCATACGCCCGTCCACTTTATGGATGTGCATATGGAAAAGGGAATGCACTGCACCGACTGCCATTTCCGTCAAGACTCCCATGGCAACACCAAGCTGTACGGCGAGGTGCGCGCCGCCATCGAAATTGGTTGCATCGATTGTCACGGCACGGTCGAAGAGTATGCCACGTTGCGGACGTCCGGTCCTGCCGCGCCGGAATCCAAGAATCCCGCACAGCCGTCCGGATCGAATCTGCTGATGTACAAGACGCCCTGGGGGGAGCCACGTTTTGAGCGGCGTGGGAACAAGTTCATTCAGCGGTCCGTGGTGGAACAAGATCTGTGGTGGGAAATTGTGCAGACAAAGGACACGATTGCATCGGCAAGCCCACATTACAACGCCAAGTCCGCATTGGCCAAAACCGTTCGCTTTGACGACAGCGGAAACCAAATGATCTATGGCGATCTGCCAGGCCCGCACAAACGACAATGCGCACATGCCTTGAAAAACATGAACTGCGCCACCTGCCATTCGGCCTGGAATCCCAGTTGTTACGGTTGCCACCTGCCACAGAAGGCGAATACGAAAATGCCCTTGTTGCACGCGGCTGGCGACGTCTCCCAGAATCGCGTGTCGTACAACTTTCAGACATTGCGGGACGAAGTCTACATGATCGCCCGCGACGGCGACGTCACGGGAAACAAGATCAGCCCGGCTCGATCGTCATGCGCCATTCACGTGGGTTCCTACAATATCAACCGTGAGTCGATTTACGTGCAGCAGCAGACGATTTCTGCTGAGGGGCTGAGCGGAATTGCCTTTAGCACCAACGTTCCTCACACCGTCCGCGGCGGTCCTCCCCGCGATCCAGCGCTTCGCCACCCCGATGTGCATGCACAAATGGTCAGCGAGACCAAAATGTGCACGGACTGCCACCTGTCGGC
>JABAOH010005145.1_pt3 | contig 17920 bp, 11 predicted proteins | sample 7062181 | NCBI WGS metagenome assembly JABAOH01 (sample SAMN14538630, study PRJNA623070) | marine sediment metagenome | biome: marine biome [ENVO:00000428]; feature: marine pelagic biome [ENVO:01000023]; material: deep marine sediment [ENVO:00002113]; isolation source: pool of 5 deep marine... | reverse complement strand
GACAAGGAACACACAAATCTCTACTTTATCGATGAGCTCATTGAAGCACGCCACAAGGCCGAGGATCGTGGGATAACTCTTCCTTTGTACCTTCACTCCGGGGAGAGCAATTGGACGGAAAACGAAAATGTGCTCGATGCTATTTTGCTCGATGCCAAACGGATCGGCCATGGAATCACGCTCTTCAAGCATCCCCTCCTCATGCAGATGGTGAAAGAACGGGAAATAGCCATCGAGGTCTGCCCGATCAGCAACCAAGTTCTCGGTTATGTCTCCGACCTTCGCAATCACCCCGCTGTTCTTTATATCAACAGCGGCTTGCCGGTCGTCGTTTGTCCCGATGATCCAGCCATCTGGAAGAGCACATTTTCGCATGATTTCTATGCGGCTTTTATGGCCTGGGGATTGGACTTAAAATGTCTCAAGCAGTTAGCCATGAACTCGCTCGTCTGCTCTGCGATGGATCCCGAGGAAAAAGAACGGGCTCTGGAGTTTTGGCGAAAAAAATGGGAGGTGTTCATTTCTTGGCTGAATGAGTATGAGGTATAAAAACACTCCAAAATTAATTTGGTGTTAAAACCTATCAAAAGTCCTGCAACTTGTTGACACAGATTTTGGGATAATAAGTTGATAGAATTCTTTAAGGTATGATAAAAATATACTCGGTGTTTTTCAGAAAAGCCAGACTGCTGCAGTTTCTTAGAGTATGTGGGGGGGGAAGAAGGTTTGTCCATAAAAAAACAAAACAAGATACTTATTGGCAAACAGGAAAGATTTTCCCAATATTAAGAAAGGAGCAGATAAGATGAATAAAATGAAAGGATTGTTTGGTATCTGTTCTATTTTTATGCTGCTTGTGTCGTTTATACCACTGCCCGCTGCGGTCGGTGATACACCAGAAGCCGACAGAGTCTACATCAATGGTAATATCTATACCGTGGATGAAGAATTCAGTACAGCTTCCGCCCTTGCAGTGAAAGACGGCAAATTCATCTACGTGGGTGATGATGCAGGAGCAAAGGCCTATATCGGTCCTTTGACCTTTGTCTTCGACCTGGAAGGCAAAACAGTCATCCCCGGTCTCCATGATGCCCATGTCCACATCAGGTACGGAGAAAGAGAGTTGTATCAGAGAATCCCAGACATCAGGCCTGCAATCGGTGAGTGGGCTTCTGTGGAGCGAATGCAGGAAGTGATCAAGCGATGTTTGGCTACGGGGGAAGGCATGCGGCCAGGGCCTGAGCCACGGTGGCTGGTGTTGAGTGGCTGGATGTCAGATGTTTGGGATCCGCCAGAATTCCATAAGGAGTTGATCGATGCCGCAGCTCCTGATAATCCTGTTTTTATTTACCGCTACACCCATGGAAGCGGTGCCAACAGCAAAGCCCTGGAACTTGCCGGCATTACCCGCGATACCCCCGACCCTCCGGGCGGTCATATCAAAAAAGACAAAAATGGGGAGCCTACAGGCGAATTCGTGGAAAGGGCACCTGCCCAATTGACCAGGCTTATCCCCCCCTTACCTCCAATGACCGATTATGAAATTAGCCGCAACCTGGTAGAAGGGACTCAACTGGCAGTGGCCAGCGGACTCACCACCATCCACGGCGCCAGCATGACTGGCTATGAAGAGGTTCAAAGGCGAATAAAACTTTACGACGTAGGCTTGCTCAGGATAAGGATCAACGAAATGGTTAGGGAGGATGCGGCGAAGAAGTTGGGCAAACCGCTCAACCATAACAACAAATATTTCGTCCGGTCGGTCAAGGCCTTTGCCGATGGAGCATTAGGGTCAAGGGGTGCGCTTTTCCTCGAGGAGTACAGCGACTATCCGGGCTATCATGGGGAAGCCAGACAAAGCGAGGACGAAATCGCACGGTCTGCGACCAAGCTGCTGAAAATGGGCTTCAATATGAGGATCCACTGCATCGGCGACGCTGCTAACCGGACTGCAATCAATGCCTACGAAAGGGCTCTGAAGGCAACAGGAATAGACGGGAAAGATGCCAGGTTCGCTCTCGAGCACTGTCAGGTACTGACTCCTGAGGACATACCCAGACTCGCCGAGCTGGGAATCGTCGCTTCCATGCAGCCGCTGCATGCTACCGAGGATATGCACTTTGCCGAATCCAGGATTGGACCCGAACGCACAAAGTATGCCTATATTTGGAGTGATTTATTGGATCGGGGTGTTGTGGTGGCAACAGGGACAGATTATTCTGTATCTCCCTACAATCCCTTTTATACCTTACATGCTGCAGTCACCAGACAGGACAGGGATAATAATCCTCCGGATGGCTGGATCCCGGAACAGGCCATGACCAGAGAAGAGGCTTTACGGGCTGCGACCATGGGAGGTGCCTACGTTATGTTCGCGGAAGACATCTTGGGGTCTATCGAGGTCGGGAAGCTAGCTGATTTTGTGGTCATTCCTGTCGATTACATGACCATCCCGGCTGAGGACATCTGGAAGATCGAACCAGAAATGACGGTTATCGGTGCCGAGGTGGTTTACAGAAAGCCGGGGCAAGCGCAAAAATGACCTAGCCTGCGCCTCACAACGTCAACCAGGTGCTCTTGGTGTCACCCGAAGAGAGCAAAGAGTACATCTGAGGTTCTTTGCAGCTGTTTTCTATCTCTCCGAGGGCCTATATGCGCTATCACCCTCGAGCAGAGTTGGCCGTTCTGTTCGAGAGAAAATTCAAAAAATAGAATACATAGATAACTTAATATGCTAAAATACGTATCTATTATTTGTTTAGAGGAAAACAGGAAAAGACGAAAAGGTAATCACCTTTGAAATAAACCTGAAAACTTTTTCCTCATCCTTTTAGGCACATAAAAGGAAATCCACATCAGAATAGAGGATGGAATATGTCGGTGCAACTATATTCTCGAAACCCATTCAGGCAGACTCTGGCAAAGCTGGCTTGGGCAGGAATAATGGTTTTGGTTTTGACGACCCCCAAAGCATCTGCGGAAGAGGCAGCTAAGACCTTCAGCCTGCTGGAGGCACAGGAGTATGCTGTGGAAAACAATTATGACGCCCTGAAATCACAATTGGAGGTCGCTGCAACCCAAAAAAGGATACGGGAGACAATAGGAACAGGATTGCCCCAGATCAGTTCTTCGATCGGCTACACCAACAACATAGAACTGCCAACCGTTCTTATCCCTGATTTTTTCAACGATCCCAATGATAGGATCGAGGTCCAGTTCGGCACCCAACACAATGCCAATGTCAGTCTCCAGGTCCAGCAGCTGGTGTTCAACGGAAGTTATTTTGTCGGTCTGGCGACTTCACGGATTTACAAACGCCTGGCCACCCAGGGTTTGGAACAGACCAAACTGGATGTGATGGAAACGGTGTCCCAGACCTATTATCTGATCCTGGTTTCTCAGGAAAGCGAGAAAATCATCCAGGGAAACATCCGGAATCTGGAAAAGACCTTGTACGAGATACGCGAACGCTACAAAGAGGGCTTTGTTGAGGAAACAGACGCCGATGTTATCCAGATCTCGGTTACCGCGCTCAAGAACAGCCTCCAGAATCTCGAAAAACAGACAGAAACAGCATACCAGCTGCTGAAATTTCAGATGGGGATCGATCTCGACGAAAAAATTGAGCTCGCAGACAGCCTGGAAAACATGATCTCGCAGGAAGATATCCAGAAAGCACTGGCCGGGGAGTTGGATCTGGATGATAATGTGGATTACCGGCTGATCCAAACCCAGGAGCGGCTTGCCGAGATGAATCTCAAGAATGAAAGGGCTCAGTACTGGCCAACAGTGAGTGCTTTTTACACTTTATCCTGGGCCGCTCAGCGCAACCAATTCAACTTTTTCGATTTTGATGAAAAATGGTACCGCTCTCAAGCTATCGGGGTGAACCTGAACATACCTGTCTTCAAGAGCGGATCCCAAAAGGCTCGAGTCAAACAGGCTTCATTGGCTCTCGATCAGGCGCGCCAGACCACGCTTCAAGTATCTCAAGCTCTCCTCCTCGAAGAGGCCCAGGCCAAAAACACCCTCTCATCGGCTTATGAAAACTACATCAATGTCAAAGACAATATGGAGCTTTCCAAAAAGGTTTACGATAAAACATTGATCAAATACCAGGAAGGCTTGGCCTCCAGCACAGACCTTACCCAGGCCAACGACCGCTACCTCGCGGCACAGGCCAGCTACATCCAGGCACTCTCCGAGCTGTTGAATGCCAAAAACGCGCTGGATAGGCTGCGCAATGATTATCGAGTCTCCATAGAAGGATAACACCATGAAAAAAAACAAAATATTCATTCCCGTGTCGGTTACGCTGTTGATTACACTGCTCATATCCGCCTGCGGTCCACGCGACAAACGAAGCGAGCTGGCACGGTTGGAGGCCCAGCAGGAGGCTCTGAGTGCCAGGATCGAAGAGTTAAAGGCAGAAATCGCTCTGGCCGCCGATGGAAGTTCCCAAGAAGAGATGACTTATGTTCGCGTCATGGAGGTTCAACCCGGAATTTTCCGGCACTTTATCCAGGCCCAGGGTACTGTGGAATCGGATAACAACATTTTGGTTCCGGCTCGATCCAACGGCGTGGTGAAAAAGATCCATATCCGTCAAGGGGATCGTGTGAACCAGGGGCAGCTCTTGGCAGAACAGGACGGCTCTGTGCTGGAGAGCAGCATCGACGAGGTGACAAATTCTTTGAAACTTCTTACCACCATATACGAAAGGCAGGCCCGGTTATGGGAAAAAAATATAGGCAGCGAAATCGAATACCTCCAGGCCAAAAACAACAAAGAAAATATGGAGAAAAAGCTGGAAACTCTGAAGGAACAGTATGAAATGACCAAGATTTATGCCCCCATCAGCGGAACTATCGACAATGTCCTTATCAAAGAAGGAGAGATGGCCGCAGCCGGACGGGGGGCCATCCGCATCGTTCAACTTTCCCGGCTCAAGATAACGGTTTCCCTTTCTGAGAATTATATTTCGAGGATTTCGATCGACGATCCGGTCAAAGTACAGATTCCTGTCATCGGGAAAGAGATGGAACTGAAGATCGACGCAGTGTCGCAGGTCATCGACCCCAATAACCGCACCTTCCAGATAGAGATCCGAATTCCGCCTCGAGAACAAAACCTGAAGCCCAATATGCTGTCCGTGGTGACCATCAACGATTACACCAATCCCGATGCGCTCGTGGTGCCGCAAAACGTGGTTCAGGATACAGGTGACGATCAATTTCTCTTTGTGGCCGAGAAGCAGGATAACGGCTGGATCGCGCGCCGGCGGACCGTGACCCTCGGAGAAAACTACGTTGATCGTGTCGAGATCCGAGACGGCCTCAGTGCGGGAGATTTTGTGATCACATTCGGCTTCCAGGCTCTGGCAGATGGACAACCCGTTTCTGTCCAGCGAGGAGAATAATCCCAACTCCAGATTGAATCCAATGAGAGAAAATATGTCATGAAGTACAGAGAATTCAAACCTACCAATGTGGCGACCGCCAATCGCACGACCGTTTATATTTTCACAGTCCTGCTCGTCATTTTCGGTATCATCCAATACAGGGCCACTCCAAAGGAGCGGTTTCCCGAGATCGTGTTCCCCTATTTTATGATTGGGACGATCCATCCGGGGACTTCCCCTCTGGACGTGGAAAATTTGATCACACAGCCCATCGAAAAACAGCTCAAGGGAATAGATGGGGTCAAAGAGATCTCCAGCAACTCCATCCAGGATTATTCCTCCATCTTTGTGGAGTTCGAAATTTCGGCCGACGAAACCCAGGCCTATCTGGATGTCAAACAGGCCTTGGACGATGCCCGGTCGGAACTGCCGACTGACCTTTTCCAGGAGCCTCAAATTTCGCGCATCGACCTGTCCGAAATCCCGATCCTGTTCATCAATCTTTCAGGAGATCTTGGTTTGGTCAAGCTCAAAGAGATTGCCGAGAAACTTCAGGATGAAATCGAGGCCATGGAAGAAATCACCAGAGCCGACATCGTGGGAGCACTGGATCGGGAAATCCAGATCAACGTCGATCTGTACAAGATGCAGGCGGCAGGGATTTCCTTCAATACCATACAAAACGCCGTCGCCTATGAAAACATGACCATCTCTGCCGGAGAAATCGATACCGACGGCATGAGAAGGAACCTGAGGGTGGTGGGCGAGTTCCGGAACGTGGACCAAATCGCCGATCTTATGATCCAGGACGGGATTTACCTCAAAGACATCGCCGAAGTCAAGGACGGGTATAAAGACCGGGAAAGCTATGCCCGGCTCAACGGTCAGGATGTGGTAACCCTCAATATCATCAAAAAAAGCGGCGAGAACCTGATTATCGCGGTGGACAAGATCAAAGAAATCGTGAACAATTACCAGAGAACTGCGCCCGAAAACTTGATCGTCACGCTCACAGGAGACAGCAGCACCCAAACCCGCAATTCGGTCAGTGACCTTTTTAACACCGTGATCCTGGGTTTTGTGGTGGTGGTCTTTGTTCTGATGTTTTTCATGGGTGAGGCCAACGCGCTTTTCGTCGGTATTTCCATCCCGCTGTCCATGGTCATCGCTTTTATCTTTATTCCGTTAGTGGGATTTACCATGAACATGGTGGTTTTGATGTCCTTTATCCTGGTGCTGGGGATCGTGGTGGATAACTCCATCGTGGTGGTGGAGAATGTCTACCGTCACTTCACCACCACCGAAGGCCTGGACATCGTCACGGCCACCAAAAGGGGGGTAGGAGAGATAGCCCTGGCGGTGTTCACAGGCACGCTGACCACAATAGCACCCTTTTTCCCTTTGATATTCACGCCCGGGATCCCGGGAAAATTCATGTCTTTTTTGCCCATCACCGTCATCATCACACTCTCGGCTTCGATCCTTGTGGCCTATATCATGAATCCGGTGTTCGCCGTATCTTTCATGAAGCGTCCGGCGCCCGAGGATAATAAAAAACGGTTCCGGCTCCCTTCGAAAAAAGCCATGATTCGAACGGTCACCGCCCTGGTTCTGGTTGTCGTTTTTTATGCAGCAGGTGTCAGAATATTGGCGAACCTATTGATCTTCGCTTTGGTCATCTATTACCTATTCAAATACGTCCTTCATTTTTTCATCGATAAATTTCAGTGCTGTGCACTGCCAAGATTTTTAGACCTGTACCGAAAAACCCTCGCCTTTTCCCTGAGAGGCAAGCGGCCTTACCTGGTGGTTGCTTCCATCGTGGTCCTGCTGTTTTCCACTTTCGTCCTGATGAGGATCAAAACACCCAGGATCGTATTCTTCCCCAGCGGCGATCCCAACACTCTCTACGTCTACATCACCATGCCAGAAGGTACTCATATCGATGTGACCAACGCCATCTGCAAGGAGGTGGAAGAAAGGGTGTTCAACGTGCTGGGTCGAGACAATCCGGACGTGGAGTCCGTGGTTTCGAATGTGGCGGTCAATGCCGGTGCCAGCATTTTCGAACGTTTTGCCCAGGATAAGCTGGCCAAGGTCACCATCACGTTCGTGGAATACAAATACCGGTCTGGTCCTCCGACCATCACATATTTGGAAGAACTCAGGAAAGAAATGAAGGGGATCCCAGGTGCCCAGATTCGGATCGACCGGGAAGCCATGGGTCCTCCCACAGGAATGCCCATCAATATCGAGATCTCCGGCGAGGATATCGATGAGCTGGTATCCATATCGGAGCGTTTCATCGAATTCGTGGAGAGGTTGAATATCCCAGGCATCGAAAAGCTCAAGTCCAGTATGGAAGTCAATAAACCCGAACTGATACTCGAGCTGGACCGGGATAAAGCCAACAAGCTGGGAATGAGCACGGCCCAGATCGGTATGGGCCTCCGCACCGCTATCTTCGGCCTCGAGATCTCGGAGTTCAAAGAGGGCGACGAAGAATATCCTATCCGGCTGCGCCTGGCCGAAAAATACAGGGAAGATGTCGGGGTGCTGCTCAGCCAGGAGATTACCGTTCCCTCCCGGGAGCCGAACGCTATGCCTTACAAGATTCCCCTCTCTTCTGTGGCCAATGTCTTTTACGAGACCAGCTACGGCGGCATCCAGCACATCGACAACAAGCGGGTCATCACCGTCTCCTCCAACGTGCTCTCCGGGTACAATACCAACGAGATCATTTTTCGTATCGGCCGCACCCTGCCCAAGTTTCCTATCCCGGAAGGTTACACCATCCAGTTCACGGGGGAACAGGACGTGCAGCAGGAGACCGGACAGTTTATGATCCTGGCCATGTTCATTGCCCTTGCCCTGATTTTCATCATCCTGGTCGCCCAGTTCAATTCCGTAGCCAAACCCCTGATCATCATATCGATGTTCTTTTTCTCCTTCACAGGGGTGCTGCTGGGATTTGTGGTTTTCGGTATCGATATCTCGGTCATGATGACCGGCATGGGCATTATTGCCGTCGCCGGTGTGGTGGTGAAAAACGGCATCATCATCATCGATTACATAGATAACCGCATTGATTCGGGTATGGATAAAATGGAGGCAATCATCCAGGCTGGAGCCACACGTTTGACCCCGGTTCTCCTCACGGCTCTCTCCACCATACTCGGCCTCCTCCCGCTGGCTATCGGTATGAACTTAAACTTCCAAACCCTGCTCACACGCCTCGATCCTCAGATCTATTTCGGTGGGGATAATGCGGCCTTCTGGAACCCCCTTGCCATGACGATCATTTTCGGGCTTTCATTTGCCACCATCCTCACGTTGGTGGTGGTTCCGGCGATGTACACCATCATTTTTGTGCGCCGCAAGAAAAAACCATGATGGTCTGAACTCCCGAACGACATCCACTTGATGGCATGACCATCCCGGCTGAGAATATCTGGAAGATCGAACCGGAGAAGACAGCTATCTGGGGTGAGAGAGCCCACACAAGGCCAGTGCAGGCGCAAAAAGGAAATTCTCACCGCTAAACCACGGAATCTTGTCTATTCTCTGTCACAAAGTCGATAGGGGGGAATATTTGTTTCCAAAAGAGTACGGACATTAAGTGTTAAAAAATCATACAAGTGCTGCAGATAAATCGCAGATGCAGGATTCATAAGTGCCAAAAAACCCAAGGATTGAAATTGGCATGTTTTTCGCTGTTGGAATGAGAACTGGAAGGACAAAAATCCTCATGGAGGGATATGTCTTCTGCAAAAGCCGCGGAATAATGAACGCCAATCACCTCTCTCTGTCTGGTCGATTTATGAGGCGGGCAGCTTACTAACAATTTGTTGTTTGAATATAAATATCAAAAAGAAATGAGGAGTGAAAAAATGTTTAGAGCGAAAAAATCAATCATCTTGTTTTTGAGTTTGGCAGTCATAAGCAGTGTTACCTCGGCCCAGACCACTACTGCCAGAATTTACGGAACAGTAACAGATACTGAAGACATGCCGCTGCCAGGAGTTACAGTAGAGACTACAAGTCCGAAGCTGGTAGGGATAGCCACATCTGTCACTGATGCCAATGGTGTTTACCGGTTATTCAACCTCACGCCCGGCCTCTATACTGTTGAATTCACATTGGAGGGATTTAAGAAGCTTACACGTTCAGATATCGGCATTTCAGTCGAACAGTCTCTGAAACTCGATGTGCAAATGGAGATAGGTAATATTGAAGTCGATATTGTGGTTACAGGCGAGGCTCCATTGATTGATGTGAGGAGCAATTCCCAGGGACTGGATATGAGCCGAGATTATATCAACAAACTCCCCAAGGGCAGGGATTTCATATCACTCGTAACAATAGTGCCTGGTGTTAACGATGAGCCAATGCTGGGAGGAGGAAGTCGAGGGAGGGGAATATCTGTCGACGGTGCATCAGAAGGTGAAAATGTATATTTTGTGGATGGTGCCGACACGACAAATATTGTGATTGGCAGAAGTGGGCAGAGTGTGAACTATGATTTTGTAGATGAGGTTCAGTTCAAATCCAGTGGATACCAAGCGGAATTCGGAGGGTCGGTAGGTGGTGTCATCAATGTAATAACTCGTTCCGGCAGCAACGAATTTCACGGTGAATTTCTTGGCTACTACAGTGGGACTGCACTTGAGGGAGAGAGAAGAAAAATCCTTACCAGAGATTGGGACGACTCCTCAAAAGCTGTATACATGTCTTATGATGACTATTATGGAAAGTCAGATATCAGCAGACTCGAAGGTGGCTTTGGATTAGGCGGCTATATTCTCAAGGACAGATTATGGTTCTTTGCCTCTTTTCTCCCCATTTACTATCAAGAAAAAAGAGATGTTCCTTTTCATGGTACAGACATCGTTAAGGATTTCACGCAGAACTCATACTGGTACAATGCTTCTGCTAAACTAAGCGCACAAATATTACCCAATCTACGTTGGGGAGCCAGTGTGGTTTCTAATACCAGCAAATATAAGGGAGATCTAACCACTCCTACAGGGAATCCAGAAGCTGATTATGATGCGATCGGCTTCACATATCCTAACATATCTGCAGCGACTTCCTTTGATGCTACTTTTGGAAACAACCTTCTATTGACTTTACGCGGGGGATATTTCAGAACGAATACCACCAATCAGCTCGTTACTGCTACTGGTCCCCGCTATTTGTTTCAAAAGGAAGCCCCTGGCGGGTATGTCAATACCACCAATATTGGTCTACTCGACGTTCCTGAGGAGTATCAACGTCCGTTGGGTTGGTCGAATTTTCCCTGGAGCACGCTTTTCTCGTTTAAAAAGAATATCAGAATGAGAATGTCGTTGGGAACCGATCTAAATTACTTCCTGAATCTGGGAGGAGAACACTCCATAAAATTTGGAGGTCAATTCATACGACAGGGAGAAAATGTGGATCAAACAGCAGATTTTCCTCATATCCGCTTCGCCTGGGATATGGATCTCATCCATACAGGTGTCAATTATGGAAGAGGAAAATATGGTTATTATGCAGTAAGAGGGAATGAAAAAACAGGTCCTTATGGCAACTTGTATGACGCAAAGAGTAACAGATGGGCATTTTACATCCAGGACAGCTGGACGATATCCGAGAAATTCACCTTGAATTTTGGTGTTCGTACAGAATCTGAATATATCCCCACCTACTCTGACGATCCCGATGTAGACCAGAGACCTATCGAGTTCGGCTTCAAGGATAAGATTGCGCCAAGATTGGGATTTTCTTACGATGTCTTCGGTGATTCTGGCTTAAAAATCTTTGGAAGCTACGGCATCTACTATGATGTGATGAAGGTCTATATTGCGGCAAGCTCCTTCGGTGGAGAGAAGATCAAAATGGCCTACTATTCCCTGGATACCTATGAATGGGATAAAATCGGAGTCGATGGCTATTTTCCAGGTGAAGAACTCTACACACCGCAAGGAGGAGTATACAATTATCGCTGGTACAATGACGTAGATCCCAATATCAAACCCTTCACTCAGCAGGAAATTGCTTTGGGTGCAGAGAAAAAAATAAGCGAAGATATCTCCGCGACCCTGCGAGTTGTCAATAAACATCTCATAAGGGGACTGGAGGATATTGCCATTTGGGATGCTGACACCGGCTGGGAACTCTGGTATTTCGGCAATCCTGGATATGGATACAGTCGATGGGTAGAAAATGGCGGAATAATGGACAGCACATATCCCGAAACTCCAAAAGCCACGCGAGAATATTGGGGACTGAGTCTCTCATTGGAAAAGCGCTTCAGCAATAATTGGATGGGCGGATTTTCCTATACTTTGAGCAGATTGTCAGGGAACTATTCTGGTCTCGGGAGTTCGGATGAACCCGGACGGTCAACCAGCCCCAATTTCGAACGTTTCTTTGATAGCTGGCACTTACCCAGGAAAAAGAATCTGGAAGTGCTGGACGGACCTCTTCCTACAGACAGGCCTCACCGATTTAAAGCATATGGAAGTTATGTGTTCCCATTCGGCTTAACGGTGGGAGGAGTTGTCAATGCTATGAGCGGAACCCCGGTACAAGAAGAGTGGGGAGTCATCTATGAAGGCTATCTTCCCTATGGCAGAGGAAGTTTGGGGCGTACTCCATTCTTATGGTATGCGGATATTTATACGGAATACAGTCTAAAACTTGGGGATAAATATGCCCTCCAATTCAATCTCAATGTTGATAATCTATTCAATGTGGATACAGCACAACGGATATGGCAGATAAGAACGGCTAATATGATAGAAGTGACTCAGGAAGAATTGCTGAATGATACGTGGGATTTGCCTGCTGATTATGTTCCTGATCCCAGGTTCGAGAAAGAAATGTGGTTCTATCCTCCAATAAGTGCCAGATTGGGAGTTAAATTCGTGTTTTGACAAAAACATCAAAAGCTGTTTGAAAAGCCCTTCTAAAGGACTCACAATGCTTCGATCAGTCAGGATCATCAGGATGTCCACCTCCTGACTAACGAAGAAGGACAGAACCCGATCATTCAGGGTATCAGCCTCTGTAACAGGGACCTTAGCCGTATAGAGCTTGGCAAAAGCGGCTGAGGATATCTGGAAACACTTACCTTTGATCCCTGATGGAAGAATTAGCCTGTCTTTCCGTGTATTGTCGCTTCCTTTTTCCCTCTCGATTTTCGCAGACCTAGCATCTCCGTCGAGTACATTCAAGCCCATAGATCTTCGAATAACAGGATGGAAACTAACAGGATTTACTACTTGACAATGTTCCCATTTAAGCTTATATTAGTAACGAATATTGGTTACCATGAAATTCAATATTGCCAGCTCCGGTAATAAAAAATCGAGTGGACGCGGGAACTATAAGGGGAAAATTTGAATTGCTCACATGATTTTCACCATCTCATTGATTTCTATTGGTAACCATAGAGGAAGAAAATGAGTCAAGTCGAAAAGGATATTATGTCCCTGCTCAAAGACTCTCCCGATGGGATGCAGGTGGATGATATAGCGAAAAAATTGGATCTCGTTAGGCACACGGTCAGCAAATACCTTCATATTTTAGAAGCCAAAAAGCTCGTGATGTACAGGACAGTCGGCAGGACAAAATTGTGGAAAGAGGCCAGCTCCGGAGTGAAGATACGGCCCCTCAGTTTGGATAACATTAAAGACATAGTGAGAATCGAAAAGCGGATCGAAGAGGAATTGGAGATCGTCAACCAAGAACGAATGGAATATTTGAAGGAGGCCACACGATACAATATCGAACGCAGCGACCCCATGATGAGCCTCGGAGCGGAGCTCGATGGCAATATCGTCGGATTCATCATCGGAGAAATAAGAATCTGGGAATTCGGTATCGGAGAAAAAACCGGATGGATTAGAATTCTGGGAGTGGATCCTGATTTTCAAAGACGAGGAATAGGCAGAAAACTGGGAGAAGCCCTCCTGGAGCATTTCGAACGGAGAGGTATCAAAAGGGTCAGAACAATGGCTGAATGGTATACCGGAGATTTGATTTCATTCTTCAGATCGCTCGGGTTCAATATGCTCAACATGATACCTCTCGAGAAGGAATTGAATGCATAAGGAAAAAAATGAGGTATGCAGAGACTGGGTTTAACTTAGAAGTCGATCTCACCCGGGGAAGCATCGAGAGAGTCGCAACAGACCCCAGAGAAACCGAGGTATATCTAGGGGGGCTTGGCACCAACGCCAAGATATTATGGGACCGGGTCCCTCCTGAAGTCGAAGCATTTTCTCCGGATAATCTCCTCATATTTGCTGCCGGTCTTCTATGCGGCACTCCCGCTAAGGGTTGTAATCGCACCATTGTTACTACCATTTCTCCTCAGACCAAGCTGATGGCCTTTTCCATGATGGGAGGATTTTGGGCTCCGGAATTGAAATTCGCCGGCTATGATAAAGTGATCTTTCGCGGCAAGTCCCCCCGTTTGGTCTATTTGTGGATAAACAACGATAAAGTCGAAATACGCGACGCCTCTCATCTGCAGGGTAAAGGTGCTATCGAAACCGGAGAGCTCATCCGGCAGGAGTTGAATGAGCCCAAAGCCCAGGTGGCTGCCGTGGGCCTGGCCGGTGAAAACAGGGTATATTTTGCCTCTATCGAGCAGGGCAGGGGCAGCGCCAGCCGGGGCGGAATAGGGGCCGTTATGGGAGACAAGGGATTGAAGGCAATAGCCGTTCGTGGAACAGGGGACATCAATATCGCCCGGCCGGCTGAATTTATAGAGCTCTGCAACGAAGTGCTGGAATACATAAAGGTCCGGGAAGAAAAGCCCATCCCGGGGGTCATGCCTATTTTGGCCAGGCTCGGCTCACCGCAGGAAATGAAAATCCACGATGAGAAGTGGCACACCGAGAGTTTCATGTGGGGGAATTCCCGCCACCGCAGAAGAGACTATTGGAACGAAGAAGTGAAAAAGGAGTGGACCGAGAGTATGGAAAATGTCCGGAAACGCTTGATAAGCTGCTTTAACTGTTCACTGAAATGCGCGGCAACGATTTCCATACCGGGAGTCAAAACGTACATAATGAAATGCTTCTCCAAACTGACGTATACCATGGCGGCCATGTCAGACCTGGATTTTGGCTTTAAAATCGCTCAGCGTGCAACAGAGTACGGCGTGGACGCATTCTCGACCCCTCAAGTCATGGCCTTTGCCCTCGAACTTTATGAAAACGGCATCTTAACCGATGGCGACATGCAGGGATTACCTTCTGATAACGAGGAGAAATTTTTCTGGCTGCTGGACAGAATCGTCCGGCGGGAAGGGATCGGAGATGTTCTGGCCAATGGGACTTACTGGGCGGCCAAAGAGATCGGCAAGGGCGCTGAGGAATATGCTCACAATAACATCAAGAAACATGAACAAATGCCTATCAAACTGTCCATGCTGAATCCCATTTATTTCCTTATGTACAGCACCGGCGAGAAGATAAACATCACCCAAATCGAGGGGCAGTTCCCCCAGATGCCCTTTCCGGAGAGAGAGCAGAGAGAGGAGTTTGTCAAGGATTGGATCCAGGTTCCCGATGAAAAGTTCAAGCAGTATTTTCTGGACTGGGAGCTGCGCGGAGAAAACTCTTTCCCCTATTACCCGACCGTGCAGATGTGCTGCGATATCGTCGATTGGCAGGAGAAGATGCACTACATCGATGACGCACTCGGGATGTGCGCCGGCTTATCATCATTCCCCCTGAAACCTCCGTACCACATACACAATTACCCGAAATTCATCTCGTCGGGAGCAGGGATCGACATGGATGAAGCCAAACTCAGCCAAGCGGCCAGAAGATACAGAACTTTGGTCAGAGCCATCAATATAAGAAGGGGCATGAGGAGAAAAGACGAAAAGCCCCCGGAGAACCATTGGAAAAAAAGATTTCCCGAACTCGAAAAAGAGCTCTTAGATACGTATTACAAATTCAAGGGGTGGAATAAAGAGGGCATTCCTACTAAAGAATCTTTGCACGAATTGGATTTGGATTACGTGAGCGAAGACTTTATACAGAGGGGGATCTTGAAGGCTTCATCGAAATCAGAAAAGAAATAATGCCAAGAGGCGGTATCCGTAATGGCTGAGAAAAAAACGAAAATCGTAAAAATCATCAAAGTCGATCTCGATAAATGCAATGGCTGCCGGGCATGCGAAATTGCCTGTTCCTCCTTTCATGCTTCGCCGAAATACAGCAGCAACAATCCAGCACGGTCCCGTATTCGGGTGGTTCATGATCCTCTGAGAGATGTTTATGTCCCCATACGTGCCGGTGATTATACACCAGCCGAATGCAACGGCAGACATACTTATACCATCAACGAGAAGGAATATGACGAGTGCAGCTTCTGCGGAGTCTCCTGCCCGGCTAGAGACATTTTTAAAGAACCCGATTCCGGTCTCCCGCTGAAATGCGATATGTGCGAAAGCGATCCTCCTTTGGCAGAGCCGATGTGTGTCCAGTGGTGCTTGGCCGATGCCCTGACATACGAAGAAAGAGAAGAGGAAGCCGAAGAAGAAGAAGAAAAGAAGCGGGAGGAAATGGAAATCGGATTGGAGTCGCTGGTAAAAAAATACGGATTACAGAAGATAATGGATACCATTGACCGGATGTCGATGTCGAAGAGGGATCTCTAACATAAGGCGAAACAAGATGAGTGAAATGACAATGGAGACTGTAGCCCCTTGCAGGGAGATCATCGATGTCATAAAAGAGAGCGGCGGAGAAGCCTTCAAATTATGCTATCAGTGCGGATTATGCGATACGGTTTGTCCGTGGAACAGGGTGAGATCCTTCAGTATGCGAAAATTAATCCGGCAGGCTGCGTTCGGTTTGACCGAGATCGAAGTCGAAGATATGTGGCTTTGTACCACCTGCGGGATATGCCCCCAGCAGTGCCCCAGGGACGTGAAACAGATCGAATTCGGAGTATCCCTGCGCAGGATAGCCACCGAATACGGCGTTTTCCCCGCTTCTGCCAAACCGGTTTCCGCCATACGCGCGAGCCTCGCAGGCGACGGGAATCCCTTGAATGAAGAGCGAAAAAAGAGGGCTGAATGGGCGGAAGGTCATTCCGTAAAAACCTTCACCGAGGGAATGGATCTTCTTTATTTTCCAGGCTGCTATCTCTGTTACGATCCAAGAATGATGAAGGTGGCCCGAGCCACAGCCAATATACTCAACCTGGCAGGGACGGATTTTGGGATACTGGGCTCCAGGGAAAACTGCTGTGGAGAGAGTATCCGCAAGACCGGCGATGAAGAACTCTTCAAACGCCTGGCCAGGGAAAACATCAAAACGTTTATCGAAAAAGGAGTGAAAAAAATCCTTGTTTCTTCCCCTCACTGCTTTCACACGTTCAAAAACGAGTATCCTGAATTTATGGTGAAGTTCGAGGTGGTCCATATCTCTCAATATCTGCTCGAGCTCGTTCGCGAGGGAAGGCTTCCCCTCACCAAAGAGTACAGGAAGAAAGTCACCTATCATGATCCCTGCTACCTGGGCCGGCACAACGGCATTTACGACGAGCCCAGGGAGGCATTAAAAAAAATACCCGGCATAGAACTGATCGAGATGGATGATTCACTGGAAGACAGCCTGTGCTGCGGAGGGGGAGGTGGCAGGATCTGGATGGAAACACCCAAGGGTGAAAGATTCTCCGACCTCAGAGTGGAGCAGGCTGTCGCAGCCGGTGCTGAGGTGCTGGTTACATCCTGCCCTTACTGCATCACCAATTTTGAGGACAGCAGGTTGAACCTGGAGGACAGCGAGGTCATAGAGGTCAAGGACATCACGGAAATCATCCAGGAAGCAGCTGATTTGGATTATTACTTAGAAAATGCATAAAACATCTTCTTTCATAAAAAATGCCAAATGTCATTACGGGCGTCAGCGAAGTAATCCCATTTTCATGGTCCTTGGGTGCGTGTTTGATCAAGATGAATTCAAAAAATTAAGGAGTTAAATAGGCAGGAAGCGATGGGCAAACCGGAACTGAAGGGTGTCGCACCGGAGGTGGTCTTCCATCGCTTTTCGAGCGAGGAATGGGGCAGGAGTTCGGGTCACTTGCCCGGCGAGATGGCACTCACAATCTCTGTCAACCGCCAGGAACTGGTCATTATCCTGTGCACTCCAACCAAGCTGAACTGCCTCGTCCTCGGATTCCTTTACGCAGAGGAAATCATCTCTGGCATGGACGACGTGGCAAGCATAAAGGTGTGCGAGGAGGAATCGCTGGCCGACGTGACACTGAGCAACTCCGGGTATGTGCTGCCCACGAAGCGGACACTCACCTCCGGGTGTGGGGGTGGTTCGACCTTTAAAGCTCAGGGAAAAAAAGTCGATTCGGATCTCGCCGTCACTCCGAAGGAGGTGCTGTCAATGATGAAACAGCTTCAAGAGCAGATGAAGCTTTACCGGCTGTGCGGCGGCGTGCACGCCTCGGCTCTATCCGATACCAAAAACCTGCTGGCAGTTGCCGAGGATATCG
>JABAOH010004429.1_pt6 | contig 17925 bp, 16 predicted proteins | sample 7062181 | NCBI WGS metagenome assembly JABAOH01 (sample SAMN14538630, study PRJNA623070) | marine sediment metagenome | biome: marine biome [ENVO:00000428]; feature: marine pelagic biome [ENVO:01000023]; material: deep marine sediment [ENVO:00002113]; isolation source: pool of 5 deep marine... | reverse complement strand
GTCATCGACGAGGTCTTGGTGGCCGGCAAGCTCGCCGCGGCCGCCAGCGGAGAGTCGGTCAAGGAGTAAGCGATGCCCAAGGGCAAGGGCAGCACCCGCACGGCCTTCGTTTGCTCGTTCTGCGGCAAGAATCAGGACCAAGTGCGACGCCTGATCGCCGGGCCCAGCGCGGTCTACATTTGCGACGAGTGCGTGGAGCTGTGCCGCGAGATCATCCAGGAGGACAAGTCCAGCCCTTCGCGATCCAAGGTGCCGCTGCAACGGCTGCCGCCTCCCAAGGTGATCTACCAGCAGCTTGGCGAATATGTCATCGGGCAGGAGCAGGCCAAGAAGGTGCTTTCGGTCGCGGTGTACAACCACTACAAGCGCATCGGGGCCACCGGCAGCCGCAAGGTGGAACTGGAGAAGAGCAACATCCTGCTCCTGGGCCCCACCGGATGCGGCAAGACGCTGTTGGCGCGCACCCTGGCCAAGATCCTGGATGTGCCTTTCACCATCGCCGATGCCACCGCCCTCACTGAGGCCGGCTACGTGGGCGAGGACGTCGAGAACATCCTCCTGCGCCTCATCCAGGCCGCCGACTTCGATGTGGCCAAGGCGGAACGGGGAATCATCTACATCGACGAGATCGACAAGATCACCCGCAAGAGCGGGGACAATCCCTCCATAACCCGTGACGTCTCGGGGGAGGGGGTCCAGCAGGCGCTCCTCAAGATTATCGAGGGCTGCGTCGCCAATGTGCCTCCCCAGGGAGGACGCAAACATCCCCATCAGGACTTCATTCAGATCAACACCACCAACGTGCTGTTCATCTGCGGCGGCGCCTTCCAGGGACTGGACGCCGTCGTCGATGCCCGCGTCGGCAAGGGCCGCCGCACGGTCGGCTTCCGCCCAGACATGTCACGGGCCGACCGCACAAAGACCTCCGACGAGCTCCTGAAGCACGCTGGCCACGATGACCTGCTGACATACGGCCTCATCCCGGAGTTCGTGGGTCGGATGCCGATGGTGGTCTCCCTACAATCGTTGGACGAGGAGGCCCTGGTGCGCATCCTCACCGAGCCCAAGAACGCCCTCGTGCGGCAGTTCCAGGAGTTCTTCGCCCTCGACGGCGTAGAGCTCGTGTTCGCCGATGATGCCCTCAGGGCGGCGGCCGAAGAGTCGCTGCGGCACAAGACCGGAGCCCGCGGGCTCCGCACCGTCTTGGAGGACTGCCTCCTGGATGTCATGTACGAGATACCATCCCAGAGTGACGTCAAGAAGTGCATCGTGGACGCCGACTCCATCCGCGGGCTGCGGCGACCGCTGCTGCTGGCCCGCTCCGGGCAGGCGATCGAGTTCTGGAGGGACGAGCCCAAGGGTGAGACGGCTTGACCTAGACCGCCATCTGCCCGTCTCAATGCCCGGGCCCCGCGCCCGGGCATTCGTGCTATATTGAGATGCGAGATGGGCAAGCGGAGGTTAGACCTGCTAATGCTGGAGCGTGGCCTCGTCGACAGCCGTGAGAGGGCACGGGTAGCCGTCATGGCCGGCTCCGTACTCGTCGACGAGCGGCCGGCGGTGAAGCCGGCAAGCCTCGTGGATGAGTACGCTAGCTTGCGCCTCCTGGCGGGGCCGCGATTCGCCAGCCGCGGCGGCGAAAAGCTGGAGCACGCCCTGGACGTTTTCGCGATCGACGTCGCCGGTGCCGTGGCCGCCGATATTGGCGCATCCACTGGGGGCTTCACCGACTGCCTCCTCCAGCACGGAGCCTCCCGCATCTACGCCATCGATGTGGGACGGGGCCAGCTGGACATGCGCTTGCGCCACGACCCGCGGGTGGTGGTGATGGAGAATGTCAACGCTCGCTATCTAGAAGGGCTCCCTGAGCCCGTTGACCTAGTGACCGTGGACGTGGCCTTCATCTCCCTGCGCCAGGTCCTGCCGGCGACCAGACGTCTCCTCCTCCAACCCGGAGGAAATATTGTGGCGCTGCTCAAGCCCCAGTTCGAGGCCGCTCGGCGGGAAGTGCGCAAGGGCGGCGTCATCCGCGACCCCCAGGTGCATGCCCGGCTTATCGGCCGGTTCGCGGCCTGGTGCGTGAAGAACGGCCTGCGGGTCCTGGGCCTGACTGCATCGCCGCTGCTGGGCCCAGCCGGCAACCGTGAGTTCTTCTTTCATCTGAGGGAGAGCTCCACGTGAGGAAGGTCGGCATCTTCATCGCCCCCCGCTGGCGCGGCTCCAAGAAGCTGCTGGAGAGCCTGCACGCTGCCCTCAGCGGGGAGGTGGACGAGGTCTGGCAGACGTCTAACTTGGATGACCATGCCACCCAGAAGAAGATCGAAGGAACGGATCTCATCGTATGTCTGGGCGGAGACGGCTCCATGCTGTGGGCGGGGCGCGCGGTCGTGCCTCACGCGGTCCCCATCCTGGGAGTAAACATGGGGCGGCTCGGCTTCCTGGCCGAGATCGGTCCGAAAGAACTCATGAACAGGCTGCCCGAGGTGCTGAAGGGCGGGGGGCGGGTGGAGGAGCGAGCGATGCTCCAGGCCCGCGTTCCGGCCTGGGGCCAGACGTTCCAGGCCCTCAACGATGTGGTGGTCGGTCGCTCCATAGCGGGGCGGCCAGTCTACCTCGATGTGTCCGTGGACAACCACCGCCTTGCCCTGTACCGCAGCGACGCGCTCATCGTGGCCACGGCCACCGGCAGCACCGGCTACTCCTTGTCCGCGCGCGGCCCCATCCTCCATCCGGAGTCTCGGAACATGGTGCTAACGCCGGTGGCGCCTCACCTGGCCCCAGCGCGGGCCCTGGTGCTGCCCCGCGATGCGATTGTGGACCTCGTGGTGAGCACGGAAGAAGACGCTACCGTCAGCATCGACGGACAGGTGAACCGGGAGCTGGGGAGTGGGGACGCGGTCTCCGTCTGTCGCAGCCCTCACGTGGCGCGCTTCCTGCGGCTGTCCGAGCCATCAGACTACTATCGCCTCCTCGCCGAGCGGCTGGAATGGCTGCGGGGGATGAACCCCGCTGACTTCCCGGAGCTGTTCGAGGAGGGAGGCGGCGAAGCCAAGTTGGGCTGACGGCCTGCCTTGGAGCCGCGCGAACTGTCGGAGCCATCGCCGGAGCGAGTCCTGGAGAGCCGCCGCCTGTATGAGGGGCGGGTCGTGAACCTGCGGCTGGACACCGTCCAACTGGCGGGAGGTTGGAAGACTACCCGAGAGGTTGTGGAGCACGGCGACGTCGTGGCGGTGGTGCCGCTTCTTCAAGGGAAGGATGTGCTCCTCGTCCGGCAGTACCGTCTCCCCGCCGCCCAAACACTGCTGGAGGTGCCAGCCGGGGGCGTCGACGCCGGTGAGAGCATCGAGGAGGCGGCACAGCGGGAACTGGGCGAGGAGTGCGGCCAGCGGGCCGACCGTCTGGAGCGGCTGGGCGGCTTTTACATGTCGCCGGGATTCTGTAGCGAGTTCGCGCACGTGTTCCTGGCCACCCAGCTCCGGCCCGTGCAGGCGCGGCCGGAGCCGGACGAGGACATCGCGATCGTCCGGCTTCCCTTAACGGAGGCACTGCGGCTCGTGCACCAGGGGGAGATACGGGACGGCAAGAGCATCATAGGTTTGACGTGGACGTGGGAAAGAATCCGCGACCTCACTATTGAATGAAGGTCATGCGCTTGCTAGAATGAGCGTCGGTTTGTGGGCCACCTCCCTCCGGAGGTATTGATGGCACAAGCGCAGGCGATCGGCCCACCACACCGGCTTGGCTTTCTGGAAACCCTTCGCAGAGACCGCTGGTGGGTGGAGCCGGCCCTGCTCTTCCTTGGACTTACCCTCTTCTTCGGCTATCTCGCGGCATCCGCCTTCCTGGACGACTGGGACTTCAAGATAGGTCCCTATCTATCGCCTGTCTTCGAGTCTGGGCCGTTCATGTTCATCGAGCGGCTGGAGGAGCCGTTTGATCCGTGGTTCTTGTCGCCGGCCTTCGTAATCCTCTGGGGGCCAGCCGGATTCCGCCTCACTTGCTACTACTTCCGGCTCGCCTACTACCGGACATATTTCACGACCCCGCCGGCCTGCGCCGTCGGCGATGCCAGGAGACTGTATTCGGGAGAGTCGCGCTTCCCCCTGATTGTTCAGAATGCACATCGCTACTTCATGTACGTCGCGCTGATCCTGATCTGGTTCCAGTGGGCCACAGCCATCAAGAGCTTCCACGATCCCGACGACGGCTGGGGGATAGGGCTTGGTTCCCTTATCCTCATCGTTGACTCGATACTGCTATCGCTCTACCTGTTCTCCTGCCATGCGCTGCGTCACCTGATCGGCGGCCGTCTGGACTGCTTCAGCTGCTCCTGGCGGAACCAGATGCAGAAGAAGGCCTGGAGTTGGGTCTCGCGCCTGAACGTCAACCACGCCGTGTGGGCGTGGTCGAGCCTGGTCAGCATCTTCGTAACGGACATCTACATCCGGCTGGTGGCCAACGGCCACATCACGGACCCCAACACTTGGAGTAGCTTCTGACGAGAAGGAGCATCGGTGCCTGAGTACGAAACGCACGAATATGACGTCCTCGTGATCGGTGCGGGTGGCGCTGGTCTGCGCACCGCCATTGAGGCATCCGCCATGGGGGCCCGCACAGCCCTTGTCTGCAAGTCGCTGCTGGGTAAAGCCCATACAGTGATGGCCGAGGGCGGTATCGCCGCCGCCCTGGGCAACCTCTATCCGGAAGACAACTGGAAGGTGCACTTCCGCGACACGATGCGCGGCGGCAAGATGCTCAACAACTGGCGGATGGCCCAGATCCACGCTCAGGAGGCCCCGACGCGAGTGCTGGAGCTGGAAGCCTGGGGCGCCCTCTTCGACCGCACCAAGGACGGGCGCATCTCTCAGCGCCCCTTCGGCGGCCACCGCTACGACCGCCTCGCCCACGTCGGTGACCGCACGGGCCTGGAGATGATCCGCACCCTGCAGCAGCACGCCGTGCACCAGGGGATAGACGTGTTCATGGAGTGCACTATCTCGCGCCTGCTCAAGGACGGCGACCGCATGGCCGGTGCCCTCGGCTACTGGCGCGAGAGCGGCGACCTCATTCTGTTCAACACGAAGGCGGTGGTGTTGGCCACGGGCGGGATCGGGAAAGCGTGGAAGGTCACGTCCAACTCCTGGGAGTACACCGGCGACGGCCACGCCCTGGCCTACTGGGCCGGGGCCGACCTGATCGACATGGAGTTCGTCCAGTTCCACCCCACCGGCATGGTCTGGCCGCCCAGCGTGCGCGGCATCCTGGTCACGGAGGGCGTGCGCGGCGACGGCGGTGTCCTCAAGAACTCCGAAGGGCAGCGCTTCATGTTCAACTACATTTCGGAGTTCTTCAGGGCCGAGACCGCCGACACGGAGGAGGAGGCGGACCGCTGGTTCACAGACAAGGTCAATAACCGCCGCACGCCGGACCTGCTGCCCCGTGACGAGGTGGCACGGGCGATCAACGCTGAGGTCAAAGCGGGACGGGGTAGCCCTCACGGCGGTGTCTTCCTGGATATCGCCACCCGTCGCCCCGCTGACGACATAAGGCGTACTCTGCCAAGCATGTACCACCAGTTCAAGAAGCTAGCCGATGTCGACATAACCACGACCCCCATGGAGGTCGGCCCGACGTGTCACTACGTCATGGGCGGCATCCGCGTGGACCCGGAGACTCAGGCAGCCACTGTGCCCGGCCTGTTCGCGGCTGGCGAGTGCGCCGCCGGACTCCACGGCGCCAACCGGCTCGGCGGCAACTCGCTGTCGGACCTGCTGGTGTTCGGCCAGCGCGCCGGCAAGGGGGCCGCCGAATACGCCAAAGGCCTCACCAGCCTGCCCTCTGTCAACCAAGCCGAGGCCGATGAGTGCGCCGCAGACATGCTGGCCCACTTCGAGCGTAGCGGCCAGGAGAATCCATATGGCCTCCAGCAGGAGCTCCAGGACAATATGCAGAACCTGGTTGGCATTATCCGCGCCGGCTCCGAACTGGAGGAGGCGCTTGAGAAGATCCAGTCCTACAAAAAGCGGGCGCAGCACACTAGCGTCGAGGGCAATAAGCAATACAACCCGGGCTGGCACCTGGCGATGGACCTCCGATCGCTCCTGACCGTCTCCGAGGCGACAGCGATGGCGGCGCTGGAGCGCAAGGAGAGTCGGGGCGCTCAGACCCGTGATGACTACCCGCAGACCGACGCGGAGTTCGGCAAGGTGAACGTCGTCATCCGCATGGGGCCCGACGGGCAGCCACAGGTGTCGCAGGAGCCCCTCCCCGAGATGCCGGAGGAGCTGCGCCAGGTGATGGAGGAGGCGGCTGCCAGTGCCTGAGGTGACGATGCGCGTGTTCCGAGGCGATGCCGATGGCGGCACATTCGTCGATTATCGGGTGGAGGTGGACGAAGGGAACGTCGTTCTGGATGTGATTCACAAGATCCAGGCGACCCAGGCGAACGACCTTGCCGTTCGGTGGAACTGCAAGGCGGGCAAGTGCGGCTCCTGCAGCGCCGAGGTCAACGGCAAACCCTCCCTGATGTGCATGACGCGGATGAGCACCTTCCAACCCGGGGAGCCGATAAGCGTCGCCCCGATGAAGACGTTCCCCCTGATCAAGGACCTGACCACGGACGTGTCCTTCAACTTCGAGGTGGCGAAGAAGATCCCCCTCGTCAGGATGCCTCCACCGGACCCCGATGGCACCTACCGGGTGATGCAGGAGGACGTCGAGCGCGGCCAGGAGTTCCGCAAGTGCATCGAGTGCTTCCTCTGCCAGAACGTCTGCCACGTCATCCGCGACCATCCCGACAACAAGGCGAGCTTCTTCGGCCCGCGGTTCCTCATGCGCCTCGCTGAGCTGGACATGCACTCGCTCAACACCGAAAAGCACCGCCAGCTCATCCGTGACATGGCCGGCGTCGGCTACTGCAACATCACGAAGTGCTGCACGGAGGTCTGCCCGGAAGAGATCCACATCACCGACAACGCCATCATCCCTGTCAAGGAGAGAGTGGCTGACCTCTTCTACGATCCCATCCGCTGGATCCTCCGCAAGCTGTTCGGCAAGTAACGCTCGCGGCCGACGAGGGCCGGCCGGCTAGAGCGCTCCCGGGGATACCGGGCCTTCTAGGAACCTGAGGCGCCGGCCGCGGCCGCAGCAGCGTTGACCGCCCCCTCATCGTTCCCGACCAGCAGGTCGAAGCGCTGAAACCGCTCCACGTCCCACCAGGCCCGCCCGAAGGCGGACTCCTCCCCCCACCTCAGCCCAGCGTCGCCGCTCTCCTGAGAGACCGCTATCTTGGCCACCACATCCTCGAAGGCGCGCAGGAACTCGTCGCGGTCGGCCTCCGTATCGAAGGCCAAACCCACATGGACGAGCACCTTCTGGTCGCCCTCGTCATCCTCCTTCGTGTAGACGGCTGAGCGGCCGCCGTCCCAGCCCGTGGAGGCGGCCGCGGCGGCCGCCTCGTCCTCCAGGATCGTCAGCAGATAGTTGTAGACGTCGAACTCCCCGAAGGGCGCCAGGGAGAGCCGATCCCAGCCCTCCAGTTCTTCGTGGAGCTCCGGCAGGGGCACGATCGAGCCGATATCCTTATCGGTGAGGTAGCGGTCCGGGTGGAGGATCGCTTCCGTGGAACGGGGCATATCGTCATAGAGCTCGTTGACGGCCTCCCAGCCACCCCAATCATAGATGGCATCCACAAAGAGGACGCACTCCTTATAGTTGAAGTAGAAGTAGCGTTCCAGAGCGGGCGGCAGCTCCTCCTCGGGCTCGGGCTCAGGGTCTTCGGGTTCCTCGCCGTAAATCTGGTCATGCCAGTCCGGCCCATAGACCTCCCGGGCGTAGAGGATCTCGGCCAGCGTGGCATCCCCTTCGACCAAGCAGTCCACGGTAGTGGCGAACTCGGAGCTGGAGTTCTCATCGTCATCCTCGGCTATCAGCTTGTCCAACTCCTCGAGCTCCCAGCGGCCGTCCTGAAAGCTGTGTACGTATTCGTGGACGAGGACGAGTTCATCCTGCGGCGTGATCTCATCGCCGCTGAAGATCAGGGCCAGCTTCTCCTGTGAGTAGTAGTAGCGGCCGACGACCAAGCCCGCGGCCTCGGTAGAGGCGTCCAGGAGGTCGTCGTCAGGGCCCATGAGGTGGAGAAGGCGCCAGGCGATGTTCCAGGCCTCCAACTGCGCTCCCAGCTCCTCCCGCGCCACGTCCTCATCCATTTCGTTGTAGGCCCGGAGCGTTTCCTTGTCGAACCACCCCTCGTCGATCCCCTCGTAAGGCATGAGGCCCCGCACCTCGACGGCGCGGTCGCGTATGTCATGCAACCGCTCCGTGAGGACAGGGTCAAAGGGGGTGAGCGGGGGCAGCGGCGGCTCGGAGTCGCCTTTCTGGCACGCGGCTAGCAGCGCCGCCAGCGCCAGCAGGACCGCCGCGGCGACGTGCGATCTCGAAAACACGGCCCCCAGAACTCTCAGCGCATGCATGCTAGCTCGTTAACAGGAAACGCCGGAGCCAGCGAAACGTTACCGTCGTGCCGGGCCGACCCGACGCTCGGGACAGGCCGACGGATGCGCCGCAGCACATTCGCGACGTACGGCCCGGTCGGCTATCTCCTCATCGCTCCAGGGCTTCGCCTTCGGCATGGGCGACCTTTTGACCCCGGTGCGCTCAAATCTACCGCTTCAGTAACTCCGGCTGCCGCCACTGAGCCTTACCCTGCTCCAGCAGGTCGCCGCCGTGGATGTCGTTGCAGACCACGACGGGGAAGTCCTCCACCTCCAACCGCCGCATCGCCTCCGTGCCCAGGTCCTCGTACGCGACGACCTCGACGCTGCGGATCTGCTTGGAGAGCAGGGCGCCGGCGCCCCCAACGGAAATGAAGTAAACGGCCCGGTGCTTCTGCAGCGCCTCCCGGACCTTGGGGCCACGGCCCCCTTTGCCGATGATGCCCTTGAGGCCGGCTTCCAGCATAGCTGGCGTGTACGGGTCCATACGAATGGAGGTGGTGGGCCCGGCGGAGCCGATGACCGCTCCAGGCTTCGCCGGAGTAGGGCCGACGTAGTAGATCACCTGGCCGCGAACGTCCAGGGGAAGCGATTCGCCATTGGAGAGCGCCTCCGTCATGCGACGATGGGCCGAGTCGCGACCGGTGTAGATCGCGCCGGTCAGGTAGACGTAGTCGCCCGCGTGCAGCTTCTCGATCGCCTCTTCCGTGAGCGGCAACTGGATGCGGTGTTCGGCCATCTGTTACTCCTTCCCTGCGTCGCCGGCGATCCCGACGGTCACAGCACCGCCTCCTTGAGACGGGCCGAGTGACACTGGAGGCTGACGGCCACAGGCAGGGCTGTGATGTGCGCTGGGTAGGTCTCGATGTGCACGGCCAGAGCGGTAGTGCGACCGCCGACGGCCTGGGGACCTAGGCCCAGGGCGTTCACCTTCGCCAGCAGCTCCGCCTCGAACTCCGCCAGCTCCGCGTCCGGGTTGGGCTCGCCCAGCTTGCGGGTAAGAGCGTGCTTGGCCAGCAACGCACAGTGCTCGGCGGTGCCGCCGATGCCAACGCCGACGATGACGGGCGGGCAGGGGTTGCCGCCGGACTCCTCCACAGCCTTGAGGACGAACTCCGTGACGCCGGCCTTGCCGGCGCCGGGAAGCATCATCGCCAGGCGGGCCATGTTCTCGCAGCCGCCGCCCTTGGGCATGACCATGATACGAAGATGGTCGCCAGGGACGATCTCCGTGTGGACGACGGGAGGCGTGTTATCTTTGGTGTTGACTCGGGCGGAGAAGGGCCGCTCCACCATGGACTTTCGCAGATTGCCCTCGACATAGCCCTCGCTCACGCCCTGACTGAGGCATTCATTCAGATCGCCTCCAACGATGTGGGCGTCCTGGCCCACCTCCAAGAAGATGACGGTGGTCCCGGTGTCTTGACACAGCGGCAGGAACTCCTCTTTCGCCAGTTCGGCGTTGCGCAAGATCTGGTCCAGGACCTTCTGGGCCAGAGGCGATTCCTCCTTCTCGCGGGCGCGCTTCAGAGCCCCCAAGACATCATCGGGCAGGAGGGCGGTCGCCTCCTGGCACAACCGGACTACCGTCTCCTTAATTGTCTGACACTCGATATCCCGCATGTCACCTCAATTCTCGTCGGCTCCCATGCCCGCTAGATCGTCACCAGGCTGGCCACCGTCTCCGCGATCTCATTCGCTGATACCGGTCCCTTCTAGGGGCCGCACCTAATAGCTCGACCCGGTATCAGTCGCCTTCACTCGTGACGCGGCCTACAGACCCGTTATCTTTGTGACCTCGCGCACCGAGTTCGCCGACTTGTCGAACATGGCACGCTCCTCGTCAGTGAGTTTAATCTCGATGACCTGCTCCACTCCCTTTGAGCCCAGCTTCACCGGCACCCCCATGTAGATGCCCTTGACCCCGTACTCACCCTCGAGGTAGGTGGCGCAGGGAAGGATACGCTTGCGGTCCAGGAGGACTGACTCGACCATCTCCAAGGTCCCGGCCGCAGGGGCATAGTAGGCGCTGCCCGTCTTGAGCAGGCTGACGATCTCGCCGCCACCCTTGCGGGTGCGCTGCACGATGGCCTCGACGCGCTCAGGCGGCACGAGTTCGCTGATGGGGATACCGCCCACCGTGGTGTAACGGACCAGGGGCACCATGTCGTCGCCATGGCCGCCCAGGACGTAGGCCTGCACGTCCTCTACTGAGACGTTGAGCTCCATGGCGAGGAAGGCGCGGAAGCGGGCGGTGTCCAGCATGCCCGACTGGCCGAAGACGCGCTCTCTGGGGAAGCCGCTCGCCTTCAGGGCCACATAGCACATGGCGTCCAGCGGGTTGGCGAACACGATGATGATGCAGTTCGGGGAGTGCTTGACTGCCTGCTCCGTCACGCTCTTGACGATCTCGGTGTTGGCGGTGACCAGGTCGTCACGGCTCATGCCGGGCCCCCTGGGCTTACCGGACGTAATGATGACGATGTCGGAGCCGGCTGTCTCCTCCCAGTCGTTCGTGCCAACGACCTTGCTGTCGAAGCCCAGCAAGGGGCCAGCCTGGGTGATGTCGAGGGCCTTTCCCTGCGGGAAGCCCTCGATAACGTCCATGAGGACGATGTCGGCGTAGCCCTTCGCCGCCAGGCCGCGGGCCATAGTACCGCCCGTTTGCCCAGCACCGGCAATGGACACTTTCATGCGCATGGGGCAGCATCTCCTATTCTCTCCAGCGCGCACCGAAGTGAGCGCTGAAGTTCCTCAGTCCATCGTTCCCAGCTTCTCATTCACAGCCGTCGGCCGCCTGGGAAGAATCCGCAGCCGCCGGCTCCCAACGCAAAATGTGAGCCCCTATGCGATCCTCACCAGGGCGTCTTCAGAGGTCACACTGTCCCCCGGCCCGACGAAGATCGCCTCCACGGTGCCGTCTATCGGGCTTTGAACCTCGCTTTCCAGCTTCATCGCCTCCACCACCACCACCGTTTGGCCTGCCTTTACAGAATCACCTTCCTTCACCAGCACCCTGACCACTCTGCCAGCCATGGGGCTTACCGCGTCTCCAGGCTGCGTCGCCTTCGGTATTCCCGCAGGCACCGCCGCCGGCGCCTCTGCCAGCGCTTGAGCCGGGGGGTTAGATGCTTCAGCGATTGGGGCAGGTGCTGCGGGTGCAGGGCTCGCCGCGGACGCAGGCAGTGCAGACGGCGGAATTTCCACCTGCGGGTGTACCTCTATCTCCTCCAGCTTCCCGTCTACCCTGATGAAGTAGCTTCTGGGACCTCCCTGTTCCGTCGGCTCGCCAACACCGGCCACGCGCACGTGGAACTTGTCCCCCTGGAACACTTCGTCGAACTCTACAGGCGCCATGCCTGCCTGCGGACGCACCTCCACTTCCTCGAGCCTGTCGTCAATCTTGACGAAGTACTTCACCGGTGCCCCTGGAGCGGGCGGCCCTCCAACGCCGGCGACCTGCACGTGGAACGTCGCACCGTCAACCACTGCGTCAAACTCGACGGGGGCAGGTAATACCGTGGGCAGCACAGCGGCTGTCGCCAAGGGCGGTGCTGCAGCCGGCGCGGCCGGCCCCTGCGCAGGGGCCGCGGCAGGCGTCGCCGGCGCCTCGGCGGCCTCTTCAGGCCCCGACGGTATAGCTGCAGCGTGCGCCGCAGCCAGTTCACCGCTCTCCTTGAGCTCCAGGAGTTCCTTGGTCTGCATCGGGAACAGAATCCCCATGATAATGTCTTCGTCGCTCTTCGCCAGAGGACCAAGCGTTTCCACCGCCTTGTCCCAGTCCTCCTTGTCAGCAAGGTCTCCCGCTCTTATCGAATAGTCAGGCTCCGCGTCCCCCATGATCTTCTGCATCAATTCCTTATTGATGGGGCCTGGCGGAATCCCGTACTTCCCTTCCACGTAGTCTCTGGTCTCGCCCGTTATGATCTTGTATCTTTCACCGCTTATCACGTTGAGCGTCGCCTGGACGCCCACGATCTGGCTCAACGGCGTAAGAAGCGGCGGATAGCCGAGGTCCGCCTCCACGCTCGGGACCTCTTTGAGAGCCTGATCCATCAGCTCCGGCTTGCCCGCTTCCTCCAGGTTGGCCACCATGTTGGCGATCATGCCCCCGGGGATCTTGTGGATGAGGACGTCGCCGCTCACATCGGAATACCTTGTGGCGTACTTCTGATACTTGTCCCTAATCCCCCTGGCGATATTCGCGGGCTCCTCCAGGGTCTTCAGGTCTATGCCCGAATCAAAGGGCGTATTCCTCAGCATCGCCACCATGCTTTCGGTGGCGGGGTGAGACGAGCCGAAGGCCAGGGGAGACAACGCCGAATCGATCATGTCAACCCCGGCCAGGACGGCCATGAAGTGATTCGCGATCGACGTCCCACCCATGTCATGGCAGTGAAGGAGGACGGGGAGCTTGTCGCCGGCCCGCTCCTTGATGCCCTTGATCAGCCTGTAGGAGTCCATGGGCATGAGGATGCCGGTAGCATCCTTGAAGGACAGCCAGTCAGCCCCCATCTCTATCAGTTGCTCAGCGTAGTCCATCCACCTCTCGTAGGTGTGGACCGGACTGATGGTGTAGTTCACCTCGATGTGGGCTTCAGCTTCGGGCCCGCACTCGTTCACGGCGTCAACAGCGACCTGCAGGTTTCTGAAGTCGTTGGTGGCCTCGAATATCCTGAAGACATTCATGCCGTTGGCCACGGCCCTCTCCACGAATCTATGGACCGCCTTGTCTGAATTGGGGCTGTAGGCAAGGATGTGCTGCCCCCGGAGAAGCATCTGGAGACGCGTATTGGGCATGATCGACTTGATGGTCCGTAGCCTCTCCCAGGGATCTTCCTTGAGGTACCTTATGCACGTGTCGAAAGTTGCGCCGCCCCACATCTCGACGGCGTAGAGCCCGCACTTGTCGAGCGCTTCGCACAGGGGGACGAGGTCCTCCGTGGCTACCCTGGTGGCCAGCTTGGTCTGCTGGCCTTCCCGGGGCGTGAGGTCGGTGATCTTGACGCTTCTACTGCCGACGGGCGCCTTCATCAGCGCCTCTATGTCCTTGGACAGCTTGTTCAGAGTATCGTCGAAAGTGTCTTGCTTGGGCATTGGAGACCCCCTAAGGCCTGTGATAGAACGCTATAGCGCCCGCCAGAACCGCCATGTAATCCTCCCTCTCGCGCTTCTCCTCGTAGCTGAGAAGATCCGGATGCTCGTCCACATACCTGTTGTGGAACCTCCCGGCCTGAAAATCCTCGTCGTCCATGACCTGCAGGTAGTACGGAATGATCGTTTTCACGCCGCCTACGGCGTAGGTCTGCAAGGCCAGCTTCGTCCGCGCTACCGTCTCCTCCCACGTCCTTCCCCAGACGATCAGCTTGGCGATCATGGAATCGTAGTAGGGCGTTATCTCGTAGCCCCGAAAGGCCGCGCTGTCCACCCGTATGCCCAGCCCGCCAGGCGCCTGATACTTCTCTACCATGCCCATCGACGGGGCGAAGTTGTTGGCCGGATCCTCGGCGGTTATGCGGCACTCGATCGCGTTACCGTTGAACTTGATGTCCGATTGCTTGTACTGAAGGGGCAGGCCTGCAGCTACCCTGATCCCTTCCTTGACGATGTCGATGCCGGTTATCTCTTCGGTCACGGGGTGCTCCACCTGGATCCTGGTGTTCACCTCCATGAAGTAGACGTTCATCTCCTCGTCGGCGAGACACTCCACCGTGCCCGCGTTGTAGTACCCGATAGACTTCATCGCCTTGCAGATCATGCTGCCCATCTCCATCCTCCTCTTGGCCGTGAGGAGGAGGGAAGGGGCTATCTCGATCAGCTTCTGGTTCCGCCTCTGGATGGAGCAGTCCCTTTCGCCGAGGTGGATAACGTTTCCGTGCTTGTCACCGATGATCTGAAACTCGACGTGGTGAGCGTTGTGGATGAGCTTCTCCAGGATGAGCTCCCCTTTGCCGAAGGCCTTCTCAGCCTCGCTGTAGGCCAAGTCGTAACCTCGAACTAGCTCATCCTCGTCGTGGCAAACCCTGATGCCCCTGCCACCTCCACCGGCGGTCGCCTTCAGAAGCACAGGAAAGCCGATCTTCTTGACCAGCGTTTTCGCCGCCGCCACGTTCTTCAGTATGCCCTGGCTGCCAGGGACGACAGGAAGGCCCGCCTTCCTCATCGTCTCCTTCGCCTTCGCCTTGTCCCCGGCCAGAGCCATGGCGCTGCTCGGCGGGCCGATGAAGGTCACGCCGTTGTCCTCGCACGCCTTCACGAACCCCGAGTTCTCGGCTAGGAAACCGTACCCCGGGTGAATCGCGTCGGCACCTACCTCGAGGGCAAGGTTCACGATGTTCTCTATGTTGAGATATGTGTCCAGGGGGTCGGCTCCCGTCTGGACGGCCTCGTCGGCCAGCCTGATGTGCCTGGACTTCGCATCCACAGCGGAGTAGATCGCCACTGTCGGTATGTCCAGCTCCTTGGCGGCCTGGATGATCCGACAGGCGATCTCTCCCCTGTTCGCTATCAGTATCTTCTTGAACATCCTGTGCCCCCCTCGCTCAGTTGATCTGGAACTCACAGGTAATGGGGGCCACCTTGTTCACCATCGCGGCGATGCTGCACGTCTTGTTCAGCGCCTCGTCGAAAGCATCCTTGACGTCCTTGTCGGTCAGGCCGCTCCCCTTGATGCGGAACTTGAGCACTATCTTGGTGAACATCTTTGGGTAATCATCCCGGCGTTCCCCGTCGGTTTCCACCTCCACGCTGTCCACACTCTTGCCAGCCTTGAGAAGCGCCTCGTAGCCGTGAATGCCCATGCAGCCGGCGATCGAATACATCATCAGTTCCGGCGGCCTGAAGCCCCTGCCCTTTCCGCCGACATGCGCGGCGGCATCGATGAGCAGGTCACCGGGGTATTCCGCCCCGCTGCCGATGAAGTGGAAGTCCTCTTTCTGCTTGACCGTTACCTTCATTACGACTAACCTCCTGTTCCTTCCATGATTCGACTGCTACTCTGACGGAACGGCGACGGAGAGGGGCTCTTCTCCCCCCTCCACACGCTTGATGTTGTCCCACGCAAATCCCGACCGGCGGAACCAGGCCTCGTACGAGTGTCCGCCGACATGGGGTGTGAGGACCACGTTGTCGAGCTGAACAAGCGGGCTGTCGCCGGAGAGCGGCTCCTTATCGAACACATCCAGTCCCGCGCCGGCAATCTGCTTCTCCCGTAGCGCTTCCACAAGCGCGTCCTCGTCCACCACCGGCCCCCGACTGGTGTTGAGCAAGACCGTCGTCGGCTTCATCATGCCGAACTCCTTGCGACCGATGAGCCCTTTCGTCTCCGGCAGGAGGGGGAGATGGAGCGTGATGATGTCCGCCTCTCGGATGACCTCCTCCAGAGACACGCGACGCGCCCCCAGATCCTTCTCGATGTCGGGTGCGGGAATGACATCGTAGTAGATGACGCTTGTCTCGAAGGCCGCCAGACGCCGGGCCACCTTCCGCCCGATGTTCCCCGCCCCGATGAGGCCCAGCGTCTTCCCCGCCACCTCAATGATGCTCATCCCCGAAACGCCCTTCCGCCAACCTCCCTCCCGCATCGTCCGGTCCGTCGGGATGAGACGCTTGTACACGCTCAAGAGGAGTGCGATCGCGTGCTCCGCCACCGCCCAGGCGTTGGCCCCGCCGTTGGTGGCCACCGGGATGCCCAACTCCTGCGTGACGCTCAGGTCTATCTTGTCATACCCGGCGGTCAAGAGCTGGACGAGGCGCAGCTTCTTGGCCTCCCGCAGGAGATCGTTGGAGATCTCGGCCGGGTGGAGGACAACGTAGTCCATATCCTTCACCAGAGGCAGTTTCTCTTCATCGCTGATGCTGCGGGATCGCGAGGTCACCTCGAATCCCTCGCTGCACATCCCCTCGAAGATGTCGATCACCTCTTGGCCTTGACCGGTGAAGAACACGACCTTGGACATCTCTACCTACTACCTTTCTCTGCTGTGCGTTCCGGCACAAGGTCCGTCGGATGGCCCGCTCATCATCTTCGAGGCAAAGTCAGATCTTCCACTGATGCGGCCCCCGCGGCATTGCCCGCGAAGCCATGGAATTCTGGGGACTGTCCCGTACTCTCCGGCAACCGCGATGCCAGCCTGATCGACGTCCCAACCCGACTCGGTATCGGCGGTTTGCAGGACGCCGATTGCAGCTTGTCTGGTCTCAGGGCGGGCGGCGTCTTCCTGTATGAGGTTGGTCCGGTGGGGCATGCGTTGTTATTTGGCTGAGGGTGACCCCGCCTACAATAGCACACCCGACGGGTAAGCGCGATAGCGGCCGCGGAGACGGGCCTGCCCTTTCAGTTGACTGTGGGTCCGCTACCGGGCGCTCAGGTGGCCCGGGCCTTGACGTAGTTCAGCTGGCCACCCTCTAGCAGCACCTCGATCTGCCGCTCAGACAGGTTGTGGCGGGCCGTGAACTCGTACCCCTGCGTCGTGTTGCGGACGGTGACCTCGCCGCTGCCGATGGCGTCACGCACGTCCGGGAGTTCCAGTACGTCGCCCACGTTGATGCGGTCGTCCGCCCCGTCGTCCAACACGAGCGGGAGAATGCCAAAGTTCACGAGGTTGGTGTGGTGCAGACGGGCGTAGGTCTTGGCCAGCACCGCCTTGACGCCCAGGTACATGGGCGCCAGGGCCGCGTGCTCGCGGCTCGAGCCCTGCCCGTAGTTGGATGCCCCGACGATGATGCTCGCCCCGGCCTCCTTGGCCTTGGCGGCGAACTCCGGGTCCTTGTAGTGGAAGACATATTCGGAGATCGCGGGGATGTTCGAGCGCAGGGGCAGGACCTTGGAGCCCGCGGGCAGGATGTCGTCGGTGCTGATGTTATCGCCCAGCTTGATGAGCACAGGGGCCTTGATGGTCTGTGCCAGCGGCTCGGCCAAAGGAAGCGGCTTGATGTTGGGCCCCCGCACCACCTCCACGCCCTCGCCGCTATCCGGCGGCGGGATGATGAACTCGTCGTCGATGATGAACTCCCTGGGGGTCTCCACGGTCGGCGGCGAGCCCCACTTGCGGGGGTCCGCGATCTCGCCGGCGAGGGCGGAGACCGCCGCCACCTCCGGACTGGCCAGGTAGACGCGGTCGTTGGGAGTGCCGGACCGGTCGGGAAAGTTGCGGTTGAAGGTTCGTAGCGAAGCGGAGTCGGACGGCGGCGACTGACCCATACCGATGCACGGGCCGCAGGCCGACTCCAGAATGCGCGCGCCGGACCCGATCAGATGGGCCAGGGCGCCGCTGCGAGCGATCATGTTGAACACCTGTCGGGAGCCGGGCGTGACGGTCATGCTCAGGCCGGGGTTGACCTTGCGCCCCTTGAGCACCTCTGCCGTGACCGTCAGATCGTAATAGGAGGAGTTGGTGCAGGAGCCAACGCACACCTGCGCCAGCTTCGTGCC
>JABAOH010031961.1_pt2 | contig 17940 bp, 17 predicted proteins | sample 7062181 | NCBI WGS metagenome assembly JABAOH01 (sample SAMN14538630, study PRJNA623070) | marine sediment metagenome | biome: marine biome [ENVO:00000428]; feature: marine pelagic biome [ENVO:01000023]; material: deep marine sediment [ENVO:00002113]; isolation source: pool of 5 deep marine... | reverse complement strand
CCCAGCTTCTTCAGGGACTCCTGGGCCCCCAGCTTGTACATTTCATCGATATTGCTTTCGTCTCTCCTGTCGATGCCCAGGAGTTCCAAGGTCCCTTTGCTGAGCTTGTAACCTTCGTTCCCTATGGGAGAGTAGAAGAAGTGTATGTAGTATCTGGTCCCGATGACGTACTCCTGGATGGTGTAGGGCTGGCTCTTATCCACCGACTGCAGGAACTCCTCGTAGTTCTTGGCGATGAAGGAGCCGCGGCCACCCTTGGCCCCGTGATACTTCACGAATACTGGCCGGTCGATGGCGTCCGGCCTCTCAATCTTTGCGGGCATGTCCACCCCTGCCGCGGCCAGCCAGACCCTCTGCTTCTCCCGGTCCGCCTCCCATTCAATGACCCGACGGTTGCCAAAGGTGGGTACCTCGAAGTCAAAGAAGGCCTGGGCACCCATGTACTCCACGAAAGAACCGTGGGGGACCGCGATGGCCTCCATCTCCACCAGCTCAGAGGCGTGGCGGGAGAGCTCCTTGTAGCTATCAACAGAGAGGAACGTATCGGGCCGGGCGTTGGGGAAGGCGTCGTAGAACCTCGGCTTCTCGCCGATGGCGATGCCGATGGTCTTGAAGCCCTCCTGCCTAGCACCGTGAAAGATCTGGAGAGAAGAGTGAGAGCAGACGGTGGCTATGGCGGGGTCTTCATAGCCCTCGAGGATCTCAGCGATCCTCTTTGGTGTTACCATTAGAGTACAATGATGAGAGCCAGCTTTAAAGGTTTTCCAGTCTTAGTCGCGAAGCTCAGCCTTGAGCTCCTCAATCTCTCTCTGCATCTCCAACAGCGCAGAGAGAATGGCGGTTTCCAACGGGTCCAGATGGGCACAAAAGCTGGCGGCGGATGAATGTTGGCGAACCTTCGTGACGATCTCATCGAAGAGCCTTCTGTCCTTCTCCCGCAAGGCCCTCCTGTAGTCCATCCAGGAACCGACAATGGACTCCAGGTGCATCCGGTATGTGGGTACCGTCCTTCCCATGCTCGGGAGAGGCACTCTTCGCCTCTTAAATGAATGAGAGGGGGGTGGATGAAAGTGCCTCACACTACCCAGGAGCCTCGACGATCCCCTTCACGATTTTATAGGCCAGAGACAAGACCCGTGCTTCTACGCCGAGTCGATCCGCCTCCCGGACAACGTATCCCACCGTCTCCTCCAGCTCCGTCCTTCTACCTGCTTCCAGATCCTGGAGCATGGATATCTTCACCTTGGTCATTCCGGCCTTCTCCAAGGCGCGGCCTCTCTCCAGCACGCTCCTAACCGCCTCTTCATAGGGCAGCCGAAGCACGTCTTCCACGCGGAAGCTGGCCACATCCCTGAGCCGGTGGCCCAGGGCCCTGGCGACGACCTCAGCCTCCCGGCTCATGTTGACAAACAGCTCCGCCAGTGGTCTGGAAGCGCAAACCCGATGGTACTCCAGCCTGCTGAGGGCGGAGACCATGGAGGCTGCGCAGTACTGGCAGAGCTTAGACCACTCATCATCCTCAATGCCCCCCGATGCCTCCGCTTTCAGTCCGCTTCTGTTGAATATGTCTACGGCTCGTAGGACGCGGTCACTCCCCTCACCGCCCAGCTCACCGAAGACGGTAGCTCCGTTGTAGGTGTAGGCGACAACCCCAGGCCCCACCACGGACGCCCCTACCCCCGTCAGCCCCCCTATGACCTTTTCGCTACCGAATCTTCGGGCCAAAACATCGTTCTTCATGACGCCATTCTGAAGGGAGGCAACCACATTCACATCGAAGCTGACTCCGTCCAGGGCAGCCTCGGAATCATAGGTCTTTGTGGTAAGGAGAAGAAGATCCGCGGCATCTACATCCTTCGGGTCCGCGGTGGCTTCTACCGCCACAGTGAAGGATTCCAGGCCCGTCACCTGAAGGCCCCTCTCCCGGATGCGCTCCACGTGAGCCTCTCTGCCAATGAGTACGACGTCCTGTTCCGACCTCGCCAGGAAGGCCCCTATGACTGACCCAAGGCTGCCTGCGCCGAGGATGACTACCCTCATGGACTCAGGGAGAGGATTTCAATGGAGAAGAGATTTTCCCCGGCTCTCTTCGGGGCCTTTCGTGCCTTCCTTCAAGACGACAGGAGTGGACTAGCAGAATACCGATATCTCAACCTGTCTCGTTCGCTCCCGGAATCCCGTGTCGATGGCTGGCAGTGGTTCCGATATCGCCATCTGAGAGGAGTGAAGCCCGGTGACGTAGTCCTCCAGCACGGACTGGTTCGGGGGTACGGGCAGAAACGGTGTGCTCCTGCCCTCTGCGGGAATGGATACGAGGAGGCCGCCCTTGATGTTCTGTATCCTCACCACCTTATCGGCCATCTGGTGGAGGAGGTTTCCAATGCCCCTCCTCCTGTACAGCTGGGAGAGGCCGTGATTGGTCACCAGACCTATGATCTCTTCCTCCCTCACCAGGTCTCTCACCCCTTTCAGTCCCCGTCGGAGGAGGTGGTAGGCCTCCTGGTACTCCACATCCTCGTCCATGAAGAGGTCTGGCAAACAGGCTAGGACCAGGAGTCCGGGGCCCGCTCTCACCTCTTCCTCCAGGGATTCCAGCAGAAGGGAGGCCATCTGGTAGGCGGTGAAGGCCCGGGCAACCCTTATGCGGCCCAGCACCCTCTGCCTAGGCACTCCATGCCTCTTGGCGAGGGAGGCGATGGTATAGGGGTTGATGGAGTTCCCGCCATCCACGTAGACCACCTCCCTGTCGAAGTCTAGGATGTGGCGGACGCACAGCAGAAAGGTCAGGTCGTGGACGAAGCTGCTGGCGCTGTTCAGGAAGGTGACCTTGGAGGGCTCGAATCCCCCCAGAAGGTTATCCAGTATCCCGTTGGAAGTGTAAAGCCTAGGGGGGCTCATCCTAACTTGGCCTCCTGTTGTCAACCTCCCCGCGAAGCGGTAAGCGTGAAGGGCTTACCACCCCTCCATATAAAGGGGGACGGGGGGGAGGTGGCTAAAAGTGATCCCAGGAAGAGCCTTAAGACGCATCTGGCCATGTCAGGGACATGGCGCAACGCGTGCTGCCCTTCGAAGAAGTGGAAAGGCAGCTCCGGAAGAGAAGCTTCGGAATCCTGGGGACGGTCACACCGAAGGGAGCACCGCATGCCACCTGCGTGCTCTACGGCGTCTCCCCACCGGAGGAGAAACTGGCTCTCTATGTGGTCACGGAGAGGCACTACAGGAAGACGCGTAATGTCCTGGCGGACCCTCATGTCTGGTTTGTCGTGCCCGTCCCTCATGCCATCCTCCGGTTCGTGCCGCCATCCTGCATCCAGTTCCCGGGAGCGGCGGACGTTCGGAGCCTGGACGACCCCGTAGGTCGCGCTGCCTTCGGCCAGGATCGCATTCTGAGGATGTCCATCGAGCAGGCGGAGCGGGACGAGTACGATGCCGTCTTCCTCCGGGTACGTCCCGGAAAGAGAGTCTTCGGTTACGGTCTCGGAATCAGCTTGCTGGAGCTCCGGCGTGACGTTGGCAAGGGACCTTTCACTACGATCGTACCCGATGCCAGACGGTAGTGAAGCGCCCTAGTGCCCGGGGACGAAGGCTACCACGTTCGCGGCGGAGCGGCTGGCCGCTTCATAACCTTCCGAAGCTTCTCCTCATATTTCTTCACCACAAGCTCCTGCACGATGGAGCCAGCGATGGCGATGCCCGCAGCCGAGAGGAAGCTTAGCTGAAGGTCGTTTGTAAGCAGGAAGATACCGACCCCAGCGAGGACGCTTCCAACCAGAGCGGTGACGTAGCTCAGGAGCCTTTCCATGTAGTAGAAGGTCAGGGAGAAGATGACAAGCATCACGAGGATGCCAGCGATCAAGGCATCGTTTCGGCTCATCTGCTCCAACAGGCTCCTGTATGACACGTACAGGCCCAGGGCCCCGGCCATGCCCGCGAGGGCCACCTCAACTATCCACGTGAACAGCATGCTACCGATGATGGCGCCTACCAGGGCCAGGGCAAGGGCCACCAGACCCGGCATGAGGAGAGCGCCAAGATTGTATCCAACGGCGGCCCCGAGAATCATTCCCAGAAGGGTCATCAACCTCCCCCATATGGCCCTTCCAACGAAGCCCAGGCTTACCCCGATGGCCACGTATATGTAGGAGATGATGGCCAGGGCGAAGGAGGGAATGAGGAAGGGCATGATCTCGACCAACGTTTGCCTCCGACCAAGGTGGAGGGGTGGGGTGCATTAACCTTTATCCCTTGGTTCTCAGGAAAAGTGTGAGATCCTAAAGCACCTCATCAGCCTTGGCCGCAATCTTGTCCAAGGTCTCGTGGGTCACCTTTCCCTTCAGGATGTGCTCCCTCACGTTCATGTCGTCGTACTGCATCACGTCGATGACCGTCGGTATCCTTATGGCGTCTCCGAGAACGGCCACACAGCGCGCGGGGATCGTGGAGATTATGCTCTCCCACATGCTCCTGTCGGGAACTCCAGCCAGAGCCGAGGTCACATCGCTGGGCTCCTTCAGGGACATGACAAGCCTGTTGGCCAGCTGGCTCCGCACCTCATCGTCAATCTTGGACGGCCTTTGGTCCACCAGGGCCAGGAGGAGGTTGAACTTCCTCGTCTCCCGGGCGAGCTTGCTGAAGATTGTGTAGGTGGCGATCCCTGGATCCAGGAACTTGTGGGCCTCCTCCAGGAATAGGACGAGCCTGGGAAGCTCCTCGTTCTTCTCGGTGTAAAGGTCGAAGAGGCGGCGCGCCAGGACGTTGGCCACGAATAGGTATACCATGTGATCTGTCCCGAAGTCCCCGAAGTCCAGGACGAGGGACTTCCCCTCCCGAATCAGGCCGACGATGGTGGAAAAGGCATCCTTCCCGGTGGGCCGGATGAAGGGGAGGCGCTGAAGACGGCCCATCCTTCTCTTGAGGGCATTGAGGACAGTGGGATGCACCTTGGTCTCGTCGTACTCCTCCGGCAAGGCCTCGCGGATAGCCGTCACCAGGTCCGTCACCCGGCGCCTATCCACCTCGTAGATGGCGTCGATCATGTTCTGGTTCAGGTCCTGGAGGGCTACGATGAGGTCCTCGGGCCTAATCTCCTCCGGGTCTACGAGGAACGGCCTGGCCTCCCTGTTCTTCGGGTCCAGGGAGAGAATCTCCACCCTCTCTGGGAAGAAGAACTTGAGACCCTCTGTCTTGTCCGTCCTGGAGTAGATGCCATACTCGCCATGCATATCAAAGACCAGGACGGACCCCGCCCTTTTTGCCAGGACGCCGCAGCATACCAGCTTGTTGAGGATGCTCTTCCCCATCCCCGTCCTGCCGAAGATGGCGAAGGGCTTCTCCGTCAGCTTCTCGAAGTCCACGTGCACGTAGAACTTGGAGACGCCACGGATGGTGCCCATAGGGGCCGACCTGTGGGTCTTCTGGTAGATGAGTTCTACGTCCTTCTCGACGGCATGTCGGGTCTCGGAGAAGTAGGGCGGTATCGTCTCGGGCTCCGAGAGACGGCCGGTCTCCTTATCAATGAGCTGGATGGGCCTCAGCAGCGCTTTGGAGTAGAAGATCGGGCCTCCGTAGCCCTCCTGCATGTCCGCGGGCATGATGGAGTCCCGCAGACGGGACCCTGCCAGCCTCTCGGCGATGTCGGATGCCTCGTTGACTATGTCGTGGACCATGCAGTAGAAGTCGTACCGGCGACCCTCCACGATGACCGGGTAGCCGATGCGTAGGTCCTCGGGGTTCTCCAACTCCAGTTTGGCGGTGAGTCCGCCGAGGACAGAGGCTGAGACTATCTCCCCTATCCTCATTTCAGCTCCCTCGTCACCTTATCCAGGTATTCATGAAAGGCCCCCCTCCTCTCACCCTCCATGCTGGTGAGACCCGCCGCCAAGAGGTTCAGTGGCAGGCCCAGGCGGAGCCCCTCCTTCATTATGGCGTCCTCATACAGCTCTCGCATCTGTCGAACGGTGACGGCGAAGCGATGGGCCTCAAAGAGGGGGTGCGGATATCCTACACACAGTGGGGAGGAACAGTAGGCGGCGAGCTGGGAGAAGGCGTGCTCAGGATCGTCCTTGTAGGTCCCCAGGTCCACCCGGAACCACTTGGGGGCCTCGGGGTGCAGCCTTGCGAAGTAGACATCTCCATGAAGGAGGCCCTTTTGTCTCTTCTCGAAGGACTGGGGGACGCGGACAAAGGCGGTGCCCTTCATCCCTCGCAGGAGCTCCTCATCAGTGAGCCTATGACCAAAGGCGTGAGTGGTGGAGTCCTTGGACACGCCCACCAGTACGTGGTCCCTCTCCTCACAGGCCTCGACCAACTCACCGAGACGGTCTGTCTCCTTCGGGAAGGAGGCAAGGGTACCATCGAGGGCGATAATGAGGCCCCTGTTCGACCTGGCTGCCCTGAGGGCCACTTCACTCTCGTAGTACTTCCTGAACTCGTTGACCATCTCCCTGTGCTGCTCTCTGGACCCTTGGGTGAGGCGGAAGATGGAGGAGTAAAGTTCTTCTTCCTGAGGGAAGTCCTCCGAGGTCGATATGAGGACGCTCCTCTCGAACTTGTCCAAAGAATCTGCATGGTAGCCCCTCGCGGTCGGCTTGAAGTGAAGGGCTCCAATCCTTATGACCGCCAGCCATGTGGATGACACGTTCCAGAGAAAGGAGTAGGAGCCGTCCACCGCCACCATATCAGGAGGCTCCACAGCCACTTCAAACTCCCTCACTTCCATAGAGGGCTTTTCATCATCGCCGTTCTGATACTCCAGGATCTTCCTGAGTTCGTGGCGCAGCTCCTCCAGCACGTTCAGGCCATCACCTCGGCCTTGGACTCTCCCTCAGAGGTCATGGTCACCCCAATTCTCCCTGGGAACTTCTCTGCCACCTCCGTCAGGTGGGTGATGAGGACCACCTTCTCGAAGGAGTCCCCCATCCGGAAGAGCTTGGAGACGAAGAGCTCTCGTGAGCTCTCGGTATCCAGAGAGCCCAGGTCACCTTCGTCTATGAAGAGGGTCTTCATTCGCCCATAGGTGCGCCCCACCTGAGGCATGCTGGCGAGCTCCCTGGCAATGGCAAACCTGAGGGCTGCATTTATCTGGGTCCTTTCACCGCCGCTGAAGATACCCACGTCGTGCCATTCCCCGTCAACCCCTTCCACGAGGATCCTGATGCCGTAGCCCCTCGCCTCCTCATGGGTCTCCAGCTTCACCCTGCGAAGACGACCGTTGGTCAGCTCGTTGAGGTTCTTCGAGGTCTCGATCTCTAGCTCTGGCAGCAGGCGGTTTATGGCGTACATCACCACGCCCTTCTTGTGGAATACACCTTCCCGGAGGATGGTGTGGACCTCTGCCTTGCCGCGAAGCTCCTCCAGCCTGGCTTCGACCCCCTTCTGTCGCTCCTTGAGCTGTTTGAGTTCCTCCAGCCTTCTCTCCGCGGCTTTCAAATTTGCCTCCGACTCAAAGAGGGCCTTGGAGACCTCGTCCCTCTGGGACCTGAGCTGCTCGACGTCCCTCTGGGCTTGGCGATATGCCTCCTCGTCCTTCTCCAGCTTCAATGAGAGCTGGTTGGCCTCTTCCGTCTTCCTCTTCACGTCCTCGCGCTGAGCCTCCATCTCCCTGATCATGTCCTCGAGGCCTTCCAGCCTCTGCAACTCCTCCCTGATCCGTTGGAGGAGCTCCCTCCTCTCCTTCGCGCCGGTTTGGGCCTCTCGTAGAGTACTCAGCCTCTTTTTCTCCTCCGGACCGTAACCTGCTTCCTCCAGCTTACTCTTCACTGCAGCCTGCTTCTGCCTCAGCTCCTCCCTCTTCTCCTCTCTCTCCGCCCGCTTCTCTTCCAGCTCGTTTCGAATGGCCTCTATCCTCTCCCCTATCTCTGTGAAGAGGAAGGTGTCCCGATTGATGCTGGAGACCTTGCCTTTGATCTCAGCCAGGGCCTCTCGGGCCTCCTGCTGTTCCCCCCTGAGGCGGCTGACAAGCTCTGTCCGCTCAGAAAGCCAATCCAGTTCCTTGTCAATCCTGGCGATCCTCTCCTCCAGGGAGCCCTCCTCCCTCAGGATCTGGAAGGCCTCATCAATCCCCATGTCTGCGGAAAGCCCTGCGAGTCGGGCCTCCTCCTCTGCAACCTTCCTCTCCAGACCCTGGACCAGGGATCGGTATCCTGCCTCCAAGTCCGCAGCCCTGGTCTCAAGGGATTCGAGTTCCTTGAGCAGAAGCGTCGCCCGCTGTTGCCTCTCCATCAGGTCCTGGGCCTCGGCCTCCAGGTCCTCGAACTCCTTCACCTCCCTGGCGAGGGCTTCACTCTTCTCCCTCAACCCGGGAAGGGCCTGCAGTACCTCTCGCTTCTCCCTCAACCTCGCTTCCAGATCCTCCAGTGAACTCCTAAGGCCATCGAGGGCTGTCTTGGCCTTGATGTATGTCTCATGACCCTTCGCGAGCCGGTTGAACTGCTCCTCCCTGGCGGTTAGCTTGCCCTTGGCCTCCTGAAAGGCGTCCTTGTACTCCCCTGCCTGCTCCTTCCAGGATAGAACCTCTTTTCTGACCTCGTCCACCTGGGAGGCCTGCTCCTTGAGGACCACCATCTCTCCCTGGGCCTCCTGTACCTCTGCCCTGAGGGTGTCCAGCTTTGCCTTCGCTAGGTCCGCCGCTTTCTCGAAGGTCTCCAGCCTGAAGAGTTTTTGAAAGACTTCGAGTCTCTCCGATGGCCTCTCTGCCCCCAACTGCTTCATCTCTTCCTGGCGTACGAAGGTGGAGTTACGAAAACCGTCGTAGTCCAGGCCGATTACGTCCTCGATGATGGCCTCTAGTTCGGGGATGGTTCCCCTCAGGGGCTTCCCGTCCCTCTCCAGCTCCAGATAGGGTGAACCGTTGGATGTGAATCCCCTCTTCACCCGGTATACAGAGCCACTCTGGTGGAACGCTAGCATCACGTACCCTTCGTTCCCGCAGATCTCGGATATCTTAATCCCCTGGATATCGGTCCTAGTGGTTCGCTTGTAGAGGGCGAAGGTGATGGCGTCCAGAATGGTTGTCTTACCGGCGCCCGTGGGACCCGTGATGGCGGTGAACTTCTCCGGAAATGTGATGGGGGGGCTTGTCCTCTGGAGGTACCGCATGAAGCCCTTCATCTCCAGCTCCTGGATGACGAACCCTTCGTGGGGGCTCGGGGCAGACTTCTCCAGGGTGGGAACAGCCTTCTCAGAAACCTCCTTGAAGAAAGACTCCAAGGTCTTCAATGGAGGACCTCCTTCAGGATGGTTTCGCCTTCTTTCAGAATCTCCTCCAGGCGAGGGTGATCCCCGTAGTTGAGTCTGACGTATTCTTCGAAGAGCCTGAGGGGATCCAGGGTGAACTCCGCCAACGAAATCTTTTCCCGCTCGACGTAGGATAGGGCCACTTCGTAGTGGAAAGCCGGGGCCAGCCTCTTGGCAACGGCGGCTTCGTCGAGGACCTCCCTTTGACCCTCCGTCAGTTTGACCTCCAGCCGTACAAGGGCATCCTGGATGTCTCCCTGGAGGACCTCAAGGACCCGGGACGTCGGGTTCCCACCGGTGGCGTCCACCTCCACCTTGATCATGGGTCGGGTAGGCAGGGGATGGAAGCTCCAGCCCTCCCCTGGACCATAGGTGATGAATCCCTTTGAGTCCTCCCGCTCCCCCCAGTCCACCCTCTCGGGGGCACCCACGTAGACCACCTTGTCGCCCAAGGCCTGGTGGAGGTGGATGTGTCCGAGGATGGCCAGCTCCACCTCCGGGGGTATCATGTCCAGCGTGAAGGAGAACTCCCCTGGCAGGACCTCGGGATAGGCTGTGGATCTCACTTTAGCGCCCTCAACAAAGTAGTGCCCCAGGAGGAGGACGCGATTCTCACCAGCTTCCTCGACCCTCTTCTTCATCCACTCCTTCAGCATCCTGCGGCCTAGCTCGAAGGTCTGCTCTCGAGGAACGTCCTCTCCAAGCTTTTCCCGGACCCTGTCGCCAATGTGCTCGGGATGCAGGTAGGGCAGGATGAGGAAGGTGAAGGTCTCCCCCTCCAGGGTGACCTCCCGGACCGTGGGTTCCCTGAACACCTCAACGTGGGGGTAGCCCCTGAAGTCGTCCAGGGAGGTCCCGCGGCTCCACAGTCTGGGCTGGTCGTGGTTTCCTGCCAGGAGCCACGTCTGAATTCCTGACTTGCCTAGGGGCTCGATGACGTCTCGGCGAACCAGCTCCCGGAAGGCGGGGCTTACGTGGGTTCTGTCGAAGAGGTCGCCTCCCACGATGAAAAGCTCCACTTTGTGCTCGATGGCCCACTCGGCTGCCCGGGCAAAGTTCCTGTGAAGGTCCAATGACCTCTCTGAAATGCCTGTCTCTGGGTCGACCCTGAAGCCGAAGCTTATTCCTTCGTGGATGTCAGAAACCGCGAGGAGGCCGCCCATCCCAAGCTGTAACGGGCTGTCCTATTAAATGCATGATGGGGAGGTCGATGAAAGTGGCGTAGCTCCTCAGTGCATGTCCCGGACTCTGGAGAGATGTTTGTGTCCGATGTAGATGTCATGCCAACGCTCACCAAGAGTCTCACTCAATTCCTCAAGGGTCTGAGGCACATCGAATCCCTCGGTGGGATCTAGGACTGCGACTCCAGCTCCAGAGGAACCAGAGTATTCTATGACCAGAACCTCCTGGAAGTCCTCATCCTTTGGCATGAGGGTTGTGTAAACCAGAGCGACAGCCTCAAGGGGTATGAAGATTCCCCTTCGCCCTCTTAGGGCCACCTTGATGCCCTCACTTGTGATCTCCACCCATGGGGATTTCCGACGGCGGCGGAGGAGGAAGAGTACCAGGGAGGCCGTGGCCGGCATCCGAAGCCCACCGGAAAGATACAGGGACGACTTCGAGGAAGCTGTGTCTGTCATGAGGATCCACGGCAACTCCCACCAACTAAGGCCCAGGGAACTAAAGGCCTTGCGCCTGTCTGCAGAGGAGGAAAGAGGGTGACACCCGGCATCCTTTTGCGTCGGAGGTCGATGACCAACCGTGATCAGGCCTTCCGGCTACCAAGGGGTCTACAACGAGGGCGAGAACCTCTTCACGGAGAACCTCATCCCTGGGACCTCCGTGTACGGCGAGGCCTTGGTCAGGCAAGGCCCCCGGGAGTTCAGGGCGTGGAATCCTCGGAGGAGCAAGTTGGCGGCACTCCTCCTCAGGGGCTTCGAGGGATACCCATTCCAAGAAGGTTCAAGGGTCCTGTATCTGGGCGCCGCCACGGGCACCACCGCCAGCCACGTGTCGGATCTCGTGCCCAAAGGCGTAGTCTACGCTGTGGAAATCTCACCGAAGGCATTTCAGAAACTGCTCCGCCTCTCAGAGGAGCGCCCCAACCTCGTACCGATACTGGCCGATGCCAGGAACCCCGAGTCCTACAGGTCTCTCGTAGGCGAGGTGGATGTGCTATACCAAGACGTGGCCCAGAGAGATCAGGCGAGAATCTTCCTGAAGAACACCCCCTGCATGAGTCCATCGGCAATGGGCATCCTCATGCTGAAGGCAAGGAGCGTGGACGTGGCGGCACCCCCTGATAAGGTTTTCACGCAGGAACTGAGGATACTGAGGGACGGAGGGATGAAGCTCCTCTCCGTCAAACGCCTCGACCCCTACCAGGCCGACCACGCCGCCTTTCTCATGAGCCGGGGATGGTGACATCTGGCCTGAGGAATAGCCAGTGATGCGCACTTCAAAGGTTAAATACGGGGAATACGTAGAAGGTGGTCCTGAGGACAAGGCATGGCCAGGATGCATAGGCGGAGAAAGGGGAAGTCTTCCTCCAAACGCCCTCCCTCGGAGGAGCCACCGAAGTGGGTCTCCATCAAGCCCGAGGAAGTGGAGAAGCTCGTCCTGAAGCTTCACAAGGAGGGGATGCAGACCGCCCAGATAGGCATCCGGCTAAGGGATCAGCACGGCATCCCGAGCGTAAGACTTGTGACGGGGAAGTCCATCACCAAGATTCTCGGAGAACAGGGGGTCAAGATGGACTTGCCGGAGGACCTTCGCAACCTCATGAGGAAAGCCGTAAGGCTCGACAGCCATCTTAAGGATCACACGAAAGACTTCCACAACAGGAGGGGCCTGGAGCTCATTGAGGCGAAGATTCGCCGCTTGGCCCGCTACTACAAGCGGGAGGGAGTCCTTCCGTCGGATTGGGAGTATTCCCGGAAAGCAGCAGAGATCCAGGTACGGTAGGCGTCACACTCATGGACTGGATGCGAGAGAGTTTGCCAGAGGGTCTTGCTGAGAGGCTGGAGAAAGCTGCCAGCACCGTGGATGGCGCGAAGCGAGCCCGGGTCCTCTGCCACTACGACGGTGATGGAACTGCAGCCGCAGCCCTCCTGACCATCTCCCTCCTGCGAGAAGGGCTGGACGTCCGCACCACTCTCTCCCACCACTTAGATATGGAGAAACTGAAGGAGCTGGACCCCGAGGACGCCGATGTCCTCCTGGTGAGTGACATGGGAAGCCCCCAGGTGGACCTTTTTGAGAGGCTGAAGCTGCCCGTGGTGGTCCTGGACCATCACCAGCCCCTTAGGGACTCCGACAAGGTCGTGCAGATTAACCCTCACTTTTTCGGGCTCAGTGGCACCCGAGACGCCTGCGGCTCCACGACATCATTCCTCTTCTCCCTGGCTCTCTCAGAAGCCAACCTCGACCTGGCGGGGATCGCCCTGATTGGGTGCATTGCCGACCGTCAGTATCTGGGAGGTTTCAAGGGCATCAACGAGACCCTCTTCCAGAGAGCCCTTAAGGAAGGCGTCCTCAGAGCCGAAAGGAGCCTGGCCCTTGCCGATCTGCCTCTGGAGGAAGCGCTCCTCTACTCCGTAGGGCCCTACTTCAAGGGTCTCTCAGGCCGCCAGGACAAGGTCAGACGATTCCTGTCGGAGCTGGGTTTGGACCATAAAGATAGGTTTCGGGATCTGCAAGCCGCCGCGAAGGAGCAACTCGTCTCAACCCTGGGCCTGTGGCTCCTCAAGCAGGGGGTCCGCCCCGAGACGGTCCAGCAACTTGTGGAGGAGAGATACTGGTATCCCGCCCTCGAGACCTACGTGGACGACCTGGAGAGTTACGTCAATGCCTGTTCGAGACAAGGAGAGGAGTCCCTTGGCCTATCCTTGAGTCTCGGCGACTTCAGCGGGAGGGAGAGAGCCGAGGAGATCAGACGGAAGCACTGGAAGGATGTCCTGAGAGGCATCATGAAGGTCGAGTCCGACGGCGTCTTCTCCAAGAAGCATGTGCAGTTCTTCTACGCCGATGGACCAACGCTGGCAGGCTCCGTTGCGGGGATCTCCATGAGGTACCTTCTGGACCAGGAGAAGCCAACCCTCGCCATGGCGGTGGTGAACGGCAAGACCAAGGTATCCGCAAGGGGCACCGACTATCTCATTGGGAAAGGGGTAGACTTAGCCGAGGCCCTACGTCTCGGAGCAGAGGCAGCAGGGGGCTCTGGGGGAGGACACAACATAGCCTCCGGAGCCACCATTCCGAAGGGGAGGGAGGAGAGGTTTCTTGAGACGGTGGATTCCGTCGTGGGCAGGCAGCTTGAAGGGAATTCCCCGGAGTGAGGCCGATCCCGTCAGATCTCTTGGCAGTGTCTGAGCTAACCGCCGGCCTTTCTCAGGACGTCAAGGTCCTTTGAGGACGTTATTAGGATCTCTAGCTGACCTCTGTAGAGCTGAAGCTCGCCCCTGACCATGACCTCGGCTCCCTGGACCACGTCCTCTCTCTCCTCAAGGCCGTCGTACACCTGCCTGGAGGCGAAGACTGCAACCTCACTGTAGTCCAGGGGGTCCATCAGCCTGAGGACGAGGCCCGAGGAGGTGAGACGTGCCTCCTTCACCGTTCCCACAGTCTCAACCCACTTCCCAACCATCTCCTCCGTGAGATCCCCTATGGGGAGCTGCGCTGGCCCTATGGAGAGGCTGTAGTAATAGAGGCCCGTCAGGGCCAGGACGGAACCTAAGGTCAGCAGGATCACGATGCCTTTCCTGTCCAAAAGGTCCAGTAACCTCCCCCTAGTATGTGTCGATGAGTTTGATGACCTCTTCCCTGTCGAGTTCCCTCCTGACGTCCTCTCCCTCTAGGAGCTCCAGGTTCCTCTCGAGGAGTGCCATCTCCTTGGGCTCCAAGGCTTCGGGGTTGATGGGGATCAGCACCAGGGCCGGTTTCTGCATCACGAACTCGTTTACGTGCTCCACGAAGAGGAGGGTCTGGACGAAGTTGTTGTTCAGAATCAGATACTCAAGGCCGTCCAGCAGTACCGCCGACCGATCGTTGTCCTGGATGAACTTACAGATTAGCTTGTTCAGGCCTCCCAGAGCGGTAGGGTTGTGGAAGTCCTCGCCGGGCGTGTGGCTCAGCCAGACAACCCGCACATCCTCCATATCCCTCTCTTTCCTGATTTTGGCGGGATGTCTCCTGCTAACCACTAGGCTAGGCCTTCCGTCGCCTTTGAGGAGCCTGAAGAGGCGATAGGTGAGGTTAGGCTTTCTCTCCTTCACCAGATAGCAGCCATCGCTGAGTTCCAATAGGCGGCTTTGAGAGTGGAAACCTGGCTCCTCTCCCATGTCTCCTCCGCCGGAAGAATCAGGCTTAAGACATATCAAGTTTGTGGAACGCGAAGGGCGAGGGTAAGGGTGTGGCTCTCCTCCGAATAGTCCCTCTCTGTGACTGCTGTCTGCGTCACCTCGAGAGGGCAACCTCTAGGCTGTGGATGAGGGCCCTGGCGGGCACTTCTTGCAAGGATATGATGGTGGTCTTCCCCGTGACCCCTTCCCCTGAGGGCTTCGCCTCGATGAATCCCAGGATGTCCAGGTCCTGAAGGTACTTCCAGAACTGCGTGTGCCCCCTCTTCTTCTCGCCGTACTCCTCGCAGGCCAGCGAGTAGGCCTCCTCGGCTTCCCCCGTGGTGATGTACGCCTTCTTCTCCAGCTTCCTGGCCAGGGCCAGGAGGGCCACCATCTTGGGCCGGTCCAGGGCCTCCAAGCTCTCCTCGCTCAGCAGGGCATGGGTCGTTGCCCTCGCCTCCCTCACGTGCTCCGGCAGCACCTCCCTCATGTCCTCATCGAGGGCCAGGTCCCCCGCCTTCTGAAGGATCTCTATGGCATACCTTGCATCGCCATACTCCGACGCGATGTCGGCGATGAGGTCCACGCACTCCCCCCGCACCACGTCGGGGAAGAAGGCCAGGTCCACCCTGTCCTCCAGGATGTCCGCCAGCTCCTCCTTGCTGTACTTCCCGAACTCCACCACGTTGCTCCTCTTGAAGGTGCTGAGGGTGGCCTTGTCCAGATAGGTTAGGATGTGCTTCTGGGAGATCAGGATGACGCTGACGCTGCCCCGGGGTCCCTGATACTCCTCATCAAACCTCGTGAAGCTGTAGATGAGGTCGGAACTCTTCCGAACGAGGGTGTCGGCCTCGTCCAGCACCACTATCAGGTGGGCCTTGTCCCTCTCGAGGTGCTTCCTCAGGACGCTTAGCTTCTCAGGTATGGAGAAGCCCCTGTCAGGGAACCTCTCGTCCCACTTTTTCAGGATGGCAAGGAGGACGGCGTCCTCCGTGGTCCTCTGCCGGCAGTTGACCAGGACCCACTGTACGTTCTTGTCCCTCCCTCGGGCGAACTCCTGGAAGTCCATACAGAACCTCTTGGAGAGGTGAGTCTTCCCGGTCCCCACGTTACCCACCAGGAAAACATTCTGGGAGAGGTTGGCCTCCACCAGGGGGTGGAAGAGGTTTCTGAGGGTTCTCATCTGCTTATCCCTGTGGGGCATCTTCTCAGGGACGAAGTCGAAGGAGAGCTTGCTCACATCTCTGAATATAGGGGGGCCACCCGGGCGGGGCATTTCACTGGAATAGCCGTTGTGTTTGATAAAAACGTTGCCCTGGGCCAGAATCTGGCCTGGAGAGGAAGGGTCAGCGGCTCCCCCGCTATATGAGTTGCACAGGGCGCCACTCATGACGAAACATTTAAGCATCTTCCGTCGGACCGTCCAGAGAGACTTACCATGGCCAGGAGGTCCTCTTCCGAGGTCCTGGAAGGAGACGACCTGCAGGACCCGAGGCGTGAGCTGGAGTCCCTCACCGTCAAGGAGCTAAGAGAGAAAGCTAAGGATCGATCGGTGAACCTCCAGGGCAAGCGGCGGAAAGCCGACATCATCGACGCCATCTTGGCCGCCACCCTGGGGCAGACCCTGGAGGCAATTGAGGCTCCTGAGGAGGAAGATGCCATGGACCTGGACCTTGACCTGCCCTTCGGAAAGTTGGAGGACCTGTGGATTGAGGCAACCAACAGACTTTCGGAGGGGGACTACAAGTCTGCCATCGCCCTTTCCAAGGACGGACTGCGACTGCTGGACCAGTGGTCGGGGAGGTACAGGAAAGGCATGTGCTCGAGGGCCCTTCATGCGGCAGAGCTGTTCGGAAATCGCCTCGAAGACGAAGGGCGAGCCCGGGAGCTGAGGCGGAAAGTGAAGGAGGCTCATAAAGCCTACTCGTCCGAAGACCTGGACCGTTGCTCCCTCCTCATCAGTGAGCTTCAGGGAGAGGTGGCGGACCTCTACGTCGAAGAGATGGGAAAGGTCAGAAAGATACTGATGGATAAGGAGAGGACGCTAGAAGAACTGAGGGGTCTGGACACCGACCTCTCCACGGCCCACGAGATGCTTTCCGCCGCCGAAGAGGCCCTCGGCATTGAAGACCATGCCAGGGCGCAGGGCCTCATCCAGAGCTTCGATGAAGTGGTGGAGGAGACCTTGAAGAGGCGGAGGATCGAACTGGAGAGCTACCTCAACTCAGTGGAGTCCAGGCTGGAAGAGACGGAGGGCCTGGGCAAGCCCCTCAAGGAGTGCAGGAAGCTGGCCAGGCAGGCAAGGAGTGCCTTTGAACAGGGCGACCTGGTGCTCGCCAGTGAGATCGCCCAGCGTTGCGAAAAGGCCGCGGTCGAGGCCCAGAGGAAGCACATTGAAATGGCACTGCAGCTGCGCAGGAAGCACTACCAGGAGGTCCGGGATATCGTGTCCTACACCAAGCCCCTCCTGCAGGAGGCCCAGCACTACGGCATCGACATCGAGGGTGCCAAGACCCTGATCAAAGAGGCCTTGGAGTTCCTCCGGCAGGAAAGCTACTTCGAGGCCATGGGAAGGGCCCAGGAAGCAAGAAGGTTCCTGGAGTCCCTACAGCCTTCCATCGCCGCTGAGAGGGCGAAGAGAGGGATTGTCAGGCCCGAGAGAGGAGTCTGCAGCCAGTGTGATTCTAAGAGTCTCACTTTCAGGGAGGATGGTTGGGGAGAGTGCGCTTCCTGCGGCTACCGATTCCTTTGGTCCACCAAGGACCAACCGTGGTTCATAAGCTTCCTGAAGAGGACTCTGGTCCGTTAGGCCCATTTCTTGCCTACTGCTCGGAGTGGAAGTATTTTCTATCCTCGCTCCCTTGAGCGGGACATGAGTGTCCGCCTGGAGGAGAAGGTGCAGGACTACGCCCTGGAGAGAGGGGTTAGCTGCGGTGTCCTGCTCAAGCAGATGGGTAAGGCCGGAGGCTTCACTGCGGTAAAGCTTGCCAGGGCCCTGGAGATTGTGGGGGAGATGGTGAGGAAGGAGGGGTGCACCACCTTCCTGTCCTTCCCGGCAGCCCTGATGGCCACGGGTTGCAGGGGCGTCTTCGTGGAGATGGCCAAGAGGGAGATGGTGGACGTGGTCGTTACCACATGCGGCACCCTGGATCACGACCTGGCCCGGGTCCATAATCCCTACTACCACGGAGATTTCGACATGGACGACGCGGCCCTGCGCAGGGAGGGGATCCACCGCCTGGGCAACGTCCTCGTACCCTCGGAGGCCTACGGAAAGGGCCTGGAGAGACGGCTCATCCCCTTCTTTCGGTCTCTGTGGGAGGAGGGGATGAGGAAGCTGACTACGGCGGACCTGCTGCGACTTGCA
>JABAOH010033917.1_pt1 | contig 17950 bp, 17 predicted proteins | sample 7062181 | NCBI WGS metagenome assembly JABAOH01 (sample SAMN14538630, study PRJNA623070) | marine sediment metagenome | biome: marine biome [ENVO:00000428]; feature: marine pelagic biome [ENVO:01000023]; material: deep marine sediment [ENVO:00002113]; isolation source: pool of 5 deep marine... | reverse complement strand
CCCCCCTGCGGCGGCACGTGGGCGTGCATCTCGGCCAACCCGGGGATCAGGTATTTCCCCGCCGCCTCGATGCGGATCGCGCCTTCCGGAAGCTCGACTTCAGCGGCCGGACCGACCCGCACGATTCTCCCCTGCTCCACGAGCACGGTCTGATCCTCCAGGACCCGCTCGCGATCCATCGGAATCACGTTGACATGCAAGAAGGCGATCGCCTCCTGCAGCGCGGCGGCCGCTGCGCTCCGAGCCGCCGCTTCGGGGCGGGTCCAGGCGGCGAACACACCGGCGGACAGGATGATCCCGACCAGCAAGAGGGCACCCGGCCGGTAACGTCTCCAGATTGGGGCAGGCTCGGTCATGGCTCCCACCTCACGAAGGACATTGCGATCGCCGCCGCAGAGCGGCACAGATCGGGTCGTGAAGATAGCGAATGAGCTTTGCTCAAAGCCACCCGACCACGGTTTCGCGGCCTGTTTCCCCGCGGTGCTCGTTGGTGCATGTTTGTGTAGGTTGCTCAACCCGATGCGGAGGTTAAGGCGTTTGACCCGATTCGCTNNGAAGGGGCCGTCGTGCTCGAGACGGCCGACGCGGGGATCGTCGGCGTGGCGGCGGACGATGCTCAGGTGTTCCACTGGCGTGCGGGGGGCTTGAGCCGCGTCGTCGTGCTGCTCGATCAGGCCGGCGATCTGCGCTTTCGGCTGAGCGTAGAGGACCTGAACCGGCCGCCCCAACTGCGGATCGTCGAAGTCGCCGATGCCTTGAACCGGCTCCGCCCCAGCCACGCCGGCTACCTGGTTCGGGCCAAGCCGTGGACGGGAGCGTGACATGAGACGGCATCGTCCCCAGCTCGCTCCGGCCCTGGTCATCGTCGCGCTCGCCGCCAGCGAAGCCGCCGCTCAAGACATCGAGGTCGCCGCTCAACAGGCCGGCCTGACGCTGCCCGCGGGCTACTACGCGCGCGTCCGACAGGATCCCGACTTCTTCGCTCCGCACGGTGGCTGGATCGCGCGCGCGAGCCTTGACGTCGCGGCGGGGCGTGCCGTCGCCGGCGACCTGCCGTTGGTGGCGATCCCCGCGCTGTTCTCCGACTCACCGGACCCGCAGTTCAGCAGCGCCGACCTGTCGCAAGTGCTCTTCGAGGGGCCGGCGGCCGAAGGCACGCTCCGGGAGTTTTATGCCGAGGTGTCGGGTGGGCGGCTGAGTATCGCCGGTGCCGTCGTCCCTTGGGCGCGCACCAATCTGACGCGAGCCGAGGTGGTGGGGAGCGAATATGGCCTCGGTAGCGACTCACGAGTCGGCGAGTATTTGTGGGATGCGCTGACGGTGGTCGATCCCACCACCGACTTCGGAGCGTTCGACAACGACGGGCCCGACAACATCCCCAACAGCGGCGACCAAGACGGCCACGATGCCGGCGATGAGGTATATCATCGTAATTCCTTTCCTGCGGCCTACAGAGGCTCGGTGGGATTCTGCATTTCGACCGTGAAGCCGGCGAGGATCCGCTTGTAGTGTTCCTCTTTGGAGCGGCCGTCGAGCTGCTGGTAAGCACGCGCAGCGTGCTTCATCAGATCCAGGGCCACGATTCCCCAAGCCGCCGGCTCCCTCTCCGGAGCGACGTTCAGGACGAAAAACTGATGGCCGTCGCTCGCCCAGATCCGCGCAAGCTCATAAGCGTCGGTGTCCCCGAGCGGCTCTGCTGGAATACCCAGTTGATTCACCCGCGCTTGCGACATGGTTCCTCCGACCTAGAAGGTACTCTGCAATCTGACCGATGGGGGTCCGGACTGTGCGTTCAGGAAGCGTTGCATCAAATGAGACGAGGGTACGTAGCCTCGGCGCATGAGGGACAGCAGGCCACACCGCCATGAGCCAGCCCGTCTGCGTCTGTGTCCGGGGGAAACGGGGATGGGCGTTGGAGGGCCAAGGAACTTAGTGAGGAAACGTCTCGAGATCAACGCCGACCCCGGGGAGATCCGACGGCTTCGAAACGGCTAACCAGGTCGCCGCCGGCAGTCCGGCGACACTGGCACATCTTATGCACCCTATCGGGGTGTATCCTGTAAGCGACTGCCGAGACGACCGTTGAACCCGAGCGTTGCCATGAAGTGCCGATCCCCTCGCGTCACCTCGATAGCCATCGCGCTGTCTTTTCTGGCCTGCTCCGATGACGGAGACGACGTCACCGGCCCGGCGAGCCGTGCCGAGCTTCAGCGCGCCGCACCTCGCATCGCCGTCGCCCTGGTGGCCGTCGCCGCCGGCGACGAAGGTGCTGGATTCTTCGATAACTTCCTCCCCTGCACCCGCCGAGGCGTCATCAGCTATAGCAATACCCAATGGGGCCGGACGGCGAGCTTCAGCGGCTGCGATCTGGGCGGCGGCGTGCTGATCGACGGGACCGGTGAGCTACGCTGGGCCGGTCCCGGGCTGCCGGCGAGCGAGCGTGGGCTATTCTGCGAGGAGTTCCCGGCGCCCTCCTGCGAGACGGCCATCGTCTGGGCGGGAAGCTTGAACGTGACCATCGCCGAGGGATCCGAGTTCGGACTGGACGACCTGAGAATCGCGGATCTGGTGATGGAGCCGGGCCAGGGGCTCTATCCAGAGGGGCTGCGCATCGAGACCGCCGGCCTGGGAGTGGCTCGCCTCGACGTCACCGCCGGCGGCGCGACCTTCAGCGTTGAAGACCGCGCTCTTCCCAGCGCGGTCTTCAGCTCCAGCGGGATGGACATCGAAGCGATCCCCAACCCATCGGGCTCGCTCGACGCCCTCACGTCATACGATCTCGAGCGATTGGCCTACGACCCCGCGCTCGCCTTGTTCGCGTTCCTGATCAACGAAATCAGCGAGGTCAGGGGCGATCACACTCACGATCTGGGCTGCGGTACCAGCGTCGTCAGCTTCGACGCCAACCAGCGCCCGCTCGTCCAGAACGATTGGTCGTCCTGTGAGACGCTCGGCGTCTTCATGAGCGGCACTTTCAGCACCGAGTTCGGTCCCGACACCGACTTTAGTAAGGGCCCCTTCACCATGCGCGTACAGGGAGATCTCACCCTCGGCGGTGGCATCCCCAAGGTCAACCTGGCACGGCTGGATTGGTCGGTCGCCTTCGGGGCGTCGGCCGGCGAGCTGCGGATCTCCGGCGAGCTGGAAGCCCGGTCGGGTGGGACACGGACCTTCGATCTGCGCGTGATCGCCGACGACTGACGACGCGGAATTCCATAGGCCGCCTGGCAGCCGGGCGCCGACTCCAGTTGCGCGCGACCCGCTCACTCGGGACCAACGGCGCCCGCGCCCTTCCGGGTCGAGATCTTGAAAGGCAAATAGGCCGGGCACCAGCTGACGAAGCTGGTGACCAGAAAAATCACGGCCACGATTCCAAGCACCAGGGCGACCGTGCCGCTGATCACGTTCGCGAAGTAGAGCACGCCGATCGCCACGGCAATCAACGTCCGGATGGTCCGATCCAGCGTTCCCATATTTTTCGTCATATGAACCCCTCCAGATGCGAGTGCGCGACGTCACATTAAAACAGCCGCTGCGTCAACAGCACGAGCCCCACGATCACGCCCACGCAGACCAGACATGCCAGCACGAGCCGCAACGCCTTCATCATCATGCTCCCAAGCTAGAAACTCTGCACGCGGCGCCGCGGACCGTTCGGCTCCACACAACGATACTCCGATTCTGTCTTCTTAGATTGCGCGGCAAGTTGGCCACTTCCAGCTCGCATAGCAATACTCGCCACGCTCCAAGCGCGGGCTACGGAAAAAGGTCACGACCCGTCTCATCAACATAACGAGGCCCGGAAAGACTACACCCTCCAGCCGACCGAAGCCCGCCGAGAGGCTTACTCCTTCCCGGGCCCACTCACTTGCCGACGAGAGCGGCCGTGGGCGACCGTCACGGAAGCGAGATCATGACCCCGATCTCGGGCGCCCAGTCCTCGGCCTTCGAGGTGATTCCGATGGCGCTGTTGAGGTGAAGCGCGGCGCGTGGGTGTGGAGACCACATGAGGACGGGGATGAACTCCCACTCATCCTCGCTTCCTTCAAACGCCCCGTATATGCGGACCGTCCGCGACAACCGTTTCAGATACTCCAGCCCGATCTCACCGGGTTCCACCTTGTTCTCCTCGCCGTCGTATTCGGCGGCGACCCGCAGCGTGAGCGTGCCGAACGAGAACCCGCGGACAACACCAGTGCCCAGCTTGAACTCCCAATCGCTGGTCCCGATCAGGTCCTTGTCCTTTTGAAGCGGGAGCACGTACTCGAAGAACGAGAAGATGCCCGGCCGCGACTCCGAATCGCGCGTCCAGCGCCAGCGCACCTGTCCCTCCACATCGCCCAGACCGGTCTCCCTGAAGCGGGACGGCATGTCGGTCGGATCGTTAGCCGCCTTGTCCTGGTACGCCTCGGTGTAGAGCGCGGCCTCGAACTCGAGCACCAGTCGATCGCTCACCCCGTACCCGATGAAGATCAGCGCCTCGTGGCCACGCGACTGCGCGCGAAAGTCCTCATCCAGGACGAAGCCCAGCTCGTTGGGGCTGTACTCCGCATCGTGGTTGGTGTAGTACTCGTAAAAGGGATAGACGATGAGCTCCCCGGATCGGATGTAGGTGCCGAACATGGAGACCGGTACACCTTCGTTCCGATCTCCCGGAAAGTGGAATCCTTCCTGCGCCGAGAGCTCTCCGGCCATCGCGATCGCCATCACGGCGGCGATTGCGCTCCTGATACCCAAGCGAACGAGATTGCGAGCTGAACCGAGCAAGGCTGCCTCCCGTGGTTGCCGCGGCTGGTAGTCCTCCTCGATGAGGAACCGGCGAGGCCGAGGATTTGTGACAACATCGGCGAGCCACGTCCGGCCTGATCGGCGATCGGGGCTGAGGAACGCTCGAAAGAAAGCTGCAAGAGGGTGGCGCGTTGTCGAGGTCGTGGGCTATTAAGGTCAGGTCTACCTCAACTTAGGGACGTGGGCCGCACGATTCTGCGGCAGCTCCCTTCGCTCAGAAGGACGATCGTCGCAAAGACTTCGTCCCTCGATCGTAACTGTCCGACGAGCGCCGCATTGGCGCTAGCGATTATGCTTTTTTGTTGCATCGCCTGTAAGAAAACACATCATGGAGATGTGGGCGATTAGCCCCTCCGTCCGAATGCCAGCGTTGCCGCGTCGTAGTGCCCGACATACCCACCCACCGCTCTCGTTGCCCCGGACGATACTGTAGTCGTCTCAGCCACATATACCCTCTTCCAGAGTATCAAGCGCGATACTTGGTGTGGGCGCGCGTCCACCCGATCGGGCCGACCTGTTCGGTCGGGACTCACGCTCTCCAGGCTCCACAACGTCGCGGTGCGCACGCAGCGGTTTGCCGGCCTCCACGGGAACACCAGCGCAAGGAGGACAGAAATGAAGAAGGGAACACTCATTCCACTCCTGCTCGCCGTCACCTTTGCAGCTTACAGCTGCCAGGAACGGGATCCTCTCTCCCCAAAGCGCAGTGGTGACGACAACGCACCGATGTATTCGGCGACGCCAAAGGGCGAGCCCTTCAGCGCCCTGGAGTACTTGCCGTTCGCCGGTCCACCGGAGTGCGTGCGGCTCACGCCCCAAGGTAAGACGCTCCTCATCCAGTGCCGCTTCCAAGGCCACATCAGCGGCGATCTCGAGAACCCCGCGCCAGACGCCGTGGTCGTCGAGGGCGTCGGCGATCTCGACGCGAACGGTAACGGTCGCGGCCGCGGGAGCTTTACGCTGACGGCAACGTGGGTCACGAAAGGGCTGAGCGGCACCTTCGAGGGTCACTTCGAGGGCGTCTTCACGCTGGGGATCTTTGCGGGCAAGGTACACGGCCATGGCGTGAGCGGTGACTTCAGAGGCATGCAGATGAGAGCGACCGTTCAAGAACTCGGGCCGCCGCCCGGCAACGATTACTACGCGCTCTCGGGCACCATACGCTGACGATCTCGGGGGAACGGGGGGCCGTTCTTGGCCGCCCCATTCGTAGCATACAAAGAGGATGGACAGAAGCGATGCGACAACGCACCGAGGACATGCCCGTCGCCATGGATCAGTCGGGTTTCAAGCTGCGCACACCCGGCGCCTGGGGCGGCATGGTCGTGGAGTATTGTGAGTGCGCCGAGCGGATCGATGTTTCACCTATGTTCACGGGGCTTCCGGGTGACAAGTGCCCGTGTTTCCACTGGGGGTACATGCTGAGGGGTGCCTTCCATGCGGAGTACGCGGATGGAAGCGAAGAGGTGATACAGGAGGGAGACATCTACTACCTGCCCGGAGCACATACGGGGTGGTTCGAGCCTGGTTCGGCAATGATTGTGATCAGCCCGGAGACAGAAGCGAAGGTCGTTCACGAGCACATCGCCAAAGCGATGGCCGATTAGGTGGTGACCTCAGCGATTGGAGGGATAGGGATCCGGACGACTCTGCGAAAGGCGTTGCCTCGAAGGATCGCTGCCTCTCCGGTTTGGACCAGCGGATCACTCACCGCCAGAACGCCATGGGTCGGGAATAAGCTTATGAGGAGGAATCAAGATGGGAAATTATCTCGCACTTTGGGAGGTAGACAGGACGAGAATTCCTGTCGATCAGAAGGACCGAGGAACCGGCTGGGCCGGATTGATGGGCTTGGTCAGGCAGCATCTTGAACAGGGAGTCTTCACAAGCTGGGGAGAGTTCATCGGGGAAGAGTGTGGATATGCTCTCTGTGAGGGTTCGGAGCCGGAAGTGTTGAACGCTCTCCAGCAGATTGCCATTTGTCCGCTTCAAGGTGCACCCTCTTGCCTCCGGCTTCCACTCCGACTCCGACATCCTGATCCTGATACCCGAGGAGCGGATGCTGTTGACCGGAGATGTGTTCTGGGGCGGGAACCTGCCCGCCGTCTATTTGGGCGCGTCGTATGTCGCGCTCGAGGTCGTGGGCCTCTTCGTTGAGCAGTTGGGTCTGCCCGAGTGGGTCTTCATCGGCACCGTAGCGCTCCTCTTGATCGGGCTGCCCATTGTCCTGGCGACCGCGTTCGTTCAAAAGGGCTGGCGCAGCACGCCCCAATCAGAAACTCCTTCGTCGCTAATTGAGCAATCGGGCGAGCGACGCACGGGTGGGAAACCGACGGGTGCCGCCGCGGGCGTGCGGGGGCTGCTGAGCTGGCGTAACGCGATTCTGGGCGGCGTCTCCGCCTTCGCGCTCTGGGGCGTGATCGCAGCCGGCTGGCTGCTACCCCATCGCTCGTCGGCCGATCCTGGCGGTGCGCTGCCGGCTGAGACCGCGTCAAGTACCGCAGCTATCGCCGTGCTACCCTTCGCGTATCAGGGGGCAGAAGAGTTCGGATACCTCGGCGAAGGTATCGTCGATCTGCTGAGCACGAAGCTGGACGGGGCCGGCGAGCTTCGCAGTGTGGATCCACGCGCGGTGCTCAGCTTTGTGAGTCGCGAACAGATGAGCAGCCTGGACCCGGTCAGCGGGCGTCGCGTCGCCGAGAGCTTCGCGGCTGGCCGCTTCGTGCTCGGCAGCATCGTCGAGGCGGGCGGCAGGCTCACGATCCGAGCATCCCTCTACGATCACAGCGCTGGAGCGGTTGGTGAGGCGAACGCCGAGGGGAGAGCGGAAGAAGTGTTCGAAGTGGTGGACGAGCTGGCGGCCCAGCTACTCGCAAAGTTCGGCACCGGACCGGCCGCCCGCGAGCGTCGGATCGCCGCCGTTTCAACCAGTTCGCTCCCTGCCCTTAAAGCCTATCTCGAAGGGGAGCGTGCCGATCGCCTGGGTCAGTACCAGAGCGCCGTCGGCGCTCTCCAGCGCGCCGTGTCCATCGATACGGCCTACGCCCTCGCCTACTACCGACTGAGCGTCGTGGCGGAGTACAGCACTCTGGCCGAGCTGGCACAGCAGGCGGCCGAGAAGGCCTTCCACCACGCCGGCCGCCTATCGGACCGGGACCGCCGCATGCTGGAAGCGTTCCGCGCCTGGAGACGAGGTGCCCACCGCGAGGCGGAACGGCTGTATCGATCGCTCGTCGGCTCGTACCCGGACGAGGTCGAAGCCTGGTTCGAGCTGGGTGAGACGCTCTTCCACAGCAACCCTTTCCACGGATACTCGTTCACCGATGCGTGGGGGCCATTCGGGCGCGTCCTTCACTTCGACCCGGACAATACTGCGGCGATGTATCACATGGCCCGGATCGCCGCGTTCGAAGGCCGCTTTGCCGCGATGGACTCGCTGATCCTCCGGCACAACCAGCTCAACCCGGGCGGCGACCGTGAATTGGAAATGCTCGCGCTGCAAGCGTTCGCCAAGCGCGACGCGAGCGCGGCCGACGTTGTCGTGGCCCGGCTCCGGCAGGCCAGTGACGTCACCCTCGCGTTTGCAGTCTGGGACGTCGCAACGTGGACGGACAACGTAGACGGCGCGCTGCGTCTATTGGGACTGATGGTCGACGCCTCGCGCTCGTTAGAGGTGAGGACGGCGGGACACGCCTGGCGCGCACATGCACATCTGGCCCGCGGGCATTGGGACGCGGCGCAGCACGAGTTGGATGAGCTGGCCGCGCTGAACCCGGCTGAGGCCCTAGAGTACCGCGCCCTGCTCAACGCACACCCGGTCCTCTCCGTCGATCCGGCTGAACTGAGCGAGCTTCGGGACAGGCTGCAGGCGCTCGACGCGAATGCGATACCTGCCAGCGGGAATCCGAGCGTCTTCTTTAACGCGCACGATGATCTCCACCCGGTCATACGGGAATATCTGCTTGGAGCCCTGAGTGCACGGCTGGGGGATTACGACCGCGCGGAAGCGCACGCGGCGGCCTTGGAGAGACTGGGTGGACCGTCCTACAGCGGGACAACCGCTCCCGACCTCGCGACCGGAATCCGCGCCTTAGCCCTCCGCGAACGTGGTCGAAGCGCTGAAGCCCTGGCCACGCTCGATGGAATCGGGAGAGAGGTCTGGTACAACGTAGCCCTGGCATCGCCCTTTTATGCGCAAACCCTGGAGCGCTTGCTGCGTGCCGAGCTCCTCTTTGAATTGGCTCGCGACGATGAGGCGGCCCGGTGGTACGCCAACGTCTGCCAGGTCGGACCCTACGAGGTCGCCTACCGGCCCGTCGCGTACTTGCGCTTGGGCCAGATCAACGAGCGGCAAGGCAAGCCAGCCGAGGCCGTCGACTACTACCGCCGCTTTGTCGAACTCTGGAACGACGCCGACCCCGAGCTGCGGCCTATGGTGCAGACCGCGCAGCGGGCGATCGAGGCGCTCTCAGCTGACAGCGACGGTAGACGGTAGACCGTAGGCGGTAGACGGTGGGCTTTCGGGCCGGGGCCAGCTCTCCCGGCTCTCCGGGCGTCACCGCCTACCGTCCAACTCTTACCGCTTACCGAGAAGCCGCCACCACCTCAGGCGAACTCGCCTCGCGAAATTCGAATCCCTCTATCGATACCGTGTACTCACCCGTCGCCGTGTCGTGGCGGATGCAGGATTCGGTCGGGTACAACCCACTCTGCCCGACGGCCGGCGGTGACTTGATGGAATAGCACTCGCTCGGTTTGCTGAGCATAAATGCGCGACTCACCATCTCCTCGTAGAACGTGACCTCGCCATCATACACCCCGAAAATCCAACTGCGCTTCCACTCTTCACCATTGAACTCGGGACCGGTGAGGTCAACCAGGTGATTCCCCATCGCCGGGACCACCGCATCGACATCTTGAAAGTCGGGGTTCATGTAGTTGGTGGGGAGTGCCTTCTTGGCCAGCTCATACTGGTCGCAGCGTATGAACTCCAGGCCACACGGTCCATCTTCGAGCGCAAACACACTCGCAATCGGCGCCATGTAGAAATGAACGTCAAAGTGCGGGACATCGTAGATCCCAGGCGGAATATGCCCTGCGGGGTTCCAGTTCAACAGCACCCATTTGAAGGGAACATCTATACGCCTGGATACCACGTCGGGTAGCGGGATGACGAACTCATGTGTGGGGATACACTCGGCCTCCGCACTTACCTGCCCGTCGCCGTTTCGATCGAAACAGTGATGTCGATCCGAGGTCGCTTGCGTCAGTCCGTCCAACGCATCCGCCGAATAGACAACGCCGATCGCATGCAGAGTGCCCTGGTCGTCGATTTCGGCGTAGCTGGAGACGCTGCCGTTGCCCAGACTGGACCCGGCTCCGAGCAAGCGCTGCGGCTCTTCACCGCCGGGCGCTGAATAGCAGCCGAGTTGGAGGATCGCCAAAACACCGGCGAGGACGGTAAGCGCGCGTAGCTGTCGCATGGTTGGGGCCTCCTGAGTACCGGGGTTACACCCGCCACACCCTCTAGTCGCACACTAGAGTTGTTGACGCGACCATACTGATGAAAGAACGCGCTTCCCGTCAAGGAAACCGTCCGCACTCGATCGATCACGTTGGTGAACAAGTGTTTGTCGGAGAGGGGAACCCACACGACTCTTAGCCGGTAGCTCGGCACAGATAGTTCGCGCGTGTGCGCCTCCACCCGCGACCACTATGATCATAGTCAGCCTTGGGAGGGTGCCGAGCTACGGACCGTGCAGGACGGCGACGAGTCGGGACGGCGGGATTCGAACCCGCGACCTCCTGAACCCCATTCAATTCGACCGTTCCCCGGCCGCGACCATCATCGCGTATAGCACGCGTTACCGGGATCGCGGCGAACCGGGGCATCGACCGTCGAGTGGTTAACGTGGCGAATCGCATCCTGCGATGTTAACGGTCACGTCGACGTGACCGGTCGATCAGGCGGCCGCCGCGAACGCCCGCTCCGGCTCGGTCTTCTGGTAGGTGTCCTGCAAAGTCGCGACCGACTCCCACCCGCCGGCCCACGCCACGTCCACGAGGTTGGCTCGGTCCTTACGATCGGTCGCCCACTTTGCGCGGAGGGAGTGCCATCGCTTCGTGTTGTACTTCAGCGGCGGCAGGTCGACGTCGACCCGACGTAGCCAGTCGCCGGCGGTCTTCTTCGACACGGGCGACACGAAGGAGTTGACGGACGGGAACAGCCACGCCTCGGGATCCGTCGGGAGGTTGTACCGTTCGAGCCGGCGCAGCGTCCGCTCGATGGCCCGCCGCGCCCGCCGCGTGAGGATCGGCACGCGTTCCCACTCCCGCGAAATCTTGTCGTACTTCGCCGGCCACGTGATCGTCCCGAACGGGTGCTTGACGATGTCGACGTCGTCGAGGTGGACGTCGCCTACCCGGAGGTGACGGATCGACCCGATGCGCCGCCCGGTGTCGTTCGCCAGGACGAGCATCTCGTAGAGCCACGATCGCCGGCGGCCGTAGGGAACGTCCCGCGACGTCGGCCGACGAAACCCGGGCGACCCGGTCCGATGCCGTCGCGCGTGGCCGAGCCACAAACGGTACCGACGCTCGGACGCCGCCGCGGTCTTCGCCTCGCTCTGCATCGGCGAGAAGTCGTCGAGCGGGTCGGCCTCGATGATCGGCGGGTAGGGCGGGTCGGGGTACGCGACGTGTACCTTCCGCAGCTTCGACGGCTTGCCAACGGCGTTGCGACCGGACGCCCAACGCGTCGCGATCTTCAGCCACCGCACGTCGCCCTCGGCGGCCCGGCGGCTCTTCATCGGCACGGGTGCGTCAGCGACGGGGATGCCGTCAGCGTCGATTCGACCCTCGTAGCGGTCGGCCTCGAAGATCCGCACCCGGTTCTGGATCGTCGCCCGGGGGTCGGTCGGCCGCACGCCGGCGTCGTCAAACACGCGGACCCACATCTTTGCCACACGCGGCAGGGCGTCGGTACCGAGGAACCGGCGAAACACGTTCTCCCACGTGGAGGCGGTGACGGCGGCACGCTTGGCGGCGCGGCGGCGATCGGCGATCGCCCGCTCGGCCACGTTCAACGCCCGTTGGACGAGGTCCGGGCGCACGCGGCCCCGACCGTCGCGGACGGCCACGTCGAGCTTCTGCTGGTTGTACCGGGACCGGCATCCAACAACCCGAGAAACTCTAGCCCCGGCCTGGACCAGGATCTGGGGGACCGTCATACCCGAACGCGCTCACATTCGAGCTGGACCGATCTGAGGGGGCAAGGTCATCCCGCCGCCCCGATGATGCCCTTGTCCACCAGTTCGCAAACCGTTCGTTCCACCCTTTGTCGATCTTCACACTCCACCACCGCTTCATCCCCCAGCTTGTTTCGAAGAAACAGGTTCGTGATCTCGTTGAAAGTTCTTGAGCCATCGATCAATTGCAATAACTCAAACACATCACGGGAGAATCGGTATCTGCCGATCTGGCAATGAAGGTTCAGCAAACGGCCGTCCTGAAACCTATGCTCGGCCTTCAGCAGCAGGCCATTCGTGACCCGCAGGACGATTTTCTGGCGCTCTCGAGGCAGTAGGGCCTGGAACCTACGGCGCGCGTTAGTTAGCTCGAACAGTTCCGGGGCATCCGTGAGTCCGAGCGTGGCACTCAGCCGGGAAAATAACGGCGGAGACTCCGGACCTTCCTTTCTCACGAGAAAGGTGCCGGTCTCCTGACCCCCTTTGATGGCGGAAAGCGCAATGACCTCGAAACCTCTTGCGAGATTCCCACTCTTGATGATCTGCTCCTCGAAAAAGTCCGGGATGGTTTGCGATGACGCGGTTATTCCGTGCCAGAAGACGCAGCCACCCCCCGGCTCGAGCAGTCTGTCGAGATTCGTGTAGATCTCCTTCAGCAGGATCATTCCATCTGGAGCCACTCGTGAAACAAAGCCTTGCCGGCGTGCCGTCCCGACCATTAGGTCGGGAAAGACCCCCGTGATGAGATCAAACCTGTCCACCGATTTCCTCGCGAAATCGCCGCAGGAAATGGCCTCAAAGGAGACGTTCGGTCGCTCGTTGAACCAAGCATTGAATCGGGCGAATTCTATAGCTCGTGGGTTGATATCGATCCCCTGAACGGTTTTGGAACAAAGACTAATCAGCAGCGCCAGGATTCCACTTCCTGTGGCCATGTCGAGAGCGTGATTCGCTTCTTTCGGAAGAAACTTCTCGGTAGCGAACGTCTGCACGGAGGGAGTCCACACCTCGTCCGGCTGGCGGTAGTCGTCCCGATCGCTGGCTACGATGAGTGACCGGAAGGGAAGTAGAAGAACGTTGGCTCGGAGAATTCCGCGCCGTAGCTCCGAAACAAGCCCCGATTGGACAAGAAAGTCGAGTTGTCCCTGGCCGAGGGAGTCGCTCAGTTTTTTGCAGGAGACGGCCTGTCCAAAAATGAAAAGGGCGCTCAAGAAGTCCTGCGGGGTTTCCAGTGGAAATACCTTTTCGGCTCTTACCCGCTCGGTTTCCGAGAGCTGATCGAGCGAGCCCAGGCCGAGTCTCCGCTCGAGCTCCGCCTGAGAGAAGCCCAGTTCGGCGAACCGGGTCTTCGTTCGTCGCAGAAACTCGATGGGGGCGGTGCTCCGCAGCGTGAAATCGCGCATCGGGTATGCTTAATCATTGGGTGCCGGACGGAGTAGGGGATCTCCGGGGCATGAGAAGACAGCGCGGCTTGCGGACGATTTCATCGGGAGTCTCTTATAACAGAAGGAAGCCAATTGCGCGTGCACCAAGAAGGCGGGACACGCAGCGAGACCCCACCGCTTGGAGAGGGAGTCCAGAAGATCAGGGCCCGGCGAAGCCGCGGCCAGACGGGGATCCGGAACAGGGCCGCAGCGGGCTTTCCCGCTTCCGTCATGATCCGTTTGGGCCACGAGAGGTGTTTCATCTCACGCAAGCGCATCCGACTGCTATCTACCACCAGGACCAGAATTCGACCCTGACGTAGCGGGCCAGCCTCCGGGTCATGATGTCGACGATCCGCCGCTCGCCGGTGTAGATCTTGGCGTTTCCCGTCATTCCGGGCTTGAGCAGCAGGGACGGGTTGTCGATTTGGGTCGTGACGCGGATCGTCCTCTCGACCTTCCGCTCGTCGTCCTTGGTCACCGCGGGGGCGATGGAGGTCACCTTGCCAACGAGGGCAGTCTGTGGGTAGGCCCTGACCTTGAGCACGACCTTCTGGCCCACCTCGACCTCCGAGATTTCCTTTTCCGGAACGGCGATCTCGGCTGTTACGGACTTCAGATCGTGCACCTCTGCAATGAGGTCGCCCTTCTCTACACGCTGACCCACCTTTTCTCGGAGCTTGTGCGTGGTAATCACGCCCGCGTCGAAGCTGACCACTCTCACGAGGGCGAGCTTTTCTTCCAGAAAGCTCTGCTGGGCCGTGAGACGCGTGATCTCCGCTTGGAGCGCCTCGATCTCCTCTGGGCGGCTCCCGGTCTCCAGGAGTTTCAGCTTGCCTCTCGCTTCCTCGAGCTCTTTTCGCCGGACCGCAACCTCTTCTTGGGCTTCCTCGAACTCGTGACGCGAGAGGAGGTTCTCGTTGTAGAGCTTTCTCAGCATATCCCGACGACTCGTCCCGTACTTGAGCCGCTCCTGGGCTATTTGCATCGCCGTCCTCGCTACATCTATCTCCTCGGGCCTCGCTCCCGCTTTGAGCATCTTGAGCCTTGCCTGTTTCTCGTCAATAGCGGCGTTGACCTGTCTGAGTTCGGCGCGGTAGTCACGATCCGAGAGGAGGGCAATCAACTGTCCCTCCTGGACGACGTCCCCTTCATCTGCGTAGATCTTCTCGATGATTCCCTCGACCTCCGCCCGGACGTCCGCATTGTGAACGGGGAGGACATCGAACTCGCCTGTCACCTTGAGCTCCATCCGGCCCAGGAAGAGTACGGCCAGTGCGAGAAGAACGGCGCCAAGCTTGAGGGGCGTCTTGATCGAGGAGGTAACTCCCGGGCCTTGCCAAAAGGCGGCCAGTGTCCACGAACCCATCTTTTTCAAACTCTTTTTGAAGAGGATCATAAGCATCACCATGAACAGGATGAACCCTAGCCCCTGGTAGTTCCGGATCAGGTACCCGCCGAACCTGAGGGCGATGAAGCCCAGTAGGAAGATCGAGTAGGCGCCCGCAAGCAGGCCGTAAACGAGGTAGATGCGCCGCTCTCGCCGGCTCACCTCTCCTGTGTTCCGGGCCGTCGTACCCAGTATCGATCTGATTCGAGCGACCAGGTAGCCGAAAGCCTTGGCCCTCAGGTTCGGGATTTCGAGGTAGTCGCTCAGGAGGTAATACCCGTCCAGCTTGATCAGGGGGTTGAGGTTGAACAGGGTGTGGACCCCGCAGGTCGCCATGACGATGAGGGCGATAAGGTGGGGGGCTGTTTCGGGAGCGGTCACACGCCAGATCACCGTGGCAACCGCCCACAGAACCACCTGCCAGTAGGCGCCCGCGAAGAGCACGACCAACCGCTGGCGCTTCTTCGGGAAGAGCCAGGAATCGCTCACGTTGCAGTAGAAAGCCGGGATGAAGAACAGGAGCATGAAGCCCATCTCCCGGACCTCGCCGCCATATCGCTTGCACGTCAATCCGTGAGCCAGCTCGTGGGTGAAGCCGATGCCGAATATCGTCAGGTAGATGAGCAGCAGCGAGGAACCCATGAGTAGCTGCGGCGTCTCCCGGGCGATCTCCTCCGAGTGAAGGAGCGTTAGAATCATCGCCATGAGGACGAGAGCGGCCGAGAGCCAGAGAAATGAGCTGGTGAAGAAGGGTCGGGTCCTCGGGGCCAGCCAGTTCAGCAGGCGATCCGGATCGAAGACCTTGAATCTCAGGTAGAGTAGGCTCCGGCGGGGTGGAAAATGGCCGGGCCGGCTGGTTTCTTCAAGGAGATCGAATTGGGCGAGCCGGCTGATGAACGCCGCAAGATCTTTGGTGGTGAGGTCGGCCCCGAACTGCTCGCGAAACTTCTTCTGGATGGCCTCAGGGGAATGCGTGCCGTCCAGGTGGCGGATGATGAACTCTTCCGGCTCCTTGAACCGAAAGAATCTTCGCGCGCGGGGGTCCTTGACGACGAAATAGACCGTTCCCCGCTGCTCCTGGCGGCTCAGTGTGAGGTCCTGCCGGATCTTCATTCCGGCGATGCTCATCCCAATCTCGCTCACCGCGGGCCCCTCCGCCCTTCAAACGCCGCGAATCCTCGAAAAGGGAAGGCCACAGGACATCCCGTGGCCCCCCCGTCGAGGAAACCGACCGATAGGTACGGCGGTTGCCGTGTCGATCCGTGTGGCTAGTGATGGTTGGGCCTCACTTATGGCCTTCCGATCGCATTGCCCGGGGGATCGATAGGCCGGCCCCCGTGTTCCGTTACGGCCTCGTACGCTTGCTCTGGAAGCAGCACCTCATTGCCGTTCGGCAGCGCCAGTGCGCCCCCGTGCGCGAACACGGGTGAATGCCCACCGCCCAGCCACGAGTGAGGGGCAATTCGCTCCTCCAGCTCTTCGATTTCCAGAACGATCTTGCGCTTCATGAGTCGCTTCTCCTTTCGCACAAAAGCATGTTGAACGGTTTCCCTGTCAGGAACTGTAATTAATGCATGCAAATAGTGCGCCAATAGACAAAAGCAACCAACGCTTTGTAATAGTTCAGGATCCAGAAATACTTTCGTTGAAGAGGGCAAAGAATTTCCCTGGTGGTGGAAGACTTCTACTCATAATATGTAAGGTTCGTCTGGAGGCTTTTTTTTCATAGTCGTCAAGTTCCCTGTCGCGCAAGATGAGCGAAAAGGGTCGCCGCGTGCGCCCAAGGGTCAGGCGGATAGGCGATTCAAGGGGCGCTTTGGGTCCGATAACGCAGGTAGATTCAACCGGTCAATGCAACATCATCTGTTGTTTTTCAGAAACAGGAGATGTTGCAAATGGCACACAGGGGACGACGGGGGCTCTCGGCTGCGCAGAAGAAGGAGCTCTGGGAGCGCTGGAGGCGCGGGCAGTCGCTGAACGACATCGCTCGAGCGCTGGCGAAGCACCGTGGCTCGATCCACTTCGTGCTCGCGTCCAGCGGCGGCATCGAGCCGCCCGCCCGTCGTCGGTCTCGCCTGGCGCTGAGGCTCTCCGAACGCGAGGAGATCTCCCGTGGCCTCGCGGAAGGCCGGTCGATGCGGGCGATCGCCGCCTCGATCCAGCGGGCTCCGTCCACGGTGAGCCGGGAGATCGGCCGCCATCAGGGCCGCGAGAGGTATCGAGCCGCTGAGGCGGATCGGCGGGCCTGGGAGCGCGCACGGCGCCCGAAGCCCTGTCGGCTGGCGGTTCACCGACGACTGCAGAAGATTGTGGCCAGGAAGCTGCGCCGGGATTGGTCGCCGGAGCAGATCGCGGGCTGGCTGAGGCGGCGCTATCCGGGAAACCCGGAGATGCAGATCTCCCACGAAACCCTCTACCGAAGCCTGTTCGTTCAGGCTCGCGGTGTGCTCAAGAAGGAGCTCGTCCGGCATCTGAGGACGCGACGAGCAATCCGGCGGTCCCGGAAGGGCGGCCCGCGCGGTCAGGGGCGCGGCCAGATCGTCGATGCCGTCTCCATCCGGGAGCGTCCTGCGGAGATCGCGGACCGCGCGGTTCCCGGCCACTGGGAGGGGGATCTGCTCGCGGGCTCCCGGAACACGCACATCGCGACGCTGGTCGAGCGCCAGTCTCGGTTCACGATGCTGGTGAAGCTCCAGGGCAAAGACACCGAGACGGTCGTGAGGGCCCTCAGCCAGCAGGTTCGGCGCCTGCCTGCGGAGCTGCGGAAATCGCTGACCTGGGATCGCGGGTTGGAGATGGCGGCGCACAAGGAGTTCGCGGTCGCCACGGACGTCAAGGTCTACTTCTGCGATCCGCAAAGCCCGTGGCAGCGGGGAACGAACGAGAACACGAACCGTCTGCTGCGCCAGTACTTCCCGAAAGGCACCGACCTGTCCGCCTGGTCGCAAGCGGACCTGAACCGAACCGCTCGTCAACTGAACCAGCGGCCTCGAAAGACGCTGGACTTCCGTTCTCCAGCGGAAGTGTTCAACGAGAGCGTTGCGTTGACCGGTTGAACTGAAGCAGCATTCCGTCAAGTCCCCAAAGGGAGAATGAGCACC
>JABAOH010006421.1_pt1 | contig 17954 bp, 16 predicted proteins | sample 7062181 | NCBI WGS metagenome assembly JABAOH01 (sample SAMN14538630, study PRJNA623070) | marine sediment metagenome | biome: marine biome [ENVO:00000428]; feature: marine pelagic biome [ENVO:01000023]; material: deep marine sediment [ENVO:00002113]; isolation source: pool of 5 deep marine... | reverse complement strand
AAAGATCGTCTTTCTCCGTACTGGCCAACAGCCAATTCTCTTCTAAAGCAAACCGAGTCTTTCGATGTTCAGTTCCGCAATTTTCTGCACTTTGGCCACCTCTTTCCTTCCCTCCTCGCTCTGAAAGAGATGTTTGAAGCGCCCCTGGGCCATCAAGTATTCTTGCACCGGCACCTTCTTCTCAATTTTGTGGACAGAGGTGATTATACCTGCCTCCATTTCAAAGAGCGGGGTTAAGCCCGTATTTACCGCCGATCGACCAATCTCAACGGTCTTTTCCGGGGAGAAGCCCCATCCGGTGCAGCAGGGGGTGTGAACTTGAATATAGGACGGTCCTTCCATGGTCAGCGCTTTTTTGACCTTGTCGTGCAGGTCTTTGGGATAGGAAACGGAGGCAGTGGCCACATAGTCGATATCGTGGGCTATCGCAATGGCGGGCATATTCTTCTTAGGCCTGTCCTTGCCCCATGACCGTCGGCCAGGTGGCTGGGTCGTTGTACTGGCAAAGAGAGGCGTGGAGCTACAACGCTGAATGCCCGTGTTCATATAGGCCTCATTGTCGTAACAGATGTAAGGAACTGGATGACCTCGCTCAAACATCCCCGAAAGGCCACCCATGCCGATATCGAAGGTCGCCCCGTCTCCCCCGATGACCACAACCCTGACATCCGATCTGCCCTTATACCTGAGAGCGGCCTCGATACCGGACGCAACAGATGCCCCGTTTTCGAACAACGGATGAATCCAGGGAACCCTCCAGGGGGAAAACATATAAGGCGACGTGAAGGTCTCCAAACACCCCGTTGGGGAGACGATGATGACATTGGTGCCTGTGGCCTTCAAAATCCACCGCGTTGCAATCGCCTCACCGCAGCCTGGGCAGGCCCGGTGACCGGGGGCAAAGAGTTCCTGCTCTTCTGTCTTGGGTATCATGCCTTTCTCCTACAGAATTGAACGATTCAAATCAACCCACTGGCTGCCTCTTGGGATTCGACGGGATTCCATGGTTTCCATGGTCTTTAGCGTAATCTTTCGGATGGTCTCCGTCGTGATCTCCCTTCCGCCAAGGCCGGCGATGAAACTCAGGATGTGAGGTTTTTCCAGATTGCATAGGGCGGCCTTCACGTCCAGAGAAAGAGGACCTTCGCTTCCCATGGAGAAAGCTCGATCAAGAACGGCAACGGCCTCCGCGTTCTGACAGGATTCCAAAATAGCCTCGCCCGGGAAAGGGCGATAGCAGCAGACCTTGATCAGCCCGACGGAAATTCCGTCTGCTCTCATGGCATCAACGGCCTCCTTCATCGTCCCCACCAACGATCCCATGCCTACGAGGATGACCTCTGCTTTTTCGATTTGGTAGGTTTCAATGAGCTCCGCTCCGGCGTGCCCGGTGGTCCTATGGAAATCCGCAGAGATCTCCCCGATTTTCCCTCTGGCCCGGTCCATAGCTGCTTGAATCATGTATTTCAATTCCATCATAACGTTGTCCTCAGCATAGGAACCAAAGGTGAGGGGGTGTTTCGGATCCAGGCAGTGACGCGGACGATAGGGCGGAAGAAAGGCATCAATGGCCTTCTGGTCAATCAATTCCACCGGCTCATAGGAATGGGTAAGGACCCATCCATCCATACAGATCATCACGGGGAGCAGAATGTCGGGATCTTCCGCAATCCGAAAGGCCTGGATGTGCATGCCATAAGCTTCTTGGGCGCTTTCCACGTAGAATTGAATCAAGCCCGAGTCCCTTAGGGAAAGGGTATCCTGATGGTCCACCTGAATGCTAATGGGAGCCGAGATAGCCCGATTCGCTCCAGTCAGAACCATGGGAAGACGCGTCCCCGCCGCATTGTAGATGACCTCGGTCATGAGGAGTAGACCCTGTGAGGATGAGGCGGTGTAACTTCGCACTCCCGCTGCACTGGCCCCGTAAACGATGGAGGCTGCCGAAAATTCCGAATCGGAGAGCACGTATTGGGAATTCAGTTCGCCATCTGCCACCATCTTTGCCAGGGCTTCCACAATATGGGTGTTGGGGCTAATCGGATAGGCCGAGATGACCCCTGGCTTACAGGCCTTGACCGCCAAAGCGACGGCCATTGATCCCTCAAGAATCTCCATCTTTTTCATGTTACTTTTCCTCCCGGATCATCTCGATATAGTGGGAAGGACATTCATGGGCGCAAAGGCCACAGCCCTTGCAGAACTCGTAATCGATCTCAAATGTCTCGTCCCCATCTTTCATCAAAACGGTGCTATCCGGACAAAAGTTATAACAGTTCTCGCAGAGGCTGCAGGTGCCACATCCAAAACAGCGCTCGGCCTCCCGAACGGCTTTCTTCTGGGGAAACCCTAGGTTGACCTCATCAAATGACGCTATCCTCCTCGCCACGTTGGAAATTTGTGGCATCCCTTCCTGTGGCCTGGGCTCAAAATAGAAGCGATTCAGATCCTCATAGGAAACGACACGGTTGCTTCGATGGGTTGCCTGGGGGGGATTAATCCATTGGTCTATAGAAAGGCTCCCCCGGTTTCCCAAAAAAATCGGTTTGGCCCGGTCTTTATTCCATCCGCGGACAAAACCATCGATGGCCAAAGCCGCCTTTTTACCCGAGCCAATGGCGTGACATACCGTGTGGGGTTCCGCCGTCAGATCACCCCCCGCAAATATCCCTGGAGTTCCAGTAGCTCCCCATTCATCCACGGCGACCCCTGCTTCGGTCCATTCCAAGAGCTGGGGAAGATCATCTGGGTCACTGGTTTCCCCAACGGCAACAACGATAGTATCTATTTCAATGAAGAAGTTAGATCCTCTTACGGGTATCGGCGTTTTTCTCCCATCAGGACCGCGTTTGCCCATACGGTTCCTCACGCACTCCATTCGAAGTGCCTGGCCCCTTGGTCTTGTGATGGCAACGGGGGAGGTGAGAAACTCAATGGTAGCACCCTCCTTCAGGGCCTCCTCAACCTCGTCCGACACAGCGGGCATTTCCTCACGGGTTCTCCGATAGATCAGGGTGGGCTTTGAGCCCATCCTGAGGGCCGTTCGGGCAACGTCAACCGCGGTATTTCCCCCGCCAATGACCGCAACCTGTTTTCCGAGATGGGGGGGATTTTCCTCTTTTATCCCTCTCAGGAGATCGAGGCCTGACAGGACCCCTGACAGATTCTCACCAGCAATACTTAGGCTCCGGTTTTTTTGAGCCCCCAAGGCCAGGAAGACAGCTTTGAACTCCTTGAGGCCCTCGGTGAGGAAGTGCTCATCCAGGGAAACCCCGGTGTGGATCTTGATCCCTGTGCGGCGGAGTCTGTCAATTTCCCCATCCAGAATCGGCTGGGGGAGCCGATAGTCGGGGATGCCCCATCTCAGCATTCCACCGGCAAGGGGTGAACGTTCGAACACCTTAACGTCGTACCCCAGCCGCATCGAGTGGTAAGCACAGGAGAGCCCAGCTGGTCCAGAGCCGAAGACGGCAACGGTTTCCCCCGTTCTTTCCTTCGGGCTCGAAACCTCCATCGCGTTTTTGAGACCATGATCGCCCACGAATCTCTCCAGCGTATTGATGGCAAGTGGTTCATCGAACTCCTTCCTATTGCACGCCTCTTCACACGGATGCCCACAGACTCGGCCGCAGATGCCCGGAAACGGGTTCTCTTCCATGATGACCTGCCAAGCTCGGTCAAAGCGGCGGTGTTTTGCCTCATGAAGGAAGCTCGCAATATCGATTCCAGCAGGGCAGGCCTCCCTACACGGTGCAATCCCGACCACGAAAACAGGTCGAAACTCCCGCCAGTCTCCAGTCTTGTAATTGACGGAGGTCCCTCCCTCAACAATGGCGCCGATGGACGTTCTCATAGTCCTTCCTTCAGACTGTACTCATGGGCCTTCCGCGCAATCTCCAGGTTCTGAAGTCCCACCTCACCGGGGAACCGTTTCTTGATAGCCTTTTCAATGGATGAAAGGCTGATTTCCTTCGTGGCTACACTGAATGCTCCCAGCAGAGCAGCGTTCATCAATGGTTTGCCCACTACCTCAACCGCGATCTTGGACGCCGGGACTTCAACCCATCGAAGCATGCCTTCCAACTCAGGAGGTGACAGCGATTTTTCCGTGTTGATGAGGAGCGTTCCTCCTTTCTTCAGGCCTTCCAACACATCGATCTCATTGAGGATGGTAGCATCCTGGACGATGATGTAATCGGGGTGGTGGACCCGGCTTCGCAGGCGGATGAACCGATCGTCAATCCGGGCGAAAGCCTGAATCGCCTTTCCGCGCCTCTCTCCACCTGCTCCGAGGAAGGGGAAGGCCTGGCTGAATTTTCCCTCTTCGAGGGCGGCGATAGCGATGAACTGAGCCAATACCAGGGAGCCCTGACCACCTCTGCCGTGAATCCGGATTTCTTTCAAGAACGTTCCCTTCCCGTTTTCAGTCGACTATGTTCTCCATATCTCAAAAAAGATGCGCCTTACCATCTCATTTCCGATGAAATCTCTTCCGCCTTCCTCATCACCAACTGTCTCAATTCCCCATTAATTCTTTCCATGGTCATGGTGAAAATGGAACCCGTGATGCTCAGAGCTGCTACGACCTCTCCACCCGCCCTAATGGGGGCGGCCACACATCGGACTCCCTTGTAGTATTCCTCGTCATCGATGGCGTATCCCTGCTTCCTTACTTTTTTCAATTCGTCCGATAATCGATCCAGGTGCGTTATGGTATTCTTTCCGTATACCTTCAGGAGCCCGTCCTTATAGATACTCACGATTTCCTTTGATGAAAGTTCGGAAAGGAGAACTTTTCCTCCAGCGGCTGCGTGGGGATCGGTGGTAAAGCCAATGTAAGTGGCCAACGAAAGCCCACCCCGGGTGTCGATCTTATCTATGTAAATAACCTTCCCGTTTCTCAGAATTGCTAAATGGACCGCCTCCTTGCACTCGTCATGGAGCTCGCGTAAGTACCTCCGTGCGATTCTTCGGATGTCTATGTTGTCTAATATAACCCTACCGATTTCCAGGAACTTGAAACCCAAGGAGTATTTTCTCGTCTCCGGATCCCTGGCAACATAATCATAGGGAAGAAGGGTACTCAAAATGTGGTGGATGGTGCTCTTGGGGAAATCAAGCATGGCGCTCAACTCAAAGAGGCTCAATCCCCCCGGGTGCCTGCTCAACAGGTCGATGACCTGCAAACTCTTGTCAAGGGAGGCTAATTTCATCCTTTTGAGATCAGATGGCAATGATGTGCGAGGGTAGTTCTCAAGGGATTTGCCCTCTCAATTGAACCCTAAGATGGTGCTGCCTCTGTGGCCTTCACCGTGTTTCGCAGTTTTCCGATTCCCTCTATCTCCACTTCAACTACGTCACCTGGCTTCATCGGTGCCACCCCCTTGGGCGTTCCTGTGGTGATGATATCGCCGGGATAGAGCGTCATGCATTGGGATACATAGCGGAGGATATGCTGGATGTTGAAGACCCAGGTCTTCGTGTTGTCATGCTGTCTCAACTTGCCATTCAAGTAAGTTTTCACCTCCAGGTTGTTCGGATTAAGATCCCTCACAAGATAGGGCCCGAAGGGGCTGAAGGTATCGAACCCCTTGGCGACTATCAGCAGGGTGGGATCTTTCATCACAAGGGACCTTTCGGTCACGTCGTTGAAGCAGGAATATCCCAGAACGTGCTTTAGTGTTTGACCTTCCGGCACGTCTTTCATCTTGTCCTTGATTACAACGGCCAGCTCGCCCTCGTAGTCAACCCGTTCGGCGTTTCGAGGATAGATGATGGCATCTTCATGTCCAATGAGGGATGAGGGTGGCTTCAAGAAGACTTCCGGTTCCTCTGGAACCTCAGCCCCGATCTCCTCTATGTGCCCTCGATAGTTCCGCCCGATACAGACGATTTTTGTCGGAATCACGGGTGGAAGCAATTTTACGTCGGACAAAGGATAGTGAGCCTTTGTCTCCTCATAGCCAGTAAAAAGAGAGCCGTCGAGAACGGTAATCTCCTCTTCTCTAACCATCCCGAGGAAGACATTACCCTCACGTCTAAACCGTGCAAATTTCATCATGATCCTCCCAAACTCCTCAACCACGGTCCGTTAGTTCCTTCACGGACATCTTCCTTCATGGGATTGGTTTCCCGCATGGAAGAGGGTATCAATCAAGCAGCCATGGTGGGAGATTCTCCACCTCCGTTCCCTGGAATTTGCACGCGTAGGGACATATCTTGCACGTACCCTTAAATCCTTTCAAGGGTGGTTCCCCCTTAATCGATTCGACGATGGATATCGCCTTTTTGACATTTTCGTCTTTCCCTTTGATTACCAAAACCACCGAACCAGCCGATTCGCCGACACCGCCGGATGCGATGTGCTGTGCCTCCACGTCGGCCAATATCTTCAGGGCCTCGATCTCCGTTACGACGGTTCCGTTTGGGATGCAGTACATTCCAAAATCGGCTCCCATCGTGTAATCGAGGGTCTTCGCCCCTGTCCAGGCGGCTGCCTCTTTTACCGAGGAGACCATCTTCTCCAAGCCCACGGCGAAAACATACCTTAGGCCCTGCGATGTGGCCGTGCCGTAAGTTGCCCCAATGGTTCCGCCATCGAAGCCCGATGTAATCACACCGACGTTCCCTTCAGGGTCTATTGCATTTGCCCCCTTGACGAGGACGGTTTCGATATGAAAGTCTTCTAAAGCCTCAGGAAGAGTTTTTGAAGACTTCTCGCCCTTGTAGAGGATAATAGGGAAGGGCGTTCGCTTGTCGGCATCGGTAACACAGAGGAGCCTATGGGTGTTGGTACCTGCCGTATATTTTTGAGGTTCGAGGTCCCTTAATCCCAGGAGCTCTTGGACAATGAAGCCGTTTGTCGTTCCACCATTCAAGACGATATATGCCTTCTCATGCGCGACTTTGATCTCCTCCATCTGCACGACGGCCTTAGCGATCAACCTCCTCGATTCTGACGGTATGAGGGTAAACGCAGCTTTCATCGATATAACCTCCTCCCTATTTTTTAGAATAATTGGAATTACCGGATCATTTCATATTATGAAATGATGTTTCATACTATCCACACGAGAATACTTTGTCAAGATTTTTCGGGAAAAATTTTGCGAGACTTCAAAGATAAGGGCGCTTGATTTTTGTCCGGGGGAAATTCCCCTTCGCTTTCCTTGAAATATGCTATTATGGTATTCAAGAGGACTTTAGGACGATCCCGAACACGGCTGTCTCGATTGCTAAATACGAGCAGGTGAGATTCGACATTTGCAGGAGGTTGTAATTCCTAAGAGAGCTTGGCATCCGAAAGCCAGTTTGTCTGGGGGAACCTCTTGCTATTATTCCCAATTTATGAGTTGTTGCTCCTCCACCTTTTTGCTATCATAGAAACGAAATTCAGGGATCCATAGAGAGGGGAAAGTCAGATGTCTTACTCGATCGAACACGTCAGCATCCAGTGCCGTGATCTCGAAGCCTCCGTCGATTATTTTCAACGCATGTTCGACGCCGAGGTCATTCTGAGGCGGAGATTGGACGAGTCGAGGAGAATCACCTTTCTTCGCATAGGCGACAGCATGCTTGAGCTCATGGAGGTGGGTCCAGCCTCCGAGCCGGTTGAACCAATGAAACACTATGGAGTCCATCACATCGGGATCAAGACGGCCGATTTTGAGTCTTCGTACCGAGACCTCCAGGCCAAGGGAGCCGCTTTCCTCGGGGAACCATTCGAGCCAACTCCTGGGATTCGCCTGGTTTTCCTGAGAGAACCAAACGGGGCAGTTATTGAACTTGCCCAGAGAGACCCCGAGGTCTTTGAGGATGCATTGGCCAAGGGAACCGTCAACTGGTAGTGCTTCGTCGTTACTAAATAGTGGGGAAGGATGTTTGTATTACAACATTCATGCTGTTACCAAGTCCTTTTGAGATCTTACGTTCTCGGATTGCATACCGTCTAATGGGAAGGGACGATTAAGGAGGTATTCAAATGAATTACCCACAATTTGGCTTGATCAAGCAACGCTTTCCTACACATCCAAGACCCGATCCGAAGGGATGGGTATTGGCGGAGCTCGAGCGTACGGGCCTGCTCAAAAGCATAAAGAAGGGCGATAAAGTTCTCCTGACGGCTGGCAGCCGAGGCATAGATTCCATGAAAGATGTTTTGGCCGCATGTGTAGAAGCGGTGAAGACAACCGGTGGAGAGCCATTTTTGTACCCGTCCATGGGAAGTCATGGCGGCGCTAAGGCCGCAATGCAGGTGCAGGTTCTGACACACTTGGGAATCACCGAGGAGTCTATGGGAGCTCCCATCTACTCTGACTGGAAGGTGGTCGAGGTTGGGCGCGTTCAAGGGAATGCCCCCGCCTATGCCGATAGAGCAGTCGTCGATGCAGACCACGTTCTTATCGTCAATCGGGTCAAGGAACACACCGAGTACATAGGGGATACCGAATCAGGCATCCTAAAGATGGCTGTAGTTGGTTTCGGACGCCAACCAGGCGCGGAAGCCATGCATCGGTTGGCCGTAAATATCACCTACTTAAAGGCAATCAATGCCATTGCGGAAGTCCTCTTCAAGGAACTCAACATCCTCGGAGGGATTGCCCTCCTGGAGGATGAGCGCAACCAGCTTCTCCGGGTGGAAGCGGTTCCCGCCACTGAGGTCTTCGACCGGGAGCCAGAACTGTTGAAGGAATCACAGCAACACAGGGCAAAGCTGCCCTTTGACGAATTGGATATCCTCCTGGTGGACGAAATAGGAAAGGACGTTTCGGGCTCGGGTTTCGATACCAAGGTCATCGGTCGTATCATGAACATCTACGAAAAGGAATGCGAGACCCCCAAGATCACGCGAATCGTGTTCATGGATCTAACCGAAGGGTCAGAGGGTAATGCCAGCGGAATAGGCCTTGCTGATTACACGACACGGCGGGCGGTTGAGAAGATCGATTTCGAGGCCACAGCGATAAATTGTATCACGGCCTCGTCCCCGGAAAAAGGACGTCTCCCTTTAGCGTTACCTACCGATAGGGCCGCCGTGGACGCGGCCTTCGGGACCATCGGGTTGTGGACACCCGAGAGAGTTAAGGTGGCCTGGATCTCAAATACAAAGGACCTGGAGTGGTTGGCTGTATCGAGCGCCTTAGTGGATTCCGCCCTGGACCGCTCAGACCTCGAGGTCAGGGACGAATTGTTCGATTTGCCCTTCGATTCAACGGACACCCTGTCGGATTTGGTGACTCTTTTGCCGAAAGACGAGAGCTGAGCGAGGCCGGTGGCGTTTCTAGGATTTACGGAGGGTGGGGGATCTCACCACCAAAGAGCCTCAAAAGGTGCTACGGGGCCTTATAAACTTCTTTCCCATTGATAAACGTCATGTTTACGTGAATATCTTTCAGTCTCTTGGGATCTATTTCCAGGGGATTTTCTTCAAGAACAATAATATCCGCGAGCTTGCCCGGTGAAAGCGAACCTAGGCGGTTCTCCGCGTAATTCGTGTAGGCACCTTTGGAGGTATATAGTTGCAAAGCCTGGGCTGCAGTCAGGCTTTGCTCGGGATTGATTGGTCTGCCAGTAGCAGTCGTCCTGTTGACCACTGACCATATTGCAGTCCAGGGGTTGCCCTCCGTGACGGGGCGATCTGAGCTGCCCGCAACGGTGATACCGTTCTCTATCATCGATTTGATTGGAATGGTGTATTTCATGCGCTCCTGACCGAGATTCTCGATAAAGGTGTCCCCCAGGTAATACAGGAATGCCGGCTGTACCACAGAAATGATCCCCAACTTGCGAATCCGCGGCAAGAAATCTGGACGGCACACCATAACGTGTTCCATGCGGTGCCGATGAGGACGTGGATGCCGAGCAAGAATCGATTCATAAGCAGACAAAACCATATCGATAGTTTGATCGCCTATCGCATGCACGGAGAGCTGAAATCCCGACGTATGAGCTTCCTCCATGCGATTGGTTAGGCTTTCTGGATTTTCGCACATGAAGCCGCAGTAATCGGAGTCTTCATAGGGTTGAGTGAGAGCAGCCGTTCTGGGCCCAACTCCCCCATCCGCGACGAATTTTGCAGGACCAATCCACAAATGGTCACCCCCGAATCCAGTGAAAAGACCGGTACCTCCTGTTTGTGAAAAGATATTGTACGTTTCCTCCATGAGGCCCATTGAAACTCTAGGCGCCAAATCGCCAGACTGCGAGGCAACCTGAAACCCGGCTGCTTCACTTGGGTTTCCTGACCATCCCGCTCCTGCCTCGGTCACGAGGGTGAGCCCCTGACTGACATAAACCTCAGAAGCAAGCCTCAAGAATTGGGTGCACTCCGCGGGTGTGGGGTATGGGATCAGGCGATTTACGAGATTCATGGCACCGAGTTCAAACAGAATACCATTGGGTTCTCCACGTTCGTCTCTACCGATCTCACCTCCTTCCGGATCGGAGGTTTCGCTTGTGATGCTCGCCATATTCAGAGCCATGGAGTTGACAGCCATCACGTGCATACACGTCCGCATAACGCTTACCGGATGATTTGGGCATATTCGATCGAGATCCTTCTTTGTAGGATGCCGTTTTTCCTTGAGGCGGGTATCGTCATAGCCCCAGGCCTTCACCCATTTCCCCGGTGGGGTTTCATCCGCACGATCCTTGAGATTTGCCAAGATATCATCCAAGCTCTCAACTTTCGAGGGGCTCACTTCAACGAGTTGCAAGTTCTCCCCGAATCGAACCATATGATTATGAGAATCAATGAGGCCAGGCATCAAAGTCTTATTCTTAACGTCCATGATCCTCGTCTCGGGACCCTCCAGGTCGGACAAATCTCCCCAACCACCAATTGCGAGAATACGCCCATCTGCCATTGCTAGATCCATGTCCCGTGCCTCAATAGGGTCTTCCATTGTTATCACAACGCCACCAGAGAAAATGATGTCGGCCGATCGACCTTTCATCCTGCTCATTTTTCCACCCTCCCTATTATCTACTTCTACTACCATAAATGAATACGGAATAAAAATCTTTCTAAATAGTTATCCGGATGGGAATTCCTGGCTTCTAGATAGGTATTTATGAGCTGTTGCCTTTTCCAGTAACTTCTGATATGGTCATCCAGTTATTCCGATGGAAGAGGTTATGTCTTTTTGCATGAGAAAGAAATCACATATATGGCATTGAAATTTTCGATGATATCGCTCGCAATGTGCTGTATCGCAAAAATTCTGCGAGGGGAGGAAATGTATAGATGAGCTCGAGGTTCAAAGTGCTCCTTTATGAGCCAATGCATCTTGAGGGGATTAAACTCCTCAAGGAGAAGTGTGATGTGGCTTATGCAGACTCTTTTGAAGAGGAGGGTTTGATAAGGCAGGTGCGTGATGTGGACGGCATTATCGTCCGCGCCAACGGTTCAGTGACGAAAGCCCTTATGGATTCGGCTTCACGATTGAAAGTGATCGGGAGACATGGCGTTGGGCTCGAGAACATCGACCTCATGGCCGCCAAGGAACATGGAATCCAGGTGGTTTACACCCCCGAAGCAAATGCCGAGAGTGTTGCTGAGCACTTCGTAGCTTTGGCCCTTATGCTTGCCAAGAAATTGAGGCTCGGAGATATGGCCCTTCGAGCGGGAAACTGGAATGCCCGTTATGAGCTCATTGGAAGAGAGCTCTATAGCAAAGTCCTCGGCATTGTTGGGTTCGGCAGGATTGGTAAACAGACAGCCCATATCTGTCGCAAGGGTTTTGACATGTCCGTGCTCTACTATGATGTGGTGAGTTTTCCTGAGGCAGAAAACGAGCTCGATGCCAAACGGGTGGAGCTGCAGCAGATTTTCAGGGAAGGGGACTTCATCTCGATTAATCTGCCCCTTTTGCCCCAAACCCGGGGAATGATCAATGCCGACCTTTTGAAGCTCATGAAGCCCACGGCATTTTTGATCAATATGGCCAGGGGCCCCCTGTGGAATGAGGCGGATGTGGTCAGGGCCCTTAAGGAGAACTGGATTGCCGGTGGTGGTTCCGACGTATACGAGGTGGAGCCGGCGCCTCCTGAGAACCCGCTCTTTGAAATGGATAATTTTGTTGGCACGCCCCACATGGCTGCCCACACCGAGGAAAGCATGACCAGGATGAGCATGGTGAGCCGTGATATCCTCGCGGTCTTGGAGGGCCGGAAGCCTGCATTCCCCGTACCAGAGGAGGTATATGAGCAATATAGTGCATTGTAGTGGGGAGTGAAATGTCTCCTATGACCGTAAACATCCGTTATGACCGTTCAGAGAAAACCGACCGTATGGTACTCGTTGCTTTACCCACCATGGAGGTAAGAAAATGAATTACCCCCACATGTACCGCATTCACCAGCGGTTTGACACGACATCCATTGAAGATGTCGCCGGAACAATTCGCCGGGAATTCTCTCGCCTCAATGTTGCGGAGAATGTCGAGCCGGGCCAAAGGGTAGCTGTCGCTGTGGGGTCCAGGGGCATACACAACCTCCCAGCCATTGTAGCTACAGTGGTAGAATGTCTTCAAAACATGGAGCTCAAGCCCTTCATATTTCCGGCTATGGGCTCCCATGGCGGGGCCACTGCTGAGGGACAAGCCAAATTGCTCAACCACCTTGGTATCACCGAATCCTCCATAGGTGCCCCTATTATTTCCAGCATGGATGTGATTTCGGTGGGCCGATTGGATTCTGGGGCGGAAGTAGTAATCTCCAAGGATGCCCTTGAGGCCCAGCATGTCGTCGTCATTAATCGGGTCAAACCGCACACCTTATTGCGAGGTGAAGTAGAATCAGGTTTGTGCAAAATGGTCACGGTGGGCTGCGGCAAACATCAGGGGGCTCTGAATATGCACAAGTTCGGTTTGGCCTCCTCTATGGTTCCTGCGGCACGAGTCATTCTTGAGAAAGCCCCGGTCCTCTGCGGATTGGCCATCTTAGAAAACTCCTTGGATGAAACGCACATCGTAAAGCTGGCCCTGCCTGAGCAATTCGTCGAGGTCGACAGGGAACTCCTGAAATCTGCTCGAAGGCTATTGCCGAGGATTCCCGCAGAGGATCTTGACATTCTCATCGTGGATGAAATGGGGAAGAATATAAGCGGGGCGGGAATTGATCCCAATGTTATTGGATTTTGGCGCAGGGAAGGGGGCCCCAGGGAACCGGATTATCGAACGCTCATTGTCCTCGATCTCACCCCTGAGTCGGAGGGCAACGCCGTGGGAATAGGCATGGCGGACCTGACTACTCAGAGGGTAATCGACAAGATTGATCGCAAACCATCGTATACCAATGCCATCACCTCAGGAGTCTTTCGCAGCGTGCGGTTACCCATTGCCTTAGAGAACGACAAGGTAGTCATTGAAACGGCTCTATCGCATGTCCCGGACCCGCGCCACGTTCGCATGGCTCGAATCGTCAACACCCTCCAGCTTGAGAACTTTTGGGCCACGGAGGCTCTCCTCCCCGCACTCCGCAAGCAAGAAGGTATCACCGTTGACGAAGAACCCTTGCAATTTCAATTTGATGACGAGGGGAGATTACTTTCTTTTATGGAAAGACATTAAGGTGTAAGAAATTGCGGGAATTCAGCTCATTCCTCGGCGTTTAGTCTTTTCCCACGTGATTACCAGGCCATCCGAAAGATCTCCTCCACGTCTTCTTGGGTCAAATTCCTCGGATTGGGCACAAAGAGACGAGAAATTTTCATCGCCCCCTCGACCAGTTTGGGGATATCCTTTTCGGGAATGTCGTAATCCCTTAAACGGATGGAGATCTTAAGCTCGTTCAGGAGTTCCTTGACTGCCTCCACGGCCAAAGCCCCGGCTTCCATGGGAGATAAAGCCTCCACTTCTTCCCCCATGGCCTCGGCGATCCACGTAAACTTTGTGGGGTTCCCAATGAGATTGTATGCCATGACATGGGGAAGCATGATGGCGTTTGTCCTTCCGTGGGGGAGGTGGTATAAAATTCCAAGGGGGTTTGACAGAGCGTGGACAGCACCCAGCCCTCCGCTGCCAAAGGCAAGGCCCGATATGGTGGCGGCGAGGGACATATGGTACCTGGCCTCAACGTTTTCTCCCTTGGCAAAGGCCTTCGTCACATTTTCCGCGATCAATGTTATGCCTTCGATGGCAAGGATGTCGGAGAAGGGCGTGGCGTTAACCGATACATAGGTTTCGATGGCGTGAACCAGGGCGTCAATGCCCGTGTCAGCAGTGACTTTGGGAGGCATGGAGAGGGTCATCATTGGGTCGACAATGGCCACATCCGAGAGGACGTGGTTGCTGTAAATCGCCTTCTTAATGTTGGTCGCCTCGTCGGTGACGACAAGGACCCGAGTAACTTCACTGCCGGTTCCCGCAGTGGTGGGAATGAGGATTTTTGGGAGGCCTCTTTTCGGGACGACATCTATCCCGGAATAATCCAATATGTTTCCCTCGTTGGTGGCCATGACGGAGGTCCCCTTTGCCACATCCAGTGAGCTGCCGCCGCCCACCCCGACGATAAGGTCGCAATTCTCATCCTTTAGGTATTGGGTGCATTGGTCCACAATACGTGACGGTGGTTCTGGCTCCACCTGGTCGTACAGGGAAAAGGCGATGCCCTCGGAATCTAATGGGTCCTTGATTGCCTCAACCAATCCCGCTTCGATCAGTCCGGGGTCCGTTACAATGAGGACCTTCTTACCACCCAATTGCTTAACCTCAGCCGCCACACCTTTTACCGCGTCGATACCGAATAGAATCCTGTTGGGCGAGAGAAACACGTGGGTTTTAATTTCCCTCATATCCATATCCCTCTCCTTTTCAATTAGGCAGTTTTCAAACAGCCATCCGGAATGACGGTTATTAAGAACCGCCTTGAAGACCTGCAATAACTGCCCTCATAAAAGCGGGCAGATCGTCGGGCTTCCTGCTGGTGACCAGGTTTCCGTCGACAACGACCTCTTGATCAACGTATTTCGCCCCTGCATGGATTAGGTCATCCTTAATGGCGAAAAAACACGTTACGGTTTTCCCCTGAACGATTTCTGCCGAGGCCAGCATCCAACCCGCATGACAGATGGCAGCCACCACTTTTCCCGTCTCGAAAAGATCCTTCACCAGTTTTACCATGGATGGATAGCGGCGCATTTGATCCGGTGCATATCCACCTGGTATGACGATGCCATCGTAATCCGCTGCGGAAATCTCGTCGGCGTTGGCATCAACAGTCACTTGGAGCCCGGACTTAGCCTTGTAGGTTTCAGAACTTCCCGAACCCACCACTGTGACTTCTGCCCCGGCTTCTTTAAGACGATAATACGGGTACCAGTATTCGAATTCGTTGTACATCTCTTCGACCAGAATGATAACTCTCTTTCCCTTGAGTTCCATCAACGTTCCTCCTCTCTCATAATAGAAATACCCTTTTCCTCGGGTGGGGCGAACAGCTTGGGGAATGATACCTAATCCCGACCCATGCAGGCTGATCAAAGGGGGATACACCCGAATGGTCCGGCTTCCCTTATGTAATCCCCGATCTTACCAGTCGATATACTGCTTAGCTTTTCGTCTTTTTCAAGGAGAGATCATTCAATTTTTCATAGTAAAGCGCGAGCCCACCATGATCCAGATCATCATGCCCCTCAGCCATTAATACCTGCATCATCTGCATAACCTCGGCAGTTAGAGGCATCGCTGTATGGAGCTCCATGCTTGTTTCCAACACATTGGTGAGGTCTTTGACATGCAGTCTGATCCTGAATCCAGGATCATACCTCCCCTCAAACATTCTGGGTGCTTTATCCTCGAGGCACTGGCTGGCAGCGAGGCCTCCCCTGATAGCGTTGAAAATCGCCTCGGGATCTACACCCGCTTTTTTCCCCATGATCAGCGCTTCAGCCACAGCGGCAATATTAATAGCGACGATGATTTGATTTGCCAGCTTCGTAGTTTGTCCAGCACCGATACCACCCACCAAGGTGACGCTTCCGCCCATTACATCCAGAATCTCCTTGCATTGTTGGAATACTTCTCTTTTTCCGCCTACCATAATCGCAAGGGTACCAGCCTCAGCTTTCTCCTGTCCTCCACTCACCGGGGCATCCAGCGTTTCCACTCCCTTTTTCTCTAGTTTCCGAGCTACCTCCTGTGAAACGAGAGGAGCAATGGAACTCATATCGATCAGGATCTGACCTTCCCTTACGCCTTCGATTATGCCATTTTCTCCAAGTACGGCTTTCCTTACATCTGGGGAGTTGGGAAGCATCGTAATGATAATATCACTATTCTCTGCAACGTTTTTGGGTGAAGTACCTCTCTCGGCTCCGTGTTCAACGATTTCATCAAAAGCCTCTTTGACAATATCATAGGCTATGAGTTTGTATCCAGCATTAATAAGGTTTTTGGCCATGGGTTTCCCCATTATGCCCACTCCGATAAATCCAATTTTTTTCATCGTATTCGCTCCTTTGTAGTTTTAATTTTCCTGATGTTATGTGGATCAAATTCCCTGTTTGCCTTCACCTCCTTAATACTCCAAAATACTCCCTGCACATAACTTTTTCGTTATCAAATCCCGCCTCACAGGAGACTCGAGAGGAATGGAAAAACACGCCATATGACCGGAATCAGGTCTTATTCTTGGGAGTTCCGTCTGCACGGGTCGTCACTGTGCAACGGAGTTTCTCGCTGCGCTCGGTCACCCGAAGGCAACCATCACAGGAATCGCACCGGGACGGTGAGGTGTCTCCCGAGAGCCAACGGCTGATGAGGTCCGGTTCACGAATAAACGGTCGGCACATGGAGATTAGATCGCCCTTGCCGCTGGTCACCACATCCTCCATCATTTTCAGGTCGCGCAAACCTCCAACTACCATGATTGGCACATCGACGGCCTCTTTCATGCGAGCTGCATACTCGATCATATAGCCCTCGTGCCATTCATCCTTTGCGATGGGACCGGAAGGGGTGTATGAAGCGCCCGCGCCGCCGCAGGAGGGTTCTATGGCGCAGATACCGCTGGTGGCGAGGATTGAGGCTACCTCTGTCGCATCATCCACCGTCATGCCGCCCTCCCGAAAATCGGAGGCGTTCATCTTGATCATCACCGGGAAATCCTCACCGGCGCCTTCCTTCAGCTCATGGACAAGCTCCAGCACGAGGCGGGCGCGGTTCTCGGCTGAACCTCCGTACTGATCTCTTCGCTGGTTGAAGAAGGGAGAGATCATACGGCTCAAGACGTCGTTATGGCAGCAGTGGAGCTGGACACCATCGCACCCAGCGTTCCGGATGACCCTACCCGCATTTCGGTAGGCATCCTTGATGTCGCGGATGTCCCGCGCATCCAATGGTTGGGGAACGAGGGTAACATCCATGGAAGAGCCGCTCACTTGCTTGCCGTTGATTTTGAAGGGTGGAGATATCTGTGGCACGAAGGTCGCTCCCAGTCGATGTACTTCTTCCACCACCGCACGTATTTCGTCCTCCATCTCTGGTACATCCAGGCAGGGCTGTTGGAAGATATGACCGATTGTCCACTCCCGCCTCGGTCGCCAGACGCCCGCCATGATGAGGCCTAAACCTCCCTGCGCAAGATCGGTGTAGAGCTTCCTGAGCTCGGAGGTAATGCGGTTCTCCTCGTTGGTCAGGTTGTTAACGGTGGCGGATCGCACGAAGCGGTTGCGCATCTTTATACCAGCGAATTCATAGGGTTCAAACAGCACGCTCATCGGCATTTCCCGTCATGTATTGTTTATCCGTCGCTTCCCATTTGCCCTGCTATAGGCTTGGTTTTTAATGATAACCTAATTCTCCAGGGATTTACAGGTAAGCGGCAGTTAGATACCTTAACGTCGCGGCTCATTGTAGGGTGATGAGAGAATATCTGTCAAGGAAAAATCACCTGGAGTTTCCTCAATTTTTTCTATTGAAATTCTATAACTTATTGCAATAAAAGGGAAAGAA
>JABAOH010056294.1_pt1 | contig 17958 bp, 14 predicted proteins | sample 7062181 | NCBI WGS metagenome assembly JABAOH01 (sample SAMN14538630, study PRJNA623070) | marine sediment metagenome | biome: marine biome [ENVO:00000428]; feature: marine pelagic biome [ENVO:01000023]; material: deep marine sediment [ENVO:00002113]; isolation source: pool of 5 deep marine... | reverse complement strand
TGGGAAAGATCCTTGTCTCCGGCGGCTTTGGTCAAGGCTATGATTCCAATGGTTGTCTCGGCCTTTCTCAGAGGAATCAATATCACCTCTTCGTCTGCTCTAAGAAAATCGGCGACCACCGAGGATTCGGGAAGAAGGTTCGCCAGCCGGGGAAATAAAGGGTACTTGTGCGGATTCTTTATCTGAATGATCTCCTGTAACTGAGACCATTCTGATATCAGCTCTTCGTCAATCTTGATGGTTCTCTCAACATATGAGTCATGCCCCAGATCTTTTGCCTGAAGGATACTAAGTTCTCCACGTCTCACCTCCCAGTAAACAATCATTCCACTTCTAAGCCGACTCTGCATCAAGGCGAATTCTAAGGATAACCTCAGCAGGCTCTTGCTATCTCCCGCGGTATGCAGGATTCGGTTTAAGTCAAATAGCTGAGACAGCCCCTGGCTCCTGCCGTCTTCCAGGCTCTGGCTTCTCTTCTGGACGGCACGAGCCACGGCACTTCTTATCTCCTGCAGATCAAAAGGTTTGAGGATGTAGTCGTATGCTCCCTCCTGGATTGCCCTTTTGGCCGTGTCCAGGCTGGCATATCCGGTCATGAAGATGGCGCCCATGGAGGGGTTCACTTGATGGGCGGCCCGAATGAGCTCCATCCCGTCCATCTCTGGCATCTTTATGTCAGTGAGAATGAAATCGAACTGCTCCTGTCTCAACCTGTCCAGAGCCTCATGCGCTCCGGAAACGCCGGTCACCTGATGTCCTTGAGTTCTCAAAGCGTCACACGCCAGCTTTAGCATGATCTCCTCGTCGTCCACTACCAGGATTCTGACCGGCTGGGCTCCAGTTAGCATTTGACACTTCTCTCCTTGTGAATCGTGCTCTCCGCTTCCTCAATGACTTTTCTTACCTCGTTTAGGTCAAAAGGTTTGTGTATACAGGTCATGGCGCCCTTACTCTCTGCTTGACGTACCAGTTGATCAGGATAGCTATCCATCATTGCCACCACCACCTCGGGGTGCAGACTTCTAATGCTTATCAGGGTTTCCAACCCGTTCATGACCGGCATGTGCACATCCATGAAGACCAGCTGAAAAGACTGCTTTTGTGCTTCCTTTAGGGCTTGAAGTCCATTTTCGGTCACAGTCACTTGATGTCCATCGCTGGTCAGTACCTCAGAAAGGAGTTTGCGGATTATGGGATCGTCATCTGCGACCAGGATTTTCATAAGCTTCCCTGAAACTATGTCTTGAAAAGATGGCTGAGGCTACAATTCATGCCGGGGTTAACATGGCCTCCTCTGTTTATCCACTTGCTGGCAACTCCTTTTCACTTTTCAACCCTAAAGCGACTGTTTCTCGCAGGATGGGCAGGATCACGGTGAACGTGCTTCCTTGGTTCTGGGTGCTCTCCACTTTAATCTCTCCCCCGTGATTCTTAATTAGACCATAGCTTACCGAAAGCCCCAGTCCCGTACCTTCACCCACTATCTTGGTGGTGTAAAAGGGCTCAAATATCTTGTCTAAGTTCTCCTGCGAAATACCTGTCCCGGTATCGGCGAAGCGGAGCTCCACTGTTTTGAGATCCTCATTTACTCCGCTGGCAACGGTCAACGTGCCTCCTCCGGGCATGGCTTGGAGTGCGTTCAAAATCAGATTGGTGAAGACCTGCTGAAGCTGACTGGGATGTCCATTGATCTGCGGCAGGGAATCGGTCAATCTCTCAACTAAGCGCACCTTGTTTCTCTCCAACTGGTGTCTCGTAAAGGCGAAAGTCTCCTTCAGAATGGCATGGATATCAGTCGGTTCAAATTCCTCCTTGCGTGAGGCGCGGCTGAATTTCAAAAGGCTCTGAATGATCGATCGGCATCGTTTGGTCTGTTGCTCTATATCCTTTAGATATTGCAGCAATGTCGCGTTGTCCTCCCCGGTGAACTGGTAGACCTGCTTCTGATCGAGTTTCTCCAGGGCAAACTGGGAGTAACCCAGAATTCCACCCAGGGGATTGTTGAGCTCGTGAGCTACTCCAGCGGCGAGCTGTCCCACCGCCGCCATCTTCTCCGCCTGAATCAACTGCGCCTGAGTTTCTTTGAGGCTGTTTAGCGCATTCTCCAACTCCTGGTTGGTTTTTTCGAGATTGCGGGTGTACTTCGCCACCTGCAGCTCCAGTTTCTTCTGTTCTGTTATATCCCTGAGGGTTTCTAACACGTATCTCTCACCCTTCTCATCCTGAAAAGGGGCGGCAGAGAGTTCGTAGTAATGTCCTTGAGTGTCTTGATCTAAGTAGGTGAATGTTTTCTTTCCCTTGACCAGGATTTCATCAATGGGACAGACCGGGCATTTCTCCTTGCGACCCTTGAACTTCTGGTAGCATTTCTGTCCGATCTGGTTTCCGAATCCGTCAACCAGTGATTTGCTCATGAATTTGATGTTGCAGTCTTTGTCCTCAATCACTATCCCCAGATTGGGCGAGTTGATAATAGCCTCCAGTCTATCGTATTCCACCTGCAACAGCTTGGTGGTCTTCTCCAGTTCTGCGGTTCTCTCTTTGACCTTGTTTTCGAGGGTACGGTTGTACTCCTCGATCTTCTCCCGGGACTGCTGCAAAGACGTAACCATTCTGTTGAAGGAGCGAGCTAATGTCCCGATTTCGTCTCTGGAGGTCACCCTCACCATCTGATACAAATTTCCACTGGCTACCCTCTCTGTGGCATACACCAGTCTTCTTACCGGCTTGACAAAAATGTTGACCAAGAAAATGGTTAACAGGACGCCCGCGGCCACCACCAGTAAAGTCAGCAAAACGACCATTCGTTTCATGTCTGCAATCTCCGTGCGCATATTCTGCAGCGACATGCTTATCTGAGCCACGCCGATGGTCTCCTTTCTGGTCACCAAGTCGCTTTTGCCAGCTGGCAGGAGTCCTACCTCCTCTCTGGACCTTTCCACCCGGGTGGTTTTGATGGGATAGCTAAAATCGTAGACTTCTTTGGTGTCGACAACAAAGTATTCCTTGACGAGTTCTTCTTTAAGTACCTGCACGTCCTGTGGCCATCTTTTGGCACGTACTTGATGATACTCACCGGTTCGATCCCAGTCCGCCAAAACGCTTCCTTTCCTGTCTCTGATGGTGATGTACACGACCTCCTGCTCCTGATATAGCCCTTCCATCAGATTCAACAGAAGCGGTTTGTTTTCAACAATGACGCCATACTCGCTGTTGTGTGCCAGATTCCTGACCATCGATTCCCCTCTTTTTTCAAGCTCCCCCTGGATCAGCAGGCTTTGCTTCTCGATTAAGAAACCGCTGAGGATGACGGAGGTGACCAATATCAAGAAGGAGATGGTCAGAACGAATTTCGCCTTCAGTCCCAGATTTAGTCGGAAAAACCTCGGGATCATTGGTAGACCTCCTTAGCTACGCTGACAATATGAGGAGGAATCTCCAGGTTTATCTGCTCGGCGGTCCTCTGATTTAGAATCAGGTAGATCATTCTGGGTGTGGTAATGGGAATCTGGCTGGGATGCTCACCGGCGAGAACCTTGAGAGCCAATTCTCCCGCCTGTCTTCCTATGTCTTTATCGTTCCAGGTCAAGGTGAAAAGAGCGCCTGCCTTGACGAAGGAGGTAAACGGTCCCATGACCGGAATTCCATTGCGCAGAGTATAAAGAAGCAGGTATTGAGTAGACTGAGGAGTGAAGATGACGGTATCTGCCACCGCCCACAAACCGTCGACCTTCTGCCTTAAGCTCTCTATGGTCTGGGGTATCTGCTTCTCCGAGGAGATCGCTATGGCGACCAATTTCAAGCCGATGTTATCACATACCTTTCTTGCCTCTGCCACCGCCGCTTCAGAATCCTGGGTAAAGATAACGCCCACGTTCTGCAAATCCGGGAAAATAAGCTTGAATTTGTCCAGCTGCGTCCTGATGGGAATGTCCAGCGAAGCTCCGGTCAAGTTGTTTCCAGACGACCACATGCTTCGGGCAAATCCACTGGAGACCGGATTCAACACTGCGGAAAAGACTATGGGAATCTCTTTTATGCGTTTTGAAACTAAAGCGGTCGATTTGGAGCCGATGGTAATGATCAGATCCGGATCTAATTGCCTTATGCTGTTCTCAATCTCTTGTTCGTCCGGAAAGCCAAGAGGAAGGTCGTATTCGATGAATGATGGGTGTGCGTTGCCCTTTCTGATCTCCTTTTTCACGCCTTCGGCTGCCATCTGGAAGGAAAGGGATTCGCTGCTTTTTACGATGACGATCCTTTTCTCCTGAGAAAAGACGACACCCTTAGCCATGAGAAAAATGAGCAGAGTGTAAAAGAGTTTTCTCAGAATACTCTTTTCCTTATGGCGCATATACTCCAGCAACTGGTAGACTTTCTCTTTTATGAGTTCGATATTTGTTTTTATCGACCCTATTTTAACCTTCTTCACAGAATTTTCGGCCGAGCGGGCTGAAAAGTCTCGCGCTGTTTTGAACTCCGGTTTCAAATCCACCATCCCGGGCGCCTGTTTTAAACGTACATCTTTACCTTTGTGGTCGTGTTCATGTTGATGGGAGATTGCCTCAGAATCTACTATGGCTCAGCAGCGAAGACGTTTCGTCTGTTGCGGTATGGATGATTTACCCTGCCAAAGTAAGATTGCCTGTAGCGTTCTGTCCGCGAGGGCGCTAATATCCGGCGGTCCAAAGCGTAAAAACAAGAAGGGGGAGAGGAGGCAACCGGATCTTATGTTTCGTAACCGCACGTGGCATGACGCCTATATGGGCTTATCTTTTCCGCCTGAACATCCGATAAAACAAGCTGAAGGATAAGCGGAATTGAATTAAATTGCCAAGAAGTTTGTCTGGTTTGCCCACAGTGGTTTCACTGGAGAAGAGCCATAAAGAGAGCGCCGAAAACAGAGATAAGTTCCATGATTCAATCGGATTGGCATATTGGCGAATGTGCCGGGTGGTTTGACTATCCCCCAGTTTCCTCGGACTCAGGTTCTATTGCTTCGGACTCGGGCATCGGGGCAGCCATCCTGCTTGAGGTAAAGGATGTCACCAAGGTTTTCGACAAAAACATACTGGCCCTGGACAAAGTCAGCTTCCAGATGAAAAGGGGGGAGTTCCTCTTTGTGGTTGGTTCCAACCAGGCGGGCAAGACCACCCTGGTGAGGCTGATAGCTGCGGAGGAGAGACCGACTGAAGGAGAGATATATTTCGATGGTTTCCAAAGCCGACAGATAAAGAAAAAACACATACCGCTGTTGAGGCGAAAGATGGGGCGGGTTTTTGAGGATTTCAAATTGATAGGCGAGATGAATGTTTTTGATAACGTCGCCTTAAGCTTGAGAATCTCAGGCAGTAAAGAGAAGAGGATAAAGGATAGGGTATTCCAAGCCCTGGGAATGGTCGGGCTTTCCGGAAAAAGCAAACTTCTCCCTGGCAGGCTTTCCTTTGCCGAAAAGCGAAAGGTGGGCATTGCCCGCGCGGCGGCAGGGGATCGGTTGCTCTTGTTGGCGGATGAGCCGACTTCAAATCTGGACGAGGAGGGCACAGCTGAAATCCTGGAATTACTGACAAGAGTAAATCTCCTGGGGACGGCGGTTCTACTGACTACCAGCGACTTTCGCTTGTGTGACGGCAGGAGAGGCAAGATAATCAGAATGGAAAAAGGCAAAATCATTTAAGCTTATGTTCAGTTTCCCCCTGCTGGTTTTCTTTGATGCCTGTAGGTTGCCTGAATAGCCGGGTTACCTTAAGAACTGGTGGAAGAATCGAAAAGTGCAGTCACCGGGGCCCGAAGGGCCCGCTCGTGTCGATGACACCTGGTTGCCTGGCGAACAGAAAACACTGTAAGCCGGATGCTCACCGATTCCAGCAGGCTTGTCCAAATAACCGTGAGAATTTCCTACTTGACAAATCGGGCTTTTCGCGGGATGAAGGAAAGGCCAGGTTCTAATCTGATTTTGCTCGTCTGTATCGCCTCTTCCTTTCTGGTATTAGGCAGCTTTCTTTTGATCACCCTGAACCTGAGAGGAGCGGGACAGACTCTGAAAGGGGAGGCGCAGATCGAGGTTTATCTGGTTGACGACATCACGCCCCTGCAGCTTCACTTGCTTTTACAGGAGATTAAGAGGTCTTGTGAGGTGGAGAAGGTTGAATATAGATCTCAAAGGGAGGCTCTGGATAAGTTGGGAGAGTACTTCGGAACAGATCTTGTGCAGGGATTGGACTCCAATCCGCTTCCAGCATCCTTGTTGCTTGGTTTAAGGAGCGAGTACAGAGCTTTTGAGAAGGTGGCCGAAGTGGCCTCCAGGATTAAGGAAAAAGAGGGAGTGGAGGACGTAGAGTTCGGCGGTATCTGGCTGAAGAGGATAGACCGAGCCCTCTCCATATTTCTCATAGCCGATATCATATTTGGCTTATTCATCGCATTTGCCACGATTATGATCGTGTCTAACTTCATGCGGGTGGCGGTTCTGTCCCAAGCCGAGTCGATTCAAATAATGAGCTTAATGGGAGCAAGCAAGGGCGATATCTCCTTACCTTTGCTAATGCGGGGAGCGCTACTTGGAGGAGCCGGGGCCGGATTGGCAATGTTATTTCTCTGGGGCGGGTACGTAGTTTTCACGGAGCAGGTGATCAACATCAAATTCGTGCCGCCCACTTGGGTTGCTGGATTGGTGGTTTGGGGAGTCGTCCTGGGAGCCGGAGGAAGCTTGATCTCAGTCAGAAAACATCTTCAAACCCAGTGATGATAAAAACCATGCTGGGTGGGCGAAAGGGCTTTTGTCCTATGGAACTTGGCAGGAAAACGCTTTCCAGGTTATTCTTCTTGGGTTTTTCGACGTGTTTTTGTATATTTAGCATCAACCAAGCCGGGCCGGAGAGTCTGCAGAACAAGACAGAGATTGAAACCGATGAACTGAGCAGGATGGAGGAGGAACTTCAAGACAAAATCAGGTCCATGGAAAGACTCGATCAAGTGGAGAGGTGGACCTTTGGAGAGTTACTGGATCTGGAAGATAGATTGGAACTGACCGAAAGACTTATCAAGACGCTTCTGGCTAAAGAAAAAAGCATCGAAAAGGAACTGCAAAAAGAAGAGAGAAGCCTGAGGCAGACGGAGCTGAAACTGAGCGCTCAAAGCGAAGATTGCAGGGGGAGATTGAGGCAGATATATGAACATGGCAGAATCGTTCCGTATGCCGCGTTGTTTGAGGCCTCCCCTCCGTTGGATTTGGCAAATAGAATCAGATGCGTAAAGAGAATGGTTACGGTGGATCAGCAGATGTTGAGAACGACTAGGGCTCTTAGGGCGGATCTGGAGGAAAAGAGACACAATCTGGGTAGAACCAAGCCCGAGGTCTCCTGGTTGAAAAAAAGAAAAGCCGAAGAGAGGACAGTCCATCAGAAGAGCCTGGAAGAGACGAAGAAATTGCTAAAGAAGATAAAATCAGAAAAAAAGCTCTATGCTCAGACGATTCGGGAACTGCAGGAAGAGGTTGCCACAATGAATAGGATCCTCGGCAGATTTCAGCCGGAGGACGGATACAAGGGAGCAGGAGGAAGTGAGAAAAGGAGCTGGTTTGAAGGTTTGAAGGGCAAGCTTCCCTGGCCGGTCGAGGGAAGGGTGGTATCTCACTTCGGGGAACAAAGGCATCCTCGCTTCTACACGAAAACTGAAAATCCGGGAATATGGATACAAACAGAACCGGGAAGCCAAGTGGTAGCTGTGGCTGAAGGAAATGTGATTTACGCGTCCCGTCTAAGAGGATATGGAAATTTCTTGATAGTGCAGCACGACCAGGAGTACTACACGCTTTATGCTCGCTTGTCTGAGATTTCGGTCAGACCGGGTGAGGAGGTGGAGAGGTCTCAAAAGATCGGTACCGCAGGCGGCGGACGGACCTCCGTTGCCCGTTTGCATTTCCAGATCAGAAAGGGAAAACAGTCCCTGGATCCATTAGAGTGGCTGAGATAATGTGCCTGGATAGAGTTTTAGATCAGAAGATCCCCAAACGAATCCTTTCAGGAGCCTTAGAGAAGAATCTTCTGGCCTCGGCTTATCTTTTTTACGGAGCTCAGGGAACAGGCAAGTGGGCAATGGCTCTGGAGCTGGCCAAGGCGGTCAATTGCGAGAGAAGCCAAGCTGAGGCGTGCGACGTCTGCCCTTCCTGCCAAAAGATCGAGAAAATGGTTCATCCCGACGTGAAGATGATCTTTCCCATCCCATCCGCCAGGTCGGAAGAGAAAACCCTAAAGGAGATAGAAAGATACAAAGAGCTCAAAAGGGAGGAGCCCTATACCATTGTCAGATTTGAGAAGAGCATCAACATACCTGTTGACCAGATTCGGGGACTGCAGAAAGAGATCTGCCTGAAGCCATTTGAAGGCAGAAGGACAGTGGTAATAATAGCAGAGGCTGAGAATATGCACGCCTCTTCTGCCAATTCTCTTCTGAAAACCCTGGAGGAGCCGCCAAACGATACAAATCTGATCTTGACCAGCAACGATGCCAATAAACTCTTACCCACCGTGGTCTCGCGCTGCCAGCAGATAAGATTCGATAGCATTCCTCCAAAGGTAATCGAAGAGGAACTTGCCCAGAAGTATAATGTAGACAAGGAAAAGGCTTCGTATTTTGCCAATATCTGCAACGGAAGCTACGGCCGGGCCCTGGACTTTTTACGGGGAGAAAAGGAAAGTCTGCGTAAGGATGCCTTGAATCTGGCAGCGGTGGCCGCAGGCGGCAAAACCAGTCACATCATACAGATGGTGAGCCTGATGCTGGACAGGTGGGACAAAAATTCGATTCTGGAGATGTTTGAATTCTTGATGTCTGTTTTCAGAGACATATATATGATCCAGCAAGGATGGAGTCAGTTGATCAACGCCGACGTGAAAACCGACGTGGTCAAACTATCAAAAAAGTTTGAGCGTCAAAATAAAGCCGAGCGCGCTTTTCGAGCGATCGATCAGATCAAGACAGATTGTCAGATCAGGAATGCCAACTTGAAGCTGTCCCTTTTGAGTTTGTGTCTTAGGATAAAAGGGCTTTCAAGAAGAGAAGCCTGACGGTCCGCGAGATCGTAATCGTGGAGGCGGAGAGAGGAAGGGTGAAGCGCAAAGGAGCAGGACGTGAATGAGATATTTCTGGTCCAATTCAAAGGATCACGGAAAGAATACTTCGCCAATCCGGAATGTTTGAGCATTAGACCGAATGATTATGTCATAGTACAGGTAGAAAGGGGAGAGGACATCGGGAAGGTGATCAAGAAAACCTTCGAAGAGATGGTGAAGCCTGGGAGAAAGCTCCAGAAGATACTGCGGTTGGCCACCAGGGAAGATCTAAACAAGCTTGAGGGCAACCGGCAGAAGGAGAAGGAGTGTCTGAAAGAGTGTGAGAGGATGATTTCCGAAAGAAACCTCCAGATGAAACTGGTGGATGCCGAGCTTCAGTTCGATAAAAACAAGATTACTTTCTACTTCACTGCAGAGAAAAGGGTGGATTTCCGCGAGCTGGTAAAGGAGCTGGCCTCCACTTATAAGACTAGAATCGAGTTGAGACAGATAGGGGTGAGGGACGAGGCCAGAAGGATAGGCGGATTCGGCGTATGCGGACTGCCGCTTTGTTGTGCCACCTTCATCCGTGAATTTGAACCTATATCGACTCAACTTGCCCGTGAGCAGAACCTTTCCTTGAACCCCGCCAAGATCTCTGGAAACTGTGGGAGGCTTCTCTGCTGTCTGCGATACGAGAGGGAGCTTTACGGCAAGAGCCTCCCTTTATATCCCAAACTGGGTGATAGGTACACGACCGAAAAAGGCGAAGGAGTGGTGGAGAAGATTAATATCTTCCAGGAATACGTAGTGGTGAAACACGAGACTGGTGAGGAGGAGAAAATCACCCTGACGCAACTGCGAAAAAAAGCCAGAGAAAAAAGCCGGAAAAGTCTCTGAAATGACCGGTCAGGGAAAGCCAAATCCTTGAGGGCTACCTGGAGCAAAAATCGGAAAACTAACTGGATCTCGCCTGTGTCAGGCGCGGGAGGCCAAAGAGCGAAAACATAATCTGGTCACTTCAAGGCTTACACTAATCATGGCACGTTAAGCGAATAACTAAATATAAGTTAGAGGTTCGTGCTCACTAGCCTACACTGGAATAAGAAGGCGCCTGATTCACAGGGATAAGAAATCAGAAGGCCCAAGGAGGAGAAATTGATTCGAAGATTCATGGTTACAACCCCCATCTACTACGTCAACGATAAGCCGCATATAGGCCAGGCATATACTACCGTTGCCGCCGACGTCCTGGCGCGTTTTCATCGAGCCGGCGGGGAGGAGACCTTTTTTCTGACCGGCACCGACGAACACGGCTCCAAGGTCGAAGAAACGGCAAAGAGCTTGGGGAAGACACCCCGAGAGTTATGCGACCTAAATGTTGAGCATTTCAAGAAGGCCTGGAAGAGCCTGGATATATCTTATGACTATTTCGTCCGCACCACGGATGCGCGACACGAGAAGGCAGTTGAGAAACTCCTTTCCCTTTTGTACAAAGCCACCGCTGAGAATGGAGAAAAAGTGATCTATGCGGGAGAGTATACCGGTCTTTACTGTGTGGGCTGTGAGAAGTTCATCACGGAAAAGGAACTTGTGGATGGTCTTTGTCCGGACCATCTTCAGCCACCTAAAAAAGTTACCGAGAAGAACTACTTCTTTCGGCTCTCCTCCTACCTTAAGCAGGTGGAGAAGTTGATTCGAGAGGACAAGCTCAGTATTTCGCCAGAGGAGAGGAAGAAAGAGACACTCGGCCTTTTCAAGCAAGGTTTGGAAGATTTCTCCATTTCCCGGGAAAAGGTTGCCTGGGGCATTCCCCTTCCCTTCGACCCCAAGCAAAACGCATACGTATGGGTGGACGCTCTTCCCAATTACATCTCAGCCGTGGGCTATGGCGATGATTCAGAGCAATTCAAGAGATGGTGGAAAGAGGGAAGGGTTGTTCACCTGATAGGCAAGGATATTCTGAAGTTTCACGCCATCTTCTGGCCGGGAATTCTCTTGGCTTCAAAAGAGAATCCTCCCGACCAGATTTTTATCCACGGCTTTTTCACTATCGATGGTCAGAAAATGAGCAAGACCCTCAGGAATGTGATATCGCCGGAATTCCTGGTGAATCGGTATGGGCCGGATGGGACGCGTTATCTACTTCTCACTCAGTTTCCTTTTGGCCAGGACGGGGATATTCAGGTAGGGAGATTCGCGGAAAAATACAATGCGGATCTGGCCAACGACCTGGGAAACCTGGTAAGCAGAACCTTGAAGATGGTGAGAAGCTACTGTCAGGGCGAGATTCCCGCCCCGTCCGCTTATGAGCGGCCGGATGAGCAGCTGAAAAAAGAGGCCACAGAATGTGCCGACACGGTATGGCGCCACGTTCAGGAGATAAGCATCAATCAGGCGATTGACCAGATCATCAAGTTGGTGAGAAGCACCAATAAGTACGTGGAAAATCAAGCTCCCTGGGCGCTGGCTAAGAGCGGCAAAACGGAAAGACTCAACACAGTTCTGTACGTGAGTTGTGAGACCTTGAGAATCATCAGCGTGCTTTTCGATCCGGTGCTGCCCCGGAAGTGCAGAAGGATAAGGGAACTTTTAGGGCTGACTGGTGCTGAGCTGAATCCGACTTTGGATAAGGCAAGAGCATGGGGTTTGCTGAAAGCGGGAACGGAGGTCGGCACCCCAGAGTCCCTTTTCCCAAGACTGGAGAAGAAGGTTAAGGCTGAGAAGGTGAAGACCGTTACGGTCGAGAGTGAACATGTGTCCGAGGTCTCATTTGAAGAGTTCTCCAAGATCGACCTCCGGGTCGCAGAGGTAAAGGAGGCAGAAAGGGTAAAAGGTGCGGATAAGCTTTTGAAGCTCAAAATAGACATAGGCTCAGAGGAAAGACAGATAGTGGCAGGAATAGCAGAGGAGTACTCGCCGGAGCAGATGATAGGCAAGAAGATAGTGGTGGTGGTCAATCTCAAGCCCGCAAGGATTAAGGGAATTGAATCCAAGGGAATGCTTCTGGCGGCCAAGGACGGAAAGACGCTCAGCCTGGTCGGTTTGGATAAGGATTTGAACGGCGGCGCTGAGGTCAGCTAATCCGTTTGCTAGAGCCAATTTACGCGTGTCATTTAGAGCACAGTCTAATGGCTGTAACTACCTCACTCAGCAGTGACCGAAGGCTTCAGCCTGCACGCTTCATCCAGTGGGAAATACACCTCTACGCACCAGTCAAGCTTCCTCGTATAATAACGGAGACTATATTATCATTTGTCGGGGGAGATGAAGTGGTTCAGGCAAGAAACATAGCACTCGTTATCTTAGCCTGTGTGCTGGTGTCTTCCGCATGTGCTAAGAAAAGCACAAGGCCGGAGCCTGAATACAAAGAACCCCTCTCATTCGATATTTTCCGGCTGTTCCCAGATATGCCGGTGGATTCAAACTACGTAAGAAGGGTATATGAAGCCTGGGATAATGAACTCAAGGATGATGCCACTCTTAAGAATCACACTTGGCTCGTGGGCGATTACACGGTCTTCGTGTATCATCACGGCTACATCGCCGGCACGGTTGGCACAGGGTACTATGAGGTGATATTCTTCACCACGACAAAGCCAAAGAAGGGGACGGACAAGGTACATTCTACCATAACGCCCTTTGAGGCCGATTTTCTCGACACAAGTAAGGCTTTCTCGAAGATACAAACCTACGTCTATGTGGATAAGTATCGTCCCATAATGGGTGGCGAGGAGACAGCCATAAACCTAATGCTGGAGTATCTGGACGAGTTCATCGAGCGTTATGAGGATGTCGCTTACGATAGCTACCTAATCAATTCGCTGAAAAAAGCTCTTCAACAGGATAATTACCTTTGGGAGTGGGGTGATCACTATGTTTACTGGAGATCACCTCATGACTTTGGTGGGGCGATAATCGTCAACAAGCTGACCTCCCAGCTTGATTACCTTGGTAGCAGTGTATGGATGGGTCACGGCAAAAGATACTTCCCCGTAGACGACTCCACACAGTAGCAAAAATCCCTTCATTTTGCAGAAAAAACTTATATCTTAGCCTGAGACAGGCAGGTCAAGCGGTACGTGTCGTGAATGAACAAATGAGGTTCTTGTGATAGACGCTCATGCACACCTGGATGTCAAGCAGTTCGATAGAGACAGAAGTGAAGTGATAGAATGCGCTTTTTCCAACGGTGTGGAAAGGATAATCAATGTCGCTTTTGATCTGAAGTCCAGCTTTAGATCCGTGGAACTGGCGGAAGAATACGACCAGATATATGCAGCGGTGGGATTTCATCCACACGATTCCAAAGACCTGACAGATGAGTCTCTGCGGGAGATTGAGAGGCTGGCTGAACACAAGAAAGTGGTAGCCATCGGAGAGATCGGTTTGGATTTCTATAGAAATCTCTCCCCCCGGGAAGATCAGATCAGAGCATTCAAAAAGCAGATCGCCCTAGCCAAAGAACTCGGGCTCCCCATAATCGTGCACGTGAGAGAACCCTGGGATTTGGCTCTTGCTGTGCTTAAAGAGACGGGTTCCGCGTCCATTGGCGGGGTACTTCATTCCTTTACGGGCAACTCGGCTCAGGCTAAGGCGGCACAATGTATGGGCTTCTATCTGAGCTTCAATGGTATGCTCACCTATCCCGACTCAACCACCGCGCAGGTGGCCAAAGAGACTTCGCTGGACTCGATTCTGGTGGAAACCGACAGCCCTTACCTCTCGCCGATCCCTCACCGTGGCAAAAGGAACCAGCCGGCATATGTGGGGTTTATTCTAAAGAGGCTGAGCGATCTTTTCTCTCCTTTGACCTTTCAGGACGTGGAGAGGATTACATCATTGAATGCTTGCCGTCTTTTCAAGTTGGGCAAGAAGTTCCCGCCAAAGATAGCGTACCCCATTCGTGATTCGCTGTATCTGAACATCACCAACCGCTGTTCCAACGACTGTGTGTTTTGTGTGCGGAACCACACCGATTTCGTCAAAGGCCACAACCTGCGCCTTCACCATGAGCCCGCTTATGACGGGGTGATAGATTCAATTGATGGTCTGGAGAAGTACCGAGAGGTGGTTTTCTGTGGCTACGGTGAGCCAACCATTCGTCTGGATTTGCTTAAGGATGTGGCCAGATACCTGAAAAGCAAGAACGTGAAGGTGAGGCTTAACACCAATGGTCAGGGAGACCTTATCCACAAAAGAAACATAGTGCCGGAGTTGGTGGGCTTGATAGATGTGGTTTCCATAAGTCTGAATGCGGAAGAGCCAGGCATATACGAGCGTTTATGCAAACCTCGCTTTGGGAAGAATGCATTCGAACAGGTGATCGCTTTTGCCAAGGAGTGCAAGAAGCTTCTGCCCCGAACTATTCTTACAGTGCTGGACATGAAAGAGATTGATCTGGAAAAATGTGAGATGATTTCAAAAGGGCTGGGTGTGGAATTTAGAATCAGGCGCTACAGGAAAGTTGGATAAATCCGTGATCTTGGTATCTATTTTTGCCCCACGAGAGTTACCAGTAGATCTCGATTCCGTTGCTTAGCCAATAGGCTGCGGAGTGTCCCGCTTTAGCCGGGCCAAGGGTCTGCCTGAAGGCAGACACACCAAGAACCAACAGGGCGAAAGACGAGTTTTGAATGTGAGACCGAAGAAGAGCTTGAGTCAGAATTTCCTGGTCAATGACAAAGCTGCGGCAAGAATAGCCGAGGCCCTGGGTCTGAAAAGGGATGATACCGTACTGGAGATCGGAGCCGGCCTGGGAGCTTTGACCAGACACTTTTTGGACACATCCGGGGCAGTTTATGCCGTGGAGATAGACAAACGACTATGCTCTGACCTGAGAAAAAGGTTCGGGAGCAAGAGGAATCTGAATATAATTAACAAAGATATCTTAAAAGTAAACCTGGAGGAACTGATCGGCCCGGGAAACTCCTGCAAAGTGGTGGGTAATCTTCCTTATCAGATTACCTCTCCGGTTCTTTCTCTTCTTTTGCAGAACAGAAAATTCATCGTTCTTTGTGTGCTCACGGTTCAGAAGGAGGTGGCTTTGCGGATCTGTGCTTCCCCCGGGGAAAAGGATTGGTCTGTTCTTTCCATTGCGGTTCAACTCTACTCGGATGTCGACGTTCTTTTCCATCTTAAGCCCACCTCATTTTTCCCTCCGCCGAGAGTGGAGTCATCTGTGATTAAGATGGTTTTGCTCTCCGAACCCAAAGTTAACGTTCCTGACGAGGAATTCTTCTTCAGAGTGGTGCGGTCGGCCTTTGGCCAGAGAAGGAAAACGCTGTTAAACTCTCTTGCGGCCAATTTGAATTTGCCAAAAGGGGAGATTGAAGTTATCTTGAGAAAGGTTGAGCTCGATCCTCAAAGGCGAGCAGAGACTTTGGGCTTGGACGAATTTGCCGCTTTGTCCTCCGCCATGATGAAGATCCTGAGCTGAGATTTCTGCTTCTTCTGATCCTTTGAGGCTGGAGCCGCCGAGAGCAGGTTGAGGTGAGAACTCAAAGGAACCGGTGCAATTCGAAAACCTCACCGGGGGGTCCACCTTTCCATTGAAATGGAGGGGAGGATAGCGAGAAATGGACGCCTTCGAATCCATTTGAAAGCAACTGTTTGGATAAACCTATCTACCGCTTGTCCAGAATGCTGAGACCGTTTTGCCGGATTCTCATAATAATGTTCCTGATTCTGCCCGAGGAGGGCTTCTCTGCCCTACTCAGACTGGATTTCTCGCACGATAATCGTACTTATGTATGGAACACCAGCCTGGACTGTGGGCGACAAGTTGGCCAGGGTCTCTCCTGGGGATTTTCCGGCGCCATAAATTCCATGTTAATCAAAAACTCAGTGTTTTCAAAAAACCAAGACCGTTGGCAGGAGGACGGCAAAGTCGGCATTAGTCTCAACTATGCCTTAACCAGCAGATTGAAAATCGGTGCCGCTTTCTCTCAAAATATCAACTCGCTGGAGAAGAGAAAGGTGGCCAGCTCAGAGTACGGTATCACCTCAGAATATGAGATTTCGAGTATAAAGTTCGTTCAAGTGTTGGGGGGAAAAGACATAGATCGCAGATTGGAGAAAGGAGCAAGGAAAGACGTCGGACTCAATCACAGGCTAACGCTTTCTCAGTCCCCCCGACTTTTTTCCGAATCGGCCACCCGCATCTCCTTCAGCCAGACCAGCTCCAGGCTGAGTAATATTCCACTTTTGGAAAGAGATTTTGATATCTATTTCACCAAAAGCTTGGCTGAGGAGGACAGCCTGGAGTTCTTATATCACGAGGGCTGGGCACGGAAGAAGTTCTACCAGGGGGATCTGACCGATCCACAGATCAGCACTCAGAGGAGGACCAAAAGGGTGATCAATCTGCGATCCTCCATCCGGGTTCCTTCGGATATAAAAGTAGGCTTTGATTTTGATTTCGCGCTAAATGGATACAGGTACTCCGGTGCCCCAGCCTCTGGCTCGGCAGCCCTCACCGACAACTCTTTTAGCTCTCAGAGTGTTCGCCTGGAAGTTCAGCGAGATTTTTTCAAAAGAATCAGTATGAGAACTTTCTATAAATATGACCAGACAGAAGAAGATTATGCTAATGATCAAAAAGACCAGAAGATGAAGGGGGGAGAGCTGGGAGGGGGTCTTCGATTCAAGATAAGCCAGGCAGATTCATTATGCCTGACCGCCTCCGCGGGAGTAACATCCTTCTATACACAGGCAGTTTCCGCGCATTTCAACGACCGGGATATCCTGACCCTGTTTGCCTGGGGAGAATATCTGCACATTTTCAGCTCCATATTCAGTCTGCGGCTGGAGGCAGGATTCCGGAATTTCCATCAGGTGTATATTTCCGATAGGCTCTCTGCCAACAACAACCACAATCAGACTTATGTGTTATCTCCCACTCTGTTCTGGAGACCCCATGCCAAGGTGGACTTCAAGCAGAATTACAATATTCAGGCCAATTACATCTACTACGATTACGAAAAATCGATGGAAAGTACCAGAAATAGGTTGTTTCGACGGGGCAGTTCCAGCAGTAGCTTAAGTTATCGTTTCTTGTCCCGGGTGGGTTTCGTATTCGGTTATGTCTATAGATATGAAGATTACGGGCAGCTTATCTGGAGAGACCAGTGGGTGCAGAAGCCGAGTTGGGAACGACGGACTCACAGCTTCAATTTCAAGGTCAATTATACTCCGGCGAGAAACTTGAGCTTTTCTCCGGAATACACATATGAGAAAAGAAGATCGTGGGATCATTCCACCGATGTGACAACTGAAAAGAGGATCCGGACGCTTAGGGATGAATTTTATCGGAATATGATTTCCGTCTCTTGTAAATATCTCGTTAGCGATCGTAACTATATAAGTCTGAGCGGAGCTCATCGGGTGCAGAAAAGCACGCTGAGCTCAAAGGAGACCACAGATTATGCGGCCGTTTCGGTCAGTCGGATCTTTTGATCGAGGAAAGCATTCATGGTAAGGTTTTTGCCGGTTGGTCTGATCTATTCCGTTCTTTTTTCTCTTCTCCTGATGGGGCACACCTGCATCTCCGGATGCAAGAATCCTTTCCAGACCCGGAACTCCCCGGAGCCTAAGTTCAGTGAAGGTACCTGGGAAACTCCGGCGCTTCCAGAGATAGTGATTCAGAATTTGCTCCATTCTTATAACGAGAAAATCATCGGCAACTTCATCCAGTGCCTTTATGACTCATTCAGTTTCTCCGCCCCGGAGGATTCAATCGACGCCTTCAACGAAGGTCGAGATGACCTGTTTGCCCGGTGGGACAGATCCGTGGAGATCAGCGTGACCACCAGCATATTCAACACATCTCGCCAAAACCCCGACTCATTTGATTGCGTCTTGCGGTTCCGACTAAACCCCGGTCTACCGGACGAGGTGGAGGACA
>JABAOH010088231.1_pt2 | contig 17961 bp, 18 predicted proteins | sample 7062181 | NCBI WGS metagenome assembly JABAOH01 (sample SAMN14538630, study PRJNA623070) | marine sediment metagenome | biome: marine biome [ENVO:00000428]; feature: marine pelagic biome [ENVO:01000023]; material: deep marine sediment [ENVO:00002113]; isolation source: pool of 5 deep marine... | reverse complement strand
TGCGGAAACGACCGGCACAGTCATCCTTGTTCGAGTTATAACGAGAGGAATGGTGTAAGTCAATTAGAAATTAAGGTGCGCCCTTCTAATTCAAGATGAGATCGCAAGTTATCACCGATGCTTGAAACCGTTTACTTCCCCAGCAAATAAACACTCTGGGGGCTCGCCCAGAATGTTTATCTCAATTAGATATGTGATCGGGCTCCTCATCGCCGTGCTTCCTGAATCGTAGATTCCGCAGGGGCCTGGCCGCCTCTGGATTTGTTTTCCTTGGTCTGGCACTAATCCCTAAAAAAAGCAGAGGAAAGGTTGCAATCTTCTTTTTCAGTTGATTACGATTAGATTAAAGGGAAAGTGAAGTTTTACGTTGACTTGCTACCGATCTCCCAGTGGAGGGAGGGCGAAAAAATGCAATCACCAAAATACGCTACTCAAACCCATCGTTACCTTGCAACCCTTTTCCTTATTGCGATTGTGTTCGTTCCCGGCGGGGCGGTCACCGGGCTGGTGGATGATTATGGCGACCAACTCGGGACCGTCCATTTTCCGGTTTCCTGCAACGAGGCAGCCAGTCGACACATAGAGCGGGGTCTCGCTTTGCTGCATCACATGACTTATGAAGGTGCGAGAGCTGCGTTTGCCGCAGCAACCAAAAGCGATTCGGACTGTGCCATGGGTCACTGGGGCCAGGCTATGACTCTCATCCACCCGCTCTGGTCAGATCCGCCCAGCGAAGCAGACTTCAAGAGAGGCCACGTGTTGGTGAACGAGGCCAAGATCCGAACCCGGCAGACCGAGCGGGAGCGTGCCTACATGGCGGCTGTGGAGGCCTACTACGCAGGAGGCTGGAATCGTGACGAAACGGCAAATCTGGCTAGCTTTGAGGAGGGGTGGAAGAGGGTCTACCGTCGGTTTTCTAACGATCCGGAGGCGGCTTGTTTCTATGCGCTCGCGTATATGGCCACCGCGGATCCGGCGGATAAGACCTATGCCAAACAGAGGCGCGCAGGGGCGTTAGCGGAAAAGGTTCTCACCCAGGTTTCCGATCATCCCGGGGCACACCACTACATCATCCACGCCTATGACTATCCTGCGCTGGCCGAAAAAGCTCTTGGGGTTGCACGCAACTATGGAAAAATAGCACCCGAGGTTCCGCACGCGCTTCACATGCCCAGCCACATCTTCACACGGCTCGGTTTTTGGCAGGAATCGATCACCATGAACAAGCGATCTGCAGCAGCTGCCCTGAATCATCCGGTGGGCGATGCGATCTCTTTGCACTACCTACACGCGCTTGACTACCTGGCCTACGCATACCTGCAGCGGGCCGAGGACGAGAAAGCGAAACACGTTCTGGACAAGCTTGCGGCACTCGAGGGCCCCTTTCAGGTACATACTGCATCCGCCTATACCTTCGCCGCTGCACCCGCACGCCTCGCCCTGGAGAGACAAAAATGGGCCGACGCCGCCTTGCTCGAACCGAGAACGCCGAGCAATTATCCGTGGGATAGGTACCCCGCGATGGAGGCGATCACTTATTTTGCCAGGGCGCTCGGCGCGGCGCGAAACGGCAATGGGCAGGGGGCCCGTCAGGCGCTCGAAAATCTGGCAGCGCTGCACGAGCGGACCAAGGAAACTTCTGCGTATTGGGCAAGACAGGTTGAAATTCAGCGTCTGTCTGCGATGGCATGGCTAGCGTACCAGGAAGGCAAGCAGGAAGAGGCGCTGAATATAATGCGCAGGGCTGCCGAGCTGGAGGCCTCGACGGAGAAGCATCCTGTCACGCCGGGAGAAGTGTTGCCCGCTCGCGAGTTGCTCGCCGACATGCTCCTCGATATGGGTCGCACCAGGGAAGCTCAAGCAGAATACGAGGCTGCTCTGGAGCGCAGCGCCAATCGCTTCAACAGCCTCTATGGAGCTAGTCGCGCTGCCGAGCTGGGGGGGGACAAGCGTAAGGCGGCTTTCTACTATAAGAAACTCGTCGAGATGGCAGCGAATGACACTGACCGAGAGCAGTTGCAACAGGCGAGGGCTTTCTTGGCAGAAAATTGAACCCTAGCAATGCAAGGCTTCGGGCGGAAGATATCAGGTTATTGGAGCGGACGCGCCAGCCATGCCGCGGAGCGCCAGGGCCTTCGTGATTGTTTGTAGGCAGACAGCCTACCGATTCTATGTTGCGTTCCCTAGTATCCTGAAACAAAGACTTCGGAACAGGAGGTGTTTTTGGTATGCAAACGGGGGACAAGAACTCCGTGGCAGTGGTCAGGTACGACGAGACATCAAATGCTTTGAGAAGAGCCATTGACCTGTGTGATGGCTTTGAAGGTCTAAGGGGTACCAACAGGATTCTGTTGAAGCCAAACATAATGTGGGGTGGTGGTATCGGAAGGAAGATGCCCAAATACGGTATTGTAACGACTTCAAGAATTGTAGAGGATCTCGTGAAGCTTCTGCGTGAATGGGGATGTGTGAATATCTCTATAGGGGAGGCAACTCTGGCGAATAAGGAGCTAGGTTCGGAAACCCTCGGGGGATACGAGTGGACTGGGATCGCGAGGGTCGCAAAGGAGTATGGTGTCAAACTGATTGATTTCAATCAAGAAACGTTTAAGCGAACCGAGGTGGATGGGATCTCCATGGCGATTTCCCGCACAGCATTGGATTCGGAGTTCTTAATAAATCTGCCCGTTTTGAAAACCCATCACCAGGCCAGGGTGTCTCTCGGGCTGAAGAACTTGAAAGGCTGTTTATCGATGAAATCAAAAATGGAGTTTCACAGAAGGGGTCTGGATCAAATGATCGCAATGCTGAATACTCAGCTTAGGCCCAAACTGACCGTAATCGATGGGATCTACGCTATGGAGAATGGACCAACCGCTCTCGGTACAGCCCACAGAATGGACCTGATAATAGCAGGTAAGGACAATCTATCCTGCGATGTCGTGGGTTCAATGGTATTGGGAATCGAGCCATCCTCCGTGGGGCATTTGAGGGAATTCGCCTCGATTGTAGGTCGCTCAGCCGATCTTGCCGAGATAGACGTGAAAGGAGAGAATATCAAAGATGTCAAAAAGAAGCTTGAATGGAAAGCGAATAACTACCAGGACATCTATGACCGAGCGAGAGTGGACGGGATCAGAGTTCAAGACCCGGGGAAGCAGTTCTGTACAGGATGCGTCTCAAACTTGCAAGCGCTCTCTGTGGTCTTTTGCAAAGACAATCGTGATATAACGCTAAATAGAACAGAAATCTGCTGTGGCCCTGAGGTGAAAGCAAAGGCAGATTCAAAGAAGGTTTTCCTGTTTGGAGATTGCTCAATCCGGGCTAACAAAGACCTAGCAGATGGAATTCGATTAAAGGGCTGCCCTCCGAAAGCGATTGCTTCTCTTATTACCTTTATGAACCATACGATAGGCAAACAGAAAGCCCGGAAGATCATGGGAGTTAGACTTCTCAAAACGATTGGAAACAAGTTGGGTATATATGAAGAGGATTTCCCGACGTACAGGCGTTACGAATCGCCGGAGTTTGATGAGCGCCACTTCTAGGCTTTAACAGGTCCGATTAAAGATGGATTCGACAGATTCGATCTACCTTCGATCATGCAATATTTGAAACGGAAATCATCAGGTCTGAAGGTGGTATCAGTTCTCTGTTAGAAATAATCGATGTGCATTGGGAAACGTCCGACGGTCCCTCGCCCCCTGAAGACTCCCTTGGTTCCAGCTCGATTTCTTTCCACAGACATCGATTTCGTTGTGATTATTGAAGCGGTTTACTCAGATAAGAAGTCAGTTGCCAACTTGTTAAACCTGTCCGGATACTCTTCATGAGCGCTGTGCCCCGCTCTTTCAAATACTACCAATTTTGATCCTTTCCAAAGATCACTTAAAGCTTGAGATCTATCCAAAGGGACGGCTTTATCCTCCTTCCCATGTATTATCAGAATCGGTTTGTTCATTTTGGCCAATAGGTTAGCCTCTGCTTCGACATACGGGGGCTTTAGGACGTTGCGAAGGATATACATTGCCCCAGCAGAGGAGCCTTTGATGCAAATGGGCTGCAACACCTCTTTCACATACTCCTCAGTTACCTTGCTTTTATCGTAGAACCATATGCTTTTAATATTGCTTTTCATTAAAGCATCCCCTGGAATTGCATTCAGAAATTCACCGATAAAAGGGAGTTGATAGATCTTGCCGATTGTGGTCATGGGATATGGAATGACCGCTGGGTCTACCAAAATGAGTCGATCAACCCTCTCGGGATGGTGGGCAGCCACGTAGACCGAGATTCCTCCCCCCATGGATTGTCCCACAAGGGTGGCCTTTTTGATATTCATGGCATCCATAAATCTCGTGACCTGTTTTCCGTAGAGGTCGAAACTGTACTCTTTTGGCTCCAACCTCTCACTATATCCCCACCCCCAAAGATCTATGGCATAGACCTTGAATTTTTCAGCTAGTGCATCGATGTTTTTCTTCCACATCACGGTATGGTACAGAAAACCATGAATAAGTATGATGGGTCTCCCGTTCCCTTTTTCAACATAGTGAACCTTTTTGCCATCTAAGGTAATGAATCGACCCTTGGCAAATCGTTCGATGGCGTCCTCATAGGTACATGTTTCCTTTGATGTTACGTTTGGAAGGATGACAATGGTTAATGCCAATACACCAACAACTATTAGTACGATAAGAACTATTTTCCTCATGGTTATCCTTCTCCTTCACGTTAATTTGGAAGAGAACTAATAGTCTATTGCGGTCTGCAGAAGAGAATAGCCGTGGCACAACTTACCAGTGACTCATCAGCATCTAGAAGCGCACGGGGAGTGCGATTAGGTTATCATCTGCGAATAGGAAGTGTATTCAAAGGAATGTGAGAACAGGATTTGCGAACTCGTGGTTTCTCGGCTCTGCCCTTAAAACAGTCTGATCTTATTAAATTCCAGAACAAAAAAAGCCTCCAAAAGAATATGATAGCCCCTCAGAGGCTCCATATTGACACCTTCTGGTACCCCTCTCTCATGCCTTCCTCCAGAAATCAGCCCGTCTTGGTTCCTAGTCATGCTCGATAGCTCCCGTATACCACGGGAGGCATGAATTGACAAGCTGCTAGACTTGGGGCATGTGGCCGGCCCTTCTTCGGGCAGGCTGAACAGTGCAAGATGTACTACGCAGATTCGTACTCATACCGGNNCACGCCCTCAATATAGACCTTCCTTTTGCGGTCAGAGGAAAAATCTGATTTTGAGGTGGGTTCAGGCTTTCACTTCTCATTCTTGAAAAAATCAAAGATGATACGGCTGGATTTTCCTGGGTTCAATAGGCGTCTTGCCACTGAAAGGACACTGGCGGAAACGGCAGGGTGCTTATGGAGAGCGCAAAGGGACATGAGGGGCTCATCTCCACGGCCAGCCTAATTGGATGTCGATTGTCATTGACCGTCAAAGTCGCGATTAAGAAATGATAAAATCATTCGTCTCCGGGTCCAAGCTCAGCCGGATACTCCTCAGCCAATTGTCGTCATCTCTTTGAGGAAAATCCTCGCGGCAAAAAGCGCCGCGGCTCTCTTCCCTCGCCAGGCTGGCTCTCATAATGGCCTTCGATACTAACAGGCTGCCTTTCGCCTCGTTGAGCTCCATGGACCTTTCCTTTGGCCCGAGCTTGGCCAATTGCCCCTCCATCTCAGAAATTCTCAACAGCCCCTCCCCCAGCGATTCGGCGTTTCGTATCGGACCGGCATAGGTCGAAGTCAGATCCTGAACCTGCCGAAAGAGCTCCTTTACCACTGTTGTCCTCTCATTCCATCTCGACATGTCGAGAGCCCTGTTCCGATTCAGCTTTCCTCGGGAAACCGCCTGTGCATGCCGAGCTGCCGATTCCCCGGCTATCTGGCCGAATACAGAGCAGGCGGTCAGGGCGTTTCCACCGACCCGATTCGCACCGTGAACACCTCCTACCACCTCACCGGCAGCGAACAACCCGGGAATGGCCGTCTGGGTATCCTCGTCGATCTCCACGCCTCCCATAAAGAAATGGACCGCCGGGGCGATGGAAAAAGGTCGATTCCGAAATTCGGGGTTTCTCTCTTCGAGCCGATTCAGTGGATGTATAGCCCACTTTTCTCTGGGGACCCTCGTACAATCGAGATAGATCTCCCCCTGTGCAGCCTCTTGACTGAGGATCAGGGTTGATCGATCCCGATACTCCTCGATGGCTTCATTTAAATCGAACTGGAGGCCATGTTTTTTGAACAGGTCTTCCCCTTTGGCGTCGATAACCCTGACCTCCACCGGAAAATCGTAGAGGATGATCGGGGGTTCATGGGGTTCCGCCAAAGTGATGGGGTAATACTGGACAAACTCCATGTCCCGTAAAGCCAGCCCAATGGCGAGTGCAAGCCAATATCCATCTCCGACGATTCTCCTGTGGTTATCATGCCGTTTGTAAATACCTCCTGCTCCTCCTGTGGCCAATACGACGGATTTTGCGCCGATTGTTACCGGGCCTTCGGTCCTGGAGACGCCCATGGCCCCTGAGACTCGTCCCTCATCCAGCAGGAGTTCAACGATCGAAAACCAGGGAATGGCCGTTATTCGGGCGTCTTCGATCTTCTCCAATATCGCATTCATGAGGACAATGCCGGGGATTTTCCCCGAGCGCGTCCTATCGACAACCGAATATCTTCTGCCCATTCTCTCGAGGGGCACTCCCATTCGCCTGAGTGCCCGTATTGTGGACTCGGCTCTTTGGGCCAGGACCCGGACCAATTTGGCATCGTTGATCCGTTTCCCTGCTTCCATGACGAGATTGAAATACTCGTCAGGAGGAAAATCGTCCGAAGGAACGAGCCAGGCTCCCCCAGCAAGGGCTGAGTTTCCGCCCCTGTGGGAGACCTTACTGGTGAGCGTCACGCGGCATCCCCTTTCAGCGGCTTTGAGGGCTGCCATGATCCCGGCAACTCCGCTCCCGACCACGAGGACATCGGTCTCGATTTGCCTCAATTCCTGCCCCTCCATATCGCCATCTTGCGGAGATCACTTCTCCTGACGGGAACAGTGTAAAGGAGATCCGATGGCATGTAAAGGGTGACCCTATGGGGGTTCGTGGATTCTGCTCGCGCAGGACAGAGAAAAAGTGTAAAATGTTCCTGGAGAAGCGGTCCCAACAAGCCTTTTTCAGTTTTTATTCGGCATTTGCGATTTGTCATTTCGCATTTAGCCTTTAATCTCTAGTCTCCAATCTCCTGTCTTTAGCCACTCCCCTTTCCCCGACGTCGCTCAGAACCAGCAGGCATCGTCGAAAATTGGGGAACTCGCCAGAGTTTTTTAGCTTGACACGGGTTTTGTGCCGTTAGTAAACCGCACGTGACCGGGCGAGGAAGGGTTTCGAAGGACCTCGCTGCCAAGTGGGCCATATATTGTAACTTTTGACTTGAAAAACACAAAATGTAGTGCTAGACTGGGGTTAATTGCGTGGAGGCACGGTATGTCGGGTCATTCCAAGTGGAGTTCCATCAAGCATAAGAAGGGGATCGCCGATGCAAAGCGGGGGAAAATATTCTCCAAACTGATCAAGGAGGTCATGGTCTCAGCACGTCTGGGCGGAGGGGACCCTAGTGGGAACCCTCGTCTCAGGCAGGCGATTTTGGTGGCAAAGGCGGAGAATATGCCCAAGGAGAACATCGAGCGAGCCATCAAAAAGGGCACGGGCGAACTCGAGGGATCAAAATATGAGGAGGTTTCCTACGAAGGGTACGGACCCGGGGGAACGGCCGTGCTCGTTGAAACGCTGACAGACAATAAGAACCGGGCCACTGCCGAAGTCCGGCACCTTTTTTCCAAGTATGGCGGAAACCTTGGAGANNGTTTTTGATAAGGATAGAGTCAAAGAAGAAACGCTCATGGAGGTCGTCCTTGAGGCGGGGGCCGAAGACATTCATGAGACCGAAAAGGAGTTCGAGGTGATCGGGGCTTCTGAGTCCTTCGAAACCCTGAAGGAGGCGGTAGAGAAGGTCCAGCTGCCATGCAGTTTTGCCGAAGTGACCATGTATCCCCAGAGCACCGTAAAGCTGAAAGGGCGTGATGCCGAAAGGATGCTCAAGCTGATGGAAGCGCTTGAGGATTCTGATGACGTTCAGAAGGTATACGCGAATTTTGACATATCCGACAAGGTTATGGAGGAATTGAGTGGCTCCTGAGGCGGGAATCAGCCTCGGGTCATTGTCGGCGGGGAGGCACAAATTGGGAGCGTCGAACTTCAGGCGGGCAATCGGAATTGACCCGGGACTCTCGGCGACCGGCTTTGCCGTTGTTGAGACGAAGGAACGAGGAGGCCGTGCCTGTGAATGGGGGGGGATCCGAACAGACTCAAGGGATCCCATGCCGTTGCGGCTCTGTCGGCTTTTCGACGGTGTCGTCGAAATCATGGAGCGATGGGTTCCGGATCTCATGGTGTTGGAGGACGTATTTGTGGTTGACCGTTTTCCCCGCACGGCGATTCAGCTTGGCGAGGTTCGAGGTGTGATCTGTCTGGCAGCTCGGAAGCAGAATATTCCGATCACCGAGATCAAGCCGACCGAAGTGAAAAAAGCGCTCACGGGGGATGGGTGGGCTGCCAAGGATCAGATCGAGAGGTTACTGAGGCGAGTGCTCAGCGTTGAGGAGAGGATCACCCCGAATCATGCCTCTGATGCCATGGCCCTCGCTTTGATCGGACTCTCTCGAAACGGATGGTTGCGCTGGTAGGGGATTTCCCCATGAAGTTGAACGGGTGCAAGCCCATGAAGTCAGTTTCCATCTCTCCCAGAGCACACTGAGATCTCTGGGTTCTGACCTGAATCGCTCAGCGGCGTCACCGCTGCGCATGTATTGATTGGGTATCCCCCGCGATTCGTTGTGAAATCTGTATTGCATTGCCCCGCACGGGCACAGTGGGTGGCCTGATTTTCCCTTCAAAAAATCAGGCCAGAGTGGAAATCATCTCTTGCAAAAGCTGCGGATTCGAGCGAGAGAGAGGAATGGGGAGTGATTCGATATATTGAAGGGAAACTTCTGAAAAAGGAAGATGACCGCGTGGTTGTCCTGGCGAATGGCGTGGGCTACGAAATTCTCCTTCCGCCCATTGTGCGGCGCAGTTTCAATGGCACCCGCGCGGGAGGAGATGGAGAGACGGTTCGGCTCCACATATCCTATCAACAGACCGAGCGCCAGCCCAGACCGATGCTGATTGGATTCAATACAGAGACGGAAAAGGAATTCTTCGAGAAGTTTATCACTGTGGGGGACGTTGGTCCGACCACGGCGGTCAAGGCATTGATCACCAATATCGCGCAGATCGCCCGGGCGATTGAGAATCGGGATGCAGTGGCGATTCAAAGGCTAAAGGGAGTCGGGTCGAGAACCGCAGATAAGATTATCGCGGCGCTCCATGGAAAAGTCGGCAAATTCGCCCTCATGCGTGAGGACATGATCCCCGCTGTCCATGAAGCCCAGGATCTTCGGAGCCAAGTGGAGGAGGTCCTGGTTAAGGATCTGGGTCATCGGGCATCAGAGGCCCGTCGAATGGTGGAGGAGGCGCTCAAGCGTGATCCGTGCATTGCGAGCCCAGAGGAGCTGTTCGAGGAGGTCTATAGGGGCGAAAAGCGACAGGATGAACCCTCATGAGCCAGGGGACACCGACAGACAAGGCAACTGCCACCACTTTTGAGGAAGGGGCAGAGGAGATTTTGGATCTCCGGCCGAAGCTTCTATCGGAGTATATCGGTCAGACCCGTGTGATCGAGTCTCTCCGCATTGGGATTGAGGCCGCTCGAGAACGGGAGGATCCCCTGGATCATGTCCTCCTTCACTCCCCTCCTGGACTGGGTAAGACGACGCTGGCCCATATTATTGCGAGGGAGATGGGGAGCAGCGTCGTGACCTCCTCGGGGCCAGCGATCGAGAGGGGAGGTGACCTGATCAGTATTCTGACACATTTGGAGCGGGGGGATGTGTTGTTTATCGATGAGATTCATCGACTCTCGAAGGTGGTGGAGGAGTTCCTCTATCCCGCCATGGAGGATTTCTGCATCGATTTTGTTTTTGACAAAGGTGCCCATGCTCGGAGCCATCGGTACCGGTTGGAGCCGTTTACGCTCGTGGGGGCGACGACCCGGTCAGGACTGCTTTCAGCACCACTGAGGGAGCGCTTTGGGATATTCAGGAGGCTGGATTTCTATACGACCGAAGAGATCAATCGCGTGGTCGAACGATCAGCTCAGATTCTCAAGGTGCCGATCGATGATGGAGGGCGGGACGAGATCGCCAAGCGAAGCCGTGGGACTCCCCGCATTGCCAACCGCCTCCTCAAGAGGACTCGCGACTATGCCCAGGTGAGGGGCGATGGCCTCGTCCACCAAGCGATTGTCTGCCAGGCGATGGAACTTGAGGGAGTTGATGAGATCGGCCTAACGGATCTGGACCGTCGATTTCTCGAAACGATCATCCGATTTTACAACGGTGGGCCTGTTGGAATTGAGGCACTGGCTGCGACGCTCCAGGAGGAGTCTGATACGCTGGTGGACATTGTGGAACCTTACCTTCTCAAGATCGGGTTCGTGAACAGAAGACCCAACGGCAGGAAGGCCGCAGATCAAGCGTATGAGTATTTTGGATTGCAGAGGCCGGTGGGCCGGAAAAAGCAGCTGTCCTTTGGGAAAATCAAAAAGACGGATCTCACTTCCCCCTGAGGAGGGCCTGGTAATTTTTTCAGTCAGCTTTGCGTATTTTACGGCTCTGCGGTGGATTCCTCGGGGGTCTGGCGGATAAGGCCACTTGAGCCTCGCATCTTGACTTCGTCCGGGCTGATTGATAGGTAGATTACCTCTCCGGAGTCACCCAGCCTCCCCAAGTCCTCGCCATTATGAACGACTCTCAACCCTCCTGCATTTCCGATCTTTATGTCGATGTACTGCTCACCCCGGCGTGAGATGACTTCTCCGGGCCGCAGGAATATCTCTGTCGCGGGCGTCTCGTCGATCTGAATCTGAATCCACGTATCCTCTAGTGCCGCGAGCTCGAGTTCAATCCCGGGGATTGGCCTCGGGGGTGATGGTGAGGTGGACCGTCGTAATGGATGAATGGGTGGCGGGATGACCATCGGCCGCTTGCGAGAGGCAACAGTCGGCGTGCTGACATCCTCCGCTTTCATCGGCGTCGGCTGGTCGGATTTGAGGGTCGGAACGGGCAGTGCAGCCGCTTTTGTCTCTTCAGGAGACTCCTGATGTGTCTCCATTTTCATGGGTTTCTGGAGGGTCAGAAAAAGCAGGATCCCGAGAAGCAGAAGAACAGAGACGGGAAGCACAATATACCTCAGGCTCCACTGCTTGGGGGTGTCCTCGACAGGCTTTTTCGGTGGAGGCGGAGGTGTTTCCTCCTTTTTGAGGGAGGCTTCGTAGCGGAGAACGACATCCTCCGGATCTAGCCCCACATATCTGGCGTAGGCCTTCAGATACCCCTTGACAAAGACGGGAGACTCAATGGAATCGATCTGTCCCCCTTCAAGGTCCCTGAGAATTTTTTCCCGGATTTTTGTCTTCTGAGATATCTCTTGGAGTGATATTTTGCGAAATTCCCGTTCCCTTTTGAGATACTCTCCGAGAGACTCCATGGGGGTTCACCACATATCGGTTCTTGCGGATTTCTCGATTCCTACAAAAACCTACAATTATCACCAGATCCGGTGCGAGTCAAGGCCGAGTCCCCTCGCCCCAAATAGGTTAGAGGAGAAAGGACGAATGATAAAGGCGAAAGCTTTGTTGGGAGCGCGCCTGCAACAACACCTTGCTTTTCCCATTGTCCTGTGAGCGCAGCGTCTGTGAACCCGAGTCGGGTTTCCACGAGAGCAGGGGACCGAGAAGCCCGTGGCGTTCTCCTGTGCGAACCAGAAATGGAAGAGGTATGGTTGAAATCCTCATCCATACCCCATCTCATCCAAAAGCCTCGGGTTCTCACTCCAATTTTTCACAACCTTGACCCAGAGCTGGAGGAAGACTTTGGTATGGAAGAAAGACTCAATTTCTCTGCGCGCCTCGGTCCCTATTTTCTTGAGCATCTTGCCTCCCCTCCCGATGAGGACGGCCTTCTGAGATTGCTTTCCCACGATGATGACGGCAGAGATCGAGAGGAGTTTCTTGTCCGTATCATCTTTGAATGTCTCGATTGTCACGCCAACTGAGTAAGGGATCTCCTGGTAGGTATATTGAAAGATCTTCTCCCTGATCATCTCTGCAGCGAGAAACCTCTCCGATTGATCCGTGGTCATATCCTCAGGGAAGTATTTGGGACCCGGTGTAAGGTATTTCTGGATAGTCTCAACCAACACATCGACCCCCTCTCCATGAGACGCGGAGAGAGGAATGATCTCCTGAAAGGGGTGGAGAGCCTGGTAACGCTCCATAATGGGGAGGATACTCGCCTTTTTGACCAGATCAATCTTGTTGATGATTAGAAAGATCGGAACCCTGCAAGGCGCAAGCGTCTTGAGGATCGATTGATCAGCCTCGATTTGAGGACGCTGTGCCTCGATGAGAAGGAGGATCAGATCCGTGTCCTTCCCAGCCTTAAACGCGGCACTGACCATGGACTCATGTAGCCTCGAACGGGGCTGGTGAATCCCGGGAGTGTCATAAAAGACGAGCTGGGCGTTATTGAGATTCTTGATTCCCAGGATTCGGGTCCGAGTCGTTTGGGGTTTGCGAGAGATGATGGCAATCTTTTCGCCGAGAATCCGGTTCAGGAGGGTCGATTTTCCAACGTTTGGCTTGCCGAGGATAGAAATGAAACCAGACTTAAAGGAACTCATCAGAGGGAACGGCTCATAGCCTCAATTGTCGATCCTCCCATGGTCAAGGCACCATGGAGGGGATCAGGGCCTGTTTGGTTGGAAGTCGTGTGTCGGATGACCACACGGCCTCCCCTTCAGTCAGTGACCTGCCGCTGGAAAATACTCCTGATCAATGTGAACTAATCAGGGCCTCTTTGAAGACTTCGTCGATGTGGTCCACAAAAACGATTTCTAGGTTTGTCAGAAAATCACTCGCCATATCCTCGAGGTGGGGTTTGTTTCTCCTCGGGAGAACCACCTTTCTCACATCTGCCCTGAGGGCCGCGTGGATTTTCTCCTTTACTCCCCCAACAGGGAGGATTTTTCCGGTCAATGTAAGCTCTCCGGTTATGGCAACATCGTGTCTGACCGGCCTTTCCGCGAGGAGGGAGATAAGGGCCACGGCGATGGTCGTTCCCGCAGAAGGTCCTTCCTTGGGGACAGCACCAGCCGGGAAATGGACATGGAAGCCATGGTTATGAAATAGGCTCTGAGAAATCCCATGTTGCCTGGCGTGACTCCGAATATAGCTTAGGGCAGCCTGAGCAGATTCCTTCATCACGTCTCCCAGAGAACCGGTCAGAATCAGCCCCCTTTCACCTCTTATCCTTGAGACCTCCACGAACATAATATCCCCACCGTTTTCAGTCCAGGCGAGCCCAGTGGAGACTCCAATACGGTCTCTCGCTTCCTTCACCTCGTGGAAGACTTTTTGGGGACCGAGGAATTGCTCGACCGTCTTGCTGTCGATGATCTCTCGCTTTCCCTTTCCCTGAGTCCATTCCCTCGCGACCTTTCGGCAGATTGCCGCAATCTCTCTCTCAAGGTTTCTGACGCCTGCCTCCCGTGTGTGCTCCTGGATGATCTTTTGGATCGCCTTCCGTTCGAAGAGGATGGGATTTATGCTTAATCCGTTTTCTTGAATTTGATGCGGAATAAGGAAGGCCGTTGCGATGTTCTCCTTCTCTTCGTCTGTATAGCCGGGAATGCTAATGACTTCCATTCGGTCTCTCAGTGCGGGAGGGATAGGGGAGACCGTGTTGGCTGTTGTGAGAAACATGACGCTGGACAAGTCAAAGGGGACGTCCAGGTAATGGTCCGTAAATGAACAGTTCTGTTCGGGGTCTAAGGCCTCTAGGAGGGCTGCCGCTGGATCTCCACGGAAATCCTGGCCGATTTTGTCCACTTCGTCCAGCATGAAAACGGGGTTGCGGGTTCCACTTCGTCGAATCTCCTGAATGATTCTTCCTGGAAGCGCTCCGACGTATGTCCTTCTGTGTCCCCGGATTTCCGCCTCGTCTCTCATGCCGCCAAGGGATATGCGGATAAACCTCCTTCCGAGGGCTCTGGCGATGGATTTGCCGAGGGATGTTTTTCCGACGCCGGGAGGGCCGACGAAGCACAGAATCGGACCTTTCATGTTCTTTCTCATCTTTTTCACGGCCAAATACTCAAGAATCCGATCCTTGACCTTCTCGAGATCGTAATGGTCTTCGTTGAGTATTTGTTCGGCCCGCTTGATGTCGAGGTTGTCCCTTGTACTTCGATTCCACGGAAGTGTTACGAGATAGTCGACGTAGGTTCTGGAGACGGTGTATTCGGCTGATGTTGGATTCATTCTTTCTAGGCGGCTGATCTCCCGCTCGGCAACCTGCTCAACCTTCTTGGGCATTTCAGCAGACCGAGCCCTCTCTCTCAGCTCATTGATTTCTGCCGTATGGGGATCATCTTCACCGAGCTGTTTCTGAATCGATTTCATCTGCTGCCACACCTGATGGCTTTTCTGGGCCTTTGCCGAACTCTTCACGGATCCCAGGGAGGAGGACGACTCAGTTTCGGAGTCCTGGATCGTTCTGCTCAGGAGGAGGAAGACCCTTTTGAGTCGCTCTAACGGGTCGATGCACTCGAGTATGTCCTGCTTTTCGGGAAACTCAACACTGAGGTGGGTGGCGATAAAATCTGCCAGCCGCCCCGGTGGATCTAGGCGGTCGACGACCTGCTCCATCTGTTGAAGCTGAGGTGTTTTTAGAGAAACATAAAGCTTGAAAAGAGATTGGGCGCTCTGGACGAGGCTGTCTGAAATCATAGATCTCTTTTTATTGTCCTTGATTTCTTCCACCTGAGCCAGCAGAAAGGGTTCCGAGGAAAGTAGCTTCTGGATGACGATCCGAGAAAGGCCCTCAACGAGGACCTGCACACCGCCACCCGGGAGCCTCACGACCTGAAGAATTCTGCTCGCCGTGCCTACCGAATAGAGGCCGTCGAGGCTCCCGTCCTCGGGGATCTCTGTTTTCTGAGAAACCAAGCCTCCGACGAAGTTGGGAGACGCGGTCTCCAAAAGTTTTACGATATTGTCTGAGCGAAAAAAGAGCGGGAGGATCGTATGAGGAAAGAGGACGACCCCCTGTAAAGGAATGAGAGGGAGCTCATTGGGAACAGGAAACACCTTTGCTTTGTTTGAGTGACTCACCGTAAGATCTCCAGAACCACGATCCTCTCACCGCGGAGAATGCCGTATGGTATATAATATTAATGACCCTGTCAACTTGGTGGTTGAAAGTCCCCGAATCCACCATCTGATCTATGGAGAATGCCTAGCGAGGCATGTCCCCTTCGCTTTCCAAACGAGATTTCTGGCCCCTTCTAAAGCTCAGTTCTTCCTTGACACCCTTGGATCTTTTCTCTATACTCGAACTCATCGGAAGTCAAAGTCGAGTGCCCGCGTTGCCCTGCGTCATCTCGCCCGTTCGAGAAATCGAGCGTGCGGTACAGGAAGACGAGAGGGGGTGTTTTTCGTTTGGGCGCGGGAAAGGAGGGGCGGAATATGAGGGCTTTGCTGATTTTTTTCGCGGTGCTTCTGATCATAACGCTTACGGTTCCCCTGAGAAGCGATGATCAGGTGAAGAAAACCGAGACAGTGCCCGCAGGTATGGCCACATCCAAAACAGAAACTTCTCCCGTTTATCCGATCGCTCCCGGAGTGTGGTATCCTGGTCAAGCGTTGCCGGAAAATCCGGTTCGCTACTACCGGGTGAGGTGTTGGCCGGGGTGTCATCGAGGAAGTTCACATGGGGCATACCCGAGTGAACCCTTGGGCATGACTCCCATATTTCATACCTCGACGATAGATCTCTGGCCTCCTGCGACGAAAACAAAGTGAAAAAAGCCTCCTGGGGCTAGACACCGAAATAAAGACGACTTTCTGATTTCGGAGGCGTTATGGCAGGAGTAAACAAGGTGATCCTCGTTGGGCGGTTGGGAGCCGACCCTGAGGTCCGATACACGAACACCGGGACAGCAGTCGCCAATTTCTCTCTCGCTACCACTGCCAATTGGGTTAACAAGGAAGGGCAGCGGGAAGAGCGGACAGAATGGCACCGGGTGGTGGCTTTTGGACGCCTTGGAGAGATTAGCGGCGAGTATCTCAGCAAGGGCAAACAGGTTTACATTGAGGGGAGGTTGCAGACCCGCTCCTGGGAAGATAAGGACGGAAATCGACGGAAGACGACCGAGGTCGTGGCCCAGCAACTTCAGATGCTGGGAGCCCCCGCTGGGGAAAAGGCGCCTTCTGAGGCGGAACATCAGGCTCCAGAGGAAGAACCTCTCCCCGAAGACGATATTCCCTTTTGATTGAAGCTGGTCCGGTCAACCCCATCTCATTCGATCCCACATTGAATCGGAGCGTGGGGAAGGGGAGATTTCATCTCTTCCCTTCGCCGTAAAGGTTCCGCTACTCTTTACTGCCTTTGACCTCCTCAAAGACTTCCATAATCTTCGGCGAAACATAAACCGGATCGAGTCTCAAGTCAGGATCCACTGTAAGGGCCTGCTGGAATGAGTCTTTTGCTTTTACCCGTTCGTCGAGGGCTACATAGGAGTAGGCGAGAAAACGGTGAGCCTTCGAGATATCGTCCTTCTTGTTCAAGCCGGATTTAATTGCCTTTTTGAGGTTTTCGACGGCGCCCACATAGTCGCCCATGAAGTAGTCACTGGTTCCCTTTTCCAAAAATTCCTTTCCCGCTCTTTTTTCAGGGGATGGTTGGGGCTGTCGGGTGCGTGCCTGGGATGGAGACTTCTTCCTGACAATCTTGAGGTTTGAAATCGGGATAATCAGTCGTGTCCCAACCTTGAGATTAAAGGGGTTTCTGATGCCGTTGTAAAGTGCAATAAGCTCAGAAGTGTCGAATTGACCGTAATATTTCCCGGCAATGCTGGATAGGGACTCCCCTTTTTTGACGGTGTGGATGATTTCAACGGGAATGAGGATCTTCATTCCAGGAGAAAGGGATTTTGGGTCCTTGATCCGATTGAGTTGGGCAAGGCCTCGGGATTTCTTGGGATCATTGAGATATCTTTTTGCGATAAGAGCGAGCGTTTCCCCCCTTCGGATGCGGTGAAACCGCACTTCAGGGATGACGAGTCTTCGGCCAGGTTCGATTGCGCGAGGGTCGGTAATTCCGTTGTACCCAAGAAGGAAGATGGCCTTTGAGGGATCGCCATAGTAATGTTTGGCCACTATGGCGAGACTCTCTCCACTTCTTATGGTGTGGTACACCGCTCCACGACACGGAGCGTTCAAGGCCAACAGGAAGAGGGTGGTCGCAAGAGTCTTTATGAGTACCGGTGAAATCCTCAATTTCATGATCCCATTTTCACAACGATGAGGCGCTCCTCTTTGGGTTTCAAGTCAATGTCCATGGTTTTGGAGCCGAATTTGGAATGGGTAAAGCGGAGGTGGTGTCTCCCGGGGGCCAGCACGATAGGGTCTGCTGTGGGCGTTGTGGTCACGTATTTGCCGTCTACATGGATTTTTGCCCACGGGTAGACAACGACCTTAATCCGGCCGTAATCCTGGACCTGATAAAAGGGGACCTTCTTCCGAATCCAGGGGAGCCACTTTTCGGGATGAATAACGCCGCGGGTTTTTAGAGGCCCATAGGCAAAGACAGCGGCCGCCATCGCAGCAGCGATAACAGCCCACCTCCATCTTCTGAAAAGGATGAAAGGCTTCTTTGACGCGTCTTGTTCATCGGAGAATACGATCTTGAAAAACTGGGAAAGAACCTGGTCCCTCTTGCGACTTGTCTTGGGG
>JABAOH010002574.1_pt2 | contig 17965 bp, 15 predicted proteins | sample 7062181 | NCBI WGS metagenome assembly JABAOH01 (sample SAMN14538630, study PRJNA623070) | marine sediment metagenome | biome: marine biome [ENVO:00000428]; feature: marine pelagic biome [ENVO:01000023]; material: deep marine sediment [ENVO:00002113]; isolation source: pool of 5 deep marine... | reverse complement strand
CTCGGCACTCGCCCTCTTCGCCCTCGCCATAGTCGCCCTCAAGATCTCCGAGCCCGAGAGGGTGGCACCATCCATGATGGGGATGCACGGTAGGAGCGCAGAGTTTAAGATAGGTGAATACCTAACGAGGCCGATAAAGGTCCTATTGGTTTACACCTTCGTGACCGGCATCGGCGTCGGCTTCATCATGCCGATCATGGTGCTCTTCTACACGGACAAGTTCGGCACGAGCAGCGTCGGGATAGGGGCGATCATAAGCGTCAGCGGGTTCGTAGGCCTCATGGCGAGTTACGTGGCGGGTCGCCTCTCCGACATGTTCGGGAGGAGGCCACTCATAGCGATAGGCAACTACTCATCACGGATCCTTGGGTTCCTGCTCCCCCTGGCCCCTTCAACGGTCCAGGCCGGCGTGGTCATGGCCCTGAGGAGCCTGGGGTTCAATGTCAGCATGCCCGCATACAGGGCCCTCCAAGCCGACCTTGTGCCGGCGGAGGTGAGGGGAAGGTTGTTCGGGCTCTTCGGGACTGCCTTCACCGCAGGGAGCGTCGCCGGGCCAATCGTCAGCACCTGGATCTACAGCACCTATAGGCACGTGACGTTCGACGTCCTCGGGTACAGCCTTCCCGGGTACGGTATCCCCTTCTTCATAAACGCCGCCATAGGGATCGTCACGACCACATTCGTCCTCGTCATGATACGGGAGCCCAAGGAAGCTGAGCAGCAGACACCCCCCGTGCACGGGCTTTGATCGAGCAATAACAGTCTAGAGCATTAGGTGGGTTACGGTCGGTACACCGATCAAACTTATTAGAGCTAAGTCAAGCAACTACAGGAATTAACACACACTATTTGTGAGTCATGAAAGACCCAAGCTGATTCAGTACTCCTTCCCACGCTCTCCTGTGCCACTCCCTGGCCTCGAACCACTCGTCGCCTTCGCCCCAACCGCCATGCGTTAAGGCTATCTGTGTCCCCCCTTTGTCCTCCCGGAATGCCACTTTTACATGGGTCAGGGAATCAGGGTCGTTCATCAGGTCCGCGAATTGGTCGGGTCCTTTCCAGCCGAAACCCAGGCTATCCATGGGCTCGAACTCGGTTATGACACACCCCTTCGTGCTCATACGGTCGTGGTCCCGAGGGTCGAAGAACAGCTCATAGGAACCTCCAAGGTATGGCTCGATGTTCGCTTCTGGAGGGAACCACCTGGTGATCGTGTCCTCGTCCGTCCATGCGTGCCAGACCTTCTCGATAGGAGCGTCGACCTGTATCTCAAATCTCAGAGTCTCCATCTCTCAACACCCTTCGTTGCTTCATACCATTATTGGTTACATAATGTAACTGTATTACATTACTATACTTAATCACTTTGAGTAATATTTAAGTCGTAGCTAACCACTCAGTAACCTCGTGAGTAGCGTGTCACAGTTCAACTTCAGACATTGCCCTATAGAGCTCTCCATGGAGCAGCTGGGGAGGAAGTGGGCGATAACCATAATCAGGGACCTCTTCAACGGGAAGACACGCTTCAAGGAGTTCCTCGAGTCCAACCCAGAGCTGAGCGCCAAGATGCTGTCCACCAGGCTGAAGGAACTCCAGCAACACGATATCGTCGATAAGAAGGTGGTGAGGACCACACCCCTACTAATCGAGTACGGACTGACGGAGAAGGGGAGAGCCCTCGGTAACGTCCTCTACAGCCTCGCCCTGTTCTCAATAAGGTTCCACCCCGATGAGGTCTTCGATGAGCCCCCTGATAACATTGAAGAGGACCTGAGAAGCGTCTTTTTCCCACCAAAATGAAGCCGCACCTCCCATTGCAAGTATGGTGGCCGTTAAACTTGATGCCGCCTAGAATAGAAGATGGGTTACGTTCCTCACTATGATTAACATGGGATCACTAGATAGATGAAATCATTGATTAGAGCTGGACAAACCTAATACCTGTTACATATTATGACATCATGGGTTGTCGAGGATACGGCTTAGGATGCCCCCAGCCTTGTTGTTATTCTTCCTTTCGCCCATAGTAGGTGAGCTGCTCTCCGGATCATCGCCGCCGTCGGAGTTCTTCAGCCCCTTCGGCTTCACGGTGATGGCCCTCCTCTACGGCGGCGGGGCCTTGACAGTCAGGGAGCTGAAGGTGCGCTGGGGAAAGGGAATGGGGTCCCTTCTGCTGCTGGGAGCGGCCTACGGCGTGCTGGAGGAGGGGCTCATGGTGGCCAGCTTCCAGAACCCCAACTGGCAAGACTTGGGGGTCCTCGGCTCCTTCGGCAGGTGGCTCGGCGTCAACTGGGTCTGGGCTGTCGAGCTCACAGCCTACCACGCCATCGTGAGCATCTCGGTCCCGGTCATCCTCGTGGAACTCGCCTACCCCGAGAGGAGGGCGGAGCCGTGGCTGACCGGTAGGTGGCTCAAGCTCGTGCCCGGCCTGCTGATCGCGGACGTGGTTTTCGGCATCTTCATCTTCGCCCAATTCACGGGGTTCTGGCCCCCATTACCGCAGTACCTCTTGATGGTCCTCATCACGGCCACGCTCGTCCTTCTGGCCCACAGGCTTCCTGCCGACTGGGCGAGACGAGGGGGAGAGCCGATGCGTAGGCCCCGCTTCTACTGGGCGCTAACGGCCCTCGTGGGGCTAGCGTGCGGGATCGTGTTCTGGGTGCTCCCGAGCGCTCTCAGGTTCGGGCTCGCGCCGTTGCTAGTGATAATCCTTGGCTCAGCGATCGTCGTGGGTGTCATAATATACCTGACACGCTTCGACTGGAGGTGGGCGAACCCTCTGCACAGGTTCGCCCTGGCAACAGGCACCCTGACCCCGTTAATAGTGATGGCCTTCTTCCAAGAAATGGACAAGACACGGCCCGACGATACGACCGGCATGGCTCTCGTGGGGATAGCGTTCCTTTTTGGTCTTTTTCTATTGAGAAGAAGTATAAGCAAGAGGAAGGCATTTGGGTAAAACCAGAAGATCCTCGATAGGTCGGCGCGACCCTCAGATAATTGTGTAGACATTTCAGCCGGATGCCACCTAGAACAGGAGATGGGTCTCGGCCGACGCATCGATAAGCCCTATGAATACCATCATCGCGATGCCTCCTTCATCGATAGAATCTCTTGAATACCCTGCAGATCGCAAGATCCATCCATAGGGGGAGGTCTTCTATGCTCTTTCCCTTCAGGAGGTGCAAGTCCCAGCCCCCGTCCACTCGCTGCCTATCCGTGAACCATTCGAGCGCCCTTCTTATACGCTCATCATCACTGTCGAAGCCTAGCTGTGAGAGGGAGTCGATGGCTGAGAGGAGATCCGTGAACCAGAATGGGAAGGTGAACTTGGTCCAGAACTTCGCGTCCTGACGGCCCGTGTACATGCCCCGCTTGAACAGGCTGGAGGCCAGCAGTTCCCCTGCCAATCTCGCTTCCTCGCTTTCTCTGTACTCATCGTGTGCAGCGAAGGCCCGAAGCACGACTCCTGTCGTCCAGTGGCTGAAGGGCTTCGAGGGATCAGGCTTCAGCGTCTCGGATGCCATAGAGGCGTTGTCCAGCTTGGCACCTACCGTCTGAAGGGGAACGGCCCACCCGCCGTTGTCCTGCCTGATGGAGAGGAGCCACTTGAACCCCTTCTCCACGCGCCTGTCCCCGCCGTAGCCCGCCTTGATGAGCAGCTCCATGATCCCCGCAGAGTAGTTTGGCGTGTACTGGTTGCCGTAGATTCCCCTGAAGTCCCCTTCATCGGTCTGGCGGCTAAACAGGAACTCGGCGGCCCCCTCAACCGCGGGGTGCCGTCTGTCGAAGCCGTAGAGTTCCACGAGCCACCCAAGGACCCGATAGGTCTCCAGCTGATCGTAGTCCTGCCCCCATTCCGCACCGGGCCTCCTACCACGATAACTCCAAGAGCCTTCATCCCGCTGCCTGCCCATGATTGCAGCCACCTTGGGTAGACCCCACAGGGTCTCCACCGGCTCCACGTCCTCCCTAAGTAGGTCGCGCCTAGCAAAATAGGTCAAAGCCTCGTTCTCCGATGCGAGGAGCGGGGGCAAGGGATCGTATCTGAAGTGAGACTTCCAGCTGTCCATCGCAGACAACCAAGCCTGTAGCAATAATGGATACCGGGGTTTTGAGGTTATTTGTTGTTGGGGAACGTTGGCAACCTGTGAAATTGGACGCTATTTAGAACTGTTGACGGACTGAGGCTTGCACGCCTACCAGACCAGCTTTTCCCGACGACTATATCAGCGTGATGAGCCTGCCTGCCCAGCCCACGTTGAGCTGGATGACGCCCCTGAAAGAGTTCACGTAACCGTTCTCAACCCTCACCCTGTCGCCGACCCTCGTCTGCCTGATCTGCTCGTTCCAGAGGACGAGGACGATTCTGCCGGTCTCGTCTCCCAGGGCCGCGTTGGCGACGCTCAGGGTCTCGCCCCTCCTCCTAGACCTCACCAGCCTTGCGGTAGACTTCTCCAGCACCTCCCCCTCCACATCAACGTTCTTCATGCCCTCCCTGAGCTCCTCCACACTCCTCATGGCGTACGGGTCAGAGGGATCCATCATCTTCTCGTACCATCTCCCTCTCCACTGCGGATCGGCCAAGTCCCAACCAACTTGAACGAACCCCAGCTTCTCGTAGAAGTGCTCGGTCCTGACGTTCCACTCCGGGGTCCCGAGGGTCCATAGCCTCACCTTGTGGTAGAGCCCCATTACCAGCTCCATGGCCCTCGTACCAACGCCTCGGTTGTGTAGGTCCGGGTCGACGAAGATCCTCTCAAGAACCTTGTGCCCCTCCCCGACCGAGCCAACGATGACGCCGCCTACCGTATCATCGTCGAGGAGGATCTTGTAGTAGTCCATGAAACCCATCAGGCGGACTTGGGCCTTGGGGGAGTCGTAGCCAGGCGGCCCACCCTGCCCGGGTGCCCCGACATCGACATCGGTGTCGAAGGCCTTCTTGCAGATCTCTGCGAGCCTCTTGGCGTCATCCTCTTCGGCCACTACTAAGCTGACCCTCGCAGATAACCCCATAATCCCACGACCGGTGAATGAACAGTAAAGGCCCCGCATCTAAATGAACGTATCCCCTGCTCTATGGAAATGGAAAGGTAAGAACACCACGACTCTCCTGAAGCATTCAACACAGAAGATGCTAAGAGAGCAGATCATCACATCAACAGCCCTCAGTCTTAGTAACACGGACGCTCTAAAATAGATGATGAAATAATTTTCACGGATTTCCGGAGATGGTGCATGAATCCATTTCACTTATTTGTTATGGGCCTCACGTGACTCCCCTCGAGGTATATTGCGGTGCCATTCAATTTGAGGGGACATTTGGGGATCGTAGCTGGTGGAGTTTTTTTCAACCTCGTGTGCGAGTTTTGGGTCCACGGCCTCGTAGGTTTTCTCAACCCCGTGCTTACAGGGTCTCTCGTCCTACTCTACGCGACATACTTCCTGATGCTCGAGGACCTGGTGGCTGGACGCTACCTGGGTGAAGGACAGGTTCTGCTCGCCGGCATCGTCTTCGGTCTCTGGCACGAGACCTTCACAACGGGGAGCGTCTTCAAACCGTCGAGTCCCATCGGAGTAGAACCTGTGGTTATGTTCATATCTTCGGTAATCTGGTGGGGCGTGATGCAGAGCGTCGTGGGGCTATACTTCGCAAACAGGTTCTTCGGCGCTAGGGACTGGGAACACAGAAGGCTAGGTAAGCTCGGATGGGGCCTCTGCCTCCTCTTCAGCCTCCAGGCAGCCAGCACCTTCATGAAGATGGAGGGCTCGTCGTTCGTCGGCTACGCCGTCTGCCTCAGCATCATCGTGGCGGTTGTGCTCCTGTTTGTCTTCTACACAGGCTCCTCGGCGGTGCATGAGTTCAGAAGGTCCAGGTTCCTCGACATCCTCGTCGTCGTCCACCTAGCTCTGTGCCTTGTCATAGGTGCCACGATCGGTTCGGCAAGTAATCTGGTGTCGACGATCGCTTTCGTCGTTTGGTCGGTGGTCTTCGGCGCCATTGTTGCCGTCTATAGATTCAAGTCGAATACGCCGATCTCCGTCTGATTTTACGATAAACTCTGAGAAATAGATGTAACAGCTCGGGAAGTTGGTTCTCATCCCTTTTATCCAATGTAGCCATTACTTGAGTGACCGGGCATGGAAGTCCTTCAAGCCATAAGGGCCAGGCGAAGCGTCAGGTCCTACAGAGACGAGCCGGTCCCAGATGAGGCCATATCGAGGATGCTGGAGGCGGCTAGGCTTGCCCCCTCAGCCATGAACCATCAGCCCTGGCGTTTCATAGTCGTCAGGTCGCAGGAAAAGAGGGAAAAGATCGCTCGCAGCGGTCTGTTCGGTAGGTTCATGTCCCAGGCGCCCATGATCATCGTGGCCTGTGGGGACACTAGTTCTAGATACTATGTCCACGACACATGTATAGCCCTGGAGCACATAGTCCTAGCGGCTACGAGCGAGGGGCTCGGCACATGCTGGGTGGCGAGCTTCAACGAGCGGACCGTGAGGGAGCTTCTCAGGATCCCCGAGAGGTTCAGGGTCGTCGCCATAGTCTCGGTCGGGTACCCGACGGAAGAAATGGACATGCTCAGCTCTTTCCTGCACTTCTTCAGGCCGAAGAAGAAGCTGGAGGAGATCGCCTACTTGGAGGAATTTGGGAAACAGCTCAAGAGGGACTCCTAGAATTCAGTGTAAAATGAGAATCTCGCTCGAGCGCGCAGCCATGCAAACCGGGTCCGGGGAAGGTTCCGGTGCAGGCATCCCCAGTTTTCCCTTTGAGTCGTTATAATTGGGCTGCTCATTGGAGTCTCCATCCTATTTACTCCAAGGCTCAGACGATATCGAGACATATTAACCCATTACGAGAATAACCACATTCCAAGCCCATTTGATTCGTCGATTTCCTCCCCTTTTTCTGGTGAGTTCTTTAAAAAATGACCTCACTCAAATGAGGAGTTATCGTATCAGGGTTACCGTCGATGTTCATTCGATCCTTTTTTCTCAGAGGCTTTCGGCCCGCCTAATTCTTTCCCCCTGAGGGGGCTCGACGTGGATGGTGATGGTGACCCCCGGCAGGTCCTCCTTCAGCTCCTCCTCGAGGTGGTCGGTGAGTTCGTGGGCCTCCTCCACAGTGAGTGACCCGTCGACTGAGAGGTGGAGCTCCGCAAAAACCCTGTCACCGCTACGCCTGGTCTTGACTTCGTGGAAGTCGAAGAAATTGGACTCGTGCAACTCAAGGACCCTCCTTATCTCCGACTCCTCGATGGGTGCCGACGTGTCCATCAGGCCGTGGGCCGACTTGAGGACGAGCTTGACACCCATCTTAAGGATAACGGCCGATACGAAGAGAGCTATGACAGGGTCCAGGATATATAGCCCGGTGATTTCTGCGACCATCAGACCTGCGGCGACCCCCACGGAGGAGACGACGTCTGAGAAAAGGTGCTTCGCGTCCCCCTCAAGGGCCATGGAGCCCGTATCGCTGGCGGTCCTCTTGAGCAGCCAAGAGAGGCCTCCGTTCATGGCGGTCGCGAACAGCGAGACGCCCAGGGCGGTCTCGATCATGGTCAGCGCCGCCGGTCTGTAGATGCGCTCAATGGCTGTGTGGACGATGAAGAGGGCAGCCGTGAGTATGAGGCTTCCCTCCACCATGCTGGAGATGCTCTCGACCTTCTGGTGGCCGTACTGGTGGTTCTCGTCGGCTGGTATACAAGAGACGTAGACCGAGAAGAGCATGAGGAAAGAGGCCGCGATGTTGATGATGGACTCCAGCGCGTCCGAGAGGAGGGCCACTGAGCCTGACATGAAGTAGGCTACCAGCTTTACACCGAATATGGTGAGGCCGCCTGCGACGGCTACAAGGGCAGCCCTCTTCTTATCCATTCGATTAGGGATAACAGAGCTTACACTTAGGTATTGCGAACCTATTACACATATTCAAAAAGCTCAGAAGAGCGTCCATCTCTCCGGAATAGTTATTATTCGCTAGAACTCGCAAGATCTGTCATTCGAGGAGGGGCACATGGCTGGAAGATCGATACCTAAGGACCTTCCCTTCTACTATGGCTGGGTGATCTTTGCAGTGACCTTCCTCATCTACATGTTCATGTACGGCCTCAGGTACTCAGTTGGCGTCTTCTTCACCCCTATACAGGATGAGTTCGGCTGGACCACGGCTATGACCGCTTCAGCAGTCACGGTCTTTTTCTGGGTCTACGCAGTCTCGGCCCCACTCGTTGGGAACCTCGCCGAAAGGATCGGCGTCAGGAGGGTCGTGTTCGTCGGTGGACTGCTGCTTGGGGGAGGCGGCGCCCTCGTCTCCTTCGTCCAGGAGCTCTGGCACCTCTACCTCTTCTGGGGTGTTGTCGCCGCCATCGGCGCCTCCGCCCTCTACGTCGTCCCGACTATGGTGCTCTCCAAGTTCTTCATTAGGAAGAGGGGGAAGGCCGTTGGCTGGTCGAGCGTCGGAGTCAGCGCTGGCCAGGCCACTCTGATACCCGCGGTCGCCATCCTCATAAGGGAGTACGGGTGGAGGGCCGCGATTCGGGGTTTCGGGCTCGTGGTTGTCGCCGCGACTTCCGTTTTAGGGTACCTATTACTGCGTGAGGACCCCGAATCCATGGGCCTGCAAGTGGATGGGGAGAACCCTGGAAAAATGAAAGAGGAAATTATTAAGGACGTCCCGGATCTCCTTTTTTTCGACTGGGAGCCGAGGGAGGCCATGGGGACATGGTCATTCAGGCTCGTGGCCCTCTCATACTTCTTTGCCATCGGCGGGATCATCTCCATCCTGACATTCATTGTCCCCCACATGATAAGGGTCGGCATAAATCCTGTGGAGGCTGGCGGCGCCTTCGGCGTCATCGGGCTCATGAGTGCCGTCGGGAGCTTCATCTTCGGGATCTTCTCCGACAGGTTCGGGAGGAAGGCGACGATCGTCGCCACGACGGGTGGTCTGTCCCTCTCATTCTTTGCCTCCACCATCCTCCCGCCGAACCTAGCCCTACTATACGGCTGGGCTCTGCTGTACGGCCTGACATACGGAGGGTGCCCGGAGCAGTACGCGGCCATAACCGCCGACTACTTCGGCAGCCGGTACAGCACCACCCTCTTCGGGTTCCTCACCCTGGCGGGGGGCCTCGGCGGTGGGCTCTTCCCCCTGATAGGGGGCTGGATCGTCGACTTTACAGGCGCATACTACGCGACGCTTCTCTTCCTCGCCTGTAGCATGAGCTTAGCCAACCTCACAATCCTCACGGTCAACCCTCCTCATCGCCTTGAGAGAAGCCATCGAATCGGGCCCAATCCTCCTCGAGGAGACACTCACTGAAGCACAAGACAAAGTTCGAGACTGACAGTCGTGGTATTTTTATCTCCTTGCCCGGTGAGTGATCGTTGATCTCGCATGCGGTTCAGCATCTCTCTTAACAGTGGCCATGGCCCTACATCCCAGTCGGTCAAGCTCGCCGTCCTCGCCGAGAGGCACGGGCTGGAATGCGTCTGGTACTGCCAGGACCTCTTCCAGCGTGACGCCTGGGTATTCCTCACCGCCGCGGCAACCCACACGAAGCGGATCGACCTAGGCACGGGCGTGGTCAACCCCTATACCGTCAACCCAGCCGAGCTCGCGATGCACGCCGCCACCCTCGACGAGTACTCGGGCGGAAGGGCCCGTCTCGGCATCAGCGTCGGAGCCCTGGAGTTCCTGAGGTGGGTGGGGATAGAGGCCCGGAGACCGCTCACGGCTATGCGCGAGTCCATAGGGCTGATAAGGCGGCTCCTGTGCGGCGAGAGGGTCGAGCACGAGGGCGAGGCCTTCAAAGGCTGGACGAAGGACGCCTACATGCGGTTCAAGCCTATTAGGGAGAGCATCCCGATCTACCTCGGCGCCCAGGGCAGACGGATGCTGGAGCTTACGGGGGAGATAGCAGACGGCGGTCTGCCACTCCTCTTCCCGCCAGAGTACATAGAGGATGTGTTGAGGCACATCTCCAACGGCGCTGTCCGGGCTGGGAGGAGCATCGACGATCTCGACGTGGTTGGGTGCATATGGTTCTCCGTCTCCGCAGACCCGGATGCGGCGATGGACGCTCTCAGGGGGCTCGTCTCTTTCTACGGCCCCCACCTCGCCCCCTCGATGATTGCCAAGGTGGGGCTGGAGACGGAGGACTTCGACCCGATAAGGGAGGCCCTCTCATCCAGAGATCACGAGAGAGCGGGGGAACTTGTGACAGAACAGATGGCGCAACTCGCCGTACATGGCACACCTGAAGAGTGCGTCGATCGAATCGAAAGGCTCGTAGAAAAGGGGCTGAGCCACGTCAGGTTCGGTCCTCCCCTTGGACCAGACCCTGAGGAGGCGATAAGGATGATCGGGGAAGAAATAATACCTTACTTAAAGGAGGCGGATTCTGGATCTTAGTTTATCTATACTGTGAGAGAAAACAATAATAGTGGTTAAGCCGCTCAACACAGAGATTTCATAGATTGCGGTGGGATTATGATATGAAGGTCATAAAGGGCGATCTACTAATCGACTCCAACGGTGTCAGAGAGGATCCAATCATTCTCGTCGAAAGCGACAGGATAGTCAAGATGGGCTCCTCCGGGAGTGTCTCGATCCCCACGAATGCCGAGGTGATCGACGCCGGAGGATTGTGCCTCATGCCAGGGCTGATCGACTGCCACGTCCACTTCACCGGCTCCGATGTGGGCGGTCCCTTGAACCTAAGAGAGAGCTATGAGACCCGCCTCATCAGGGCGGCCGTGCAGCAGACAAAGCAGCTCCTCGACGCAGGTTTCACCTCCGTGATGGATACTGGTGGCCTCATCGGCCTCCACGTAAGGAACGCCATAAACGAGGGAATCGTACCCGGGCCCAAGGTGATGGCGGCCGGCAGATACATCTCAGTCACAGGTGGCCACGGAGACACCCACTACCTGCCCCTGGAGTGGGTGAAGGAGGGGAGGCCCTTCGGCTGGGGGATGGACGGAAGGATCGCAGACGGCGTAGACGAGTGCATCCGGGCAGTCAGGGAACAGCTGAGGGAGGGAGTCGACTTCATCAAGATCTGCACAAGCGGTGGGGGTGGTAGCCTAAGGGACCCGCCCCACATCCCAGAGTACACCATCGAGGAGCTAAAAGCCATGGTCCACGTCGCCCACAGCTGGGGGAGGAGGGTGATAGTCCACTGCTACAACCCGGAGGGAATTAGGAGGTCGGTCACCGCTGGAGCTGACGTCGTCGCTCATGGAAACATGGCCGATGATGCCTCCATCGAGCTCATGAGGGAAAATGGTACAATAGTTGTGCCAACGATGTCGGTTTACCACAGGATGGCCCAGCGCCAAATCCAGGAAGGAACGCCCAAGCCTTCCCAGAGCAGGGTGAGGAACATGTACTCAACCCTCTTCGAGGACGTCAGGAAGCTCCATGACGGAGGTCTGACCCTGGCTGTTGGCACAGACACCATGGGGGGCACGCTCCCCTTCGGCGGGAACGCTCTAGAGCTGGAGCTCTACGTCGAGAAGGTCGGCCTCAGCCCGCTTGAGGCCATAAAGATTGGCACTCTAAACGGAGCGAAGGCGATGGGGCTGGAGGGAAGCCTCGGGACGTTGGAGGAGGGAAAGATGGCTGACATCTTAGCCGTCAGAGAGGACCCTCTGGAGGACATCAAGTGCCTGCAGGAAAAGGATAACATAAAGCTCGTCATGAAGGCCGGAGAGGTCTACAAGAACACTCTATAGGGACAAATTGCTTCGGATCCCCTTTTCCATTTAGCCTGATACTGGATTCAATCGTGTAATAAAAAGGACAGGACATTTGATTGAGAAATCACACCCCTCCAAAGAAGGCAGGATTCACCACTGTAATGAATAGTTTTTAACGCTAGTGAGATGTTCTTACTAGGCGTCTACCTGCGACACCTGTGATGTTGAAATGGGTAGTAGAGGTTCAAGCTTCGGAAGCAGGCTCCTGATAGTAATGGCCATCGCTTGTGTTCTGCTCTTTTCAGCCCTGGGTTTCCAGTACATCTCCAGCCGAAGCGTTGTGGAGAGGAACTTCGTGGGTGTCATCAACGTGAGTGGATCTATAATCTCCACCGACTCGGCGAACGGCGTCACAGCCGCCATCAACAACGCCATCGCCAACTCAAGCGTCAAGGCGGTGGTCCTAAGGATCGATTCGCCGGGGGGGTACGCCCACCTCATAGAGCAGATCTACCTCGACATCCTGGAACTCAAGCAGAGGAAGCCAGTTGTGGCCTCCCTCGTCACGGCCCTCTCAGGGGGTTATTATGTCGCAGTCGCGGCCGACTACATCTACACCCATCCCACCTCGATGGTTGGGAACGTCGGGGTGATCGGCGTGGCGCCTGAGAACCTTCTGCCATCGGAGAATACCCTTGAGTCAGGCCCATACAAGGCGGCGGGGTTCTCTAGGCTCCTCTTCCCCTTCAACCTGAGCCACGCCCTAGACAACTTCGCAGGGGCCGTTGAGGAGGGACGCGGAGACCGCCTCAGGCTTAACCCGCTAGAGCTGAGGAGTGGCATGATCTACATAGGGAGTGAGGCGGTCGAGGTCGGGCTCGTGGACGAGATCGGGTCCCTCCAGAGGGCGGCCGAGCACGCTGCCTATGATGCGGGCCTCGTCGCCTACAGAGTCGTCGACATACCATCAGGCGCCGAGGCGCCTGGCGTGTCCACATCCTACGCAAACGAGACGAGTATACCCTGGAGGGAGCTGACGGTCTCCGCCCTGAACATCATCAACCCTCCTCCGGCCATCTACTACCTCTACCTGCCCCCGAACGCGTACGAGGAGGGCGGCGTGTCGGTGGCCTACACGGCCGGAGAAGACGAGGATGGAGCCCCCGTGGCAATGGGCACGGGCCAGATGGTCGTGGACCTGTCCCACGGCAACAGGATCTCTCCGCTGGTTCTCAACCTCCTCTCCGCAGAGCTGGCGATGAGGGGTGTATACACGGGGTACGCAGACACTTGGGAGGAGTTGGAGACGGGTCTAAAGACTGCTTCTTGTATTGTTGTGGCCGCGCCCACGGAGGCTTACACCAAGGACGAGTTCAAGACCATCGAGGAGTTCGTGAACAAGGGGCGGATGCTCCTAATGTTCTTCGACCCCTCCGCCGAGTTCGTAGACTCGACGGCCCTCCTCGGCCCAATGAACTCCCTCGCCTACAGGTACGGCCTCACCTTCGGGAGGGGGTACCTCTACAACATGGTGGATCACTACGGCCTATACAGGAACATCTACGTGAGGAGTTTCAGGAACAGCTCGATAACCAGCGGCCTCGAGACCGTCGTATTATTCACTTCCACCTTCCTCCACTCAACGGACAGCGACGCCGCCTGGGCCTCTAAGGACACGTACGCCTCGGTGGCGGAGAGAGGCGGAAGCTACGCCCCCATCTCCGTGATAGACAAAGGGAACGGAACTGTCGCGGCGTTCGGCGACCTCACCTTCCTCATGGAGCCCTTCTCATATGTCGAGGACAACTACAAGCTGGTCATGAACATCGTCTCAGCCGTCAGCGGGATAAGGGTACCAATCGTCGAGGAGCCCGAGAAGCCCGAGTACAACGTCACGAAGCCTGACTTCCCCATCGGGACGGTCAAACACTACAAGGAGACAGTCGACGGGGACGAACAGGACGTCTGGTGGCTCAGGACGGGGGAGAACGAGATCAGGGTGGAGCGGTCTGAAAGGACGATCACCTACCACTACGACGAGGAGGACAATCTCCTCAGCTGGGACTCTGAGGACATGGCGATGTCTTACGACCCACCCCTGCCCGATCTCCCGTATCCGCTGGTCGATGGAAAGGCATGGACCTACAGGGTCAAATACAACCTGACCATCAAGGAGGATGAGGAGGCGTTCAGCGGCGAGATCGAAGGACACGGGCGCGTCGTAGGATTCGAAGAGCTCGAGCCGAAGAAGGGGAAGAAGTACTTCTGCGCAAAGATCTCCGTCGACGAGAAGGACGAGCTGGCGAGGCTTGGCCAAAACATCACAGCCGTGTCCTCTGAGACGGCATGGGTCTCCAGCGATGTGGGCCTGGTAAAGGCCGAGACCTTCATAAGCTACTACGTCGATGGCCAGCTGGCGTTCGAAGAGACTCGAACCCTCATCCTCGTCACGGTCACGCAGGCAGAGGTAACGGAAGAATAGCCTCGACGTCGACCCTTACATACCCTATCCGGTAGTGTCAGATCTTCTCCTTGGCTAACTCAACGATCAGAGCGAGGTAGACCTTAGCCTGCGACACTAAAGAGTCTACATTTACGAACTCGTCGGGGCCATGGGCGTGCTCCCCCCTGGGACCGAAGCCGACTGTCTGGATCCCTGAGTAACGGTAGAATCTCCCATCCGTTCCGCCGGCCCACTCTACGAAAAGCTCGGGCTCCGATCCCATGGCATTGGGGACAGCTTCGAAGAAGGCCCTCACCAGCCCTGTGTCAGGAGCCGTATAGCTCGGGGGCGAATAGACGTAGTTACCCTCCTCATCCTTATCGGCCTCCAGCTCCCACCTCCAGTCCGAGTCGCCCTCCCCAGCTTTGTTCAGGGCCTCCGTCACCTCGGAGACAACGATGTCTGCGTCCTCTCCGATGATGAGGCGCCTGTCGACGCCTATGAAGCACTCGGCAGGAACCTGGTTCGGTACGGTTCCGGCCTGAATGCTGTTGACGCTGAGGACAGGATGGCCTATCCACTTGTGGTACTTGTCGATGTGCTTCTCGAGGGCGAGGACTCCCTTCGATGCCTTTGCGATGGCGTTGATTCCTTCCGTCCTCGCGTAGGCGGTGTGGGTCGCCCTCCCACTAAACCTGATGTTGAAGCGGAAGGAGCCCCTCTCGGCAATCCGGACCTTCAGGTTACTTTTCTCTCCGATGACGACGTAGTCGGGCTTCCTTATCAGGCCCTTTTCCATCTCACCGAGCAGCAAGCGGGTGCCGTGGACCCCTCCCCTCTCCTCGTCTGGCACAAGCTGGGCTCCTATAGCCAACCCGACTCCAAGATGATTCAGGATCTCTAGGACGTGGATTATCACGGCGCAGGAGGACTTCATGTCGCATGCGCCCCTGCCATACAGTTTTCCTTCCTCTACCACCGGGTTGAAGGGGTCATAGGTCCATGCCTTTGGGTCCGCCACGGGGACGGTGTCCAAGTGCCCGTTGAAAACGAGGAGGGGACTCGCCCCGGGGTTCATCGTCGAGACGACGACGGGGCGCTCCTCGGAGCCACGAAGCTCGACAGGGATGCCCGACTCCTCAATCACCTCCTTGGCGCGGTGCGAGACTTCGCGCTCCCCGCCTGTGACGCTGGGAACCCTGATGAGCTCCTTTGCGAGCTCTAGAATCCTGCCCTCGTCCACGAGGGAGAACGCCTCATCTAATTCGGATCTCAACGACCTCACACAGCTATTTGTCGTGCCAGTACTATATTACGGAGCCGGGTGGAGGGAGCCGAGGACGACCGCCCTCCTGGCCCCGGTGGCCCTCGGGATGTTCGACGGGTTGCCCGAGACATGCTCGTTTGCTAAGACGGCCATGAGGACGGCCTCCTTCGCATCGCCTGGGATGCCGAGGCGGTCGTACTCGAGGACAGGGACGGGGTCCAGCCTGGAGGACAGGGACTCCATGAGGTGGCTGTTCCTCGCCCCGCCGCCGGAGACATAAACCTCGTCTATGGAAGGCTCAGCAGGTAGGAAGTCCTCGTATGCCCTTGCGATCGACTCAACTGTTAGAGCAGAGGCCGTCGCGACGGTGTCCTCGAACCCCATATCCCTGTCCACCGCCTCTCCGATGACCTCTTCAGCGAATGTTGCTCCGAACTCCTCACGGCCCGTGGTCTTCGGGGGGTTCTTGCCGAAATAAGGGTGGGATATGAGCTCGCTCAGAAGTTCAGCGTCGATCATTCCCTTCGCAGCGATTCCACCATCACGGTCGTATGTCAACCTCCCTCCAGTGTAATGCCTCACGACGGCGTCGATGACCATGTTGCCGGGCCCTGTGTCGAAGGCCACGACATCGTCGATCGTCGCCCCTGCCGGGAGATATGTGAGGTTCGCTATGCCGCCGATGTTCTGGAGGACGCGGTTCCGAGTCAGGTGGCGGTGTAGGATGTAGTCGAGGTAGGGTGTCAACGGTGCCCCTTCACCCCCGGCCGCGATGTCGGCCTTCCTGAAGTCTGCGACGGTCGGCACGCCCGTCCTCTCCGCAATCACGGCTGCTTCCCCTATCTGGAGGGTCGACCTAGTGCTGTATCCGAAGGCCCCCCTCTGTTTGGGCAGGTGGTGGATGGTCTGACCGTGGGAGCCAATTAGGTCGATCTCCTCGAGGCCCAAGCCGCATGCCTCAATGAGCCTGGCTGCGGAGTCTGCGAAGAACTCCCCTAGGACGAAGTTCATCTCGCATATCTTGTCCACGGTCGAGGTCTTGGGGCTGAAGAGCTCGAAGACAGCCTCCCTGAGGTCGGAGGGGTAAGGATAGGTATGGAAGCCTAGGATCTCCAGCCTCGTTTCCACGCCTGAGCCCCTCATCTCCGTGACCACCGCTGAGACGCCGTCAGCCGAGGTACCTGACATGAGGCCCACCACCCGACGCCCATCCTTCTGCTGGATCAGCGAGACTCTTTCGTAGACTCCCATGTAGCTCCTATCCTCTCTCGTATACTACCTTACCTCCAACCATGGTCAGGAGAACGGAGAAGTCGCGGCTCATCACTGTCAGATCCGCGTCCAATCCTTCCTCAAGCCGTCCCTTGTGGTCGGAGACCCCGATTATCCCGGCGGGGGTCGTGGAGGCCATCTCGACCGACTCGGTGATTTGGAACCCTGCGTCCACTATGTTCTTCACGGCATCGCAGAGACGTATATTGCTCCCGGCCAACACTCCGGAACCCAGGATGCATCTTCTACCTTCCACTACTACCCTCCTCCCACCGAACCAGTACTCGCCGTCCGGCAGGCCCGTCGGCGCGATTGCGTCGGAGACGAGGGCCGTCCTCCCAGATCCCTTCGACTTGGCTGCGAGCCTCAGCACCGAGGGGTGGAGGTGGACACCGTCGGCTATGAGCTCGATCGAGACCCGCTGGTCTAGGAGGGCAGCGCCGACTGCACCTGGCTCCCTGTGGTGGAGGGGGCGCATCCTGTTGAAGAGGTGGGCGACGTGGGATATCCCTGCGTCCACGCCCGCCACCATCTCCTCGAAGGTGGCGTCTGTGTGACCAGCCGAAGGGATGATCCCTTTGGAACGGAGCCATTCCACCGCTTCCAGGGCCCCCTCAACTTCTGGTGCCAGCGTCACGATCCTCAGGGCTCCCCCAGCAGCCTTTCGGATCTCCTCCAGCTCGTCTGTGCTTGGAGGTCGGATGTGGGCTTCGTCTTGGGCCCCGGCCATCTTCGGGTTGATGTAGGGCCCCTCGAGGTGCAGGCCGAGAACCTCAGCACCCTCGACGTCACTTGTGGCGACCTCATTCACCCTCCTAGCCGATTCTAATAATTCCTCCTGCGGTGCAGAGTAGGTCGTGGCGAGGAAGGATGTGACCCCTCCCGAGGCTAGAAAAGTGGAGAGAACGCCAAGGTTCCCTTCGGATCTGTCCATGACATCGTGTCCGTGGCCCCCGTGCACATGGAGGTCTATGAGGCCTGGCGCCACTAAGCAGCTCTTGAAGTCTAGGATCCGGCCCGAGAAGCCTTGCTCTTCGGGGCCCACGTATTTAATCTTCTCACCCTCCACGGAGACTTGGCCGCGAGGCACGAGCCCCTTCGGTGTCACGATGGCGCCCTTGATGACGAGGGCCTCCGGCACCTCATGTGCCTCCGGTTGAGTATAGGAGGTGGTCCCACCTCATCGCCTTGAATTCTTCCAACTCGTCCTTCCAGCCCTCAACAATGTCCTCGACGGGAACCCCATGGCTCAGGTCCAATCTAATTCCATCGGTCCC
>JABAOH010047278.1_pt2 | contig 17973 bp, 23 predicted proteins | sample 7062181 | NCBI WGS metagenome assembly JABAOH01 (sample SAMN14538630, study PRJNA623070) | marine sediment metagenome | biome: marine biome [ENVO:00000428]; feature: marine pelagic biome [ENVO:01000023]; material: deep marine sediment [ENVO:00002113]; isolation source: pool of 5 deep marine... | reverse complement strand
TAGAACATTACCCTCAAGTTTTCCGCCGTAAAAGTGAGGAACTAAACCGTTGAAGCATCGGCAAAGGGTTGTCTTTCCACAACCGCTTGGACCAGTGAGAACCACAAACTCTCCTCTTTCAATGGTTATGGACACGTCTTCAAGAGCCCGTTTTGTTCCACTGGGATATGTGTACGTTAAACCTTTTGTTTCGATGACTGACAACTTCTAGTCCTGCTTCATATAGTGGCACAAAATTCTCCCATAAAAGAGTAGCTACTCAAAAAGAAGTATCCAGTTGGCTGGCGAAACCTAACTGAACCGCGTCTAAAATGAAAAAGTTACTGGTCAAGATCAACCACTTTCACGGTCAAAATTGACATGTTCATTTATAATTTATACATAGTTCCATCACAGAAAAGTTCCAGAACTCGTTAAAGATTCATAAAAAATTTCCAAATCAAGAGCGCAATTCTTAAAGACTAATCGAAAACATTTTAGTAGTGATACAGCATGGTTAGGGGATTCTGCTCGGGATGTGGAAGGGAAATTGGAGGGTTTTTGAAACCCACAGCGTGGGAGTGCTCCCGATGCCAAAAAATATTTTGCAAGGATTGTTGCCCAAAGGTTGGTTTGGTGTTCAAAAAACCTGCTTGTCCAGAGTGTGGAATTGAATTGAAGAAGTGAAATAAAAAATGAGTGAGACTTTAATTCCAATTGTGTACCAATTAGGCATAGGCGGTATCGGCGGATTTTTCGTCGGATATACGGTTAAGAAGATTACTAGAATCGCGATAATTATCGCAGTTGTTGCATTTTCCTTTGCATATTTAGCTTTCACGAAGGTGATCAATATAGATTATGATGCGTTGCTGAAACTAGCAGGTCTAGCCGATCCAGTGGTGGGGCTGCTAGCACCTTTCCTATCCGCTTTTCCGTTTTTAGGCAGTTTTATTGTTGGACTCTGGTTTGGATTTAGGAAAGGGTAAGCTAATCGTTCAACTATTTCTTTTAAACTTCTGTCTCAAAATTCTCACACAGCGCTTAAGGGCGAGATCCACATCTCCTACTCCATTAGCTCCAGCTGAAGTTGAGTGTCCACCACCCATGCCGTGAAGATAATCACCAAGTGGTTTAGCTACATCCCGACCCAAATGTATACCCGTTTTTTCGTAGAAGTCGCGACTAGCTCTCAAGCTAACTTGAAGCTTCTCTCCTCTTTGACCCACAATAACCGCCATGTGAGCTCCCAGCCTAATCAAGGCTCTCGCTGCTGATGCTTGATAAGCACCAACATGGGATAACGCGATTAGCCATTCATTCATCTTTTTGAGTTTAACTCGTTTACTCGCCTTAAGTCGTGCTATGCGTTCTGATAGGTCTATTGGTAAAGAAAGCAGAGGTAAGGTTTCTTCAACGTTCAACCCTGCGTCTATGAGGTCGGCTACGGTCTTAAATGTGGCGGAGCTAGCTAAAATGAAGTGTCTAGTGTCAAACGCTATCCCGAGGAACAGTGCTTTAGCTTCATCTTTCGTTGGCTTAACCTCAGCTTCTCTAAACAGTTGGTACACAATTTCGCAGGTGGATGATGCTTTTTCATCAGTCAAGCTTACTGTTACAAGGCGTTCTGTATCTGGGTGACTTGCGTGATGGTCAATCACGACGAGTGGGGAGTTTGATGCTTTGATCTGTTCACTCCACTCGTCAAGCTGTTGGATAGTGTTTGTGTCCAGCAACACGACTAAGTCTGCTTTCTCAATATGCGGTTGTGCTGTTAGCTTTATGGGCAACGATTTCAACAAGAATTTGGAGAGCCTGCTGAGTCCTTGAGCCGCTGATATTGTAACTTTCAGTTTGGGTTGCAGACGTTTAAGTAGTTGGGAGAACGCAAATGCCGCGCATACAGCGTCTGGGTCAGCATTATGATGGCATAAAAGAACAGCCAGTTTTGCGTCAGATTTGTCTATGAGTGTTGTTATTTTGTTGATTTGCATGCAAACTCACTTAAACACTTTTCAATGGATGTGAAGGCTTTTTTGATGGTTTCGTTAGCCAATTTTTTCACATCATAGTTTTTCATCAGAGGCGACAGGGCAATCTCCACATCAACGTTTACGGAAACTGGTTTTGTTCCTTCGGTTTCAACGGTTATGTTGAGCACAGAGATTCTGCGGGAGGGAACTTTTGACAAGACGTGTTCTCTCGCTGTCTTCTCTGCAACCTCGCATAATTCTTCCACCTGCTCGGAGGTAAGTTCTGGTATGCTCATTTGTTTCAAAAATTTTTCCACTCTAAGGTGGAGGTGAAACTGGACGTAAATCCTGTTGAAGCTTAGTTTGCAGGTCCTTCACTTGGGTTCGCAGACGTTCCTCCTGTTTGCCTAACACGCTGATTCTCATGTTAAGGAGTTCCTTCTGTTCCTTCAACTCCTTAGTCACTTTTGTCTTCTTTGACTTCACTAGAAGCGAGCCAACGGACTTGTAAATGACAGCTTGCTTAGTAAGTTTTTCTAACTCGCTTAAAGCTTGTTCAGTTTCGGTGAGTCCTAGCTCGAGCTGTTGTTTTTGTGTTAACACTGACTGCAGTGTTTGTTGCAACTGCTGAAGTCTCAACAATCGCTGTTGAACTTGGGGCGGGAGTCTCGAAATTTCGTTGCTCATCTTGTTTCCTCCATAACTACTCACATATTTCTTTTCTGAACTCAGCATTAAGGGTCAAGCTTTAATTAAGTGTTTTCAATTTGTTCCTTGCTCATAAGAATCTAAAACTAGACATGAATCATTGATAAGATTGATCCAGCGAAGGTAAGAGTTCACAGCAGCTCGTAAAGCGGAAGTGTCTGACGCCTCAAAACTCAACGTTAAAACAGTGCCCACACCGTCCACTTTCACTCTAGAGCGAAAAGAAGCCGGAGTCTTGGTTTCAGGCTGCAATGCACTCAACACGATTTCTAAACGTCTTTCAGACGGAAAATTCAGGCGTACAATGACATGAGACTTCATTTTTTGATTTCCCACGCCACATGTGATAAGGTAATACGAGGACCATTTTCAACAGTCTCAGGAAGAAACAGGAACGTGACTTGAGCGCGATGCAAATCATTTGTTGAAATGTGCATCGATGTCTTGAACTTTGAAACCGCCTCATCCATTTGAGACAGTGGAACGTTTAGAAAGTTCGATAAAGACTTCGCTATCCTCATGATTTCATTAGAATCTTCGGATGACGCAGTTATGATAAGTGAACGAACAGGTTTAGTCTTTGCCCTATTAAATTCTCTTTGAAGCTTTATGCTTGCGACGTACATTATAGGAGGAACAAGCACTAAACCTTCTTGCCTTATCTTGAAAAGTTCGATTTTTCCAGGCCCACTCTTCCATCGGTCAACAATAACAACTCGGTCAGCATCAAACTCAAGAGCCTTCTCAGCTATCCCGTCAAGACTCAGCTTACCCCGATTAACTCGCACAACATCGGGGATAGAACGAGCGAGGTCACGACAAAACGTTCGTATTCTTGCTGTTGGCCTCCGAGAAGTTGTTAACAACAGCACTCTATTTTTCCTCTTCCAGAGGCACTTCCACGGTTGGCAAGCCCTTAGCAGTTCGCTTTGCTACGATGCCCAATTTTGTAACTGGAACATAGGCGCCGCCAGTGAAGGTGAAGCCGCATTTTCTGCAACTCCATACGCCAACGCTTTTTCTTCGAACTGACTCGCTGCCACACTGAGGACACTTGTGGGCCTTCTCCATTCCTGAAATGACTTCAACATATCGCTTTCGGACAGTTGAGCCGTAGCGGGCTCCAAGTCCTCTTGTTGAGCCCACCTTCTTCTTTCGCTTTCGACTGCCCATTCAACCTTTCACCACGCGCTTTCGCAGTTCCTCACCTTTAGTTTTAGCTATTTTCGCAGCTTCTAAAATCTGTTGTGTCGTGAAATAGCCATAACCACCCTTTTGTAACGCGCAGATATTTCCGTCTTTGTTTGTGGTTATGGTGAGCCTTGCATCCATAACCTGCTCCTCCTCTAGCATTGGGTCCACGATAAGTTTGTCATTTATCTTGGCAAAAGTCACAGCTATGGGGTAGTCTTTCACTGGAAGCGGAGTGTAACCTGGCTTCACCTCAATTTCACCTTCTTTCACCGCATACTTGAACATCTTGGTGTTGAGCAAAGCGGCTAATGCCGCCAAAGCTGAAGCATCTATGAGATTTCCATCGTGATTGAGAACGTAAATGTCGACAAAGACGATGAAAACCTTTTTTCTAGGCTCCACACATAACTCCTCAAGAGCAATCGTCTTTGACTCTCGTATGCCTCGGTCAACAATTCTCGCAAGTTCCACAGCGTCTTCATTAGGTGGTCCTGGTTCAAATGAGGGTGAAGCGAGGGGCGCCAGTTCAGCGTTCACGGTTAGGACTCCCTTATCTGGTACATCGGGAAACGGTTCGCCAACATCAATTTTTATCCCTACTAACACCTCGGTTTTGCCTAGGCGCACGCTAGCGGAACCCTCAGCGCGTCCAGCGACTCCTGTCTCTAGTTGGAATTCACGATGGTCAGTTAACCCTCGTCCGTCCAGTCTCTTTCCTTGGGAAACCAGCTGAGCGATCTGTTTCTGTTTAACGCGAATGATGATTGGAGTTTTCATTCTTTAGCTTCCTCCTCAACCGTGATGTACTTCGCTTTTAAAGCGTCTTTTTGAAGTTTGTATATCTGTTTGCAACCTTCTACCGCCATGTTTACAAGTTGTTCAAACTCTTCAAGCGTTACTTTTCCATCCATCTGAAGCAACGTTACTGCGTTTAAGGAAGGTATCCATGCTAAGGGCAGGTCCGCCTCACCCTCCTTATCTTCAACATCATTCAAATCCAGCACCAAATGTCCATCAACCTTCCCAGCTGCACATGCTGCTACCAAATCCCGCATAGGGATGCCTGCGTCAGCCAGTGCCAAAGAGGCAGCTGTGAGGCTCGCGCATCTTGTTCCACCGTCGGCTTGTAGAACTTCAATGAACAGTTCGATAGAGGTTCGTGGGTAGTACTCTACGAAGATGGCGGGTTCAAGGGCTTCTTTGATCACTTTTGAAAGCTCTACCTCCCTTCTTGAGGGTGCAGGTGACTTTCTCTCTTGAACTGAAAACGGTGCCATATGGTAGCGGCACCGAAGCAAAGCTCGATCTGAAATGGCTAAATGTTTGGGGTGAACTTCCTTTGGTCCATACACTCCAGCGAGAATCTTGTTTTTTCCCTGTTCTATGTATGCAGAGCCGTCAGTGTTGTCGAGAATACCAACTTCTAGCTTTATAGGTCTTAACTTGTCTACTTCTCTTCCATCTATCCGAACACCTTTTTTATCTATTAATTTTTCATTTTTCTTCTTCTTTGACATGTTCAACACCTCTTTTTTTATTTCTAATCATTTCAGTTACGCGATCCGTTAACCCGATCGTATGGGCTTCCTCTTCGATTTTGCGAATAGCCATAATAGCAAGTTGTTCATCTTCAAGAGACTTGCCGCTAACAAGAATTACGCCGTTTTGACCAACAGTTATCTGGCAACCCGTTTCTTGTTTCAACATAGTTATCATTGAACCTTGTCTTCCAATAACTCGAGGAATCTTTGTAGGAACGATCTCAACAATCTGTCCACGCTTGACCTTTCCGAGACCAAGGTCACTAACGGTTAACAGAGGATCGCGTGTTCGGTCATAGGCAACTATTTTAGCTATGACAAGGTCGCCTACGTCAAATATGGAGGACAACTCGTCTCTCTGGGGCTTAAACGGTCGGTTAAGAGCATCTGACGCTCGAAGCACTGCTGGGTATGGCGCCTTGATGTCTAATAGCCATACTCCCAGAGAAACTTCAGTCACTTTTCCTATGACCAAATCTCCAATGAACGGAACGTAAAATGCTTTCAGAGCGACCACAGAGACTCTACGATTGCCATAATCAACAAGTCCAACGCGTGTGGCGTAAATCTTGCCATTTTCTTTGTATGTATTGTCACCAGCCAAGTAATTGTTTTCCGCCAGCAAATCTCCAGGAGTTACAATCTGTTTTCTTTCGTAGAAAGTAGGCAAATTCATCACCTTTCATAATAAAGATTTAATTATCTAACCATTTTCGCTTCAAGTTTACCCCGAGTCATATCTCCAAGCTTTTCCAGAAAGGGACCATAAAGTCCAGCGGGCAGTTCCACAACTGCGAACCATGATCCATCAGCCCGCCATTCTTCACGTTTGATGATGCCGAATCCCTTAGCGGTTCCGTAAACTTTACCTGCATGTTCAGGTGGGATATGGATGGCAACGGAGACTTTCTCCATTTTGAGGGGTAGAATTGGGCGCAAGAGCTTTACAATCTCTTTTGCTTGTTCCTCAACTTCTTTATAGGGATCAATGGAGAAGTGAATTTGTTCCATCGCTTGCTCTATGCGTATAGGGGGATGGGGAAGGTTTGTTTTTGGGTCAACGCATTGGCGGGATATGAAGGCAATAATCCGTTTTCGTTTGTCTTCGATTAATTGTTTTCGTTGCTCAGTGGTTAACTGTAGTGTGCCTTTCTTCAGTATTATGCTAGCTATCTTAAGAGGATCTGTGGTTCCGAAAACTTCAGAGAGTTTATCTTCCGAAGGCTTTAACCCTTTGTTAGAGTCTGTGAAAACGGTGTCAGTCACCAACACTTCAGAGATCGATTTGACTTTCCCAAGTCTATAAGAAAGAGCTGGTTGCGGTTTGACAAGGATCTCGAAGTGTTCTCCTTCATGGGTTAAACGCGCAACTGTAAACCGCTCATTCATTGGGCTCCACTGCCTTGGAGACCCTTCTTGTAGCCTTCAATTTCCTCATCGCTAAGCATTCGAAGCCTTTTTGTTGCAGTTGGGATCACAGCTAACTTGAATCTCAGTGCTTCTCCTCTTGCTTCAAGCGCCTTAACCAGACATTTCGCGGCGAGTTTGATTGTCTCATCAAGTTTCAACTCTTCCTTATATTCTTCTTTTAAGATAGCTTCAACCGTTTCGCGACCAACCCCTACCGCAACAGCTTTGTATCCTCTGTAGGAGCCGCTTGGATCAGTTGAAAACACTCGGTTTCCTGTTTTGTCTATGCCACCAAGGATGATTGAAACTCCGAAGGGTCTGACTCCAGCGTGTTGAGTATACAGTTGTTTTATGTCTCCGACGCGCTTTGTTAGAATCTCCACATCGATGGGTTCATCGTACATCAATCGGTTGCTCTGAGAGTAAACTCTTGCTTGGTCGATGAGAATGCGGGCGTCGGATCCCAAACCGACAACCGCAGCGCCTAGATGATCATCTATCTCATAAAGTTTCCAAGTGAATTGTGGGTCTTGTAGTCTTGTTTCAATTTTCTCTTCCGCCCCCAATACAATTCCCTCGGAGCAAGCAATTCCCAATATAGTTGCTCCACGATTCACCGTTTCGAGGGCGTATTCAACCTGAAAAAGGCGCCCATCTGGGGAAAACACTGTTATGGCTCGATCATAAGCCCCGGGCACCGCAAACACACTCATTTCCTCACCTCGCTAATCTAACGTATTTTGCTTGTTCAGTTGTAGAGAAGCCGATATAAAACAGTTATGCAGAAAATTTAAAGGAAAGAGAATAATGGATACATGAAGGAGTAAAGACGACTGAAGTGGTATTGAAAATGGGTTATGGAGAAGCATGGAATGTGTTGGCTGATTTGATTACTGAAATTCGGAAGAAAGGAGAGACCATCCCAAAACATGTGATGAACGATTTACACTCTGCCAAGACCATGATACAGATTCTCAAAGCCGATCCCACACACGTTGAAAATCTTCCAAGGATTGAGATGTACCTGGAAAACGTGGAATCACACCTCATGTTCACGGCACAAGAAAAATTCAGCGCAGACTACGTTGAACAATGGATGAAGAAGCTAGAAGAGGCTAGAAAGGCTCCTGAGGAGGAAGAAAAAGCCCCACCGAAGTTTGTCGCGGGAATCCCACGTGGTGAACATTGGGTGCGAATTCAGATTTCAGAAGAAACTTCCAAGAGTGAAATGGAAAGATTGGCTAAGGAAAATGGCCTTTCCTACAAAATGCAAAAAAACGGGTATATGCTCGTTTATGGTGATGTTAAAAAAGTCAAAGAATTTGTTAAAAATGTAGCAAAAAAGTTTCAGATTAAAAGAAAACAGGAAAGAGAGTAGAAGCTTCGCTTGCACAAGAGTTAAAACTACTTTCTATAATATTTTTCTAGAAGAAGCCCAAAAACGATTAGGTATAACTCTTCAAGCCTAAATCACGGAGAGGGTGTTCAAAAAAATGCCGCATATTAAAAAAATTGAAATCAAGGGCTTCAAGTCCTTTGGTCCAAAAACTGCCACCATCATGATAGACAAAGGTTTCACTGTGCTTACAGGCCCAAATGGCAGTGGCAAAACAAACATTGTGGACGCCGTTTTATTCGGATTAGGCGAACTGAGCGCTAGAAGGCTTCGCGCTGAAAGTTTCGCAAAACTCATATTTCATGGATCCCCGGAAGTAGGGATGGAGAAGGCTAAAGCAGCTAAGGTTGTTATTCAATTTGACAATTTTGACAAACGTATACCTGTGGACACTAGCACAGTAACCATTTCTCGCGAAGTCCACAAAAATGGTCAAAGCGTCTATCGGCTTAACGGAAGGAGAATTTCCAGAAATCGCATCATTGACATATTATCCATGGCTGGGATTAGTCCCACTGGACATAACGTGATTGTGCAGGGAACAATTACGCGCATGGCTGAGATTTCTCCTCATGAACGCAGAAAAATGATAGAGAGCATGATTGGGATAGCTCAGTATGATGCTGAAAAGGCTGAAGCCGAAGAGAAGCTTCGAGCCGCCGAAATATCTATTCGAACCGCTATGGGTCGAGTAGATGAGGTGCAGAAGAGAGTAGATGATTTAGAGAGGGAACGAAACGAGCTGCTTCGCTATGGTTTCATTCAAAATGAAATCAAACGGTTCGAAGCAATGAAAGTTTCCTATGAACTTTTAGAAACTGAAAGAAAAATACATGATTTATCATCAAAGGCCGAAGAAGTCAGAGATAAAGTTGAAAACTTAAGGCAACTAAGAGAAGAGCAAAGGTCTCAACGTCGCGGAATCGAAAACGAATGGAGACAACTCAGCACAGAAAAAGTTGAAGAGAGCGGAACCCGCGTTCTCGAAGTTCAAATCAAGATAGGCGACATAAAATCGAAGTTAACCGAACTCGCAACAAAAACAGATGCAGGGACAGCAAGCCTTGAAGGGCTTAGAAGAGTGAAAGAAAACAACAGTCAACAACTTGAAGCTATCAAAAATGAAATTGTTGAAAACCGCAAACAAATTCGAAAACTGAAACGAGCGTATGATCGCTTATCCGAGGATATCAAGACTAAACAATCCCAGCACGATGCCCTTCAAAACGAAACTGCACAGCTTTGGGCAAACTTAGGTGAAAACAGCGCAAAAATTCGTCAGATTGAAAAACGAGTGGATAAGATTCAACAAAGTCTCCTTGATGTTCGAAGCGACTACGTGCAAAGTAAAACGAAAATTAGGACTTTGTCAGGTAGGCTGCATGATCTTAGCGCCCGCAAGGACCGATTTGCATCTACCCTTAATGAACTTAAAACGTCCCTTAATGAACTTAAAAACGTTCAAAGGGAGCAGAAAAATCGGTTTAAGAGTTTTCAACAAACTTTGGACCGAAAAGCCATTCAGAAAGACTCCATAGCGAAGGAGATTACACAGGCGGGAAAGATCGCAGAGTCAGCTAGAGAGGCAGTGGTAGAATTTGTCACTCAGCGGGAACTCGCTGAAACCGTTGCGGGTGAAGAGAAAGCGTTAAGAAACATCGAAGAACTTGGGGAGCTCGGCGTGATCCCCGGAGTTTACGGTCGATTCAAAGATTTGATTAAGGTAGGGAAGCCTTACCGGCAAGCGATGGAGGCGGCGGCAGCTGGTTGGCTCAACTCTATTGTTGTTAAAGATTTTGATGCAGCCTTCACGTGTGCTGAGACGCTGAAACGCTTGAAACTCGGCAGAGTGAAGATTATTCCACTTGAAAATTTGCCAGTTAAATCCATTAGTGCCACAGAACTCAGAGGAGTGAGAGGAGTCGCCTCAGAGTTTGTTAAGCGTGAAAAACAGTATGAGCCAGCAGTAATTTTCGTTTTCGGAGACACCTTGATAGCAGAGAATGATAAAGCAGCCATTGCCGCTTCTCGCAATGGTTATCGTGCAGTCACAGTTAACGGAGACCTCTACGAAGCTGGTGGCGGAATAGAAAGCGGATACTACCGATCTCCAATCGATTTCTCCACGATCATTCCAAGCGAGTCTGCTGTCAAAAGCTTAGAGGACGCTGTGAAGACTCTTCAAGAACATTTGACGCGGAGAGGAGACGAGATGTCCACTTTCGAAGAGGAAATCGCCAAGACTCGAGTGCAAATTGTTCGTCTAGCTGAAGCCATCACTACTCTTGAAGGCGAAATCACGCGAATACGCAGAAGCATCATGCGGACTAAGCGTAACATGAAGCGTATTGATGGACTTGCTCAACGTACTCAAAGGCGGATTGAAAAGGAAAAGACAAGTGTGGAGCTTCAAAAGTCACAACGCAAGGCTCTTCAAAAGGAGATACAAGAGTTAAACAATGAATTAACTAGCCTACGACAGAAAACGGACCCTGCTAAAATTCAGGAAATGGAGGTTCAGCGAGAAACTTTAGGCGAAGAACTCATAGAGTTGAGGCAAAGGCTTGGTAGCGTGGAAACCGAACTGGCAACTCTCCGGTCTAAATTTGAAAACGTTCTCAAATTAGGTTCAGATAACATTAAAGTTCAGCTTAGAAAAGTGAGTGGGCAACTCTCTATTGTAGAAAAGGAGGTTGAAGAAGCGACGGAACAAAGGGAGGCGCTAGAGAAAGAGTTGAAAGAACTTGAAGCCTCTAAAGAAGAGCTTTCTCATTCAATTTTAACTGCCAGAAAAGAAGTGGGGAAGTTCACATCTCAAATTGACAACATCGACAAGCATCTGCGTCGACTAGACGCTGATTACGAACGAGTTGAGGAACTGCACAATCGGCTTCAGCTTGAACTTCAAACACTTCGGTTACAGGCAGATCAACATCGTCATCGACTGATGGAAATTGGTTGCGAGGAACCTGTAAAGGTTTCGTCAGATCAGCTCACAATGGCAGAGTCATCACTCAGGTTGATGCGGTTAGAGGTGGAGCGTCTCGGAGCCGTTAATCAATTAGCTCAGTCCCACTACGCTGAACAGGTTTCAAGATACAAAGAGTTATCCGTGCGTATGAACGAATTGGAGCGAGAAAAACAAGCCATAATCTCTTTCATGGATGAAATTGAACGGAAAAAACGCAAGATTTTCATGGAAGCCTTCAACAAGATAAACGAAAAATTCGCTGAGTATTTTTCGAAACTTACTGATGGCGGAGAAGCCGCGCTAAAGTTAGATAACCCCGAAGAACCGTTCGCTGGCGGGATGGACATGATTGTTCAGTTCCTAGGTAAGCCTCCAATACCTGTGAATGGAGCCAGCAGCGGAGAGAGGTCCGTAGCCGCTGTTGCCTACATATTTGCCTTGCAAGACTTCTCACCCGCCGCCTTTTACTTGTTTGATGAAGTTGACGCGCACTTGGATGCTTTTCACGTGTCTAGGTTGGGTGAGTTATTGGGTGAGGAGTCGGCGAAATCCCAGTTTTTGGTTATCACTTTGAAGCCTGAGATGGTCAGCAAAGCAAAGAGTGTCTACGGCGTGTATGAGCACAATGGGGTCTCCCACGTGGTTTCAACCGTGTTTAAGGAGGCTGTCTAGTGTCCTCACCAACTAGTAAACCTTTCTATTTTCAGCCTCCATTGAACGTGCTTTTTGAACTTCACAAGCTGAGAAAAATAAGGCCGTGGGATGTGAACATATCTTTTTTGTTGACTTCCCTCTTAAAGGAAATGGAGAAGAGAGGAGAAGTTGATTTCAGAGCTTCAGGGATGGCGCTTGATTCATCTTCCACCATATACCTTATGAAATCCAAACTTCTGTTAAAACTGGAGGAGCCTCCTGCTCCCTCTAAACCTCCACCGGGCTTTCTTCCTCCGCCTTTGTTCCTTCCTCTTCGTTACGAGTTGACATCCACGACTATTCAACATTTGTTAAAGGCGTTGGATGAGGTGCTTACGGGTGAACGTATACTTGCTTTGAAACCGCGTGTGGAGTCTATGCTGCCTCCTCCACCGGAGCTTATTCCTTCGGTTGATTTGTATTTGATGGAAATTGAGAAGATGATGGAGGAGCTGTATAGTTCTATTCTGCGGTTTGCTGGTGAAGGAAGATTAATCACTTTCTCTAAGTTCATGGCTGGAATGAAAAAGTTGGAAGCCGTTAAAACTTTCATCACCCTTCTCTTTCTCGCTCAGACTGGTAAAGCCAGCCTATGGCAAGAAGAAGATTTCAGCGAGATTTACATAACCCTCCGTGAGGGTCCACCCATTGACGGATAAAGAACAGGAATCATCTGAACTTTTTGAACAGGAAAAAACGAGGCGTATGTTGTCTCTCATAGAGGCAGCGCTTTACGTGGCTGGTCGCCCATTGGATTTGAAGACGTTAGGATCTGTGATTAACACCCGCTCTAAGAGGAAGATCAGGACGCTTGCAACCACGCTGATGAAGGAATATGAAAATCGTGACACTGCTCTTGAAATTATTGAGGTTGAGGATGAACGATTTGTTTTGCAGCTAAAGGCGGAGTACACGCCAAAAGTTCGAAGATTGGCAATAAGACCTCTCCTCAGCGTGGGTCCGCTGAAAACGCTGTCTTACATTGCTTATCGTCAGCCTGTGCCTCAAGCTCAAGTCATTGACGTACGGGGGCACCACTCCTATAATCATCTTAAGCAGTTGGAGGGGTTGGGTTTGATTGAGCGGGAAAGGGCTGGGCGAACCAAGATTATACGTACCACTGAGTTTTTCGCTGATTACTTTGGTTTAAGCCATGATTTACGGGGTATGAAGAAACAACTCAAAAGTATATTTGAAGAACTCGTTCCATCAGAGTAGATAAGCTTATATGTTGAGTTTTTGGTAGTCTCAACGAGATTAAAGGAAGAGAAGCAAACTTGTCAGTGTGGCATGGCACTCTACACAAAAAGAAACCTTCAGGCGGCAGAAAACGAACATACCGAAAGAAAAGAAAGTTTGAGAAAGGCTCTTTCCCAGCAGAAACCTCGTTAGGTGAACTCAAAAGGAAAACTAAACGAGGACGTGGAGGCACAATGAAAACCCGTTTGTTAAGCGCAACCCACGCAAACCTTTCCAACCCATCCACTGGAAAAACCGAGAGAACTAAAATCCTCCGTGTGGTTAAGAACCCAGCCAACGTAGACTACGACCGTCGAGGAGTAATCACAAAAGGAACGATAATAGAAACTCAGTTGGGCACTGCACGCGTAATTTCCCGCCCCGGACAAAACGGCGTTGTAAACGCCATTCTCATTCCTAAAAAAGCTTAACACTTTTTGAAAGCCTTTTCCACTTAAGCCACAACAATTAAAACACTTAAAATCCACAACAACTTGGGCAAGAAACATGCGGAAAAAAGATAAGATCATCTTGTGGCCCGTTTACTTTGATTCAACCAAAACCCGACTGAAGGGACGGAGAGTCCCTAAAAACCTTGCAATATCAACACCAAAACTGAAGGAAATTCAGAGGGCGGTGAAGCAAACGGGTCTTCAACCTGAAGTTGTTTTGGACGCTGGACATCCGAGTGTTCCATGGCAAAAAACTGGTCTAATCGTGGTTCCTAAGAGTGGTTCTAAAACTCAAACATTGCGAATGGTTGCCAAGGAACTTTTAAAGATTCGCGAACAGAGATAAGCTTGCCAAGATTGGAGAAAGATTTAAATAAAGCGGACAGTGCAAACCATTGGCTTTTGAGAGGGGAAAGATTGCAGAGAATAGGTTGTGTACTTCACGTAAGCGCTAACAAAAACTTAATTCTTAAAGCGGAAAAAACACCGCGAATCGGCGATAAAGTTGTAAACGAACACCTTAAGTCTGTGGGAACCGTTTTCGACGTGTTTGGACCCACCTCCTCCCCCTATGTTGCAGTAAAACCTAACTCAGAGAAAACACATAATCTCGTCAATCATGTCCTTTACACAATCCCCTCCACCCCAAAAATGAAGAGAAGAAGGAAAAGAAGATGAGCCGAGAATCTCCCCCACCCCAACCCGCAAAGATTCAACAATGCCCAGAATGCGGCAGCAACCGACTCATGCGAGACTATGAATGCGCCGAAATCGTGTGTATGAGTTGCGGTTTTGTCGTCGCAGCCAGACTCGCAGACCGAGGACCTGAATGGCGTGCGTTCGACACTGAACAACGGGCCAAACGAACCCGTGTTGGCGCTCCTCTCACCTTCACCATTCACGATAAAGGACTTTCCACAATGATTGACTGGCATGACCGCGACATATACGGCAAGAGACTCAGTCCCGGTCAAAAAGCCCAGATTTATAGACTCAGGAAGTGGCAGCGGCGCATCAGAGTTTCCGATGCCACTGAACGAAACCTCGCGTTTGCTCTGTCCGAAATCTCTAAAATAGCCAATGCGCTTAATCTCCCTAAAAACATTCTTGAAACCGCCTCCGTAATCTATCGGAAGGCCGTTAAGGAGCGTCTAATTCGAGGAAGGTCTATCCAAGGTGTTACAGCTGCCGCCATATACGTGGCTTGTCGACAGTGCAAACTTGCAAGAACCCTTGAGGAGATAGCTCAAGCCTCCAACATCAACAAGAAAGAAGTGGGACGCAGCTACCGATTCCTCGTTAAGGAGCTTGACTATTTCATTCCACCATTAAGACCTGGTCAATACGTCACCAAATTCTCCAATCAACTCACCATGCAGGGAATGGTGGAGGAAATTGCCCATAAAATCCTCAGCACCGCAAAAGAACTTAGACTCACGTCTGGTAGAGGACCCACAGGCATAGCCGCAGCCGCCAGCTACATCGCATCCGTGCTCACTGGTGAACGAAAAACCCAGAGGGAAATAGCTGAGATAGCTCAAGTAACTGAAGTTACGATTCGGAACCGCTATAAGGAACTGGTTGAGCGCCTTTTGTTCGTCATTTCCCTCTAATTTCCCCTTTTTCTTTTCAATTACGCTTTCGAATTATGTACCAACGCTCATGTCTCTAAACTCTGGATCTATTTCTGCTGGATTCTCTTGGAGGTGACGCCGTCAAATTCCATAGCCTTCACCCTGCCTGTCTTTACGTTTTGAAACAACACTTTGTAGATTGGAGTGTAGATTACAGCACGCTCTGTAACTTCAAACAATTCATGGGCAATCCGCTTTATGTCCTCTGGTCGTTTAGCTATTTTGGATCTGATGATACCTACATCTGCGTCTGGAGCGATTTCAAGTTTTTTCGCATTTTCTCCAAGTTCAGCTAACATTTTCGTAGGATGCTCCTCGGAAGGGGCAGATGGTAACTGTTTGAGGGGAACCTCATGACCAGTTTTGTCTAGAATAAGAGAAGCTTTATCCTCATAGAGCAAGTGTTCTTCGCCTTCAAGTTTAATTACCTTATAACCCTTCACAGATGGGTCCTCCGTTTGTTTAGGCTTAAATTTTTGATTTAAAAGAATAACTTCCTGCACTTTCTCGTCAACATTAATTGTGTAGACGCATTTACGGTAATAATCAATTACGTATTTTCCGTTAATCACGATGTATGACTCATAATATTTGTCAATGGAAACAAATTGTATTTCTTCAGGTTTAGGCTTCAGAAATCCAAACCTGACAAACATTTTATTCTTCATCTTCTCTCCAGCAACCTTTATTACTGTAGGGTCAACAAGAGTTTTGTAAACAATTGTCTTTCTTTCAACTATCTTTTCATTAATGGGCAAGGTTTCAGTCAACATTTACTCCCCAATTAAATGATATTATTTGTTTAATTAATTTTTATCCGCCTAAAAACCTGTCATATCACTTTCAAAAGTAAAGAGGCTAATCGAATATTTTAAATCCGATAACTATTGTATTCTGTAAACTGTGATTGGAGGAGAAAGACAATGGCAGGGACAGTAGAGAAGGAACTGAAAAAGTTTGGCATAACAGTTTCAAAACCAGTCTTAGCCACAATATGCATCATCTTCGGTGTGCTAGTAATAATATTCCCAGACCTTCTGCAATGGATAGTTGGTTTGTTTCTAATAATCCAAGGAATACTGATATTGACGGATTACTTAGAACTGAGGAAACAACCACCGACATAACATTAGTCTATACATCTCTACACAAGACAAGCACCTAGAAGTTAGGTGCACCTATCTTTTCTTTCTTGTTGTTCTGCGTTTTGCTTTACCTTGCTTATCATAGTAAGTCAGAATGATTAGTAGAGCAGCGAGGTACGTGAGAACGATCACTAGTCCGCCGACAAGAAGATTGATAAAGTAGCCTATCATGGTTACACCTCAAAAGTAGTTGTATCAGATATCTTAATAAATGGGTTATTTCATAAGATGGCATGTTCCCTAACCCTACATATATTTTAAACCGCAACCTAGATGTGATTCAGGGACGGCGTTGCAAAAGCGGGTTTCAGGCACTAAGCGGTCTTCTATGGTTGTCTGCTAACTCTCTGACACTTCGAACATTTCACAGAGTAGCTTGTATAGTTCCTCCCCGCCTTCCATTCCTGCAAACATGTCCTTCTCAGCCCTCAGAATTTTCCCTGCGACTTCACGAGTTTTTCTCCATTCCAGCTCTTTCCACATGATTCGATAGTTCTTCAACTCGATCCATGCTCGGAAGGTTAGGATGATGAACATAAATAGCGTAATCGCTAGGTTGAGCACGTAGATTTCGAGTATTTCAACCATTTGCATCACCTCTACATTTTCATGGTCTTAAGAAGAATACGCACTTAATGTTTTTGTAGGCGCACCCTTAATTTAGATTTTAGAAGTATGCTCAATTTTCCATAAGGTGTACACAAGTAATTTTTCGCTTCATTTATCAGTTATGCTACATGCTTAGTATAATTATGTATACGCAAAATTTAAATTATTCATAAAAACATGGAGTCTATGAGAAAGGGAGAAAGGCTTATGGGCTCAGTTTGGAATGGTTTGAAGAGGCTCTCTTTTCAGCGAAATTTAAAGAACGATTTCTCCTTTCATCTTCTTCAAACCCCAAAAAACTAGACCTTATTCTCACACATTAATGTTTTCCCAACGGTAACCGGGCTCTCTTGTATAGAGCAAGAATTCGTTCAAATCTTTAAAGTATATATAGTTTCTAAAACATCACTCTTTAGATTTTGGAGAGAACTCTGTTGACTCAAAAAGTGGGAATTGTCGGTATAGGACATGCGAAGTTTGGCAAAAGAACCGATGCGACTTTACGGGAATTAGCATACGAAGCCGTAACACGAGCGCTAGAAGACGCTGAAATTAACGTGAAGGACATAGACGCTTCAGTTATAGGAGTTGCCTCTGAAGAGTTTGCAGCACAAGTATCCCCAGCGGTTCTAGTACACGACTATGTGGGGATGGGAAACAAACCCGTGTTCAGAGCTGAAGCCGCATGTGCTACTGGTAGTGCTACTTTACAAGCCGGTTGGTCTTTTGCAGCGGCTGGTCTCGCAGATATTGTTCTTGTGGTTGGAGCTGAAACTATGACGCATTTGGGCACATTGAAAGTTACGGATGTGATTGCTCGGGCTGGAGACACCCAGTGGGAGTATCCTTTTGGCGCCACGTTTCCAAGTTTCTATGCTATGATGGCTAAGGTTCACATGCACAAGTATGGCACAACGAGAGAACAGCTTTCCATGGTTTCGGTTAAGAACCACATGTATGGAGCCATGAACCCATACGCGCACATACAGAAATCAATCACGCTGGAGGAAGCGATGAAATCCAGTATGA
>JABAOH010001863.1_pt1 | contig 17981 bp, 11 predicted proteins | sample 7062181 | NCBI WGS metagenome assembly JABAOH01 (sample SAMN14538630, study PRJNA623070) | marine sediment metagenome | biome: marine biome [ENVO:00000428]; feature: marine pelagic biome [ENVO:01000023]; material: deep marine sediment [ENVO:00002113]; isolation source: pool of 5 deep marine... | reverse complement strand
CTCCCATTTCATCTTAAGTTTAGGAAATCCTGTGTGCGGACAGAGATGTTTGTGAGGATCTTTTTTAAAACCATTTTTCTTATAGAACTCAATAGCTTTGAAATTTTGTTCGTAAACATGTAGGGAAAGTTCTGAATGATTCTTTTGTAATTTATAGAGAAGTTCTCTTCCAATCCCTCGGTGTTGAAATTGCGATTCTACATATAAGTCAAATATATAATCCTTATTATTGAGTATTCCTGCTGTAATAAATCCCTTTATTGCCCCTTTCTCCTTATAGATGTAACGTTCTTTTGCATCACTTTGTGTTTCTTTTATGAAAGCAGAAAGTCTTGAATCCCAAAATTTATCACAAATTAATAGGTGCGCTCGTTTAACCTCCTTTAGCCAGATTTCACAGACACGGCCAAGGTCTGTTTTTATATTCATTTCTCGAATATTATTTGTGTCAGCCGTGGATTTCTCTCTCATACGGAATTCCCCCTTTACAATAATCAATAATCAATAAAAAATACCCCCAAGGGGAGTCGAACCCCTGTCTCCAGGATGAGAACCTGATATCCTAGGCCACTAGACGATGGGGGCGAAACTCAAACTAAACCTGAGTTTAGTTTGAGAAATCCTAAATTCGAATATCTAAATCCGAAACAAATTCTAATGATAATAATTCAAAATTCAAAACGTTTTGTTCATTTGTACATTTGAATTTTGATATTGTTTAGTGATTCGTATTTAGGATTTCGGATTTCCACGGTTTGCAGTTTTGCAAACCGTGGAAATAGCGGCGGTTGGACTCGAACCAACGACCCTGGGCTTATGAAGCCTTCAATCGCCGCTTAAGTGCTTGCCTCATATAGCCTNNGGGCAGCAGTAAATCAAAAATCAAGATTAAAGAATAAAAAATTGAATAGCGGCGGTTGGATTCGAACCAACGACCCTGGGCTTATGAATCCCATGCTCTAACCAGCTGAGCTACGCCGCCAACAACTTACAAACATTTATAGAATAACAACTTTCAATATGTCCTGTCAATCAGATATACCCGCCGAACAGAAAAAAACTCTTGCGTTCAAAATCCTTGTTCTATAAGGTGCAACAAAGAGAATTTGCTCGAATCGCGGTTTCTCTGTTTTCATATTTTCGAGAGAAAAGACAAATCCCTCTTTAAGAGCTGCCCTGTAATGAAAAGGATTATTTCTGTATCACGCAGAACCGACATACCGGCCTTTTACGGTGATTGGTTTATGCAGCGGCTAAATGATGGCTTCGCCGGCTTGGTCCATCCCTTCGGCGGCAACAAATATATCATACCACTCAGGCCTGAGAATGTTGTTTGCTTTGTATTTTGGTCCAAAAATTTCAGCCCCTTTATCGAGAACTTAAAGATTATCGATGAATTAGGTTACAAATTCTATTTCAACTATACTATTACCGCCCTACCGAGCGTCTTCGAAAATAATGTAGAAAAACAATCGGCAATTGAAACTCTCAAACTTCTCAGCAGAATGTATTCGCCGCACCATATAAACTGGCGATTCGATCCAATCATCCTATCCAACACTTACGACCGCAATTTTTACATCAGTGCCTTCGAGGAGCTTGCTTCCGAACTTTCCGGATGTGTAGAACGTTGTTATTTCAGCTTTGTAGTTGAATACCGCAAAGTAAAACGCAATTTTGAAGAGCTTGAAAGAAAAACAGGTCTGAAAATTACACATTGCCGAAAAGATTTTAAGGTCGAATTAGCGAACGAATTAGCAGCTATCGCAGGGCGTTACGGAATCCGAATGTTCTCCTGCTGTGGCGATTATTTAGTAAACGACAACATCCACAAAGCCCATTGTATCGACGGCAATATTATTGAGAGCCTGTTCTTCCCCAATAGCCTCCAATACAAAGAAAAACCCACAAGAAAAGATTGCGGCTGCACAGAAAGCACGGACATTGGAACCTATGACACCTGCCCTCACGGCTGTGTTTACTGTTATGCCAATATGAATAAACAACAAGCCCGCAGAGCTTTTAATAATCACGATAAAGAAAGTGCCTTTTTAGGCTACAGCAAATCCCAATCAGACAGATGGCTCGCAGAAATTCCAAATAACTGGACAGAAAGAGATCCCAAGCAACTGAAAATGTTTTAATAATTGCTGTATCGTGACTCAATAGCGTTCAGCTAAATCTAAATGCTTCCCACCGCACTTCTACTTGTATTACTGCTGGTGGCTAATTTGAGAACCAATTGCTCCATTGCAACAGGTGCTTTTGTTTGGCCGGTCTTTATAGCATAGTCAGTCTCAGCCAATTGCTGCAAGTATTCACCGATTTGTTTGAAGCTCATTTGCTGCAGTTGTGCGAAAAATTTATTTTCGTGACTCCATAATCGAAATTTATCTGTAATTTCCTTTTGTCGAACACCCTTTTTAAGCAGCAATTTAATATTAAACATTCTGCGGAAATGATAAGCAAAAGCCCCGACGACACTGTACTCGGCTGATTTGTCCTTCGCGAACATCCCTCTCAATCGCTCTACCGCCCGGCCGGGATTGCCCGCGATAACGGCATCAATCACTGCAAAAGCATTAAATAAGCGATTATGACCTATGAGCGATTCAATGTGCTTAGGTGTTATAATCTCTTCGACATTTGCGAACAAAGCCAATTTGTCGATTTCACTGTATAGTCGCGTCAGCTCATCGCCGGTCAGCTCGATTAAAAGTTCGGCTGCGTCCCTGCTGAGTTTTTTATCGTGTGCGTCGTTCGTATATTTTATCAGCCGATGCGGCAGCTCACTACGTTTTGGTTGCGTCACTTTAATCAATTTGCCCACATTAGACAGTTTCTTGGCCAGTTTAGTTCGGGAATCCCAGCTGCTTACGGTCAATATAAGCCGTCCCGTAGAGCAAGGATTATCGAAATACTTCTCAAGGAACTCACGATTTTGGGATATGAAATCACCCGCCCTCTTTATAAGAACAACTCGCTTGTCGGTTAGAAACGGTACCGTCCGCAGCTCGTCCAGCACCTCTGAAACCGAAGCCGAAGCAGGCTCGGCGTCAAAAAGACCAGTCACTCTTTGTGACGGCTCCAGTAGCTCATCGAGAAGTTCCCGGCAACGAGCGTTGACAAGGGAATCTTCTTTGCCGGCAATTACGTAAATCAGCTCATTCATCTTAAAATCAAATCCTAAATCCTAATATCAAAATCCTAAACAATATCTAATGACCAAAATGACACTTGGTGTCATCCTGAGGCGAAGCCGAAGGATCTGGTCTACGAATGATGAGATTCTTCGCTTCGCTCAGAATGACAGCNNAGGATTTCGTGCTTAGTGCTTTTCACAATTTGCGTCTCTTTTTGCTGCTCTTCTTTTTGGCTTTAGATTTCGATTTAGGTTTAGACTTCAGCTTTAGTTTAGATTTCGGCTTTGATTTAGCTTTGGCCTTTGGCTTTGACTGCGGTTTCTTATTAGTGCCGGAGTTATTTTTTCTGTTGTTTGCGTCTTCGGCGACTATCTTTTCGGCGGCAACGAGTTTATCTCCGGGTTTGAGCTTAATTAAACGCACCCCCTGTGTGTTTCTGCCAATCGAACGGATTTGGTCAAGTCCGGTGCGAATAATCATCCCGGTGGCCGTTATCATTACTAAATCGTCCTTACCCTGAACTGCTTTGAGTGCAACTACTTTGCCGTTTCGGGCGGTTGTTTTTATGTTTTTCAGACCAACTCCGCCGCGGCTCTGCGGCCGGTAATTTTCAAGGCCCGTTCGTTTCCCGTATCCGTTCTCGCAGACCGTAAACAAAGCGGCTTTTTCTTCAACAATCACCATATCGACTACAGCATCCCCGGAACGCAGCTTAATACCTCTGACCCCTCGCGAGGCACGGCCCATTGAACGAACCTGACTTTCTTCAAAGCGTATGGTCATACCGTCACGTGTGCCTAATACAATATGGTCTTCCCCTGTAGTCAGCGCAACACCAATCAAATCATCAGTTGGGTCGAGATTGATGGCGATCACGCCGGTACTTCTCGGATTGCCGTAAGCGGATAGTTTGGTCTTTTTTACAAGGCCGTTTTTTGTAGCCATAACGAGCTGCCGCGGCCCTTCCTCCTCGCCTTCGCCGTCGAAACTGCTGACGTTGATTATTGACGCGACTTGCTGATTTCCCAGCTTCAGCAGGTTGACAATATTTCTGCCCTTGCTCTGTCTGGACATACTCGGAACATCATAGACCTTCAGCCAATAGCATTTGCCGCGATTAGTGAAGATAAGCAGATAATCATGCGTCGAGGCAACGAAAAGATGCTCTACAAAATCACCTTCCTTTGTAACCGAGCCGATGATTCCTCTGCCCCCTCTGGCCTGCCTGCGGTACGTATCAATCGGCAACCGCTTAACGTATCCGCTGTGACTTACAGTAACGATAACCTCCTCTTCGGCAATCAAATCCTCCACATCGAGCTGCTCAACCTTGGCTGTTATTTTCGTCCTCCTTGCATCGCCGTGTTTTTCTTTTATTTCGTAGATGTCCTCACGAATGATATCCAGCAAAAGCTCCTCGTTGGCCAATACTGCCTCATAACCCTCTATCTGCTCGCTCAGGTCGGCATACTCTTTGGCCAGCTTTTCCATTTCCAGACCTGTGAGCCGTTGCAGCTGCATTGTCAAAATTGCATCGGCCTGCGGGCCGGTGAGGAAATGCTTGCCTTTACTTTTTTCTTTAACAAAAGCCTTGGGAAGAATCTTCTTCAGGGTAGCCAGCTCCGCCAACCGCAATGGCTTTTTCATTAGATTCAACTTTGCAGTCGGAGTATCGGCTGACTTTTTTATCAAATCGATGATTTCATCAATGTCACTAACAGCCAGGATAAGACCTTCGAGAATATGGGCCCTATTCCTGCATCTTTTCAGCAGGAACCTGCTCCGCCTGCGGACAACTTCCTTGCGATGGTCAATGAAGCAGTCGAGCATCTCTCTGATATTGAGGGTTTCAGGCCTGTTATCAACCAGTGCGATATTGGCGATAGCAAAAGTGCTCTGTAGAGAAGTGTAGCGGTACAGCTTATTCAGCACAATTTCGACCTCAGCATCTTTTTTCAGGTCCACGACAATCCGCAGCCCGTGACGGTCCGATTCGTCTCTGATGTCGGCTATTTCCGGAAGCGAATTATTGTGGACACAAGCCGCAATCTTCGACACAATTGTGGTCTTGACGACCATATAAGGTATTTCGGTTATTACAATTCTTTCCTTGCCTCTCTTAGTTGTTTCGATATCTACTTTGCCCCTGACCGTCAAATGTCCACGACCGGTCGTGTAAGCTTCGATAATGCCCTTTTTACCACAAATGATTCCACCTGTTGGGAAGTCAGGGCCGGGCAGGACCTTCATAATGTCCTTAAATCCGCAGTCCGGGTCCTCAATGACTAACAGCAAAGCATCACAAATCTCGGCAATATTATGAGGCGGGATACTAGTGGCCATCCCGACCGCGATTCCCGTAGAGCCGTTGACTAACAAATTCGGAAACTTCGAAGGCAAAACCGTCGGCTCCTCACGGGTCTCATCATAGTTCGGCACAAAATCGACGGTGTCGTGCTTAATATCTTCGAGCATTTCCATAGCCGGCGCCGCCATTCTCGCCTCGGTATATCGCATAGCCGCCGGCGGGTCCGCATCGATACTGCCGAAGTTGCCCTGCGGGTCAATCAGCGGATAACGCATATTCCACTCCTGACCCAGCCGTACTAATGTCCCATAGGTGGCCTGGTCGCCGTGGGGGTGATAGTTGCCGCCGGTATCGCCGACGATTTTAGCGCATTTACGGTGTTTGCTTCGCGGCCCGAGATTCAAGTCGTTCATCGCAACCAGTATTCGCCTTTGTGAAGGTTTCAGACCATCACGAACGTCCGGCAAAGCACGCGAAACTATCACGCTCATCGCGTAGTTGAGGTACGAATTCTTCAGCTCATCGAGGATATGCATATCCTCGAATTGTTCCTGTGTTTTCTTGACTTCCTTCATAATTTTCTGTTATCCTTAACACTAAATCTTGTTCGCAAATAGATTACCCGCAACCACCCAAAAAGTCAAGAAATACTAATGATTTTGAATGGGCGTTCACCCCAATTTCTCCCGCCCAATACAAGCCTGGGCTGGAGCAGATTGCCGGCCGGCATAAGCAAATATCAGTACCAAAAAGGACAAATAAAGAACATTAACGAATTTTTCACGTATATAATTAACCTAATCTAACCGATAATAATTTATAGAGGAAAAATGAAAATACGAAAAGTGACAAACTATATCCGCAGGCTCTGGAAAGAATGGCGAATGGCCATTTTTTTCTTAGTATTTATAGTATTACCTGTAAAATCAAGTTTAGCAGACTGGAATTGGGTCCCGACCGGCTCTATGAATCCCACTATACTTGAAGGTGATTTGCTCTATGTGGATAAAATAGCGTATGACCTGAGATTTCCTCTTACTTTGCATCGGCTGGCAAAATGGTCGGACCCCCAAAGAGGTGACATCGTAGTTTGCTTTTCTCCCGACGATGAAACTCGGTTGGTCAAGAGAGTAATAGGCCAGCCCGGTGATACAATCGAATTAAGAAACAATACACTTCTTCTAAATGGAGAACCGGTCAGCTACACAAAAATCGACCCGAAATACACAAAATATCCGCCCGGCAAGCAAAAAAGAAAATATATAATGGCAATGGAGGATTTGAACGGAGTAACTCATGCAGTAATGACCACTCCTTCGATTATGGCAATGCGAACCTTCGGGCCGGTTACGGTACCTCAGGACAGCTACTTTGTTATGGGAGATAACAGGGATAACAGCAGGGACTCAAGGTACTTCGGATTCATAAAAAGAAAATTCATAGTCGGAAAAGCAAAGGGGATAATTGGTTCCCTCGACATTACCGACAAATATCAGCCCAGATTCAAGAGGTTCTTCGCCCCTTTGAAATAATCAGCCCACTGATTATTGAGCCAACAATCTCAAACATTTTCTCATTCTTTCACAAGATTGTAACCTCGTTCGCCTTCTTGCATTGGCATAATCTCTCCCCCATCAGCATTCTTACACGCGACATTCTCTCGCGGTCGTTGTTCTCTTGTTCAATAGCTTCGGCGACGCTATCAGCCAGCTCCTCATCCCTGATAACTGTCCTTATCCACTTTTCCAGTTGTTTGAGGTTAAGTTGAGGAAACTTGTCATTAAGTAAGTGAACAACTTCTTCAAAGCTATAAGCTGTCGTCCTGAACGCCCCCGCCCGTTCGCGCATACGGTACCCTATGAGGCGATCACCGAAACGTACTTTTTTTGTCACGCGTGAGATGAGATCCTTGTTCGGTTCAGACAGGCTCCTCATGATTATCCTTTCCCTAACTTGCCATACTGTTCGAGTTCATCTGCAACGTAACCGAGGCCCAACCATTCCAAGGTAGTTCTGGTAGGATATCCCGTCGTCGTCTCCCAGCCTTGGAGCGTGTAGAACCTGGTCTTGAACTCCTCGAACTTATTCTTATCTATGTGTCGAGCACTGTAGTCGAAGTAATCCCATTTGCCATCTTTTTTACCGGGCATGAAGTGCTTTAGTACTCCATATACACTGACTATAGGTTCGGAATAGACATAGTCAGCAAAATGCACCACGTCTCGGTGTCGCCCTTGGAGGATCCAGATTGAGTGATCCAGTGTCCATATCTTTCTGCCAAGCTCTATGCCGTCACGGAAGGTAAAATCCTTTCCAGTTACGGCGTTGAAGAATTTAGGTTCTGCCTCTCCTGTGGATCCGATCTTGCCTGGCGCGCAAAGATTCAGAAAATCCGGCCAACGCCAGTCGCAGAATAACGCCGACTGTTTCCAGAACCTGGTGTACCATCGGTGCCAGGAAACAAGTTTGGCAATGTGCTCCGAGTACATGTTCTCATCACTATAGTCCAACATCAAAGGATCGCCCTCGAACGGCACCATCTTGTCAGTGTAGATCTTGACCGTTTCCTCGGCTGTAGTTTTAGGTTCGGTCCCAATGAACTCGGCCTGTGCCGCATCCCAGAACAATGTATTGAAATCGTGCTCGTTGATATCTCTGTCACCCAGAATAGACCCATATCCCCATTCAAGTTCGACCCGCGGATCGTAATGAACTGGTATCCCCCAATGTGGCAATGGAAGTAAACCGGTTCGCAAGTCTTCCTTTAGTCTTCCCCATTTCTTGGCTGTTCTAACGATACCTTCGGCCATACCGTCACCGAACTCGTTCTTTTTACCGAGACCGTCATTTCGATAGGCGACCATCTTCACAAATTGCTCGACGAACTCGAAGCTCCCATAGTCTGTGAAGTCCAGGGGACAATCAATAGTATTGCCTGGACCAAGAATACCTAATTCATAGAGGTCTCTGAGATAGAGTACGGAGTAGGTCATTTCAACAGCGTTCAGACCATACTTGTTGAGTAAGTCGGTGGCCTTGCGTTGAATCTCAAGAGACTTGGCGTCAACATAGAACAATGTAGCGAGGCAGTGCGCTTCATTACCAAGCCCACTTTCAAATCTCGCTCGGCAGCCAGCATGGCAGCCAACACATGCCTGAGGTCGTTGCCCTTCTATTGGCCTTGCAAAATACTCTCCTTTTTGGGCCGATTTGCTCTTCGGTGGGCCTTTCCACATCGGACTTTGTACTGGTGCATGCTCAAAGACGCAAGGGGCTCTTCCTGTCTCAGGATCATCAAGATCGAATGCAAAGTTCTTCTTCTGCCATAGGCGTGCCTCCAATAAGGCCTTCGGGCTGTGAACGTGGATACTCCCCGTTCCGATGACACTGATGGCTTTTAAGTTCTTTGAACCCCAGACAGCACCAAAGCCGCTCTGGCCCGAACCGTTTCCTGCATCATGTATCAGGCAGGCCATCCTACTTAGATTCTCCCCAGCAGGGCCTATCGCCAAAACAGCAGGTCTCTGAGTGGTTTTGCCTCCCTCTTGACCCTCTGGTTGTATCCAGTCGCCATATGTCCCGCTTCCAGCAACGTATTTCCAGATCCTCTTCTGGCACTCCCAAGTGTCTGTTCCCCATAGCGATAACGAACTACAGTCCCTTATCTTCACATTGTCGTTTCTGATGTCAATCCAAACGGGTTTATCTGCCTTTCCTTCAATTACTATCCCATCCCAACCGGCGTATTTGAGCATAGGAGAAAATCTTCCACCAAAATTGCTTCTTGTAAACCAGCCGATAGGATAGGACTGCACTCCAATCCCTTGTACCTCTGTCCTGCCGGCACCGGCCGGGACTAAAGTGCCACTCAGCGGTGACGTCATTAAGGTAACCACGTTCGCGGGGTCGAATCCATCGATGGTTTTGTCTTTCACCAGGTCAAAGAAAATAGCAGAACCCATCCCGTGCCCACCAACCCATTTTTTATAATCACGCGTCGGTATAGTTGTGATTTTTCTGCCTGTCAGATTAATCCTTAGAATTTTCTCTGCATATCCGTTCATGCCTTCTTCTTTCATTTGAGCTGAAATCTTCAACCGCCTTTTCAAGAAACCGGGTATCCAAGCTTCTTCCAGCTCTTTCCCCTTAAATTTACCTTGTACCCGGCATCCCCTTCCTGAACCGGTATCTTTTTCGTAAACTTGATTGCACCAACAGGGCATACTTCCACACATGCTTGCTTTCTGCCCGGACCTCCTCCTTTTTTGTCCCAGTGATATTGAGCATTAGCACAGAGATCGCACTTTCTACTTTTCATATCATCATTGAAGTCTTTATCGGGAGCGACCAGCGGTCTGCTTGGCGTATATGGGCACGCTTCGACGCATAATCCACAACCTATACATTTTGTGGCATTTACTGTTCTTACATTTCCATATTCCGCATCAGCTTTGAGAGCTCCTTTTGGGCAAGCTTTCACACAAGCCGGGTCTACGCATTGCCGGCATTGCTCTATCGTTACGTCATCAGGCCATTTCTCAAATGAGTTCTGAATGACCTGTATTCTTGACAAAGATAAATTGGTCTCTCCTTCATGTACCAGAGAACAGGCCAGCATACAGGACACACACACCTGGCACTTTTTGGTATCAACGAGAATATACCCGACAGATACAGGGATTCCGTCTTTCCCAACTCTCGTCGAAAGAGCACAACCGCCGGCTCCGCCGCTAATAACAACTATCCCGGCAAGTTTCAGGAAATTCCTGCGCGGGACTTCCTTATTACAACCTATCTGTTTCCTCTCTCTCTTATTGCTCATCGTCTCACATCTCCTTTGTCAGGCCTGGTCATCTATCAGCCGGAGCTTTGTGCAAACAGCTTTCCCGTCTCGTCATTCAACAAAACCCAGAGTGTATAAACGCCAAGTAAGGTTCCAATCGGAATAATAAACAAATCCAAAACGGCAATTATCATAACCAGAATCCTCGCCCAGCCCCTGCGCTTCAGAAGACCGATTCCCCCGATAAGTTCCGGTAAGGATATTATAATAAAAAATATAGTTATCGCAGTGGCAACTATCATAGTGATTATCATTGCGTCCGGGTCTCCTGAAATAATTCCTCCACCGGCAATAGCTAAAAAAGCCATACATGCAAATAATAATCCCATGACACCAAATCCAATATTGAGCACTGCCACAAGAGTGATATGCTTTTCCATTTAACTACCCTTTCCTTTTAATAATCCACAGTGCTTTGTAGAAAACACCTACAAAATGTCATTACGAGGCCCGAAGGGCCGTGGCAATCTCTTGCGTAGTAGGCAAAAAACCATCATCGCGTTTGAGATTGCTTCGCTTCGCTCGCAATGACTACCTCTGGCCTGATGTTTTCTACAAAGCTAATTAACATTTTATGTTATCTGCCTTTTTTATCCAAAATCGCCTCGATTTCATCCATGGTTCGATTCATTGCCGCCATCGTTTTATTGAACGGCTCAGCGCCTGTCATATCCACCCCCGCCTTTTTCAAAAGCTCAATCGGATAATCGCTGCCACCGGACGATATAAATTCAATGTATTTTCCGACCGCGCCTTTTTCTTTGCTCAACACTTTTTCAGCCAAGGCCGTGGACGCAGTAAAGGATGTCGAATACTGATACACATAAAAGTTATAATAAAAATGCGGAACGTATGCCCACTCGACCGTATATAGGTCATCGATATGGCAGAGGCCCTTGTCGTGGCCGTAATATTTCTTAAGTATCTCACCATAAATTTCGTTCAGGACATCACCTGTCAAAGGCTCACCACGCTCGGCCTTTTCGTGAATACGCAGCTCGAACTCGGCAAACTGGGTCTGCCGGAAAACCGTCACTCTGATTCCCTCCAGGTAATTCATCAGCAAAGATAATCGGGTGTCATCATCTTTGATTTCTTTGAGCATTTTGTCAATCAGCAGTGCCTCATTAAAAGTGGAAGCCACCTCCGCCACAAAAATCGAATAGTCCGCTGTCGGATAGGGCTGGTTCTTATTGGAATAATAACTGTGCATCGTATGACCCAGCTCGTGAGCTAACGTGCTCACATCGTCATACTGGTCGTTGTAATTCAAAAGAATGTAAGGATGAACATCATAAGCGCTGCCGTTGGAATAAGCACCTGCACGTTTACCCGGCGTCGGATAAACATCTATCCATCGCTCCTTAAAGGCCTTTTCAACTACACGACCGTAGCTGCTCCCTAACGGCTTTACCGAATCAAGCACAAGCTTTTTTGCTTCATCGAACGTATATTTCAAATCAATACCTTTAACCACCGGCGCATATACATCTGAATATTTCAACGTTTCTACACCTAACATTCGTTTTTTCAGATTCAGGAAACGCCCGAATGAATCAAGGTTGTTGGTAACGTTCTCAATAAGAGCTAAATATACTTCCGTAGGAATATTATTCTCATCCAATGCGCTGTGAAGCGAAGACTCATAACCTCGTGTGCGGGCATAGAACATATCCTTCTTCACGTTCGCATAAAGCTGCGTGCCGAAAGTCCCTTTGAACTTGGTAAACGTCTCCCAGAACGCCTGAAATACAGCCTCGCGGTCTTCTCGATTGGGTGAGGCTCGATATAAGGAGTACCCCGCCTTGGTCAGCTTGGCCGTAGTACCGTCACTTAATGTAATCTCAGGATAAGGCAATTCCGCATTACTGAAGATACTGTAAATCGTCGATGGCCCATCGGCTAACAAGCCAGCCTCCGCCAATATCTTCTCTTCCTTTTCTGATAGAGTATGGGCTTTTTTCCGCTGTATGTCATACAAAGCCATCTTATAAATCTTCAAACCAGACTCTTGCTCGATAAACTTATCGATAGTCTCCATATCCATCCCGGCAATCTCAGGCGTAATAAATGCCGCCTTGGAATTGTAGTCGGTACCAAGCTGCTGCAACTCCTGCTTCATTGCCAGATATTTCGAATTGCGCGTGTCCTGGTCGGACTTCATATGCGCATAGCTGTACAGACGCCCGAATTCCTTGGAGACTCGACTGTCAAACTCCAGACAAGCCAATAGCTCAGACGCAGAACTTGCTAATTTGCCTTGGTACTTTGTAACTTCATCAAATTGGGCAACCAGCTCCTGCTTGGCCTTATTCCAAGCCTGGTCCGAAGCATAGAGGTCTTCCAGTTTCCATTTGTATTGTTCGGGAACCTCCGCTCTTTCACGAGTTTGGCCTAAAACCTGAGCCTGAGAAAATCCAAAGACTGCAATCAATACAATAATGACGTTCAGGACTTTGTTCATATTTATCTCCTCAAGTGTAAATCTTTTTATCACTTTTGATTGACGTTTCTGTTGAATGTAGGCTGCTTAACGAGCTAATATATCTTAATCCCTACAGCCGGCCATTGTCAATCGTGCAAATTCGGGATTTCACAAGTCACGCTTCAGATGCTCCTGTGCCCAGATAGCAAGACCCGAGCCTGCCAATAAAACCACTCCGAAAAGCAATTGGAAAATATTTAATGATTCTCCGAAAACTACATAGGAAATCGCAAGGACGATAAACGGCTGCGCCAGCATTACAAGCCCCGGTATAGTTGCCCCGATGCGTCTCATCGCCGAATAGTAAAGAGTGTGGGACAATGCTATGGCCGTCGCCCCCGAAATCACAACGCACGCCCACTGCCAGGCGCCCATTTTCACGCAATCCCCTATCCGACCAAATAAAAGTGCAAGCAAAAATAGCCCGGCAACCGTATATATGCTTATCACTGAAAAACCGTGCCGGGAGTCAATATCCTTAAAAGCGATTCTCACAGAAAGCGTATATACCGCCCACATAAAAGCCGTCATAAGGGCAATAATTATACCCGTTAGAGTCCTGGTCGCTGCGAAATCTTCCTTATAATACAACACGCCGACCACACCCATCGCCGAAAGCGCCAATCCCGACCAGAAACGTTTGCTTTTGACCAATGTCCTTTCCTCGGCAAAGAATATTAACGAAAAACTCGCTATCCAGATGATGGATGATTTCATCAACAGAACCATAAAAGCCGGGCCGATATAGTAATAAGCGCAGGCGAACAAACTCTGCATAATGACATTTGCTACTGCAGGGACAACAGCTCTTCGCCAGACCCTTCTATCGAGACGTTTTGCTTTGATGGAAATGAAAAGAAATGGCAGCCAGACCAGACACGCCACCGAATATCGCAGCAGGTTTTGCGTCCACGAATCCAGATACCCTGTTAGGTACTTTATAAATATCGGCCCCAACGCCCAAAAGCTCAGCGCCCCAATACACGCAAAGGTCGCCGAGACGTCAACTTTCCGAATATTACCGTGCTCACTCACTAAGAAACTCCAGACCTTCAAACATTGTTCGGCCACAATATAAGCCCAACATCACACCTAATCAATACTATTGTGCCCAGAAGCACCGGGGCAAAGGACGGAGGACAGAAGGCAGATGAAAGACAAAAAGAGAATATCGAATCCCCGATTGCAGATTTTATTCGATGGTATTGAAAAGGGATGCGTAATTCGAGGGATTTTCCTTGACGGCAGAGATGTTGATTTAGTATAAATAACATAGAATAAGCTTGCACAAGCAGAGGTGGGTATTTGTGGATTTTAGCCCTCTGAGGTGTGGAATCCTTATAGTTTTCCGAATAAAAGGAGGAATTATGCACTATTCGGGACACCAAGTCTTCATGAGACCTCAGTGTTCCGCAGGGAAGATATTGTGCATCTCAATTGACAACCTATATTTATTTTTCGAAGGAGGATTATTATGTCTAAAAAATTGAACTATGTATTTCCTTTTGCTCTGGTGCTCGGCATGGTCCTCACCAGCGCAGCCAAGGCAGACCTCATCGGCTGGTGGAGGTTCAACGAGGGTTCCGGTGACATCGCCATGGACAGTTCCGGCAATAATCACGATGGAACCCTGATTGGAACGCCGGAATGGGTAATCGGCCCGCCAGGTTTCGGCGGCGCAATTGCATTCAACCCGGACATTTGCATAGGAATGGACTGTGGAATATTCGACCCTACAAATGGTACGGGACAATTCACTGTTGCCCTCTGGGCGTTCTGGGACGGAACGATAACTACAGTGGTTCAGCATTTTCTCACCAAGTCGGCCGGATGGGGCGCAGACACCATGATGTTCCAGTTCGAGTTGTGGGGGGGCCATTCGAGTGCCGATTATACTGACAGAGTGGGTGTTTCGTATCAACCTGTCGGGTCGATTCCCTTCTCCATTATGCCTAAAAACGAATGGGTGCACCTGGCCATGACGTTTGACGGAACCAATGCCGTACTTTATCTCAACGGCGTCGATGAAGAGGGCCCTAAACCATTCTCAATTGGTCCGGATGTTGAGGCCCAGGTCGAAATCGGATATAACAGTAATCGTCCCAATATTTTTGATAGAACTTTCCACGGGTCACTCGACGAAGTCCGCATTTATGATTATGCGCTGACCGAGACCGAGATTCAGGGTATTATGAAAGGCGGTGAAAAAATCCCCTATGCCTTGGGACCCACTCCGTCTGATGGTGCCATACATCAGGATATGGGGGTGAGCCTTAGCTGGCGAGCGGGAGATTTCGCCGTCTCGCACGATGTGTACTTCGGCGAAAATTTCGACGATGTCAACGAAGCCAGCAGAACCTATCCGCTGGACGTACTGGTCAGCCAAAACCAGGAAGATACTACTTATGCTCCCCCCGGCCTTCTCGGATTCGCCCAGAGTTACTACTGGCGGGTCGATGAGTTCAATGATGCCGAGCCGAATAGTCCGTGGAAAGGCAATACTTGGAGCTTTACGGTAATCGACCATTTTATCGTGGACGATTTTGAGAGCTACACCGACTATTCGCCCAACATCATATATGAAGCGTGGTTAGACGGTTGGGACGTTGAGGCAAACGGCTCTACTGTCGGCTATCCTAAACCCCCTGCCGCCGAGCAAAGTATTGTCCACGGGGGTAAGCAGTCAATGCCGTTTTTCTATGACAACAGTGGTACAGCAAATTATTCAGAAGCCCAACGTTCGTTTAGCCCTGCGCAGGACTGGACCAGAGAAGGCGTTGGAGTATTGTCACTGTGGTTCAGGGGACATCCGGCATATGTCAGCGGCTTTACTGAAGACCCGACTGGAACATATACGATGGTCGCCGGGGGCACGGACATCTGGGGCAACTCTGACGAGTTCCACTTCGCCTTCAAGCAGGCCTCCGGCGCCGTCTCGATTTCAGCAAAGGTCGAGAGTCTGGAGAACACGGATCCTTTTGCCAAGGCCGGCGTGATGATTCGCGATACGCTCGAGGCGGATTCGCGCAACGTGGCATTGTTCATAACTCCTGAAAACGGGGTTCGATTCCAGTTTCGCAACACCGCAGGCGGTATTACGGACAGGTTCTTCGAAGAAGGCATTACCGCTCCTCAGTGGGTAAAATTAGAGCGTACAGTGGGCGGACTTGTCAGGGCCTATTATTCAGCAGACGGCAACAACTGGACACAGTTGAATCTGACGACGGTCTCCATGAATATACCCATGTACATAGGCTTAGCGCTGACCAGCCATAACACTGCTCTAACGTGTGAGGCCAAATTCTCCAACATTACAAGCGATGGTACGGGCCAGTGGGTCAACCAGGACATTGGGATGCTCAGTAATGAGGATGAGCCGATGTATGTGTATGTAGAAGATGGTAGCGGCACGTCTGCTACGGTGTACCACGATGACCCCGACGCAGCATTAATAGACACCTGGACGCAATGGAATATCAACCTGCAAGCATTTGCAGACCACGGCGTTGTACTGACCGATGTTAGCAAACTGTCTATCGGCTTTGGCGACAAGGAAAATCCTCAACCTGGCGGTTCAGGTACAATGTTCTTTGACGACATTCGGCTGTATCGGCCACCAGAACCAGAGTCAGCACCTTAAACTAAGATTTAAGTATCAATTAATTGCACGATCGATTTAACAGATTTGCATCACCTGTACCTGCGATTACAAAAGTGCAGAAAATCTGGGGCCAATACTGAATAATTCGGTATAGGCCCCTTTTAATAATTGAACATTAATCTCGCCCTTTGCGGATTTCACCCGGAGTGAATCCCAACTACCCATTCCCCGACCGGAGTCGAGGACAGGCTTCGCGGGAACAAGTAAAGAAATCCGGTGCAGGCATTGGGACGTCGCCGTACCGGCGACGGTTAAACTGTATTAATCCTCACTACAAGGGTGAGGGCCAAACGAAAGCCCTGTTATCATATATTATCGGAATATATCCGTCACAGTTGGTTTCAGGCAAGGCCCTGTCGCTCTGTCTAATATACCAGTGAAAAATTCAGGGTGCTTTATTCGTCAAAAAATAAGGAATATGAGCTTCCAGACAAAAGAAAAAGTCCTTAGTCGGACAGGTAACTTAAAAGTCGATGTACGTTTTTGTCGATAAAATTTAAACTGAAACTAAAAATGTTAGTCCGAAAACGAACATCATCCCAGTTTGAGGGATATAAATACAGGCATTATCAGCCGTTTGAAGGGGGATTCAGGGTAGGTTTTTACGTAATTGACAAAATTGACAAAGTGTGGTATAATGTAGGTTGATACTTAATACCCGTAACTCATTGGAGCATGAGTGATAAAGGGGAGCTTTAATACATTCTGAAAGTAGAATTCGAGGTAAAAGATGTTTGAGCGTTTTACAGACCGTGCACGTAAGGTTATGGCGTTGGCCAACCAGGAGGCCCAGCGATTTAACCATGAATACATAGGGACCGAACATATCCTGCTGGGGCTGGTTAAGGAAGGCAGCGGAGTTGGTGCTACGGTTCTGAAGAACCTTGATGTGGATATAAAAAAGCTGCGGCTCGAGGTTGAGAAGCTGGTCAAGAGCGGCCCGGATATGGTTACGATGGGCAAGCTGCCGCAGACGCCGCGGGCCAAGAAGGTCATTGAGTACGCAATCGAAGAGGCCCGGTCACTTAACCACAATTACGTGGGTACCGAACATATCCTTTTAGGTCTGCTGCGGGAGAGCGAAGGTATAGCGGCTCAGGTTCTTATGAATCTTGGCTTGAAGCTTGAGGATGTTCGTCAGGAGGTTCTGAATCTGTTAGGAGCGGGAGTTGATAACGGACCAGCCGGCCTCGGCATGAAGATGAGTCCAACGGTAGGCCGAAAGCCGAAAAGCAAAACGCCGGCACTGGACAGCTTCGGCAGAGACCTTACACAATTGGCAGCCGATGATGAGCTTGACCCGGTCATCGGCAGAAAGAATGAGATTGAGCGGTTAGTGCAGATACTCTGCCGACGAACGAAAAACAATCCGGTTCTGTTGGGCGAAGCAGGAGTCGGCAAGACCGCTATTGTCGAGGGCCTGAGCCAGCAGATAATCAACAAGCAGGTGCCGGAAATCCTCAAAGGCAAGCGGATGGTGGTGCTTGATTTGGCGATGATGGTGGCCGGGACGAAATATCGTGGGCAGTTCGAGGAACGAA
>JABAOH010036020.1_pt1 | contig 17982 bp, 21 predicted proteins | sample 7062181 | NCBI WGS metagenome assembly JABAOH01 (sample SAMN14538630, study PRJNA623070) | marine sediment metagenome | biome: marine biome [ENVO:00000428]; feature: marine pelagic biome [ENVO:01000023]; material: deep marine sediment [ENVO:00002113]; isolation source: pool of 5 deep marine... | reverse complement strand
TGACTTAAAGGACTGGAATGCCATTATGAAACAGATTTTACCTGGTTTTGTGGACAAGCCAAGTATAATCTTGAAGAGTAATCGGCGGTAAATTGAAAAGACATCGACGATAACGCCTCGAGACATCAGCGATATCACGTCGAGACATCGACGATANNGAGACATCGACGATATTGCGCATAGATATCGGCGATATAACTTTGGACGTTTTTGGATTTCAAAGATGAAGAAGAAAATGAAGAGCAAAATCCGGTTGCAACATCACCGGAAACGGATTTAGGGGACATGCCAGTTTTATATACGTCCAGGATCTATTTTTTATTTTTATTTTCTTCGATTCGTTTTATCACATCTTTTGCCACTTCCACCACTTCCAGGGGGGCATTGTACTCTTCACCGGTTAGCATTTGAAGTGCAACAACTAACGGTTCCAAATAAGGTGCACAGGCGGAGTTTTTTAGAATCTTCAGCCCTTCTTTCGCATAACCGGCCACTGCTGCATCTGTAAAAAAGGAAATGATATCATTGGGGAACTCTTTTGCCAATTTGGGATCTTTCAAGAAATCAGCCGCAACTGTAAGCGCTTTCTCCCATTTGCCTTGCGCCCCAAGAATGGAGGCAGCCGGGTCAAGACAACAGGCATCTTCGGTCAGTTCTGTCAACTTCTTTGCTAACTCTTTACCCTCGTAGAAATTAACCATAAAATCCACCACGGCCCGAACCCGGTTCGATTCACTGCCACTTATTCGCATTAAATGGTAAATGTTGTACAGCCGTTCGGTAACCTGGTAACTTTTCTTTCTACCTGATGATTTTGCAATACTTACACATCCCCGGGATTCAAGCCTCTTTAATAATGAACTGGTTTTATTGACATCAATGCGGGCATCCCGTGCCACCCTGGCTGCTTCGGCCGGTTCCCAGATATTGGCAAGGGTAACAAAAACTTTTCGTTCCAACGAAGGCAAACTCTCAATATTGCTTTTAAAATAAGTGGTATACTCATCGATAAGAAAAGTGAGTTGTTTCATTAATTCCCGGAAAGATGCACCTGCTGCAAAAGAAGAAATGATTACCAGGAGACGGGGATTTCCGCCTGTAAGTATCTGAATGGGACGGATTTTATTTTGTTCTACCTTTTGCCCTGTTAGGTACTCCCATAGAAGTTTTGAATCTTTTGTGCTTAGAGGTTCCAGGTCGTGGATTTTAAAGAGATCAAACATGGCTTTTCCTGCATTGTTAATTTCATCAAACTGGGATGGTGCAGTGCCCAACAGCATGATCCTGGGTTCATTTAACAGGGTGTGCCTGATATCCCAGGTCTCATCCGAACCGATTTGGTCTTCCAGGAGCATGTTGATATTTTCCACCACCAAAAGCAGGCGTTTATTATGTTGGTCCGCAAAATCCATCAAACATGCCAATGCCATTTCATACAATCGTTTTTCATCTCTTTCTTCTTTTAATCGTTCATGAACCTGCACCAAATTTTCATCCTTTGTTTGTTTGCTGAGATGGAAAATTGTTCTCAGCCAGAATTCAGCGGCAGTAAAAACTTCATAACTCTCTTCGCTAAATACGATGGGATACCACTGAGAGTTTAATTGTTTATTATTATCAATATAAGCCATTGCCCGGAGCACCAGCATGGTTTTTCCCATGCCCCGCGGCCCAATTATGAGGACATGTTGATTGGAATTCCCGTTATTTTCTTTTACGGTTTCGACGATTAAATCCAAATCCTCCTGGCGCACCACAAAGGATTGGATTAACTCTTCCTGTGAAAGGAAGGCCGGATTGTTTTTCATAAGAGTAGGTTTCATGATGCTATTTTCCTTTTTTCAGCCGGGATATATTGAAATCCAAATCGTGCTTTCCACCAATCCCGGACTAATTTTGAGATAAACACATGCCCCTGTTTTTTACTAACCAGGTAACCATCATGTTCCAGGATACCGATGATCTCTCTCAGAGCTTCTCCAGTTTTTTTTTCATTGAGAGTAAAATCCCGGCTCAAGATTTTTGCTGCCTCTGGAGTCAGTTTCCCGGTTACAGCAGCTTCTGTGAGCAGCTCAAGGGTCAAAGGCAGTGTTTCGTTGCTGAGCACCATTCTTAGGCGCTCTTCATATGTGCTTAATTCCGCATGCCCCCTTGTACTAAGCATGCGTGTATTATATACATTTACTGCATCTTTCCCGGTACAGTTCATATTATTGCGTTTTTTGCAGTCAAAATAAATATAGTTGAAAAACATCTGGATATGATGAGGAATACATGAGCCAATGAGATCGATCATCTTTTCTTTTGTGCCTTTATTGAAATTAATATCATAGTTATTCGCCAGTGCTTGAAGGCAACCGCTGGCTGTTTCCTTGTCCCACGGACCTATCTCAAAGGGTGTAAATGTATTAATGGTATGACTTAACCCTGCTTGCTGCAAAATCGGTTCCAGGCCAATGGAACCTGTAAGTACGATACGAATTTTTTGTTTGTGTTGAATGGTTATAGAACGGATCCATGATAAAAAGGTATCTGTATCCTTTAATCGTTCAGGTGTGATTTCATATTCAGACCCTTTAAGCAGTCGGTTAACTACCAGTGGAATCTCATCCATAAAAATAATGGCTGGGGTTTCAGCGTTGACAATGGCCTCGATCATGCGATTTCCTTTCTCCTGCCAATTGGTGAGCAGGCCATCCCTGAGTTTTATGGTAAGATCATTAACATTGAGAGAATCAATATTTGCGGCTGTGGAGGATATGATATTTTTGAATACTTCTTTGGTTTTTTTCCACAAATTCATGTAAGGTCGTGTTGCCACACTAAGCTCAGTAATTACATCAGCAGGTGAATGGCTTTTTTGGAGGTCCAATTGGAGACAACAGTAACGATTTTCAAGCCTGTTACCGGCTTCTCTTATTAAACTTGTTTTTCCAATGCGTCTCGGTGCGGTTATAAGAATATTGGCGCCTTCATCTAATAGTTCGATTAAATCTGCTAATTCTTGTTCCCGGTCCCAGAACCTCTCTTTGTCAACCCAAGGTCCCACTTCGCGTACTAGTTTTTTCATTGTTCACCTCCACAACAGATTTGTTGCCAACAAATTTGTTGGTAATATTATAGTGTAAAAAACACAATTTGTCAACAATTGACAGGAGATTTAAGGGACCAGGCGAAAAAAAACAAAAACCATTTGGGATTGACAAAAACCGTTTTTTTTTGTATGATTACCCTTACCCTTGGAGGAAAAAAATTAATGGCAAGTCATAAATCAGCATTAAAGCAGTATGTGCGAGATCAGCAGCGGAGAATAGTCAACCGGATGAACCGGTCCAAAATGAAAAATAAGATAAAAACATTGATAAAAAAACTGGATGCCAACCAACTGGATGAAGCAAAAGAACTATTTCCCAACGTGATGTCCATCATTGACAAAACCATCAGAAAAGGAACCATCCATAAAAAAACCGGTGCCCGGTATAAATCACGGTTAACTCTCCGTGCCAGGAAAGCAGGTTTGGAAGTATAATCAATTCGTTTATCCTGTAATTGTGGTTTTTGCATGGACCTTCCCAAAGGCTATATTTCCTACAGCCAAATCCGTATGTATCAAACCTGCCCCAAAAAATATTATTATACCTATATTGAAAAAGTACCCGTCCCGGTTAAAGACAAAATCTTCCTGGGGATCGTATTTCATTCGGCCGTCGAATACTATTTTAACGAAAAAATAAATGGGCAGGAGCCGCAGCAAGAAACACTGGTGAAGTTATTTAACCAGACGTTTGCATCCTTACAAAAGGAGCAGGAAATTCTCTGGGAAGACCCCCCGGAAAAAAACCGCAAACGGGGAATTGCTTTTGTCAAATACTTTTTGCGCCAGGTGGCCCCTGCGATTGATCCCCTGATGGTAGAAAAAGAACTGTTGGCAGATTTACCGGGAATCGATGCAAAACTCAAAGGAGTCATCGACCTGGTGGAAACAGACTTTAGCATTACGGACTTCAAAACCACCACAGCCAAATGGTCAAAATCCAGGCTTAAGAGTTCTTATTTGCAAATGGTTATGTACCGGTATTTATTTGAAAAATCCTTTGGTGATGTGATATCTCAATTGAAATTTATAATCATCCATTCCAAAAATCCCACCAATATCAAACACCAGGAAATCTCCATTAAACCAAGGGATGTAGACTGCGACTACAACCAGATGTTTGATATTATCAAATACGTGGTGGAAAACATCCGCAATGAAGTATTTTACATAGAAGAAAACTACTCGTGCGGCTTTTGTGAATTCAAAGCCCACTGCCTCAGCAATAAGAAGTAGAAAGGAGGTATCGATGAAACGATTAAAACGATCCCGGAAAAGCCGTATGATTGCCGGTGTTTGCGGCGGCATCGCCGAATACTTCGACGTTGACCCAACCATTGTACGCATCGTTTATGTGCTGGTATCCATATTAAGCGTTGCCTTTCCCGGTATACTGGTTTACATCATCATGTGGATTATTATCCCGGAGTCTTAAAGGAGGCAGGCAACATTCCATTATTCCATTAATTGTGAGCGAAACAAACTAAGTTCTAATTGTTAATGGGTCTTAGGGATTGACATAAGTATCAAAACATATTAAGATATAGAGCCACATGAGATACGTAAAGATAATTTTAATTGTTGGACTGGTCGGTATATTGCTATTTTTCTTTCTCAAAAATGTGGACTTCCAGGAAGTATTTGCTATTATCTCTTCGGTTGATTTGATTTATCCCCTTGTTTTTTTGTTGGGTTTATACGTCCAATTTTACATCAGGGCTTACCGGTGGGGACTGATTCTCAAGCCCCACAAAAATAAAATTCCTATTTTTACCTTATACAGTTACACCACAATCGGTTTTTTTCTCAGTTCAATCATCCCGGGAAAGGTGGGTGAGCCGGCCAAAGGCATATTACTGGCAGGAGAAGAAAAATTCAGCCGCAGTTATGGACTGGCCTCCGTTGTACTGGAGCGGTTGATTGACACCTTAATGATGTTTTTTTTATTTATTGTTTCCCTGTTTTTTATTAAGGACAATAATTCTCAACTGTTGATGGATTTAAGGACCATTGCCTATTTTGCCTTTCCCATTATACTTTTGTTTTTTTTCCTTTTTTACCTGTTGAATACTGAGAAAGTATTCAACTATGTTGAACGATTCATCCGCTTTATGGCAAAGGTTTTGCCCACGAGAATCAGGGAGAAAGTGATTTCCTTTACTCTTAATTTTGTTAAAGGACTGCGGTTGAATCTAACCGTTGGGAGTTTTGTGAAGCTGTTGATTGCTTCGTTGGTGGTATGGTTGTTTTTGATACCCTTTTACTGGTTTTTAATGAGGGGATTTATTTTCGGTGCCGATATCTCTCCATTGGAAACGGTTCCTTATTTTTGTATAATCGTTGCCTCTGCGATTATTCCCTCCCCGGGCATGGCTGGTAGTTTTGATGCGGTATCGCGTCATGCCCTGGAAAAATTATATGCAGTGGATACCAACCCGGCAGCGGCCTATACCATCCTGGCTCATTTCCTGATATTAATGGTAATGATGATTCCCGGGATGATTGCTTTCTGGGTGAAAGGGATCAAACTGAAAACCGTGAAAAATATAAAAGACGAGCCGGAATAAATAAGAAATAAAAGGATAAACCTGGTAAAGGCCAGGGAGAAGAGAGCAAGGAGCGAGGAACGATAAAAAATGAAATGTCCTGAATGTGGTAATTTTGAAGATAAAGTAGTGGAGACACGAGAAAGTAAAGAAGGCAGCTATATACGGCGGCGGCGGGAGTGCTTACGGTGTGGGAAGCGGTTTACTACCTATGAAAAGGTAGAAAACATTCCCCTTTTGGTGGCAAAAAAAGATGGCCGGCGGGAAGAATTTGATCTGGATAAAGTTCGCAAAGGTCTTTATCGCGCAGTTGAAAAGCGGCCCATACCCATTAAGCAGATTGAACAGATCGCCCGGCATGTGGAAGAAATGGTCTCCAATTCGGAAAAGGAAATTACCACCAACCGTATTGGTGAGTATATCATGGGAAAATTAAAGGCCCTGGATAAGGTAGCGTATGTCAGGTTTGCATCGGTTTACCTGGATTTCAGGAGCCTTGAAGAATTTTTATCGGAACTCCATAATCTCATGAAAAAGGAGGAGTAAATGGCAAAGAGAAACCATATATTTGCTGAAATTGAAGCCAGCAACAACTTTTTGTCCGGTATAAGTACCCACGTGGATTGGGAACCCAGTACCAACATCATTGCAGCTGGTGACGGCGAGAAGTTGATCGTTGAAGTAGAATTACCCGGGGTGAATAAAGAGGATGTCAATATTCTCCTGGAAGAGGATAATCATTTGATCATTCGGGGGATCAAACGTCAACCTCGTTTGGGTGATGCCAAACGCGCAACCTATTACCTGTTCGAACGCGAATTTGGCAGCTTTTACAAGAGAATTTTGATTGATTTTCCCCTGGATGCTTCCAGGATAAAATCCGTTATGGAGAATGGTGTTTTGACGGTTACCATACCCCGGAAAAAAACTGAGAAAATTTCAGTGAAAGTTAAATAAAAGCGAGGTGAATCATGAGTGATGAAAGAAATAAAAAAGAAAACCAACTTGAAGAGGCGAAAAAAATGGACAGCGAGGAACAATTAAATATACCGGAAACACTGCCGGTCCTGGTGCTGCGAGATATTGTCGTGTTTCCCTATATGATTGTGCCACTCTATGTAGGGAGAACTAAATCAAAACGTGCAGTGGACAAGGCATTGAATAGTGATCGTATGATTCTTTTACTGACGCAAAAGGACCCCAACGTGGAAGACCCGACCGAGCAGCAGTTGTATATGTCCGGCACCGTGGGATTGATTGTGAGGATGCTAAAACTCCCGGATGGCCGGATGCGGGTGTTGGTACAAGGAATTTCGCGGGTAAAAGTAAACATGCTTAACGATGATGGGAGAATGATCAATGCCGATGTCAGGGTAGTGGAGGATAAAGAGCCCAAACGCCTTACCATGAAAGATAATGCCCTGATAAAAAATGTCCGGGAAAAATTCGAACAAACCGCGCGAATGGGAAAACAAATTCCCAACGAGATGTTTGTCATCGTAGAAAATATCGACGAGCCAGGCAAACTGGCGGATATCATTGCTGCCAACCTTGACCTGAAAATTCCCGATTCTGAAAAAATCCTGGCGGAAGAACGCTCCATGAAGCGACTGGCAAAAGTATATGATTTCCTGACTTATGAACTGGAAATGCTCAATATCCAGAACCAGATCAACATGAAGGCACAGGGGGAAATGGATAAGAACCAGAGGGAATATTTCCTGAGGCAGCAGTTAAAAGCGATTCAAAAGGAATTGGGAGAAGACGCGGAAAGCAGTGAAGAGATCAGCAATTACTTGAAGAAGATCAAAGAGGTGAAACTGTCCGAAGAAGCCAGGAAAGAGGTGGAAAAGAACATTGAGCGGTTAAAAAAGATGCATCCGGAATCAGCAGAGAGTACGGTAGTGAGGAACTACCTGGATTGGATGCTGGAGCTTCCCTGGTCGGTCTTTTCCAAAGACAATCTTAACATACGGCGGGCACGGACCATTTTGAACCAGGATCACTATGGCCTGGAAAAAGTAAAAGAGCGCATACTGGAGTATTTAAGTGTACGCAAATTGACTTCTAAAGCTCACGGGCCGATTCTTTGTTTTGTGGGGCCTCCCGGTGTAGGGAAAACCTCGTTGGGCAGGTCCATTGCCAGGGCATTAAATAAGAAGTTTGTACGGATATCGCTGGGAGGCGTCAGGGATGAAGCTGAAATCCGCGGCCACCGCAGGACCTATGTAGGGGCACTGCCCGGTAAAATTATCATGGAAGTCAAAAAAGTCGGTTCCGCGAACCCGGTTTTTATGATGGACGAAGTGGACAAAATCGGTACGGATTTCAGGGGTGATCCCTCTTCAGCGTTACTGGAAGTACTGGACCCTGAACAAAACAACTCGTTTGTGGACCACTACCTGGGAGTTGCCTTTGACCTGTCCAAGGTGCTTTTTATTACCACTGCCAATATGCTGGAACCCATTCAACCGGCATTCAAGGACAGGATGGAAGTGATTCATATCCATGGCTATACCGAAGAAGAGAAAATAGAGATTGCCAAACGGCACTTGATTCCCAGGCAGTATGAAGCCAATGGTTTAAACAAAAAACTCGTTGATTTTACCACGGGTGCCATTAAGAACCTGATTGCTCTGAACACACGGGAAGCCGGCGTGCGAAACCTGGAACGGGAAATCGGTTCCATTTGCCGAAAAGTGGCCCATAAAGTTGCCGTAGGAGAAAAGAGACTGCATCGGATCACGATTCGCAATCTTGAAAAATACACAGGCCCACCCAAAATATTCAAGGACCAACTTCTGGATGAAGATACCGTCGGCGTGGCCACGGGTATGGCATGGACACCTTTTGGTGGTGATATTCTCTTTATCGAAGTCAAATTAATGCCTGGAAAAGGAAAATTAATATTGACCGGTTCACTGGGCGATGTGATGAAGGAATCTGCCACTGCTGCGCTGACTTTCTTAAAATCCAAATCCGATACCTTATCCATCAAAACCGACACATTTGAAAAGAAAGATATCCACATTCATATCCCCGAAGGTGGTACACCAAAAGATGGCCCTTCTGCCGGGGTATCACTAACCACAGCCCTTTGTTCTGCTTTTACTGATATTCCTGTTAAAAGGCAAATCGCCATGACCGGTGAAATTACCTTAAGGGGAAAAGTGATCCCTGTAGGAGGCATCAAGGAAAAAGTCCTGGCTGCCAAGCGAGCCGGCATTACCAAAATCATCCTCCCGGAAAAAAATAAAAAAGACCTGGCAGATATTAAAGAGAACTATCTAACCGGTATTGATTTCATATTTGCCAAGAACATTACCGATGTGGTAGATACAGCACTGGCAAAGAGGGTTTTTAATGGATGACCGAAGCAGAATTTGTTAAATTTTTGCAAGACACCTTTCCTTTTCGTTACGGCAAGGGTATCGGGGATGACACCTCGGTCGTCAAAATCGGCGATACGTCTCAACTGGTCACCACAGACATCTTGATTGAAAATGTCCATTTCCGGCTGGAGGATTTTACCCTTGAAGAGTTGGCATTAAAGTCCCTGGCGGTTAACCTCAGCGATATAGCTGCCATGGGTGGGATACCCCGATACTTTTATGTAGGGTTGGGGTTTCCCCGTAAAATGGGAAAGAAAAAACTCGCTGCGTTTTTCTGCGGCCTGGAAAAGGGGTGCCGGCAGTGGCAGGTGGAACTGGCCGGTGGTGATTATTCCAGTTCTCCTATGATATTTATTTCCATTGTTGTGGTGGGAGAAGCCCGAAATCCCATCTATCGAGACAATGCTCAAACCAATGACCTGGTGGGAATTACCGGTTTCACTGGCGAATCTGCCATTGGACTAAAAATGCTGTTGGCAGGAGAAGTCAAAACCGGTTATTTCATTGAAAAACACAAGCATGTCACCCCGGAAATCGAAAAAGGACAGGTTCTCTCACGATACGTGAATGCCATGATCGATCTTTCTGACGGTTTATTAATCGATTTGAATCGTGTTTTGACCGCTTCGCAAAAAGGTGCCCGGTTGGCTTACGAAAAAATCCCGGTAAATCCGCAAATAAAAGATATCTGTTTTCAAAACGGATGGGATGAGTATGAAGCGGTCCTGGCCGGGGGTGAAGATTATGTGTTGTTGTTTACCATCTCTGAGCAAAAGGAAATGAAGTTAAGAAATGAGAACCCGGGTTTGGAGTACTATATTATTGGGGAGATAAATGATCAAAAAGGCAGCCTGGTGGTAGAAGATCGAGGAAGACCCATTCGGATCGCTCACCTGGGATACGATCACTTTGAGGTTTAAAAAGGAAGGGGAGAGAGGATGGTCAATCCTCTCTCCGAGATTCAGGGTTAGTTGGTCAAAACCTAAAATCCTAGGCGGTGCATATGATTTGTGGGCATGACGGTTCGGTGATGGGCGGACAGCCGCAGGTATAACAGGTCTCACAGGTGCCGCCGCAACTGGCGTAACAAGTGCCGACGCAGTTTGAACCGGCACATGTACCCACACAGTCTGAACCGAAGTCGGTGGGGCAAATTCCTTCTGAACACTCCAGGCAACTTCCGATGATACACTGAGTGTTCATGGTATCGCCGCCTTTTACCTTTTTAGCTTCATCACCCAATTCCGTGACAAAACTCTGAACTCTTAAACTTCCCAGTTTAAGTTTCTTTTTCTTAGGCATGATTTCCTCCTTTTTTTATAGATTTAAATTTAGCCTTAGCAATTCTCATGTAGATATTTTATAACTTTTACTGTCCAAATGTCAAGGATTTTAGCCACGAAGGACACGAAGGAACACGAAGTAAAGAAGATAAGAAGTTAAGAAGAGAAGAAAGGAATTTTAAAGGCGATGGTGGTTTATTTTTGAAAAAAATGGTAAACTAATAACAAATGAACATGGAACCGAAATATTTTCAAATGAGCCTTGCTGAAAAACAGCAAGCAGTGGAGACCATTAAAAATGCCTTAATGCCTAAAGAAGAAATCAAATTTGCTTTTGTTTACGGTTCCTTTAGCGATGAATCCAGTGGAAGTAATTTGCCGTTTCATGATATCGATGTGGGGGTATATGTAACGGGGATGGATGAAAAAGAATCGGTTTATTATGGTCTTGAGGTTTCAGAGGAACTTTCTTCACTGGTTAACGTATCTGTGGATGTCCGGGTCATGAATTTTGCACCGGTTACGTTTCTTTTCCATGTGATCCGGGGGCAGTTGATTGTGGATAAAGATGAGGATGCCAGGTGTGCCCTTATGGAAGATGTCACTCGTCGTTACCTGGACATGAAACCGCTGCTTCACAGGGCTATTAAGGAGGCATATTCATCATGAGCCTTAACAGCGCTTCTGTGACAGCTTAAAGAAAACCACGAAGCCACGAAGGACACGAAGGGACACTAAGGTAAGAAGATAAGAAGGTGAGAATAAGGCGCCCTTCGGGCAAATAAACACCTTTGTTTTTTTCATTGAGAGAGAGTTAGTCATCGTTAAACATTGATTTTTTCGCTTCTTCAACTAAGTGGTCATCGATTTCGCTACCTTTCCATATTCCTCTCAATGAGTTTCATTTTCCAGTTCCCTGTCCATAGATTTCTTCCCTGGAGAAGGGGCTGAAATTTTCAATTGTCAGGGGATTGGCCTGCAATTTATCAATTATATCTTTCTTGACCGACAACATATTAATTACTCCTCGCTGCTATATTAGTACTTATATCACCATTTGTCAATACTTTATGGATTTTTATTTGACTGTTCTTTTTGTCCTTTTTTTCTCTTTTTGGCTGCCGGTCAATTCTCTTTTCAAGAAATCAAGTACTGATTCAAGGTTGGTTTCAGTGGAGGGAAGAAGATTTTCCGCACTTTCAACATGCTTATGATGGGGAAACGTACTTATTGATTCCCAATGCGGTGCATTGTCCCAGCGTATTTTCAATTTTTCTTTTTTGTCCATCCAATGATATGCATATTTTCGCGTATTATTGCTGAATTTATAATCCTTAATTACCAGGGTGGAACCATCTATTAATTCAACTTCTGCTTTTATACGAACTTGATTCTCTTCAAATTCGTAGAGTATAATCCTGGTATTTTTTATTATTTCACTAAATTTTTGCAGGATGCTAAACACCGAGTGACCTTTTCTTTTCTTCGATGTCTTTTAAGGCATAAAAAGCAAATTCCCAGTCCATCAAATCATCTTCTACTTCAAAATCTTCTTTTCCTGATTCTCTCACCTTTTTCTCAAACTCTTCAAATTCAGCGTTATATTTTTCTTTGAATTGGTTATATTCAGCCCTGTACTTTGATTCTTTCGACAACAGCATCATAATGGCTTCATTTTCAAGGAAGGAGGCAATATCATTGACTCCGACACTGGCAAAAACATCTTTTATATCATCTCTGATGACAATTTCCATGATAACCTCCTTTCATCAGAATATAATATAGTTCTATAACTTCATTTTGTCAAGTAAAAAGGGAAAAACAAAAAAATAACCTGGAAACTTTTATTATCAATAATTTGTAGATTTTTTATTTGACCGGCCCCTTTTTCTTTCCGTTCTCCGCCGCAGGCGTTTATTTGTCCGAAGGACGCCTTCCCATTCCCGCATTATTCCAATACCCCATCACCCCAATCAATTGTGAGCGCAGCGAACTAAGTTCTGATTTGGAATTTCCAGACAAGCCAGGTCCTTTTTGGTTCCGGCCTGGCTGGCTTGTGTCCTCTGTGGTGAAAAAATCAAAAGAATTACGATGATATGTATCTATCACGAAGGCGTAGGACTGCGGACGCATCCAGTTTTTCTCCGTAAAAAACGATTTGTTTGCTTTTTTTGTCTTTGCGGGTTTTCAGGTATTGGGTCACGTTCATCCAGCGGATGTACTCTTCCTCGTCACGAATAACCAGGTAGACGTCTACCGGTTGGTTCTGCCAGTAATCGATATGCCGGGGATTTTTCACATCGAAAATCAGTTTTTCATCGCGTTTGCGTTCACGCAAATGGGAGCTGCCGCTTTTGAGTTGAACATAGATTTTTTTGCCGCTGGCTTTACCCTTTTTGTCTTTGAATTCCACCTCACCGTCGATGCCGTAATCGAACATGGAAACTGGGCGAAAAATCTGGTTGGCTTCGCCGCAAATCGCCATCATGTGACCGATCAGGATTTGTTCCAGGGCCTGGGTATCCAGTTCCTGCCCGGCTGTCTGGTCCATCTCGAAGACCTTTTTGGCTACCGGATCGGAAGCCAATCGCAGTTCAATGTGATCGATCAGCAGCACTTTTTCATCGCAGTACTGGCAGAAGATAAATTCTTTTCCAGTATCCAGCCGCTTTCGCACTGCGTCTTTATCTTTTACCGGCTTCCCGCATTCCTCACAAATGTACCGTCGGTCGCGGCACACGTCGTTGGCATATTTATGCAAATGCTGATGCACATATTCTATAAAAACCACCTTTAAATCTTCAGGCACCTTCGGGTCGAAGAACACACTGATGGTGCCTTCCCCTTCACCGGTGCGTTCCATCATCAGTCCCGCAGTCCGCTTTTTTATGGTCATAAATTCAGCCGCGTTGCGCCACAGTTCCCTGTTATCAAACTCCCGGCTGTACCACAACCGCACTACCAACGTGGTATAGACCGTAGCCAGTTCACCTGTGAAAGTATAAGACACAAAGATTTCCGGGTACTGGGGGATATCCCGTTCTCTTCGGTACTGGGATGGGAAGATCAATTGTTTTCCTTTGGGTGTATCTTCGGCAATGCACAGGGATTTGTCCAGGAAGGTCTGCACCATGGCCCGGAGGAGCAAGTCTTCGTCCGCTTCCGGCAGTCGGTCTACACCTTCAAAGTCGATGTTTCGTTCAAAAACATCCCGCTCTGCCACACACCCGATCTCATCGATATGGGTGCGGGCCGCGCGAATCACCGCCGATCCATAATCATTGATCAATTCCGGCCGCAGCAGCACCAGGTCACCAAATTTCAACGGCATCACCAGGCAGTGGTTCGCCAGCAAAGCTACTGCTGTTCTTACATCGTTCTCCCCAAAGGTTACTTTGGGCAACGCCTGTTTCAGCCGCTGCACCAGTTCAGGAAAACGCAGGAGCGCCACCTTTTCTTTATCCGTCATTTCCAGCACAGCATTCTTCAGTTCCCGCAGCAATCGCGGCGTGGACGTCCACGCCAGGGTATTCCAGGGGATATGTTTGGAAATCAGTTGTTTAAGTGACGATGGTCGATTATCGTTTAAGCTGTCCGAGCAGTTCTCCCCACTCACGGCACTGGTGGTTAAGTAACCGGCAAAGCCGTGCTGCTTTAGAAAGTGGTCGATCTTTTTTTGACTAACTTTTACACTGCCCACGTCGGTACGGGCTGCGATCAGCAGCTTGACAGCTTCGTGTGCTCTGTCTTTAAGCCCGGGAGCCGCCCGTAACGCTTTAAGCCAGTCCACCACTTCTGCAAAGGGATCGTCCTTTTGCGGGTTGAACAGCACCAGGGCCAGGGCTGTTTCATCAAGAAACAGTTGATGAATCAGCCGGTAGTCCTCCTGCCCGGCCAGGTCCCAAAGCAGTGCTTCTCTTTCAATACCTTCTTCCTCTTTTATCGGCAAATCCAGGCGCCATACCTGCATGCCATGGGTAGAATAGGTTTTGACAAATTTATCTTCGATTAGGCGGTGCGCCAAACCTGACTTACCAACCCCGCTTTCACCCACCAGCACCACCTTGGCATTGGTATAGCGCTCCCCTAACTCAACAGGTTGTGCTGCTTTTATATCGGTAAGCCGATAGAGATATATATCATTCCTTGTTGTCCCTGCCACAAGACGAGAACCATCCGGGCTGAAGACGACAGAGATGGGGGCAAAATAACTTTCTTTATCTTCAATCACCTGTAAACAGGCTCCGGACTTCAAATCCCAAATCCGTACAGTTTGATCGTTAAACCCGGTAGAGGCAATTAACGTTCCGTCAGGCGAGATGGCCACCGAATCCACACCCTTTTGATGCCCTTCGAAAGTTCCCACACAGTTTTTTTCTTTCAGGTCCCAAAGTTTGACAGTTTTATCTTCGCTGCCCGAAACCGCATACCTTCCATCCGGTGTAATCTGAACCGACAAAACATTGTTCGAATGACCTTTCAAGGTGGCAATGCATTTCCTGGTCTCCAGGTCCCAGTACTTTATGGTTTTATCAACGGAACCGGAAACCGCACGTTTCCCATCCTGTGCTACTGCAACAGACTTAATGTAGTTGCTGTGCCCAATGAGTTCCATTAGACACTTCCAAGAATTCAAGTCCCATAATTTAATCATGGTGTCGGCGCCAGCACCACCCGAAAGAGCTTTCCGACCATCTGGTAAAACTGCAACGGAAAGAACTAGGTGAGTATGACCTTTCAAAGTAGCTGTTTTTTGAGTCGTCTGAACATCCCAAACGCGAATTGTCTCATCATCGGAACCGGAAAGAATTCGCGTCCCATCCGGCGTGATTGCCACGCATCTCACCTCATCTTTATGCCCCTCTAAAGTGGCCCTGCACTCGCCCGATTCCATGTCCCAGATTTTAATGGTTTTGTCAGCTGATCCAGAAACAATCCATTTCCCGTCAGGGCTCACTGCCACGCTTTTAATCCAATCCTTGTGCCCTTTGAGCTTTTTCTCAAGTACGGCCAGCGGCTGCTGTTCCTGTTGGGCCTGCGTATCTTGCGCATCACCCGGTGTCATATCGTTTTTACCTTCTTTGCTCATTGTTCCCTGCATATATGAGTACCATATCCTTTAATTAATTTCAATAGCAAGGAAGAAAATAATTCAGAATACAACATTCGAAACAAGTTCAAAGAACCACGCCAAGAAAATTACAAATTCCAAATTCCAAATTACAAACAAATTACAATTTCCTAAATTACAAACAGCCGGTAAGAAACATCGCAAAGATTTCGTTTCAGTTTATCTTGCTTGTGAATGGTTTTGAATTTGAAAAATTAAGAATCCAGTGTTATAATATTATCCGGAAGAAAGCCATGGAGGTACAATGGAAATTAGAGAAATTAGAGAAATACATTCCGATAAAATATGGATAAAAATTCCAAAAGAATTTAGAGAAAAAAGAGTTGAAATAGTCGTTTCATCAATCGATGACAACGTAGATAAGCCCAGGCGATTCTCAAGTTTTCTCAAGAACCCCATTAAAATAGAAAATTTCCGGATGCCCTCAAGAGAAGAAAGAAATGCCAGATAGAATTTTTATCGATAGTAACATTTTCATTTATGCCAAAGTGCAGGAATCGGGAGAAAGCAAACATGAAATAGCCCAAAAGTTCCTGGAATCAGTTAGTGGAGAAATTATTATCAGTACACAAGTCCTCAGTGAGTTTTATTACGTCTTAAATAGGTACAAAATTGATGATAGTATCATACAAGACAGTATTAACGAGATACTTGAAGATGTAACTCTTAGAACAATTACCCTGGATACAATCAAATCATGCTGGAAAATTAAAACCAGGTATAGGTACAGTTACTATGACAGTTTGATAATTGCATCTGCTTTGGAAAACAATTGTTCCTTGTTATATTCGGAAGATATGCAGCATGAACAACTAATTCATGATGAATTAAGGATTATGAATCCTTTTAAAAAGTAAACCATGGGAGAAAAAACATTGGAAAATTAGGTGCCAGGCCAATTTTTCAGTTTACTACTGCCTTAACAGCGCTTCTGTGACAAGTAATAAGGTGCCCTTCGGGCAAATAAACACTCAAAGCCACTGTGGGGACGATTCCCATCGCTGCGGGAATGATTTCTATCATTGTGTGAGTCATTTCCATCGCTGTGTCAATGATTTCTATCGCTGTGCAAGCCATTTCCATCGCTGTGTCAATGATTTCTATCACTGTGTCAGCCATTTCCATCGTTATGGGAATGATTTCCATCGCTGTTTCAATGATTTTTGCTTCTGCGGGAACGATTTTAATTGCCGTTGACCAGTCGTTGCTCAATGGTGCCTTTTACGTAATGGCATGATAGCTGTAAGCCTATATCAGACCCCATATATCCGGCGGTTTACTGGTCAAAGAATAGCGATATTTACAAGGATAATCTTGTTACCTACTTTAGAAACGTAAGGAACTCCGGGACATAAGCATAAAATACAGGCTGCTTATATATAAAAACCAGTACTGCTTTTTAGTAAAAAGCAGTCTGTATTTTGAGCTTTTCTTTACTTCTAAACCATTTTTGATTGGTATATAATCTTATTTTCAGTAGAAGCAGTTGAGGGTTAGTCGTAGTCGAAAATTGATTTTTTCGCTTCTTCAACTAAGCGGTCATCGATTTCGTTGCCTTTCCATATTCCCTTCAATGAGTTTCGTTTTCCAGTTCCCTGGCCATAAATTTCTTCCCTGGAGAAGGGGCTGAAATTTTCAATTGTCAGGGGATTGTCCTGCAATTTATCAATTATATCTTTCTTGACTGATAACATTTTATTTTACAAAACCTTTAATAACTGGATGATAGTGATAGTAATAGCAGGAATACCTACCAATATTCCAATCATCCATTGAATCATTGTAAATCGTTTGTCCATTGCCTCAAATCGCTTATCTACCGCCTCGAACCTGGCACTCATCTCCCTTTGTAACGCCTCAAAGCGCCCATTCATTGCCTCAAATCGCCCATTCATTGCTTCAAAACGCGCATCCATTGCCTCAAAGCACTTATCTACCACCTCGAACCTGGCATTCATCTCCCTTTGTAACGCCTCAAAGCGTCCATTCATCGCCTCAAAGCGCTCATTCATCTCTCTCTGCAAAGAACCGAAGCGTTTTTCCATTGCATCGAATCTTATTTCAGACATCTCTCGCAGTGATTTGAGTTCCTCTTCTACCCTTATCACTCGTTCAACCAATCCCAGTTCTTTTAACCTTATTTCGTTCCTTTCAACATAATCTTCCACCGCCTTTTGCAAATGAGTTTCCAACATTTTAGCAAAGTATTGTTCCATCTCCGCTCGTGTTACGTTATTGGAATTCATATCTACCACGTCAGCCTCCTTCTTAATGATAGTCCAAAAACGATTAAAAGTCAACTTGAAAAAAAGTCCCGAACGAAAATTCTATTTGGAAACAATCTCCTGTAGTCTTTTTGCACGAAAAAATGATTGGGAGCACCTCCCAATCATTTTTCGAAGCAAAAAAGTCATACGGACACATATTTTTAAAAAAAATAAAAAGAATTATAAAAGAGAATTAGGTGCCAGGCCAGAATGTCACTAAGATAAGGCTACATTTTTTGCCTCCTATCTTTTTTATAACGGTGTCTATG
>JABAOH010002665.1_pt1 | contig 17982 bp, 22 predicted proteins | sample 7062181 | NCBI WGS metagenome assembly JABAOH01 (sample SAMN14538630, study PRJNA623070) | marine sediment metagenome | biome: marine biome [ENVO:00000428]; feature: marine pelagic biome [ENVO:01000023]; material: deep marine sediment [ENVO:00002113]; isolation source: pool of 5 deep marine... | reverse complement strand
GTGTAGCTTATATTATTAAGTTTGCCTATGACTATCTCAATGGTAGACAATTTGACCCAACTGATATTCGTAAATTTGCTGCTATGATAGAACATAAATATGGACCATTGCCCGAACACGGTAAGGATATTGAATATGGCCGTGATGGTCCTCAGCCGGGTAATGTGCTGCTAGGTGGGTTAGCTGGTGGTGCGATTGGTGGGTTAGTAACAGGGAGCCCCGGTGGACTACTTCTCGGAGGCTTAGCTGGTGCTGGAATCGGAGCCTTGGTATGATAGTTCCAATGATATATTTTATTGGTTAATTATTCATTGCTTTGAATAGTTGAATAATTAGAAACATGGTTTGGGTCAGGTTTTGATAGCAGTGAACATTTTGGAAATTAAATTTCATATTATTTGACAAGATTATATCAGGATCCTACCCCATAGAAGATATAGATAATTTGTACATCTCTCATGAAACCTATGACTGATCAAAATTGATCCTATTTTTAATTTTTACGAATTGAAATAACATGAAACGTAGGCGATCTGTTAGTTTTGGTAATATGTGTGGTGAGAATGGTTACGAGGATGTGATTGATTTTGAATGCAACGACATCAATCCACCTACTCGTAAAGTGGCCAAGAAAATTTCGGCATCAGAAGCACTGGATGAATTTGATTTCTATCCATTGGATCCTCTTTATCCTATGAGTCCCATTGATTTCAATATCAGCTTCTCCGATTTGCCGATGATTGATTGGTCCTTTTTGGAAGATTCGGAGGAGTCAGATGAGCTATCTATCTAATTATTATAAAAATAAAAAAAAAACAAAAACAACTTTTATATATCTACGATATATAAAATTAAATTACTATTTATTTGTCTTCTTATTGCAAGTTGAACATAAGTAGCGGTAGGTAGCGTGACTATTGTGATAACGTTGCCAAGACTGTTTCCATTTTTTGTCGTAATAATTGTTATCTTTGGTTCCATCTTTGAACATAAAATTACCTCGTTTGGGATGCCATTTGAAATCTGTCGGTGGTGGTTCGTTACGGCTCATTTTCATATTCACGAAATCATCCTTCAATTTAGAGAAATGCTTGGGATAATGATCAACCTCAATCCTGTCTCTACTATCACATATAGCACAGATTTGATTATGGTGGGTTTTCCTGTAATTACTAATTTGCTGTCTAATGGCATATCTCATAGCGCCAATCAACTTATTATCATTATTACTCGGATCTTGGTAACTAGCTAATTTGCCTTTAGCACATGCCACCCACGAAACAATCCTATATTTATTTAGTCCCTCAAACTTAACATATAATACAATAGCATGATTACTGGGACTACGACTGATTTTGAAGGATCTGGGTATTTGATTTTTCCAAGTATCTTTAGCAGGATGTCTTTCTATTAAGGCGCATAAGATCGAAAATTCTGATTTCTGAGTAGAAAAAATATTCTTATGAACATGTTGATTTAACCAATCTTTAGTTTTATCGTATGTATCCAATGTAATCATATTATTTTATATAAAATAACATGATATAAGGTCATTTTCTTTTTCTTTTTTCTTATATATCATTCACTAATTAATATTTAACACATCGAGCATTTTGGACACATCGTCTAATATTTCATTCATAGGTCGGTCAATATCGACACCTAATTTATAAGCTACCTCCAACAATGATCTTTTAGCATTTATCAAACGTGATGTTGAATATTGTTGACTTTCCTCACTATACTTACCACCCCAAGTTAACTGTTCTGATATGAGAGTACATAAATGACTTTTATTCATATTAGGGGAGACGGGTATTTCTAACATGTTAGCAAATGCTATTAATACATATCTGTTCCGGTTAGATGATAGATCTCTACATAAAGCTTTTTGTCTTTTTCTTAATAAAATTAGCTCCCATATCTCTCTGGGTAATCTGATATCCCCCGATTTTGAAAATTGCGCAGCCAACCTTTTATCACTAGCATATAGTCTATCCCACATAGCTTGTGATATAATTTCCATACAAGTAAAACTACGACAATTGTTTAATGGATACCTACCCCTATCATTTTTGATAAAAGGATTAGCACCATATCTCAGTAACAATTCAATCATATTTTCTCGGCCCCCATTCGAGGCTCTATATAAACTGGTATTCCCTTGGTTATTAATAGCATTGACATTGGCCCCATAATCTAATAATAGTTTAACCATTTCTTCACTTGAAAATTCAGTTGCGTAATGTAAACTAGTATTCCCTCGGTTATCAGCAGCATTGACATCGGCCCCCCGATCTAACATTAGTTTAGCTAAATCTACCGCATAAGGTCGATTATTAGCTGATAATGAAATTAGACTTGTGGATTGATTTCTACCAACAGCGTTGACATTAGTACCGTATTCTAATAATAGTTTAACTGCTTCTGGTGAGACTGTTTGACCGAAATCTGGTGATAGTGACAGTATGAGTAATAATAAAATCGTGTTTCCCGAATTGGCAAGGCCGCCGTCGACATTGGCACCGCGATCTAATAATAGTTTAACTGTCTCTGGTGAGCTGGTGGTGTTAGATGCTTTTACTGCGAAATATAGACTAGTAAATCCATCAATATCAGCATCAATATCAGCACCATAATCTAACAATAGTTTAACTGTATCTAACGAACTGGTGGTGTTAGAATATTCTGATGCTTTCATCAAACTGGTTAACCCCTGTTTATCAGCAGCATTGACATTGGCGCCACGATCTAATAACAGTTTAACTGTGTCTAAAGAACTACTATCATTAGAACCTTTTACCGCGAACATCAAGCTGGTTAGTTGAGACTTATTACTGGCATTAACATCAGCCCCAGCATCCAATAAAAATTTAACCATATCTAACGAACTGTCTCTATTGCTTTCTTGACTAGCAAACATTAAAGCTGTAGACTCATACAGAAGGTCTTTAAACTCTATATCAGCACCTTCTTCTAATAATCGTTTGACTGTTGGAATGTCACCATTTTTAGCAGCTTCGATTAATTTCATTTAATTTTTCATTAAGAAATAAAAATAAAATCAAAAATAAAATGAACGTCCCTCTGGTTAATAATGATAAACACGGAAGATGTAGCTGTCAATCAAATACTGTTTGTGATGCTGAAAAGGTTACATTAGAGAGCTATGGAAATAACGAATTGATTATCAGTGAAATTGACAACAATTCTAAAAATAATTCATCTAAATGAAAAAGATGTCAGGTGTTCATGGTAAATCAGGGCTACATGGTAGGTCGGGTGTTCATGGTAAATAAAAATGTATATAACTATTTTATTTGATATTTTATCAAATAAACTATATTAAGAATATCTTGAAAAAAGATAAAATAGATAAATTCAAAACTATTTTGATAAGTAATATCTTATCAAAAATTACCTTGAAGTATAACAAAATCTCGCTCCTGATATACTATATTGATGGTTTCTATCGATAATACTTGATCTTAATGATATTGTTTAACATAGTCATTCCATGAGACTTGAGGTTTCTTAAGTCTTTTATTGACGTCATTATGAAACTCCCATGACCATTTAGATAACCCCTTATCCTGATTTCTATATTCTGACATAGGATGAGATTTCAAATAAGCCTTGATATGAGGGCGACATTTAGGACAAGGAAAGTTAGATTCGAGGTATTTTATATATAGTTCAAATCCATCCTTCTGATTGTCGGTAGTTGCGTTGACTGCCATTTTATGAATCTCATCCCATGACTTGAGTTTGGTTTTAGAGAAGGATTTGAATTTATTATTATATAGAATTGTTTGGTGGTTGTTCATCTTTCGAGGGGTTTCACGGCTGACACTCCCACTGGTTTTAGTTTTTATCTCAATAGGGATGGTAGGAGTAATCGAAGCTGTGTTGATTTTGACTGGTGGGACAGATCTGTTAACGGGGACAATTACTGGTCCTGTTTTAGGAGGGTTAGGATTGATTACTGGTACCGTTCTGGGTGTAACTTTAAGGTTAGATTTAGGTACAACTTTGGGAATTAACTTAGGTGTTGTTTTTGGTTTAGGTTGGGTATTAACCGTGGGTCTTATTTTTGCTAGATTATATCTACCGATCCCACCACGTTTTCTTTTTGGTGCTGTTGGTCTTTTTGGTGCTGTTGGTGTAGAAATAACCGATTTATTTTTCACAATGTTATTACTGACTGAAATATTCTTCCGAGGTTTGTTGCAATTGCACGGCATTTTTATATGAGTATTATTATTTAATTTTGTTTCGTTTTTATCATGTGATGATACATGTGTCCATGATAAGATAGGATGAAAAAAGAATTTGATTTTTATTTTTCTGTTTCGATATCATCAAAACATCATCAAAATATAATCGAGTAGCATGAGTGAAAACAGTGATAAGAAACCTATGTTCATTAATGCACAAGGAAATCTAACTAGTAATGAGTTTTCTGACAATAGCATGTCAAATACTGACAATATCGAAGTGTCTCCGGTCAACATTCCGGAGATCGATGACGACAACACTGTTAGTTATGAAGATCTACCGGTAATCGGTGTCGAATCGTCCAAGCGCTTAAAGAGGTACCATGAGGACAGCAGAATGCCTAGTTTTATGCATATTCTACTAGTGACAGTTGGGGTGTGGTTGGTTATGAATAATTCCTCTTCTGTATCTGTCAAGACAAGTAATAGCACCGCTATTGATCTACCCCCCGATTGGTGGAAGAGATACAGTGACAACTGCTGTTTATATAGTAAGACTGACAATTTTGGTGGTTGCAGTTTTGACGGCGTTTGTCGAACATATCTAACCAATTTTTGGGCTCTCGACAGTTTCAACGGAACTTATATGAAAAAATGTTGTTATCAGCTCAAATACGAAGGTGTAGAACCACGGAATTTTTGTGGTTACATCTGTCTAACGAGTCTTAAATAATGCGCATGACGCTTACACATCGTTCCGCTTCAATTTATATTTTATAATATAAATTACGCTTTGCTTAAAAAATTATTTCACTCATCGGACCATGCAGTCACGACAACACAGTGGTGTATATTGGTGAACTCATATAGTTCTTTGGGATTTAACGATTGCCATCCGTCTTTGATTTTATATTCATCTGTCTCATCGTAGTATTCTATCTCAAATCCCATTTTTCTACGTTGACTGGGAGTGCTATCTACCAACTGTTTAATCTGTCGATTTGACATATCGAGATTTGACATTTTCGTCACATATATATCCATGGCCCCTGGATCCATTACGTATGACATTATCATCAATAAATATTTTTCTTCCTCTTTCACTTCAACTCTTTTAGTAAGATAAATATGTCCATTATCTATTTGATGCCATACTGAACTAATATCCATACTGTCGTATTGGTTTGTAGTAAATACTGGTAACTCAGTATTCTTGTTGAGTAACATACGAATATCATAATTAGGATATGATTTGTTGAAGTATTCTTTGATATCTAATACCTTTGAGGTTATTGTGAGAGGTACTAAGAACTTAGGTTGATTATCAACATAAACTGTTAAATTTTTCGAAGTCATCGGTTTTATTTAGTTATATATTTTTTTGATATTATTTCATTCTGCTCAACGAATGATTCATCCATTCTCTAACATCCATCATTAAATTATTCCAATTATCATAATTGTTAGGTTTATATTGTTGACCAATAGTTATTTTGTGAGGTTTGACGGTTATCGTGGAGTGATTGGTTTGATAGTGGTCCCAAACAATTGGTACTATAGGTATTCCTAACTCATGAGAGATTTTAAATATACCCGTCTTAAAATTAGCTAATTCATAACCACCTCTGTTTTTATCTTCCTCTGGATAAACAAATATGGAATGTTTTCTGATATGTCGTTCTACTTTATTTTTGAGATAGTCGTAGTTGGATTTACCTAGTTTTAATGATATATAATTCTTATGATTATACAGACCTTCCATCAGATAACCATATTTAGTTTGGCTCATATCCCTAGCTACCAAAGTTATTTTATCGCCCATTAATCCAACATTTAGATACTCCAAAGGATCACCGATATAGTTCGACACAAATATCACAGGTTCCCTATAATAATTAATATAATCTTTAACTTTATCTAACTTAATATGACCATTATCTGTCTCTAATCGTATCAAGGGTTTAGATGCATTGTGGTATAAGGTTGTTTCACACATATCCATGTAATTATCATATCTCTCATATCTATCAGATGATAATATGTTATAAGCATGACCAACCATGCGAGCACTATACTGTATCTCGTTGAAGAATAGTATCAAATAGAACCCTAGTAGTAACAACCAAGCTACTAAGGCTCCAATATCACGGTATTTCACAATAATAACAAATAGGCCTATGATAAATAACAATAATATAAATAAGTGAATTATTAGTACCGTGATCAAAGACATGTTTTTATTTTGTTTTTTATTTATTATAATAAATAAAAATGGATAGGTTGAATCGTGATGAATTGATCTTGATTGCCATGAATTTATCATATCCTGATATAATATCTATGTGTAATACCAATACTAGGAATAATGAACTGATATGCAGAAATGATACTTTTTGGTTCAATAAGTTAAGACGTGACTTTCCCAATTATCAAACCTTTAATATTGATGGAACTCATAGAGATATTTATAAAAAGATCTATGGTATCTCCGATATTAAGCGAAAATGGAAATTAGATGGGTCCTTATTGGATATTTATAACAGACGAAGACTTTATTTGTCTGAAAATCAGATAAGAGAAATACCAGAAAGCATTGGTAATTTGTCCAATCTACAAGAACTTTATTTGCATACCAATCAGATAAGAGAGTTACCGGAAAGTATTGGTAATTTGTCCAATCTACAAGTACTTTATTTGTCTAGCAATCAGATAAGAGAAGTACCAGAAAGCATTGGTAATCTGTCCAATCTACGAACACTTCATTTGTCTAACAATCAGATAAGAGAAGTACCAGAAAGCATTGGTAATTTGTCCAATCTACAAGAACTTTATTTGAATACCAATCAGATAAGAGAAGTACCAGAAAGCATTGGTAATTTGTCCAATCTGCAAAGACTTGATTTGTCTGACAATCAGATAAGAGAAGTACCAGAATCTGTGAGAAATAAACCAGGTTTAGATCTTAGATTATGATTTATAATTATGGAACATATGAATTTATTTTTTAATATAGATTAAAAAATATATGGCTACCGGATCCAGATCCCAAACATTCATCGGTTTAGTAGCTATTTTAGGTTTTATTTTGTTTTTAGTTCTAGTATTTTCATTTAATGATCGTTTAAGTGCTAACCCATACAGTGTGATAAACCTGTTTTTATTAATGGTTGTGTTGATATCAGTGTATTTTATCATAGCTTATTTTGCAAAATGGTGGCCTTACCGAGTTTCTAATAATACTAACGACAAAAATTATAACAACAGAATACTAACGATATTTATTGTGATCGGTGCTATTAGTTTGTTGTTATTATTTTTGGGATTATACTTAGGATATAAATATGATAAGGAGCAAATAATGGAATACATTGAATCTATCGAACAAGAACAAATGAAATCAGTGGAACGATATGAACCAGTACCAGAAATGTTACCTGAGAATAATATCGAACTCAGTGGTCGTGAAATAAGAGAACCATCACCAGAAACTATTGAAAATCAGATCAAAAGACTTCGACAAGAGATGTTATTAGAACAAGATCAAAATAAACCTGTTCCACCGATCCAAGTTGAAGAACTGGAAAGAGCAGAGAAAGAGTTAGATATTGAGAGATTAGCTTTGGAAAACCAATTGGGTGAAGCCGAAATAGGTCCTTCCGAATTCGAAGATATTAAAAACAGAGAGATGATATTGAAGAAAGAGGAAGCTGAAGGTTTGATAAGTCCTGAGATAGTTAGTGAAGCTGAGTTAGAGACTAAAATAAAAACAGAAAAAGCTGAAGAAGCGTTAAAAATGGAGCTGCCTTCTGAAGAATTATTTTCTCCGGAATCCATCGGGGCCATATCGGAAGGAACTATGTTTGGTCCCGAAGCTTCGATTATTCTTATGGGTATCTAATTATTTTGTTTTAAAATAATTAAAATTTTTATTTCTTTTTTTTATCGACGATTGTTGTGTATTTCTTCGCACCAGCTGCATGTCGCAAAGTATATTTACTTCGTTTCTTCCAATCATTGCCGGTCGCTTTGAATGACATGAAATATATATCACCGTGCTCAACATTTATCACAAACCGTTTACCTACAGGTTTCGATTGATGAAACCACTGATAATGTAAAGGAAAAGTAGCACCCAATCTCATAGCGATTACGATTTTTCTTTCGCCATCACCATGAAATCCTATACCACATTTCTTTAGATCATAGTAATAATTACCTTCACCTTCCAAATCATTAGCTTTTTCACCTACAACAATTCCAATACATTTCCTAATATGGTTAGTAAGTGGGATCTTATCCCAACTAACAACTGTACCTTTGCCATTTTTGATATCGGCTTCTTGATCAAAGTTGGAAAAACATAGATTGTGCCTGGCTAACTTATTAACTTCTCTACCTCTCATCTTAGCTTTAGTATCAGGTGTTAAAGAATTTTGCTCCTTATACACATCATCAGCTGTATAGATATTGTTTTGAGAATGTGAAAGCAAAACATTCACACCATTCTTAACGATGCAAAAATATGCATCTTCAATATCATTTGGTACATTGTCAGGCAATAAATCGTTCAAACGATAAATACTGACATCAGCACCATATCCCATAAAAATTCTCTGAACATGTTGTAGATCAGCTAAATTCAAACCTTCTGCTATCTCTTTGCCGATCTTTTCCATGCCCGCATGATTTTCTGCAATTTCACCGAAAGTAATAGTAATAGTTTTATCCATTATCTGTTAATTATTGGCATATGAACTATAAAATGTATCAATTTTATAGTTATATCGTTTAATCAATCAGTTATGATTGATATAATCTTGAACTCTGTCAGGTTTGTCAGAGCTATTATTACCACATTCGCAATGTTCCCACATACTGTCACAACGGGAACAAACACAATATTTACAACATTTGTCTACGAAAAATTTATTTCTATCGCAATTATTACATATTCTCATCATGCACAAATGACATTCCCTGGATCTGTCGTAGTCATCGTCCTCATAATAGTCTATGCTTGGATTCATCGAACAATAACAACTCATACACTTATCTTCAAGTAAATATTTTATTTTCTCATACGGCACAGTTATCATTTATCTTTTCTAATATTACTTTAGAAACAAACTATTACCGATATTGTGAAAAATAAGAATCCACCAGTTGCACAGTTTCGAAGTATTTTTCTTTACCCTCAAACTTAGACCATTCAAATAATTTCGCGGCAGCGGCGCTAGCCATAGATCCATTGTAAGGAGCATCGGTATTACGAAAGAAATCGGTTAGTCTCTTCACTTCGTCATCTTTCATATCCATTGCTCTGTCATTGGTTAGCATGGCTTGGTTATCCGATGACATGTTTTCTTTTATCACATATCATGATAAAAGATCAATATTATACAATAACAATCATTCGAGAGCCATGATTACTCCAAAGCCATAATCAAACCTTTAGCTATCACGGACTGAAAATCATCTTCAGCCTTAACACCCAAACAAAGCATATCTACATTAATATCCCAATCATTTACAAGAGAGCACATCTTACAATCACATACCGATCGAGGAGAAACAATTAGAGGTATGTCAGCTGCATTATCAGCACTGTCACTATAGCTGGTGCTATCAGTGTCTAAATCACTATATGTGGTACTATCATTGGTTTCAACATTGAGATTTAATATATCTTTCGTCTCATCAGATACCTCATTCATTTTTTCCGTCTGAATATTGAACACACTCATAGCATAATCTTTGATAAACTTAATCTCATCAACACGGGAGCCATTCATGACAATATCGTAAGCTGGCTTAAACATATTGATAGCTCTAGCTACATAGATATTTTCATTTGAATACTTAGGCATGAGAAACCCATCTATCAAGGCTTTCTTAATATAAGGTTTAATCGTACCGCCAATACCCGAAGGTGAAAAGACGTTAAACTTCAACGATTTCAATATAATATCCTTAGACAATTTTAATTTATTATGATCAGCATATATCGAAGCCGTAATCCAGACTCTTCTCCAGACAATGGCCATAAATGTCAAAATAAAGGTTTTTCTGACCGGTGATAAATCATCAGGTGGTGCTATACCGGTCTTCATTTTAATACTCTCCATCCTTTTCTTTGATATGTGAGATAGAAAATATATCAGTTTTAATTATTTTAAGAATATTAAAAATGGATTACTTCTTCTCTCGTTTGTTTAGAGGTGTTAAATATAGCTTAAGTTTAGTAGGTGCTTTAGCTTGTGGTGTGGTAATTGTGTTAGGATCCATGGGTGTCTCAACTGCTGTCATACCTATTTGTGGTGGTATTGCTATTATTCCCATGGGATTTAGCTTTTTTGAGTCAACAAAGGTCATGAGAGACCTCGAAAATATGGTAACTAAGTTCAAAACCGATATTAAGAATTTCAAACAACAGATTGATAATTTAAGTCTGCAAGTATCTGGTTTGAAGACTGAAGTTAATCGGCTGGAAAGTATGTTGGATCAGGCTGAGGAGCAATTAACACAATTAAAGAACTTAGTAGGACAATATAAGGATACCAATGAATCGTTAAAATTCAATCTGAACCGAACCGAGATAAATAACGATAAGCTTCAGAAGAATGTCGATGATCTAATTAGAATTAAGTCGGAGTATGAATCCCGAATTAATTCTTTGACAAATTTAACGACAAATATTCAGGAACAATTAGATGATGTTAGTAAGTTGAAAGATGATTATAAAAATAATAATGAAATGTTAGCTGATAGCAATAAGAATTTGAAGGCTGAGCTAGAAAAGGTAGACAAAATGTATGAAGATGCTAAAGCTCTAGCTGAGGTACTGTTAAATTCCAAAAACGTATTATCCGATATATACACTGACATGGTACAAACTGAAACTAAGATGGACCAGAATACAGATACCATGTCAAAACTTATCAATGTTTTAGGTATTGAAAGAACTCAAGAATTATTTAAACAATTAGATGCCGACGGTGATAACAAATTATCCCTGGATGAGTTTAGATCGATGCTAAATCCGAGCGAAGTGGCTGAAACAGAATTAGATTTGTGAATTACGTTTCACTTAGAAAATAATCACCTTCGGTAATTATTTTATATTTAATTTTTATTGATACTCACTCAAAATCATTTTGTTTTTAATAAATTTTTTCACAAAAGTAAAATGGGATTAAATCTCGGTGTTAATGCTATTACCTCCAGTGGATTAGGTATCGCAGTTATACTTCTTATTGTCATGGGTATTCTATTATGGACTGCTCAAGACAAAGTTAAACAACTTGAAGGACTACTATCGTCCAGTTCCATCGATAGAATATCTAACGATCTGAGAACCGCTTCTATTCTAACGTTCATTGCTGCTGCTGTATGCCTCATTCTAGTAGTGGCTTATGCTGGTCACGAAACTCTATGGTCGCCATCTGAATGGATTCACACAGCTCTCTACATTGTCCTGCTAGCTCTGATGGTGATTGCTGTCATCTATGCTTATGTAGCTCTCAAGGATCTATACCAGCCGACGCTTGACAACAAGAACGGAGCAGATATTTACATCTGGGCTTCGTTCATAGTTGCTGTGTTTGCTTTTCTAGCTATCACAGCTACTGCTACTGGTAGAGTTGGTTTCAATAGTGTCAGAGATCATGCTACTAAGAGACTTAACCTGGCCGAAAAGAAACTCCATGAAACTCACAGTGCTATCACTGGTCATCCGGTAGAATACCCGGTAGACACTGATAAGTATGACATGGTTGATGGTGAGATTACCGTATCTGGTTCGTTATCTAAGCAACATGCTCCGGTCGTAGCCCAACCAGTGATGGCCCAACCCATGGCATCCCAACCAGTAGCCAGTACTCATATATATCACCCCCAAGTACCAACTTCCCCGGCCGGCAGACCAGCTGTTTCTGCTCACCTATATTCCAATGCTGAGGGTGTACCGGTCTATTCTCAATCGGAGCTAGGTGCTTCTCAATACATGGCTCCCAAACTACCACCCCTCAACTATCTCCAAAATCAATAAATATATCTCCAAAATCAATAAATATCAATATGATTGAAAGATAAAAATAGATAAAATAGCGATTATTTTGATAAGTAATTACTTATCAAAATTAGTCTCAAAGTATGAAAAAATGTTGATCCTGATATATAGTATTGAATGTTTTTTTATTTACCAAAGATAAAAAGAAAGATGGAGAAATTACCAGCCGATGTTATCAGACATATTGCTTTAATGATGGACTTACCTGAGATATTGTCGCTGTGTCAATCTTCTGACAGGTTTGATAATATTATATGCAAAAATGATAAGTTCTGGTTAGGTAAGTTAATAAGGGATTATAATATATCAAAAAGTGATATATACGATGGATACACTCCTCGTACATTTTATGAGTATGTGAAATGGGTAATAGACAATAAACAACAAATGGCTGGATTGGAGTCAGCCATATCCGCTGGTAACTTAGTGCTAGTTAAACTGTTCATCGATAGAAATAATCAACGGATGGTAAATAACGGTTTGGACTATGCTGTTATGTATGACGAGTTACCCATCGTTAAGTATTTTGTTGAATTAGGTGCCAATGTTAATCGACCGGGCTATTACTCTATATTATCCGAAGCTGTTAAAACTAAAAATATAGATATGGTTAGATATTTGGTGGATAGCGGTGCTAATATCCACCACAGTGATGATCTGGCATTGATGACTGCAGCCTTGGTTGGAGATTTAGAGATAGTTAGGTTTTTAGTTGATAGTGGTTCCCAAATGCTAGATGATGCGTTAATTAAAGCGACTATGCATGGTAGGACCAAAATTGTAGAATATCTAATAGAGAAAGGGGCTGACGTCAATTATGATGACGGTGAGCCTTTATTTCATGCAGTCGTTAGTGGTAACTTGGACACTGTTAAGGTTTTAATTAATAATGGGGCTATAAGAGATGCTAATGATTTAAATCGAGCCATCGAAACCGCCATCGGTAACGGAAAATTAGAAATAGCCTATTATTTACATAGGATTCGATAATATTTATATATTGATAACCAATATATAAATTACAGTCCCAACTCTTTTAGTAAATCCGTATGGAGCTTATGGTCATGACCTGCATCATGATGTTTACTATGAAAAATTTCCTCTTTCATATTGTCGCGAGTTTGTTTCATATTTCGCTTTTTAATAAACTGAGGGTTAGCACGGAGAGATGCTAGAGTATCTTTGTATCTCGATTTTTCATTCAACCTAGTAGTAATCATTCGAGACAATGCTATCACCATCTGTTGGATATGCTTACCTACCTTACCTACTCGCTTATAAATATAATCCATCAAAATCTGTGTTTCTGCTCGAGAGTCCCAATCATTTAGTAGTTCAGGGTAATCAATATAATGGGATTCGTTATTATCATTGCCCTCCGAATGGACGAATGGGTTATCATAACAAAATGACTCTCTGACTATCACATTATGATAGAACATCTGATCTTGGTATTTTTGGCAGTTCCATAGTTTAGTTATCGGTTCTCCGTCATTACCATACACGGGGACTAACCTTGTCTCAGTTGATGTTTGAGGTGCCCAACACTGTTTAAACACATAACCGTACAAATATTCCATGTGCGATGGTCGATTACCACCAGTATATGGTAACCTAAACTTCAAATGTCCCCTTACCGGCTTAATAATATTATACCATTCCATCTGCATCTGCATATCATCCATAATTTGTTGTTCGTTCTCATCCAAATCGCTAGCTTTGTTATAATCGGCCGTCCTAATATCAGACACGAAGAAGATATCATCGCGGCCTGCCCATTTTCGAGCATCTTCATTGGTAAAGTATTGTTGATAGGTTTTTATTTTGTCAGATAGTTTGATCTTGAAAGATCGGGGATCGTACAGATGGAATTCAATCTCTGGAAACATAGTACTTACTATGCCGATATTGGTCCCGGGGGCGGCCCCTGCATAGATCAATTTAGGATTAGGTACTACTTCAGGATCCCAGAAGTTAGTAATGAACTGAACTAAAGTCAACATAAGCTTTCTTTGACCGTAAGCAATACTCTTCTTTTCTTCATCCTTTCTCCTTCGATAAGGTAATTCAGGATCTTCGGGGTTAAGTGTCAGATCATTTCTCTTGAATTGCAACATAAATTTTTTAATATAGCTGTATGATATTAAAAAATCATTTTCATATTTATAACAAATGGATAACAAAATAACGGAGTGTATTTCAGTATTAAAGTTTATATCTGACATAAAACAAGGTGAAAAACCTTGTTACTTTTCTAAAACAGTTATCAGTAAGAACGAGTGGTTCGGAACTATTAAACGACGCTGGAACGGCGAAAAGGGAGAGAACGGTATTGTATATGTAAATAAAATTCTTGATCGTTGTGAACATTATTGCCGAATGTGTATGAATGAATCTGTATATTCAACACTAAAACAGTTGATAGAATCACTAGAGTTTTCACTAGTAGGTATTAATAACTTGATATTGACATATAATGACCAAACTGATGTTAGGAGGGATTATATGGAGATAAGATTTAGAATAGTGGCTATTATAGGTTTTGTAGATAAACATTTGAACGAAGATAGTTCTGTTCCAGTTTCTCCAAATAATAACGATAAGAATGGGAAAACTAATTTCTTTAGTTTGAGTAACGTAATTATCAATTAAGCGAAAATTAAATTCTCGGATCGGGGGCACCTTGACTAACTAGATAATCGACAACGTCATCTCTACGTCGTTCGTGGGCTGCCCTCACGGCATCACGACCAATAGGAGCACCATTATCAACTAAATATCTAACGATATCCAAATTACCGGCAGCACTAGCACCCATTAATGGGTAAATGTTTGGAATAGCTCCGTGTTCTACCAAAAATCTAACAACACCTAAATTACCAAGATAGACAGATTCTTCTAATCCTCTGTTAACCATGTAAACTGTGCGATTATTAACTGTAGCGCCATTATCTAAAGCTACCATAATCCAATCTAATCTATACGATTCATAAGCTTCACGTAAATATCTGTCGGGGTCATAGCTTATCTTGGATAGATCGATATAATATTCGGACCAATTTATATCACCCCTATATCGATTGATAATATTTAGGGGAAGGTAAGGGAATTTAGTTAGAACCCTGTTCATCCAAAAGTTTTCATCCTTACATATTTTATTCGCAGATTTGTTAACACGACAATAATTTATTAAGAACTTATCATCAAGATTGTTTAATATGATGTAATCAGTATCTTTACGACCAGTTAGGTTAGGTTTCATTTTTTTTTATGAAAAAAAATAATTAAGCAAAAACTATTAAATCGTTATTCATAATCTCATTAATATCATCCGATATCTCTGACATATCTGATATTTCTGTCATTCCTGATATTTCTGTTATATCGACATCAGATATTTCAGACAGATATTCCGAGCAATAATCTGATTGGTGATCCGATTGATAATCGCTAAGTTCATTAATTTCGAATGAATAATCGTCACTAACCTCAAAATTAGGAGGGTTGTTATCATTCATTCTGTTTTTGTGGTTTTCGGGGATATAGTATTTCAAATAATCCTTGATCTTATGATAGGGGACGGTATAAGGAACCGTAATTAAATAAATCCCATTGGCATCACAACATTCCAATTTGTATTTATCTCTTCTGACCTGATTGATAAATTGCTCTTTGGTTTGACCAGTATAGTTAGGCCAGACGTAGTGTTGAATACCTTGCATTTCCACAGCCAATTTTAGATCATGATTATACATATCTAGTTCTAAATTTCTCTTGGTTTCCGGGTTCTTTAGAAAATCAGGTCTAATGCAGTGAAATGGTGCACCGTATATCTCTTCAATAGCTTCTTTGCATATTAATTCAACTTTAGATATCTTTTTACTATTATATGGTTTGTATGGTCCCAAAGATTTTTCTATCTGATGGTTATTAAATTTTGATCTATCCTTGATATTATTATCACCTTGGATGGTGGGGGCACCAATATTACTATTATGAACCACGGCCAATGTTCTATTGTCAACATATCTATTACTATCCACTCCTATTTGTAGTGGTGACAGACCTACATATTCATAATCTCCACCACCAAAGAATAACCAAAGAAAAAACAAAATAATCAACATAACACATAACCAAAAGACCCAACCTGTATTAAATATCTCATTAACTATGTTCATCTGTTTTATTTTTGTTTTATTTTTATTGTATATACAATAAAAATAAATTAATTATATCTGAAATATTTAATATTACCATATTATTTCTTTACGTATTTCTTTTGGAATTTCTAATAGTCTGTTGTTAGTTAAACTAAGTGATTGTAATTGTTGGAGATTGCCTATTTCTTTTGGTAATTCTGTTAGTCTGTTGTTAGTTAAACTAAGTGATTGTAATTGTTGGAGATTGCCTATTTCTTTTGGTAATTCTGTTAGTCTGTTGTTATGTAAATCAAGTCTTTCTAATTGATAAAGATCTACCAAACTACCTCTTAACCCAAGACCTCCCTCGTTGATAGGTCTTCTTAATTTATTTAGTCCCGTCATTAAGGTGAAAAGACGTTTGTAACCTATTGGTTCCTTAATATGGGATTGAAACTCCCTAAAATCCGGATAATCCTGAATCAATCGGTTCATCCAGAACATATCATTTTCACAAACCGCTTTATTGAATTTACTGGATAAAAGACAGTAAGATAATATATCCGGGAAATCCAACATCATTCCAATGTAAATTAGTGTGTCCCGGGGTAAGTCATTTAATGTTCGGGGATTTAGGTTTTGGATATCCATTTTTTTATTAATATATAAAAAAATAATAAAAATAATATTTATTTCGTTTTGTATTACAACCTCTATTGAAAATATTTGTAACCATTAAACCAAAAACCCAAAAATCCTAATTTTTAGTCATTGGATGGGGTTTTTCAACATAAGATATGATGAAAAATATTAATCAAAAACTCGAAAAATGCATTCTAAGCCTACTACCTTTGTTGGATTTTAGTTTTTTATATTCTTATTATTTCTTTACGTATTTCTTCTGGAATTTCTGTTAGTCTGTTGCCACGTAAATCAAGTTCTTGTAATTGTTGGAGATTGCCTATTTCTTTTGGTAATTCTTTTAGTTGGTTGTTCTTTAAAATAAGGTATTGTAATTGTTGGAGATTGCCTATTTCTTTTGGTATTTCTGTTAGTTGGTTGTTCTTTAAATTAAGTGATTGTAATTGTTGGAGATTGCCTATTTCTTTTGGTAATTCTGTTAGTTGGTTGTTATATAAATAAAGTTCTTGTAATTGTTGGAGATTGCCTATTTCTTTTGGAATTTCTGTTAGTTGGTTGTTATATAACCAAAGTGTTCGTAATTGTTGGAGATTGCCTATTTCTTTTGGTAATTCTGTTAGTTGGTTGTTATATAAATAAAGTTCTTGTAATTGTTGGAGATTGTATATTTCTTTTGGTATTTCTGTTAGTCTGTTGTCAGATAAATCAAGTATTTGTAATTGTTGGAGATTGCCTATTTCTTTTGGTATTTCTGTTAGTTGGTTGTTATATAAATCAAGGTGTTGTAATTGTTGGAGATTGCCTATTTCTTTTGGTAATTCTGTTAGTCTGTTGACAGATAAATCAAGTGCTTGTAATTGTTGGAGATTGCCTATTTCTTTTGGTAATTCTGTTAGTCTGTTGACAGATAAAT
>JABAOH010003316.1_pt4 | contig 17988 bp, 17 predicted proteins | sample 7062181 | NCBI WGS metagenome assembly JABAOH01 (sample SAMN14538630, study PRJNA623070) | marine sediment metagenome | biome: marine biome [ENVO:00000428]; feature: marine pelagic biome [ENVO:01000023]; material: deep marine sediment [ENVO:00002113]; isolation source: pool of 5 deep marine... | reverse complement strand
GGCCGGTTCACGTGTGCCAAAATTCCATTCCGACCATCTAAAGTCTTGATGCGGAAACCCTCTCGGACATTCTCCTTTCTTATTTCCTCGGTATAAAACCCTCCCGCCCTACCACGGAATCCTTGGATCACCTTCATGACGACCGTCGTCTTTCCTACCCCTGGCCTCCCCGTCAATAGTATCTTTGGCGGAATGGTCCCTGACGTTGAAATCATTGGTGTTGTTCGGTTTGTTCGACGATTGCCGCCAACCATACGGAAATATTAGCATGACTATGGCATCGATGTCATGGTTTTCATCCTGTCATCAATGCCGACTTGGGAACAAAATATCAGGAGGTGACACCCTTGCACTCCCCCCACCCCTTACTTTTGGTGTATACTTACATTACAGGATTAACGGGACAGAAAGGAGACTTACGTGAAAACTCGTTGGGTCATTTATTCCCTATTGGGCTTTATGGTTATTCCCCTTAGGGTGGGCCACTCAGAATCTCTGGCCGAATGGCTAACTAGGGAAGGAGGGAGTCCTCCCGCTATCACACACTTTTTTGCCTCTGAGAAGTTATCCCACAACGATAAATGGAAGATCTATTTTGAGGCCAATGACCCGGATGGGGATATGAGACAAATTGTAGTCATGGTCAATGGAGGACGTTCTCGATCTCGCTTTAATTACGTGCGTATCAAGAAGGGTGACCAGGCAAGCCTGTTGGGATATCTCAATTGTTTCATCTGGAGTGGCATAGGTGCTCAGCGGAACGAATGGGCCGAAATCACGCTGACCCTGTTCATTCGGGATAAGGGCGGAAACACCAGCAATAGAGTCGTCTTCCCCCTGGCTCTCTCCCAGGGGTTCAAGCAAGGAATACCACCGCCTCCGTTTGAGACCGGAAAGTTGAACGCATTAGGAACGATCTGGGTCGATCTCGCTATTCGCCATCCGGGCCGGGATGGAGATTGAATTCACATTGAAGTGGGGATGAGTAGTGGGTATGCCACCAGTCCGATGAGGCATGGAGCAACCACATTTCCACTCGCAAACGGTCTAGTGGTTGAAAAGATTCCTTTTGAACCCGTTTGCCAATTCCCTTTGCCGGGAATTTCCATTCCTCTCATGCCCACCAAAAGCCGGACCCATATTTTCATATCTCGGGGACTTCTGGAAACGTCGCTCCTTCTCCCGTTCATCTCCCCATTAAAACTTTCAGTCTTTGACATCAACTCGCCCTTATCCATAATTCCCTTACCCACGAGCAATTCAATCAGTGTCCTAATCTCAAGCAAAACAGATATAGCTCAATCTTAGATGGTGACGATTTCTCTTGAATCAAGAGGTGGTGCCATACCGACCTTCGCCATCAGTTAATCGTTCTGCCGCTCATTGCACAATTGGCGGGGCCAAATCTCACTCACTTGACACTCCGGCAACCTCTGTGTATAAATAGCCCCGTTCTTGGCAGATTCCCCTGGTCGACAAAAGAAACGAAATTCCTATCACTTCTGTGGGGAAAAGATTGATGGGGTGAATGTGAAACCGCAGCGGTTCTATTACGGCTGGGTGATTATAGGCGTGTCGTTTTTAACCCTCTTTTTCAGTTTGGGTACTCGTTTCTCCTTCGGTGTGTTTTACGTAGCCATCCTCAAGGATTACGGCTGGGGGCGCGGGGAGACGGCTGGAGCCTTTTCACTCGGCCTGGTGATTCATGCGTTCTTCGCAGTGGTAACGGGAAACCTCATTGATCGCTTTGGTCCCCGTACGCTCTTTCCCCTCGGTGCAGCCTTCTTGGCCGTTGGTTTTGCTGCGGCTAGTCGCATCACCGCCATCTGGCATCTTTACCTCCTCCTCGGGGTTGTCATGTCGGTGGGGGTAAATACGCTCGCCTTTGCCCCTCACATGTCTCTCATTCCCAGATGGTTCATCAAGAAAAGGGGACTGGCCTGTGGTTTAGTAGTATCTGGAATCGGCCTAGGAACCATGGTGATGGCTCCCTTAATTCAGTTCATGATTGATACTGTGGGCTGGCGCTTCGCCTTTCTGATTCTCGCCGGCATCGTCATCGGAGCAGTGGTCCCGATGACGGCTCTCTTCCAGCGTCGTTCTCCCGAGGATGTGGGCCAATTTCCAGATGGTATTGTTCTGCATTCTGGGGGAACCTATGCCCTCCAGTCGGAAGAGTTCCCAAAGGATACTCGATCTTCGCACCTCTCCAAACAGTGGACGCTAGGAACAGCCATATGCACCAAAGCCTTCTGGTGGATGGCCGTCCTCAACTCCTCCGTAGGTTTTTCTACTAACATGTTGGTAGTGCACCAGGCCGCGCACGTGGTCGATGCGGGATACAGCCCCAACCTGGCTGCTTTACTCGTTGGGTTGGTTGGTCTCTTCCGTTCGGCAGGGGGTGTTCTCGGTGGCTTTATTTCCGACCGCGTGGGCAGGGAAATCGGATATACCCTAGGAGGCGGTTCCGCCTTCATGGGAATAGTGTTCTTTCTCCTCGTAAGGGACACTAGCTCTCCTTGGATGCTCTATGCCTTCGTAATTCTCTTTGGGCTCGGCCACGGCTCGATCGGGCCAATTCAGGCGGCCGCGGTGGGTGATCTATTCCCCGGGAATTCGCTCGGGATTATTATGGGGACATTCTCGATAGGATGGGGGCTCGGTGGCGCACTGGGAGCTTTTCTCGGTGGGTATTTTTACGATCACGCGGGAAGCTATATTCTCCCCTTCCTCCTGGTGCTGATAAATATCAATCTCGGGCTCCTGGGAATTTGGATGGCCGCACCGCGTCATGGGCGGAACCGCCCTCTCTCAAAGGCTGGCTGATGCACTAAAGCGTGGTGAGTCCCCCGTGATCTGCATTCAAGTGATAGCCAGGATTTGTAGCTAACGCAATGGGCTCTGCGTTATGAGCTAGATTTGCCTTCTGGAAAATCCCCCTTGATGATCTTGATCCCCCTTCCCGATCTTAGACCCTGGCTTTCTGATCCTATTACTCGAACAGCTTTCGGATCCTCTCCTCAAAGGCGACCTCTTGTTGAATTTCCCTGTCCCTAATAGCCGTCTTGACCCGATACCTGATATCATCAACGCATTTGAGCTCATGGTCCAGAGGAGTCACATGAATGCGCCTGATCAGGGGAATCTTCTCGAGAAATCGTTCAACGAAATCCTCTGTGTACCAGATCTGCCGCTTTCTGAAATCGGTAAACGCCGACCAGTTCACATAATGCGAGAATCCTTTTTCCTCCATTATCTGCTGGAGAGTCTGCCAGTCGGCCTTTATCAGGGTGAAACCCTTATATTGGCCCGTGATTATGGCCTCACCTCCGAAGGCATTAGCGTTGGAGATAAAGATCACCACCATAGTGAGGAATATCAGCCTTTTCATAATCATCTTTATGTCCTTTTCTGCAGAAATAGGAAAACCGAATTGCCTCATCACTTCGGCAACCCGGCTGTCTAAGAATTCTATGATGCTAAATCTCGGAAGCCCGGGGGGGTCTCCCCCGCTAGACCCGTGGCTTTCCGCCCCACCCTTGCGGATGGTTTGGCCTTTCGGTTACTGCCTTTATTACCACAGATCTTTACGGAATCAAAGCCTCTGTATGAATGATTATCCCATATCATATTGATGACAGTTTATTGCTATTTATCTCATTTTATTCCAAAGCTATGTAAATATCTCCGGATCTTATCAGATCTCAGATTTCCTCGAAATAGCTCGTTTTTCCGCCAATTCCAAGAAATTTGACTGAAATGCATCAAAGGGTAGGATTACTATCCGGACTTCTTCCCGGTCATACTCTCTATCTTTACCTTGATAATTGCTGCATTGTTGACCGTTTCATCGGGATAGTTAAATGGTAATTTGCCAGAATAGTGCTCCATGATAATATCTAAAGCCTCTCTTTTTCCCTCAACACCCTCAACAAAGGAAGCTTTTCCAAATCCGATAACACTACAATATTTCATGCTCCAACCACATGCGTCCTCTCCCTTTACTATCTCGCTATCGGTATCCATTTCAAAACAGACGTCGTTATTGCTTCTAATCATATCTATTTTCTTGCCTTCCCTTGCAGAATGGAAGTATAGGCAGTTGTCCTTATACCCAAAATTGAGCGGAACGATATACGGCACATTGTTTTCAGACAAACCAATTCTACAAACAGTTGCTTTTTTTATGATAGATGTTATGGCGTTTTTATCCTTAATTTCTTTATCTTTTCTCCTCATTGCTCCTCACTTTCTTGGTAAGCTTTTACATGGCGTCTTCCTGATAAGAAGTTGCTGAGGCCAATTAGGGTGAGAGGAAACGAGGCTTTTTTGAGAAATTTTGGGAAGTCTCAACGCGCCTCTTTCTACCTCTTATGGCCGACGGGCATGATGAGGAGAGGTTCATGGGCCTTTGGCGCTCCGATGGCCTTAGCCACTGCATCATCACGGAAAGCTCCTACGACCCCGGCTCCCAGACCCAAAGCTCCCGACTGAAGAAAGATATTCTGCCCCACGTGGCCTACCTCGATTTGGGCGTACCGAATACCTCTCTTGCCGTATTTGCGAGTAATCCTCTCATACTCTGAGGTAATAACGAAGACAACCGGTGCACTAGCCACCCACATTTGCCAAAGGGATGCACTGGCGACCTCTTTTCGTCTATCCCCCTTTCGGACCAGCTGAAGGCTGTGGCTTGCCGGCTGGTAATGGTATACCCCGGGTTCCAACCCTTCAACACCTCCCTCTCCCACCACGGCATATAGATCGAGTGGATAGAGAGCCCCTCCGGATGGGGCTGCTCGAAAACCACTCGTTTCATCGGTTATCCCTTGCGCAGACCAGACCAGTTGTGATAATTGATCCCGGGCAAGGGGCTTTGGCTGAAAGTCCCTTATAGTCCTCCTTTCCTTGATGGCCCTTTCCACGGAGACCTTCCCGTCATAAACGGGCTTGGATAGTCCAACGAATCCTTCTTTCTGAACCTGTCCCCAACCATGAGCCGCCGCCGATAAGCTGACGAAGAAAAAAAGCCATCGGACGAAGTGCTTCATTTCTTCCCCCCTACCAATTGATATACTTCAAGACATTTCCCCTCTCCGAGAGAACCGTTGGGCCACTGATTACGTCGATATTCACTATCCCCCCAGCGATTGAGGAATTGTGCGCCAGTGAATCGGTGGGATGGGAGAGGGAATGGATCAAACCCCCTTCTTCAGATACTCCTCCTTCAGCGCCAAATAATTTTGACAGTGTTTCTCGATCCTTCTTTTCAGCCGTTCATCTACCTGGCCCACGATCTTCCCAGGTACTCCAAGGACTAGCGAATACGGGGGGACTAGTGTTCCCTCCATCACGATAGCCCCTGCCCCGACAATTGAGTATTCCTCGATTACACATTCATTCAGGACTTTGGCACCAATGCCGATGAGGCAATTGCTCTTCACCGTGGATGCGTGGATCAACCCACAGTGGCCAACGGTGACATTGTCCCCAACGATTACGGGTTTTCCGTCGTAAGGATGAAGGATGGATGCATCCTGTATGTTGGAATTCTCACCGATCGATATCGGCCCCACATCCCCCCTGATGACGGTATTGAACCATATGCTCGAATGCTTTCCGATTGTTACATCCCCCAAGATAACGGCCGTTGGGGCTATGAAAATCGTCGGGTCGAAGTCAAGGTTATCGTCTATCATATGGTCCACCCCCACCTTTCCGTTCGGATTAACGTAACGAACGCCAGTGGTTAAGTCAAGGATTTTCCGCCGTGAGAGGTTCCCCCCGATAGGAAACCTGAGGAAATTCAACCTCAAAGATGAGAAGTTTCCCCGATAGTGCCCATCTCTCCTTGATTGCGAACAGGGAAATGGTGACCTTGGATATGAGTGCTNNCTGAAATCAAACTTTATTTTGATAATAATCGGAGTAATTATGTACTCTCTACTATGCTAGCATGGGAGGAAGAGGACATGTCTGATATGCCAGAAAACTCCTCTCTATTTGGAAAGGACGTCATCAAAATGATCAAATTATGTAGATGGGAATGGGAAGAGGAATACTTCAACCTCGAGATAAGGCAACTGAGGAAACCTATCTCACCTCATCCGGAATACCAATTAAATATCTGTACAGCCCTGCCGATACAGAAGGACTTGGTTACCCGAGAGACCTTGGATTTCCTGGGACGGAACCTTTTGTGCGGGGCATTCATCCAACCATGTACAGGGGAAGATCATTCGTATCTCACTCGTTGTGATCCGCTCCCCGATAGAGGGCCTTTCGACATTGGACCAGTATAGAAAGTATTTCGAAAGGCTCCTCGATCAACGGAAACGTTGGCACCCCTTTGGTTTCTAGAAAAGCCTTAGCCGTTTCCATGCACTCTTTATCTCCGCTGAAAGTCACGTAGACTGGCTTCTCGCGATATTTGCATGCTAGATCGACAATGAAGTTCAAAGGGGGAATCCCGGTTTCCTTGGTGATCATCAGAATGGGCACAACGGCGTCGATATTCGAATCCTTCAGAACTGCCTCCATCCCCTCGCGGTATGCATACTCGACCCCGTGAAGATAAGCGGATGGCCAAATGTCGACGGGGTTGCGCATACGGATGTAGGAGGGGCTGATTTCCTGTAAACGTTGTCGTGATGATTCCTCGAGATCGGGAACGTCTAAATCCCAGCGCTGGTGGCATAGATCGGTCAGTATGACGAGCATGGCGCCAGAAGGCGCAATGAAGCTCACCCGGTTTCCCCTAGGGAGCGGCATTAAGGACAATGCCTTAGCGGCTAGGAAGAGGTGGGAATATTTATGAATTCGGGTAACCCCGGCTTGCTTCAGGGCACCGTCAATAATATGATCAGTTGAGGCGAGAGCCGCGGTATGTGCGACGGCCGCCCGAGCTCCTTGCGAGGTACTCCCTCCCTTGAGGAGGATGATGGGTTTGGTTTGCGTCACTTCACGAGCAACCTCCAGAAATCGCCTTGGTCTCTTGAAGCTTTCGACGTAGATAAAGATGGCTTTGGTTTCCGGATCGTCCGCATAATACTCGAGTACCTCGCTCTCATCGACGTCCACCTTGTTGCCAAGTCCAACAACCCTGGCCACTCCGAAGTTTTCTCCGGTGATAATGTAGCGCATAGTATGGGTCGCGAAGTTTCCCGTCTGACCGATGTATGAGATATTCCCACGCGGGATTTTCCCCAAGGGGAAAAAGCTTGATGTAAAGTTGTGCGGCGTTGATGTGTGTCCCGACGTATTAGGCCCGATAGCCCGAACGCCCGTTTCCTGGATGGCTTTAAGGAGTTCCCTCTGTAACGCCTCTCCTTCTTGATCCACCTCTGAAAAGCCACTTGCAGCAAGAACAATGGCCCGGATTCCTCTTCCCGCGCATTCCCTGATCGCCTGGTGGTTTGATTCCGCGGGAAGGATCACTATGGCAAGGTCAATCCCCTCAGGAAGTTCGCGAATCGAGGAGTAGACCTTCATCCCCATTATCTCGCGGGCCTTAGGATTGACGAGGTGAATTTTTCCACCGTAGCCGTTGGCAATGATGTTTCGTATGACCTGGTATCCGGGTTTACCGGGAGTTGAAGAGGCACCAATGATGGCAACGCTTTTGGGCTCGAAAAAAATGGTTAATCCCCCATCCATAGCGCAATTTCCGCCTTGGTCTCGAAAGAGGGAAATACGTGAGGGAGCACAGCAGACAAGATCCCAGGCTCAACGGTAGAACTATCCCTTGACCTCAAGGATAACGAGTGCATCTACCGATACGGGCTTACCATTGGGCTGGATCTTTACGGGGTTGATGTCGATCTCGTGCACTTCATCGTATTGAAGCCCGATCTCACCCAGGGCCACTAAAATCTGAGCGAGTGCATTGATATCGACGGCGGCTTCCCCCCTGAAGGGCTCGACGATCTTTCGGGCCCGAATCTCTTTGATCATTTCCCGGGCATCCCGAGGAGTCAAAGGGGCAATGCGGAATACAACGTCTCTGAGGAGCTCAGTCAAGATTCCTCCGAGGCCGAACATAACGCACGGACCGAACTGGGCATCCCTCGTCAGGCCGCAAACGATTTCCCGATCGCCCTTCACCATTTCCTGAACCAGCAAACCCTCACACCCTTGAATCTTCAAGAGGCGACGACTTTCTTCTTTAACCTCCTCTTCACTCCTGAGGTTTAGAACAACGCCTCCCACTTCGGTTTTATGAAACAGGTTTCCCCCATATGCCTTGAGGACGACGGGAAAACCGATCTTCAGGGCCGCCGCCGCTGCCGAATCAGCATCAGGGGTGACGGCTTCCCGGATCACCGGTATACCAAAGGATGAAAGAAACCGTTTTGAGCTGTACTCACTCAGGGCCGATTGTCCCCTCGCCAAAGCCTCTTTGATCAGATCCGTGGCGCCTTCCATTTTCCTCGTCTTTTACCCCCAGCCTTCCGATTCGACGCTCATTGCGTTGGCGTTCCAGCTGGAACAGCCCTGCCTTCCCCCCTATTCCCCTGAGCGCCGACATTGAAATTAGAAATTACCACTGCGGTGAACAGCTCCCTACTTACCATACGATAGCAAGAATTGCTCGTTACCAATATTTGGACAAACAACACAGAGACCATAGATAAGATCGGACAAATCCGTCTGTCAAGTCTTTTTTCGTTTCCTTCTGCCTTATTGCTCGAACTGGGGGGTCTTACCCCTGGCTTTCGGCTGATACTCTGCGCCTCCATAAGAACCCTCCCCCAATTGCACGTGCTCTATGGCATACTCGTGGGTGCTGGGGCCACCTGCATCGGGATTTTCCCCAATACAGCCATCTTGGCCCATTGGTTTGAAAGACTGAGGCGGATAACCAGTGGCCTTGTCATGTCCGGAGTAGGACTAGTAAACTTTTTTGTTCCGCTATTCCAACACTCCATGTCTCTGTGGGGATGAAGCCCTGCCTTAGTGGCACTGGAGGTGCTCGTTCTGACCATCTTACTTCCCCTGAATGCCCTCTTTCTGCGGCACAAGCCGGAAGAGCTTGGCCTTGACCCTGACGGGATCGGGGAAAGAGGATCACCCAAAAGAGAGAAGCTTGAGATGATGGACCACACCTGGCCGGAGAGTAACTGCACCCTCAAAAGAGCATTACCACCTAGGAGGTCCTGGGCGCTCATGATCTTCTCCTTTTTTGCCGTCATACCTGTTCATATTGTTATCATCCACCGCGTACATTTTTTGGTGGATAGAGGGATCGACAAAACGACCGCGGCATTCATCCTCGCCGTCTCATTAACCACATTATCTTGATCATGTTGCCGATTTATCTGACTCGCCGCTCCTCGGAGGGTACGATAAGCAGGGAATAAGACGGTCATGCAGGAAGACTGAGGAACAGGCCACTGCATGAGATCCGGAAAACTCCATGATGTCCTTGAACTGAGGGTTTTTTGGGAGGCGAACATCGCCTTTGTTCGACGTGACCCCTCATCTTGTTTATCAGGAATATCGTGATTATTTTTAAGTTAGGTGGTACTTTTTGAGAGAGGGAGAAGCAGTCGTGGGAGAAGTTTTCCAATGGGTGGCAAACCATGGCCCCAGTATTGAAAATGAGAGGACCCCTGCACCCGACCCTGATTTTGATGCCAATCTCTTAGATGCTTATTCGCAGGCGGTCATCAGTGCGGCGGACAGGGTCAGTCCTGCGGTTGTCAATATCGATGTTCATCATCGGCTGAGAGGCCGCCAAGCAACTAATCTGTTAATTCCCCAAGAAGTGCGCGGCAATGGCTCCGGATTTATCTTCACGCCGGATGGCTTCATTCTCACAAACAGCCATGTGGTGCATAATGCGACGAAGATCGAGGTGATTCTCACTGACGGCCGGCGTTATCAAGCTGAGATGGTAGGCGATGACCCGGATACTGATCTAGCCGTAATAAGAATCGATGCATCAAACATGGTCCCGACGAATTTGGGAGACTCGCAATCAATAAGAGTTGGCCAACTCGTAATCGCCATTGGCAACCCTTATGGCTTCCAGTGTACGGTTACCGCGGGGGTTGTGAGCGCTCTCGGGCGCTCGCTCAGGTCGAGCTCTGGCCGACTCATAGATGACGTCATTCAGACCGACGCAGCGCTTAACCCCGGAAATTCAGGCGGCCCGCTCGTCACCTCGCACGGAGACGTCATAGGCGTTAGCACGGCGGTCATCCTGCCAGCACAGGGTATCTGCTTCGCCATTGCGATTAACACGGCGAAGTTCGTTGCCGGACGACTCATCAAAGACGGGGCCATCAGGCGCGCTTACATAGGTGTGGGGGGACAAAACACTCCCATCCCACGTCGACTTGTGCGCATCTACGACCTGTCTGTAGAGAGCGGCGTCTCGGTGGTCTCAACTGAACAAAACAGCCCCGCACAAAGGGCTGGACTGCTTGAAGGAGATGTGATAGTTGGTTTTGATGGTCAACCGATTTCCGGCATCGATGACCTGCACAGCTTATTGACGGAAAAACAGATTGGATTGAGATCGCAACTGATTATCATACGGCGCTCTGAGAAGATCGTTCTCGATATCGTTCCTGAAGAATCGAAAACGAGGCCATAAGAGCGGCAGTGGTGAGGCAGTTGGTTGAGAAATTCGGCAGGGAGGTGAAAAAATGGATGCTATGGACGCAATCCTCTCCAGGAGAAGCATCCGAAAATACACCATAAGACCAGTACCCGAAAATCTGATAAAGGAGCTGTTAGAGGCGGCCATGAGTGCTCCTTCCGCAGGTAATGAACAGCCTTGGCATTTTATCGTGATTACTGATCGTCAAATTCTTGATGAGATTCCCACATGTCATCCATATTCCCAGATGATAAGGGAGGCCTCCGTGGCAATTCTCCTTTGTGGCGATCTCCAATTGGACAGACACGATGGACTGTGGGTTCAGGACTGCGCGGCCGCCACGGAGAACCTTCTCATTGCGGTTCAAGCACAGGGGCTAGGGGCTGTTTGGTTGGGAGTCTATCCGCGGGAGCAGCGTGTAACTGGTCTCCGAAAGCTGCTGGGCATTCCGGAACATGTAGTCCCTTTTTCTCTGATCCCCATTGGTTACCCAGGGGAGCACAAGCCCAGGGCAAACCGTTATGATACTTCCAGAGTTCACCATAATAGCTGGTGATATCAGATCTTGAGACTGGAAACTTCAAGCAGAGATGTCTCGAAAACAGCAAAAGCAAGGCTCTGAGCGCGAAGTTAGGTTCCAATGTGCGCGGCGCTGACCGAATGACCGCAGCGCTGCAACATTGCGGAACCGAAACTGTGGGGCGATCGATGATTTCCTTAACCCTCGTCGGGACGATTCATCGAGATCCCAATGGGCTCCCAAGGCTTATGGAAATCCTTGAAAGGGAATCTCCCGATATCATCACCCTGGAGATGAGCGAGTATAGTGTGGCTTTCAGGGAGAAGATGGGCCCTTACCTCAAAGGAAAGTTATTCCAAATTTTACAGAGCCTTCATGGAAAATTCACCCGAAAGCAAAGAGGGAAACTCCATAGACCTAACAACCCGTTCCAAATTGGGGCCATCCAGGCAATCCTCCAGGCCCTGGAACTCCCCTTCGAGTTTAGGGCGGTAAAAGCCTATTGTGAACGAGCACGAATTTCCTTTCGCTGTATAGACGTATCGAAGTATTCATGGGATAAACTGAAAAGGCTTGGGGACGAGATGATTACCGAGGACAACATGAGGAAAATCCTGGCCTTCGCCCCCATGGACCCTCACGAGGAATTAGGGAAACAGCGGGCCCTGGCGCGACGGCTCATATCTCGGGATGCGGATCAACTTTTCATCGAGGCCTTTTTGCATGGAAAAATGGGAGATGGAATGGTTCCTCGCGATCGGTATATGAGCCTCCGGATTAAGGAAATTCTCAAAGATCATGGGAAAACCCTCCACGTTGGGGGGTGGGAACATCTGCTGGATGATCCCGGGGGAAAGACCCTCTACGGCATCCTAAAAGGCCTTCGCCCCCACCGGATCCTCTCCCTTTAATCCTCCTCGCTTGCTCTTGTCGAGATGTCCTTGATCGTGGTATGGCTCAACACTTCACTCGTTGCCTTCCTTGCTTGTCCGAAAATGTTCTCGATCACCACTTTCTGTTGATCCTGTGGTAAGGATGCCGTCACGAGGTTTTCCTCTTGCATGGCTTCCACGATCTCCTTCAATGTTACCCCGTCGAGATCCCTTCCGGGGAGAAATTTCTCCCTGGCTTCGTCAACGCTAGCCACGATATTACCCTTTCTCAAATGCGATAAAATCTCGTCCATCAACTCATAGGTGATGTTCAGCCTGTTGGCCAGCTCAACCGCGGGAAGGGATCCCTTACCCTCCTGAAAATGATCCCTCAGGGCTAAAACTGCCCTAACCCCATAATAGGGATTATATACGGGATCACCTGGGGACATCCTCTTCTCCTCCGGATCCAGTCGGTGATATTGAAAGGTGAAGCTCACCTCTGCCCCAAATAACACGATCACCCACGAGATATAGATCCAGATGAGAAAGGCTGGAAGGGTGCCGAGAATCCCGTAGATTTTGTTGAAATGGGCGTATTGGGTAACATAGATGCCAAACCACCATCTCGCATAGGAAAACAATGCCGTGGCTATAATGGCCCCAATGATGGCGGGAAAGGCCTTCACCTTGGTATTGGGAAGAACCCGGTAGGCGAAAAAGATAACGCCAAGAATGACAAACAAGGGGAGGAAGTAATGGACAGCACTTCTAATTAATTCATGTCTAAGCAGGCTTCCAACTAATCCAACCCGGTAAAACCTGCTGGTTAAAACGATGGAGGCCCCTATGAGGATCGGGGAAAAGGTGATGATGCTCCAGAAGGCCGTGAATTTGCTCAGCAGGTTCCTCCGCTCCGTGACTCGCCAAATGGAATTAAACGAGCCCTCCACGGTGTTGAGCAGAGCAACCGCGGTAATGGCAAGAAATAAGCCCCCAAAAATGCTCAATGCCGCGGTATTCCGGGCGAATTTCTGGATATTCTCCATGATGACCTCCTGGAAGGAGGCCGTCGCCGTTGGAAGGAGATATTGAATCAAGAAATTCTCGATAGTCTCTTGGGAAGTCTCTTGGGAGAACTTGAAACGGGAAAGGACGGCCAAGGAGATGGCAGCAAGGGGGACCAACGATAACAACGTAGTGTATGCCAATGAAGCCGCCGTTTGTAAACAGTTATCCTTAATGAATTCATCGAAGACATAAAAAACCATCCTCAAGCACCGAAGGATCCAAGCGATTGGCTTGGAGTATTCGGCCAACTTGGTCGAACTCAATTCCCCAAAATAGCTTGACAAGCGACCGAGCACGACAAACCTCCAGAATTGGCGTGAAGGAGGGCACTCTTACCGCCTCCGAGGATCATATTAATAAAGAGCAGAGGCGTTGAAAACCTGACAAAGCCCAACCGAGTGATCGATTGACAACACCTCATTGAACATATATGATATCCGCCGCGGTTAGTCAAGCCGATAACCCGCTGTTTCCTTTTTCCAAAAGTCCTTTGGGGGAGGGCAAGATTCAATTGGTCCATTGACAATTATATTTCGGGAGAGTTGGAATGAAAGAGCTCATCCAAAAAATTGAGAAACGAAGGGCTCTCATAGGGATCATAGGCCTGGGATATGTTGGCTTACCCCTGGTGGTAAGGTTCAGTGAGGAGCAATTTCATGTCCTCGGGTTCGATACCGACCCTCAGAAGNNCTCGTGGGGAGCAAAATCTTCTCGGCCACATCGGATTTTAATCGTCTGGCAGAAGTTGACTGCATCCTCATATGTGTTCCGACGCCCCTGACGGAAAAAATGGAGCCCGATCTCGTCTATATCGAAAACACCGGTCGTCAGATCTCCGAGAATATGAAAAAGGGACAGCTTATCGTCTTGGAGAGTACAACGTATCCCGGGACTACGGAGGAGATTCTCCTGCCCAAATTTCAAGCACGGGGATGGCGGGAGGGAGTGGATTTCTTCTTGGCCTATTCCCCGGAAAGGGAGGATCCTGGAAACCGGGAATATACCACCAAATCCATCCCCAAAGTGGTTGGAGGAATAACATCACATTGCCGAAAGGTCGCCAAAATCCTCTACGGACAAATCATTGATAACGTCGTGGTGGTCTCTACACCTCGCGTGGCGGAAATGACGAAGCTTCTCGAAAACATATATCGCAGCGTCAACATCGCCTTGGTCAACGAACTCAAGATACTGGCGGACCGGATGGGAATAGACATCTGGGAGGTCATCGAAGCCGCCTCCACCAAGCCATTTGGCTACTCACCCTTCTACCCGGGACCGGGAATGGGAGGCCATTGCATCCCCATCGACCCCTTCTATCTCTCTTGGAAGGCCAGGGAATTCGACTTTACGACCCGTTTCATTCACCTATCGGGGGAGATCAACGTCTCCATGCCTTACTATGTGGTCTCGAAAGCTATTGACGCNNATCGATGATATTCGGGAATCCCCGGCCCTGGTCGTGATGAAATTGCTTCAGGACAGGGGGGCGAAAATCACCTATAACGACCCCCATGTACCAAAACTTCACCCAATGAGGAAATACAACTTCACCATGAGCTCAACGCCCTTGACAGAAGAACTGATTCGAGACGCGGAGCTGGTCTTGATCATTACAGATCATAGTCAGTATGACTACCGATGGATCGTCAATAACGCATCCCTCGTTGTGGACACCAGAAATGCAACAAAGGGAATTCGATCTGCAAGGGCAAGGCTCATCAAGGCCTAGGCTGGAAATTCAAGATCATAAAGGGTTGGCTACAGCCCCGATTTTTCAATATCGAGCCAGAGGGTTAAGGCCACTCTAAACCAAAATCTCCCATTTCTGGGAAGGTCTTAGGCCGGGAGAGTCCACAAATGGGCTGGCGTTCGCTCCAACTGCTGGCCCTTCGCCCTTCCAAACTTCCGAGCCAATAAGCTATTGAACAGCTCGGATGCGAAAGTTGCTTGAGGAGCTCGAAAGCTGGCTAAGTGTCCTGTTGGAGGGATCTCAGCTGTAAACGATCGAAGCCCTTCAGACTGAGGATCGGCTTGTTTTCGCGTTGTCACTGAGTGCGCGCAAAGCCCAATCACTGCAGCACTACTGGGTCAGCGTAAGAAGTATGCGGTATAAGAATGGAAAGGGAGGGCCTCCATTATAATGCACTATCATTCCGATACGCCCTTTTTGGACCTTCACCTGGATTCATTCCTCACAAAATGGGAGAAATATTGTTGGGCGCAGCCATCCTCGTTCCCTCAGCTCACATATTGGGTTTGATAGTGCAATATGCCTCTGTTCGCTCGGAGTAATCCCCGATAAGCTCTTGATTAGTTACCTTCCTCATTGAACCGATGAATACGAAGGACTAACCCTTAATCTGGGTCCTCCCCAAAGCGAAGGCTTGCTTGTTAACCTCATGGAGCCTGGGGGGAAGATGTCTCAGGAGGGCTTCGATCCAGAGGGCCTCCTCTATCTCAAAGAGATTTGATATCGCCCCCAAAAGGACCACGTTGGTGGCGCGAATATTTCCCGCTTCAAGGGCCAGCCTTGTTCCGTCGATCAAATAGAATTTATCAAATCGTTTGCGGATAATTCCCGGTATATCCTCGGGGTATTCCACCTGGCCGAGGTTGACCGCCGGAGGGTTGATCTTGTAATTATTGAGAAGGATCACCCCATCTGCCTTCACGTAATTGAGCCACCGGAGTCCTTCCAACTCTTCGAAGGAAAAAAGGATGTCCACCTCTCCCTGTTTGATGATGGGCGAATATACCTTGCTACCATACCGCACATGGCTCGTGACGCTCCCGCCCCTTTGAGCCATTCCATGGACCTCGCTCTTTTTGACGTCGAAACCCGATTCCAAAAAAACCTCTGCCATGATATCGCTGGCGAGGATGATTCCTTGCCCACCCACGCCCGAAAGCAAAATGTTGGTAACGGAGTCGTCCATCGTATTCCCCCCAGCAAAAAGAGTCTATGCCAGCTCAAAACCGTATTTCACCTCCCCTTCAGGAGGGATAATGGCGTCGAACTTACACACTTGATGACAGAGGCCACATCCGGGGCATAGGCTTTTTTCAATAACCGAGATGCCCTTCCGCTTTTTTCCTTCCGCGGTGACGGCCATATTCCCTGAAACCGGCTGCCACGAAATAGCGGGGCACCCCAAATTGAGACAAACCCTACATCCAGTACACCTGTCGGCGTTGACGCTATAGGGCTTGTGGTATTCCTTGATGGCCTGTCGGAGCATTACGCAGGGTCCCTCACTGACAATGAGGGACGGTTCATCTTTCTCGGCCTCCTCCGCGATTACCTGTTCCATCTCCTCCACGTTCCACGGATTAACCTTCTTCAGATTCTTGATGCCCAGGGCCTTACCCAATTCTAGAAAGTCAACCTTATGGGTCGGTTCACCCCGAATGGTAAAACCGGTTGATGGATGTTCCTGAAAACCCGTCATGGCCGTGGCGTGATTATCCAGGATGATTATGGTGGCTGTGCCCTTGTTGTAGCCGATATCCATGAGAGGTGTTACCCCCCCGTGGAGAAAGGTGGAATCCCCTATGACCCCCACCACCCTCTTTCTATCCTCCTTGGAAACAACCTTGGATATACCATGGGCGTGACCGATGCTCGCCCCCATACACACACAGGTATCCAAGGAGTTGAGGGGAGGAAGCGCCGCAAGGGTATAGCAACCGATATCCCCGGTTACGAAGAACTTCCGCCCTTTTAAAACATGAAACAGGCCCCTGTGGGGACATCCCGGACACAGATTGGGAGGTCTCAGGGGCAATTCCTCCGTGAATACGGGCTTGGGCGGTTGAAAGTGATCCCCCATGATTCCCTTTGCAACCAGCAAGGGGGTGAGCTCTCCCCGGATGGGGAAACAGTCTTTTCCCTTGGATACCGAGAACCCCATGGCTTTGACGCTCTCCTCGATGAAGGGGTCCAATTCCTCGATTACATAAACTTCCTCAACCTGTTGGAAAAAACGGGCAATGAGCTTGTCAGGCAGGGGCCAACAGATTCCCAGCTTGAGATATGAATAATCTGGAAATACCTCTTTGGCGTACTGATAGGAGATGCCTGAGGTGATGATACCGACCCTCTTATCGTTGATTTCCATTCGATTTTCCGGGCAATCTTCAACAAATCCCTTCAACTTGAGGTATCTCTCCTCGACAGCCTTATGCCTCTGTCTCCCATATACTGGTAACATCACGTACTTGGAAGGGTCCTTCTTGATCTCAATCGGAACGGGCCCTTCTCTTCTCTCCTCCAACTCCACGATCGTCTTTGAATGTGAGATTCGGGTGACGCTCCTCACCATCACGGGGGTATCGAATTGCTCGCTGATGGCGAATCCCAGCTTGACGAACTCCTTGGCCTCTTGGCTGTCGCTCGGCTCCAACATCGGGATCTTAGCGAATCGGGCATAATGGCGGTTATCCTGTTCATTCTGGGAACTATACAGTTCGGGATCATCTGCGGTAAGGAGAACTAGACCCCCTTTGACCCCTGTGTAGGAGAGGGTAAGCAGGGGATCTGCGGCGACATTGACCCCGACATGTTTCATACACACCAGTGCCCTTGCCCCCACGAAGCAAGCCCCCATAGCAGCCTCCAAGGCGACCTTCTCATTGGGAGACCATTCCGCATAAATTTCCTCATATTCCCTCGCTATGGTATCGAGAATTTCGGAACTGGGGGTTCCCGGATATGCTGCCGCGAACTTCACCCCCGCCTCATAAGCCCCCCTGGCAATGGCCTCATTACCGGTCAATACCGTCTTCATCCTATCACCTCTTAGAAACGACTCAGGCACAGTGAAAATCTCGCCCTTCCCCTCGAAGGAGACGATCAGGCTGAAAATTTTATCACAAACCCGGATAAAAGAAAACTTTGCCAGGGGAAAAATAAGTGC
>JABAOH010005021.1_pt2 | contig 17990 bp, 16 predicted proteins | sample 7062181 | NCBI WGS metagenome assembly JABAOH01 (sample SAMN14538630, study PRJNA623070) | marine sediment metagenome | biome: marine biome [ENVO:00000428]; feature: marine pelagic biome [ENVO:01000023]; material: deep marine sediment [ENVO:00002113]; isolation source: pool of 5 deep marine... | reverse complement strand
ACGGGAACATAGAATTAATAAATGCATTTTCGTTTACAATTCATCAGAATGTCCCAGAAAATCATCTAGCGCAATTTGAATTAACTATTAAAGATGAAATCGGTAACATTTGGACACAAAGCCAGTCGTTTAAAGTCGTTATTCAAAGAACGATCACCGGAATTGTATCGAGTGCTAATTCGGGACTTGGAATTCCTAATGCGCTCATAACCTGGACTAAAATCAACACGGACTCCAACAAAATAGTTGAAATTGATACGATTTGGACAGATAAAAATGGGAAATATACGCTGTCACTACTTGGTGGAAAATATGCCGTCCAGATCTCAGCGAATGGCTATTCAACTCCAGATGCTCAGATCCTCCCAGTTCCCACACCCGATTGGTTGTTAAATTTTTCTTTGAAAATTGCTGATTACAAGTTAGATTCATATTACATTAAAATTGATACAAGCAATTGGAATGAATATATTGAAAATTTTGTGATTCATAATGTGGGAAATGCTCCTTTATTTTACACTATCCAAGAGGATGTTCCTGATAATATTAACATTAATAATGAAATTACTATACCAGAGATACTGCTACGTTCCGATCCAAACGATGGCATACCTTATGATCTTAAAGATGTTTACTGTGAACAAATCTCTAACCGAATTTCAATTAAAATAACAACTTTTCAGGAAATTTATCCAGATCGGATTTGGAATCTGTCAGTTTTTATAGATACAGATTTAAATCAAGAAACCGGACAAAAAGTTGGCAAGATTGGCGCAGACTATCAACTTTCCTATGTTGAATCTAAAACTAGCTTATTAAAATATATTGATGGTGTTTGGGAAAATGATATTTATAGTGGATCAACGGCAAAAGGCAAAAAAGTGTTGATATTTAAATTTGATCCTTCTATAATTGGTGATCCAAAAAAATTTCATCTTGTGGTTATCCTCCATGAAGGTGAAACGAGCGATTCACGAGTTGTAAGAGATATTATTCCTGATGATGGTGGTTTATTAAACGTCACCTTTTCAAGGTATAAAAGTAATTGGCTTGCAGTGAATCAACCATTTAATGTTATTCCATCTGGCGCCTTTTATAAGGTTCGGTTGTTAATTTCTAGCGTTGATTCTTTAATAAAATATAATGGAACAAAATTAATTCTACATACTAATTCACCAATCCATGATGAAACCATTATTCCTATTGGCTACGATAATCTTTTTATTAAAGCAGAAGCGGCTAATAACATGATATCATCAAACCATATTATTCTCCAACAAAATTATCCAAATCCATTTAATAATCAAACGAATATTCGTTTTTCATTGTCACATCAATCTAAAGTAAAATTGACGATCCTTAATTCCATTGGCCAAGAAATCGTAACTTTATGTGATTCACAATTGAGTGAAGGTGCTCATACGATTTACTGGAATGGTAAGAACGAAGAGGGCGTGGATATCGGTAGTGGTATTTATTTTATCAAACTTGAAACAGAAAAATGGAATAAGATTATGAAAGCGCTTTTATTACGTTAAAATAATTATTTTTGAATACAACGATAGCAGGTTCATACCAAATTTAGATTATAATTTTATTTTGAATGTGAAATTCGGATAATGTTACCGTCTTCATCTAATGTAGCTCTGATAACTTTTTGAATAGTAGAACCATCCTCAGCTTTAATCTGAGTCCCAAAAGTTGCGATATGAACCTGTTGTCGACGTACAGCGGTACGCTTCATATTTATTCCTAATTTAGCTGCTGTTTGAACATGTGGTATGATTTCTTTTGCTTCAATTATGGGTTCAACATTTTTCATTTCCGGGAATTGTTGTGCGATTGTTTTTTTTAAGGTCTCTATTTTGTTATCTGATAATTTTACCATTTTCGCCTCCTGTATGATCTTCTAATTACACCATTAATAATTTCAGTGTGAACAAGTTCACGTTCTGTTTCCATTTTTTCCCAAGTTATTGATGGATCTCCATAAAGTACAAATTCCAATAAAGTTTTGGCATCGACCTCATCAACATGAAATAAGCCCAAGCGGATCATTTTTTTGGCATAGTCCTGTTTAGCGTTTAAAAAGGCGATACCATAAGGCAGACCCTCACGAACATATTGGAAGAAATATTTGGCTAAGACGTCAGCATTTGTTAAAGGAGGTGCAATTGCACCATAGGAAATCATAGTCGAGCCAACAAAACAATCAACATTTCGTTCTAGAAATTTAAGCGGTATTGAGCTATCTGGTTCTTTAGTAAAAATATTGGCACTATAACAGGCTTCGCTGAAAATCACGGCTTGCTCTACCTCAATCGTATCCAACTGACTGGCATTAAAAGCAACTGTAAGTATCCCTCGCTCTTTTAGCTCGCCATACCAGGATGCCGTTCTTTCCATTCCGTGTAAGTTGAAATATAGTAATTTTTTCTTATTTAGGAAACTTTTTCTTAATGTCCTTGCAACTATTGGTGGTGAATAGATTAAGCCTTGGCTTCGGCCCATCGCTTGATATACGTCTTCTGAGGCCTCTTTCCATACTTCAGCAGAATAACCAAAATCTCCTTCGGAGTTATAAGTTTCATCATGGCTTTTGATTATGTGTTCAAGTAGATCTAATAAAAATTTGGGATTATTAGAATTGATATCCGGAATTCTTCCTAATGCTCTCTCCGGTACAAGGTATTCATCATCTGTTGAAGCGTAGGGACTGTCAGAATAAATCTCTTTATCAGGATCACCATTAGGTCCGTAAACAGGATTGGGAATTCGAAAAAATGGGATGATATCATCTCCACCAATGATTAAAAAATATTCGATCTTTACCCCATCCGTTTCAACTCGTTTTTGAAAATTATCAATTAAATTTTTTATCTCTTCAGGATTGTTTGGATTGGCTGGTCGTAATCCATAGGGTCGAAGAAAGTTACTATCATCGACGTATATTATAATTGATCGTAAGCCGTCCTTTTGCAATTCATTTTTAAGTCTATTCAGTGTAAAATCAATCGTTTTAAAATTATGGTATCCATATTTATCGATGAGCTTTTTTCTGGAAGATAGTATGAGTTCCATTTTGTTATTAACCTTAATTTGCAGTGTTCAAGAGGACAATGAGACAAAATTTTAATCTTAAGCCGACACCCAACATAAAATAGGTGAATGTCGGCTTCTAATATAAAAAATAATTCTTAGTATCTATTAGGGAAATACAAACAAAACTGGACCAAATAAATAGGCAGCAAAATCTGAGTCAGGTCCAAAATTCAAGGTGGCAATAAACCAATAAACAGCAGGATTTCCAGCGCCGGGAGATTGAGCAGTGAATGGTATATCAAAACTATCCTCTTCTGTGTTAGGTTTTAATGTACTAGATATGGTATGCACGTAGGGACCTGCTCCCATGCTAGGGATGAGCTGTAAACAATGCAAATTTAGCGTAAATGCTGCATGGTGATCTGCAATCAATTCGGGGTAGATGATTTCAATATGAACGGTAAAATTTGCACCAATTTTTATCACGTTCACAGGGTTACCTAGACTAATTAGTTCGATAGTCCGGATATCAGCAATCATTGGATTTTCAACTTCAACAATATTTCCAACTTTGCTGAATTTAATCTTTGCCATGATTCACCTCCAATGTTTTTTAAATTTGTCAATAATAAATGAGAGAATTAAATAATTTTTAGGCACTAATAAAGTGGGACCGCCATTTGAAGAAAGACTATTTTAAATGTTAAAATTGTAAACAGGTGATTTTTTAGAGCCTTTATATCAACGGCGTTTTGATAAATTATTACTGATATCACCTCCTTATTAAGAATTAATTTGCTGGTTAGAGATAAAAAATATTTTTATTTAAAACTATACTAATAAATAAACAAATTATGTGCCAGTAACTGAAAATATTGCTTAGCAAAATTTAGTATATTGAAATTATATCAGTTATGATAGTTCAATTTATAAAATATATTTTGAAAAGCAACTAGTTTTATTTGAAAGAAAAGCAATGTTACTTAAATTTTCAAGCAATGTTACTTGAATTGTGTTTTTTATAGGTCAATAGTAGCTTTTTTTAAGATTGATTGGATGAAAAAAATTTCAGCCAATGATAAATGATAAACACTATTGGACAATGATTTAATGCTTAAAGCTAAACCGTAGACTTTATAGCAAAAATAATTACAATTTAGAAATAATTATGAACTTATTTTACTTAATTTAGTTAAAAATAAGCAAGATGAAGTTTTTCTAACTGATTATATTCAATAAACGAATGTTGTTACAGAGCTGAGATTTCCTACTTTTTTCTACAAGATTTGAGCTAGAACTGGACCAGAATTTAATTCACGCGATTTTATAAGCTTTATCTTTCTTTATTTATAATTGAAATTGAATACCTATCGGAGTAAGCGTAAACCTTGAAAGCTCTATTTTTTAATTCATTGAATAATCGTTTTGGAATTTATTTCAAAGCGTTTATTTAGAAATTGAATAAAATAGTAAGTTGGAAATTTTCTTATGGAAACTTCAAACGAACGTATCACTGCGCAGAAATTTGAACAATTCCTCAGCATGAGTTTTGCTTGTAAACATAATGAGGAATCCCGGAGTTGTATTCAATTTTTATTAAACCAACTCACATTATTTCTTGGAGCCCAGAAGAGTTACNNCCCAGAAGAGTTACATTATTACTCAAAAAAACCGATTTAAGATTTTATTTGAATCTAATGGATTAAGCCAAAAAAACGATGAATTTTGTACGATTCCCATCTGTGAAAATGCAATACATAAAGCTTTAACTCAAAAATCAGGAGTAATTCTTGAAAATCACTCAACTGAGGGAATAAATGAACATAAAAATATTTTGAGTGATTATGTTGTACTTTGTGTGCCAATCTTAATCGATCATGGTATAAATACATGGTTGCAATTAATAAAAGTGAAGGAATATGATCATTTTTATGACCATGATATAGAGTTTGTGATAAAAGTGGCTAATATTCTTGCGCCACTTCTTAGAAAAGATGTTAAAGATACTGAAATTAGCAATCTATCTGAGAGGGCGTTGTTAGAGAAAAGTTTACGGGAAAAGTATGATTTTAGTAATGTTATTGGTCATAATAATAAAATGATTGAATTACTCGATCTTGTAACTAAAGTAATGGATGTGGATGTGCCAGTATTGATTGAAGGAGAGAGTGGAACGGGCAAAGAATTAATTGCGCGAGCGATACATTATAATAGCAGGCGTAAGAAGCATTTAATGATCTCTGTGAATTGTGGGGCTATTCCTGAAAATCTGCTGGAATCAGAATTTTTTGGTCATGAAAAAGGTGCGTTTACAGGTGCCAGTTCAAAAAAGATTGGTCAATTTGAGGTGGCTAATAATGGCACAATTTTTCTTGATGAGATAGGAGCACTAAACCTCACAATGCAAGTTAAGCTCTTAAGAGTTTTACAATGGAATGAATTTACCCCAGTAGGGGGAATTTTGCCAAAGAAAGTAGATGTTCGTGTGATTGCAGCCACCAATCAAAAATTTTCAGAATTGGTTGAACTCAAGAAATTCCGTGAGGATTTATATTATCGGTTAAACGTTCTACGCTTATCTTTGCCCCCACTGAGGGAAAGGAAAGATGATATCCCCGCTCTGTGCCAGTATCTGATTGAAAAAAATTGTGTAAAGATGGGCAAAACAAAAATGAAAATTTCACCTGATGCAATGGATACATTAATGAATTATGATTTTCCTGGAAACGTACGCGAATTGGAAAATATCATCCAACGGGCCATTATTCTCTGCGAAAGCAGCGAGATTAACTATGCTCATTTACCGTTTGAGGTAAAAATGAATGGTAAAAAAGCTCAAAAAATAAATGTGAGAAATGAAACATTCAAAACTGCAAAACAGAGAGTTATAGAAGAATTTGAAAAACAATACATCACAAAAAAGTTAATTGAAAATAGAGGAATTATATTAAGAGCAGCTAAAAAGTCTGGAATGTACGAGGCAAACTTTCGAGCAAAAATGAACCAGTACGGTATTGTAGTTGATGATATTTTTTCTTATACAGATCTGAATGGATAAAATGAGCTGCTTTTTATAAAATACAAGCAAAAATACTTGTATAATTTTATTTCGATTCGTAATATAAATTTGTTACATTTTTTTTATTTAATAATAACAGTCAGTTAGCATGTCACATACTGACTTTTTTATTGGCATAAAAATTGGAAGGAATAAAATGGAATAAAATAGTTCAGAAAATTGGTGTGAAGACGTGAGTCAAAAGAAACCGAAAATAATTCTGTGTGGCGAAACAATTACATTAGATAAATCACTTCTTCAAGCCTTACGAAAATTTTTTACAGTGAATATTTTTGCCAACTATTTTAATTTTTTAGAATTACCATTGAATGAGGGGGAAAAGTTAGTTCTCTGGGAATTATCCAGGTTTGATCAAGAGGAATTGAATGCGATATCGTCCATTAAGAAACGACATGCTGATATCAGGATTGTCGTCATAAATGGTGGGGCTGGGACCAAAGTTGCGGCTGAGATTTTAAAAGCGGGTGCGTCGGACATTTTCCCAAAACCGATTAATTATGAACTTTTAGTTGATCGTATTTTTGCATTATTAAGCTTAAAGGACGAATCTAAAGGTATGAGTTAATTATTTTTTGGAGAGAGGTGACAGTAAAATAGAGAATTTATTAGAGGGAGGAATTTTGCGGATTATATCAATCGCCAGTCAAAAAGGAGGGACTGGCAAAACAACAACGGCCATTAACTTGGGTGTATGTCTTGCGGAAAGGAATAAGAGAACCCTGTTAATTGACATTGATCCGCAAGCGAATTTAACAACAGGACTTGGATTTGATACATTCGAATGTAAGGAGACAATTTATCACATACTCTCAGCCCAATATAACACATCAGCAACCCCTTGTTTATCGACACCATGGTCTTTACTTGATCTGATTCCTTCTTCTCTTGATTTAGCGAGCGTAGAATTGGAAATGGCCAGCCGTGTCGGCAGAGAATGGCTGTTAAAAAAAGCATTGGAAAAAATTCCTGGTCCTTATCACTACATCATCATCGATACTCCACCATCGCTGGGGCTGTTAACTCAAAATGCCTTTATGGCCTGTGAAGAAATTATAATTCCATTACAAGTGCATGTTTATGCCTTACGAGCCATTCCTCAATTACAAACAACGCTGAATTTAGTAAGGGAATTTAACCCATTGCTTCATATTAGTGGTATCGTATGTACGATGTATGATGCCCGAAATAATTTATCGCGAGTTGTTGAGGAGAGCATCCGCGAGCAGTTTGGGGATATTGTTTTTAAAACTGTTATACCCATGAACATTGCTATTGCAGAATCTCCAGCAGCAGGCAAACCTGTGGTAGAATATGCACCAAATTCCGTTGGAGCTAAAGCATATCGACAATTAGCAGAGGAGATATTAGCTCATGGCTAAAAAACAGGAATTAAAAAATCTACTCGCTTCTGATACCAGGAAATCGACAAATCAAAAATCATCAAAAATTTTAGAACAGACTATCAAAAAGTCAACCAGGCAAATAGAGGAAAAGTTAATGGAAGAAGATGTGAAAACTGAACAAAAATCTATAGAAAAAGAAAAAGCTGAAATACCGGAGCCAATAGAGAAGGAACGAGCATTAGAAAATCCAATTATGGTCGAATTTAAACCTTCTGAAGCAGATTTTGAAAAAATTAATCAACTTGAACAAGAGAATAAGTATCTCGTTAGTATATTGAATGTTTTTACCACTAGTAGCAAGAAAAAGACTTCAACTTTTTATAAAGATGATGTGATACAATTTCACATTACTTGTGCTGTCTCTGAGATATTTTCTCAATTATCAGCCGAATTTCAACTATATACAATTTCACAGGATCTGTTGTATTTGTTGCCACAGAGAATTTATGGTTTTTCTTATGACTCTAAATTGAAATATCCGTATTTTGAAATAGTTTTTGAGACAAAAGCAGTACTCGAAGGGATCTTTAAATATCAAGTGATATTAACCTTCGGTCATGTGGAATATTTTTGTTTTCATGATACATTTGTTTACCGAGTAATTCCAAAAGAATAAACAATTAATTCAAAAGTCGAGGGAGGATTTATGCAATTCAATATTATTTTACTAAATTTTATCTATGCAGTTATCGGTGGCGTCGTTACAATCCTATTTATGTTTCTTGGGTTTTATTTCCTGGATAAGCTGACCCATTTTAATACATCAGAAGAATTGGCAAAAGGTAATCGTGCCGTTGGTTCTGTAGTTGCGGGAATCTTCATTGGCATCGGTATTGCCGTTGGACTTGTAATTGGTATGGGGTTGAACTGATGAAGCAAAAGATTCTTTTAACAATATTGGGAGTCTTTATTTGCGGTACCACCTGGGCTCAAGGAGGAAGATACACCACCAAATATGATGAATATTTTCGTAAGTACTCCAAACATTACTTTAGTGTTGCATTCGACTGGCGATGGTTCAAAGCGCAGGCTATTGCAGAATCTGATTTAAGGGAGACAGTTGTAAGCTGGTGTAAAGCGAAGGGGATAATGCAGCTCTTGCCATCCACATTCGAGGAATTGGTAAAAAAATATCCTGAATTGCAGAATGATATACACGATCCACGTTGGAATATTGCTGCCGGGATAAGGTATGACCGAGAATTATGGAACAGTTGGCGAGCTGAAAGACCTTTTGAAGATCGATTGAGTTTTACTTTCGGCAGTTATAATGCTGGCTTTGGTACTCTTCTAAGAGCTCAAGATGTCTGCAAAAAGAAAGGACTTAACGAAAACTACTGGCAATCAATCGAAAAAGTGGCTCCTGAAGTGCCAAAATGGCGTCATGAAGAGACATTAGGATACGTTAAAAAGATCAAAAAATTTGTTGATGAAGTTACTCCTCGCTAGTTCTAATAAATAGATTCTGCCTAAGAACTTACAAACCAATTCCTGAGCTTAATACTAGTCTCGTAGTTTTTTCAACAATAAAAAACGAAGGTGTCGCTTTCATTACCAAAAAATTACAATAGTAGTGTGGGTCGATAAATGATACGCTCTTTCAGTAGAAAGGGCTGGATTAATAGTTTACAATTGAATCAAGGAAATAAAATGAAAAAAACTAAGGTTCTTATTTTGTGTTTAATCCTGTTTTTGATTTTAAATTCTTATGCTTATTCACAGGTCAGAATATGGAACACAATTAAATCTGTGCCAGGCAAAGTTTTAAGAATAGTAACGCATCCAAAATTTGTGGCTATTTTAGATTATGCAGTTTCATATATGCACGTATATTACGATGCCTCTTATGATGCTGTTTTTTGGCAAATAAACACGCATAGACAATATACCATAGAGGAAATAAATGATAGTCTGCATGGCGGGTGCAACGTTTATAACATTCATTACTATAAAAATATGGCAAGATTGGCTTTAGTTCTGAAAGGTTATTGTGTCGGGATCAGTCTGATCCATGTGAAAGAAGGTAAATTAAAGTGGCAGAGATTATTATGGCGAGAGCTTGGGATGATGCCTTCGATGATGACTGTGTGGCAATTTCGTTATAAATATGGTCGGTATGGAAATGCCTGGGATACCTCTGCAGAACATAACGGGACTCGATATGTGATACCTCTTCCAACTAAGGATATTAAGATTGCATTAAAAGGTTGTCAGGTGACTGCGGCTAATATAACAGAACTTTCAATCAGCGGTTATTTTCTTGCAAGAGATATTTATAGTGAAATAAAAGATAAAAAAGAAAAAATTAATTAAAAAGAAGGATTTTATCGGTGGCTAAGAAAGCATTTTGTGTAGGTATTAACGACTATCCTTATGCGGGTTTTGATCTGCATGGTTGTGTAAACGACGCGACAGCGTGGGCTGAATTACTTATCAACCATTTCGACTTTCCTAGCTCCGATGTTAAAATAGTCACAGACTCTGATGCGACCAAAAAGAGCATCATTAAAGGTCTTAAAAATTTATTAAAGGGAGCCAAATCAGGCCATGTGTTGGTATTCACGAATTCCTCTCACGGCTCTTACATTTCTGACAAAAGTGGTGATGAATATAAATATGATGAAGTTTTATGTCCTTATGATGTGAAAGATAATGTGATCGTAGACGATGAATTTCGTGAGTTGTTTACAAATCTTCCCCAAAGTGTAAAGCTTACTGTCATTGCGGACTGCTGTTACTCCGGCACAATCACTCGAAATATACCCGCCCTGACTCCAGACGACAGGCGTATGCGTTTCCTCAATCCAGCATTACGCGGCGATCCAGTACTACGAAATCCTTGGGTGGCAAAGCCAAAGAGAATCGAAAAGTACCCAGAATCTGCGATGAAGGAAATATTGATTTCTGGCTGCACGGACAGGGAGTACTCTTACGATGCCCGGTTTGGTGGTGTTTATCATGGAGCGATGACATATTTTGCACTTCAGAAAATCCGAGAATCCAACTATAAGATCACTTATGCCAAATTGATCAAACATGTCAACCATATGCTCGATCAGGCTGGCTATCCACAACATCCTCAATTGGAAGGAAATCCATTAATTAAAGAGCAGCAGATTTTTACTTAGGATTCTTCATCCAGAATGTAGGCATTCAAGCGAGTTAACGAAGCTAAAAAATTTTAAATCTCCCTTGTTTTTCAATATTTGATTCATTATATTTTTTTCATGAAAAACAATGACCAATGGATAATCGGAATTGATCGAGGGGGAACTTTTACTGACGTCGTTGCGAAATCTCCAGACGGGGAACTGGTTACTTTCAAATTACTATCTGAAGATACCTCCCATTATGAAGATGCCGCTATTTTTGCCTTACATCGGTTATTGAAAATCCCGCAAAATCAAATAATACCTGATCAGTTGATTCATTCCATTCGAATGGGAACTACGGTCGCTACAAATGCCTTGCTGGAAAGAAAAGGTGTGCCAGTTTGTTTTGTTACCACGAAAGGTTTTCGAGATATACTCGTTATCGGTTACCAATCTCGTCCGCATCTTTTTGAACTTCATATTCAAAAACCGAGTCAATTGTGTAAACAGGTGATCGAGATCGATGAACGAATCGATCATAGGGGAAAAGTATTGGTATCACCTGATCCGTTGATAATAGAAGAACAACTTAAATTTGTCTTTGAACAGGGGATCTATTCTTTAGCCATTGTATTGTTGAATTCTTACCGAAATGATTGCCATGAAAAATTAGTAGGCGAAATTGCTCAGCGTATTGGATTTACACAGATTTCCCTTTCGTCTCAAACCATGCAGGTTCAAAAGATTGTCAGTCGAGGCGATACGACAACGGTTGATGCTTACCTCAATCCCATCCTTAGAAAATATGTCCAGCAGGTGCGAAGATATACGGGAGTAATCCCACTCAAATTTATGAAGTCCAGTGGGGGATTGGTTGATGCTGATTCGTTCACAGCCAAGGATGCAATCATTTCTGGGCCAGCGGGAGGTGTAATCGGTTATGCCCATATTGCCAAAATGTTGGGGATAGACAAGCTCATCGGATTCGATATGGGCGGCACTTCAACTGACGTTTCACGATATGATTCAGGACAGTGTGAAAAAGTCTATGAGACAGAAACTGCCGGAGTTCGCATTCAGACGCCAATGATTAATGTCATTACTGTTGCCGCTGGAGGCGGCTCAATTCTTCATTTCGATGGGCTTAAATTAACTGTGGGACCTGATAGTGCTGGTGCGTTTCCTGGTCCTGCTTGCTATCGGAATGGAGGCCCCTTAGCGCTCACTGATGCGAATCTACTATTAGGGCGAATTGTTCCTCATTATTTTCCAAAGGTGTTTGGACCTAATCACGATAAAACCCTGGATGAAGAAACTGTTCGAAAAAAATTTAAGGAACTAAGTGAGGAGATCTTCAAAGCCACTGGCATTCGTAAAACTGCAGAAGAAGTGGCTGTTGGCTATATCCATATTGCCAATGAAAATATGGTAAAGCCGATTAAAGAGATTTCTGTTGCAAAAGGATTTAATGTGCAAGAATATATACTTGCTTGTTTTGGGGGAGCAGGAGCGCAACATGCCTGCGCTATAGCACGATCCTTGGGTATTAAACGAATTCTATTGCATCCATTGGCTGGTGTGCTTTCGGCATATGGAATGATTTTAGCTGATGTAGTCCATGAAGATACACGAGCTGTTCTAATACCTTATGAACTTAAAAAAATGTCGCTTCTTGAACCCATATTTATAAAAATGGAGGGAAAACTTCGTCATCGGGTAATGGAAGAAGGAGTATCTGAACAAAAAATAAAAGTCATTCGTTATCTTGATATTCGTCCTGTTGGCACCGATACGCCAGAAACTGTGATCTATCAAAATTATGAAGATTGTTACGCTCTGTTCCAACAACAGTATCAACAGCGATACGGATTTCTTCCGGAAGCAAAGCTGGAGATCGTTAACATTCGAGTGGAGGTTATCGGAGAACAGAGTAAACCAGAGGAACCAGAATTTCCACTCAACAAAAAAACGCTTACGGAAAAGGATGCCAATGAGCATCGATCTGTCTATTTCGATGATAGGTGGCATTCTCGGACACCGATTTTTAAACGAGCTCAATTAAAGCCAGGTTATGAGTTGTCGGGTCCTGCGATTGTAATTGAAGAGAACTCAACCATTGTTATAGAACCGGGTTTAAAAGCTGTGGTAAATTCCCGGGGACATATTATTCTGGAACAAATTAAAAATTCGATTCATGAGCAAAAAATTAGCACAAAGCGCGATCCGATCATGCTGGAAATTTTTAATAATCTGTTTATGAGCATAGCTGAACAGATGGGACGAGCACTTCAGCGTACGGCTCATTCTGTGAATATCAAAGAAAGGCTTGATTTTAGTTGTGCGGTATTCGATCCAGAGGGTGGATTGGTGGCAAATGCACCACACATTCCGGTTCATTTGGGAGCAATGGGCGAATCAGTGGCTTATATCCTTCAGAAAAATCGAGATATCATGCAGCCTGGAGATGTATTTGTCACTAACGATCCTTTTCATGGTGGCTCGCATCTTCCCGATATAACCGTGGTAACACCAGTTTTTAATCAACAGAAAATATTAATTTTCTGTGTCGCGAACCGTGGTCATCATGCGGATATCGGTGGGATTACCCCTGGCTCCATGCCGCCTTTTTCCAAAAATCTCGATGAAGAAGGGGTTGTGATTGAGAATTTTAAACTTATTTCAGAAGGAAAATTTGATGAAACAGGCCTTCGTACGCTGCTCCTTTCGGGAAAATATCCGGCTCGCAATATTCAGGAGCGACTTTCTGATCTGCGAGCCCAGGTGGCAGCGAATGCCCGTGGCGTCCAGGAATTGCATCGATTAATCCAGAATTACGATTTGGATGTTGTGCAAGCTTATATGCAGCATGTTCAAAAAAATGCGGAGCATGCAATGAGAAAAGCCATCGCCAACCTTCCAGATGGTGTTTATACGGCTAGGGATTTTTTAGATGATGCGACCGAATTACGGGTAACGATTACAATTGACGGTGATCATGCGAAGATTGATTTCACAGGAATTTCTCCTCAAATAAAAACGAATTTAAATGCACCTCCAGCAGTGACCAGAGCAGCAATATTGTATGTTTTTCGGACTCTAATTGAGGAAAATGTACCGCTGAATGCAGGTTGCTTTAAGCCATTGGAAATCATTATTCCGGAAGGAACAGTTTTAAATCCATCACCTGGTACAGCGGTTGCAGGAGGGAATGTGGAGACCTCACAGCGGATTGTCGATGTTTTATTCCGGGCGCTAAAAAAAGTAGCCGCTTCTCAGGGAACAATGAACAATTTTACTTTTGGGCAATCGGGTTATGGTTATTATGAGACAATTGCTGGCGGTTCCGGTGCCGGTCCTGGATTTGATGGCGCAGATGCCGTCCATACCCACATGACCAATACCCGAATTACTGATCCAGAAGTGCTGGAACATCGGTATCCAGAAGTTAGACTGGAGGAATTTTCTATTCGTCGTGGGTCAGGTGGTAAAGGACATTATCAGGGCGGAGATGGTATAATTCGCAAAATAAAATTTTTACAACCAACGACTGTTTCCATCCTTTCCGAACGACGGGTTTATCCACCTTATGGACTTAATGGTGCTGAAGATGGGAAGTGCGGTCAAAATATTTTGATTCGATCCAACGGGAAAATAGAGAATTTGGGAGGTAAGCTTAAACTTCGGGTGAATGAAGCAGATGTTCTTTCAATTAAGACTCCTGGTGGTGGCGGATATCACCTGACTTCTAAACAATTGAGTCGATGGTCACCAGTTGAAATGCGCCGACTTATTCGATTGGAACGCTGGGATAAACCCACTAGCGGTCTTTGTGCCGATTATGCGCAAATGAATTTACTCATCATTCTTGAAAAATATGCAGCTGACTTCGAACAATTCTGTCGGCTCAATCCTAAACCCTGTCCGCTGTTGGAAGTACTTGCTCCTGGAGATCCATTCAGTCACTGGGTAGCACCTGGCGCAGATATCCGCACGGATTTACCGCGTTATCGAATCCATAAAAATGAAACAGCAGAAAAGGAAGTATTAAATATCAAAGAATATTGGTCTGAAAATCTGGTGGCTTTTCTCCTCGGCTGCAGTTTTACTTTTGAATCGGCGTTATTGAAGGTAGAAATCCCTGTGCGGCATATCGAATTAAATCGCAACGTGCCCATGTATATTACGAATATTGATTGTCAACCATCGGGTCCATTCAAAGGAAAGATGGTTGTTAGTATGCGTCCGATGACTCGTGAGCAAGCAGAGTATGCATTTAAAATTACAGCGGAATATTCCGTTGTCCATGGCGAGCCTTTATGCCATATTGAGAATGATTTTAACACGATTATCACCGATCCTGAAGAATTAGGTATTCGTGATATCAATCATCCTGATTATGGAGAGGCTATTCCCATTAGATCGAATGAGGTAACAGTGTTCTGGGCGTGTGGTGTAACTTCGCAATTGGCTGCAATAGGAGCAGACATAGAACATTTTATTAGCCATTCTCCCGGTCATATGTTTATTTCAGATAAAAAAAATGAAGAATTGAGGATAGTAAGTTTTTATGAGTAACTTATATAACATCGATTTGAGAAAAGATGTTTGACAAATTAAGAAGATTTGTTTATGGTAGCATGGATCAGGATATTTTTTGATAATTTCAAATGTTGGAGTAAAATAAATTAAAGAAATTAAAGTTACGATTATGGAGGTTTTGAAAGAGTTGATAATTTGACTGCGATTGTAACTAATTTGATTATAAGAAACTCAATTCTTAACCAACTCCGATAAATACAAAATAAGCAATACCAAATTGTCGCTTGAAAAATAACTCGTGCCGAAGGTGGGATTCGAACCCACACGGGCGATGCCCACACGGCCCTGAACCGTGCGCGTCTGCCAGTTTCACCACTTCGGCATTTTTTGTTGGCTTAAAATAATCATAAAAATAAAAAAAGTCAAGTACTTTGTTTTGTTCTTGACTTTTATTTTTAAATATATTATTTTTATCAGCTGTTAAAATAACAAAGAATGCATGAAATTTTATTGGAAACCATTGATGAGTGAAAAAATTGTTATCACCAATAAAAAAGCGAGATTTCAATATGAAATAATTGAAGTTTTCGAAGCGGGACTGGTTTTGCATGGGACAGAGGTGAAATCACTTAGATTGGGTAAGGCAAACTTTCTGGACAGCTACGCAACAATTATAAATGGAGAAGTATTTCTTTATAACATGCATATTAGTCCTTATGAGCAGGGAAATATTTACAATCACGAACCAGATCGAGTTAGAAAGTTATTATTACATAAACAAGAGATTAAACGATTAACTGGCAAAGTTGTGGAAAAGGGAATGACTTTGGTGCCTTTAAAAGTCTATTTTAAAAAAGGTCGAGCAAAAGTAGAGTTAGGTTTGGCTCGTGGAAAGTCACTAGTAGATCGAAGAAAGGACATTGCGCGTCGCGATGAACAGCGCATGATAGAACGTGAGTTTAAAGAAAGAGGCAAATTTAAAATCAAATAAATAATTGGGAGTGGTGATGTTGGAAACAAAGAATGTTTTTGATGTGTTTAAAGAGAGAGGATTTATTCAACAAGTTACTGATGAAGAAAATTTACGAAGAATCCTGGGCGAAGAACAGGTAACCGCGTACATAGGATTTGATCCAACAGCAGATAGTCTTCATGCCGGGAGTTTGATGCCGATCATGGCTTTAGTTCATATGCAACGCCATGGTCATTTTCCCATCGTGGTAGTAGGTAATGGTACTGCCATGATTGGAGATCCAAGTGGTAGGACTGAAATGCGTCAAATGCTATATGAAGAACAAATTCGATTGAATGGGGAAAAGATAAAAGATCAGTTAAATCGATATCTTCATTTTGATGAGGGAAAAGCAGCTATTGTTTATAACGGTGATTGGTTATTAGATTTGAAATATATTGATTTTTTGAGGGAGATTGGTCGACATTTCAGTGTAAATAGAATGTTAGCTACTGAGTCTTATAAGATCAGATTAGAAACAGGGCTATCATTTTTAGAATTTAATTATCAGTTGCTTCAGGCCTATGATTTTTTTATGCTGTTTCGCTCCCACAATTGTATTTTACAAATGGGTGGAGATGATCAATGGGGGAATATCGTAGCAGGGATTGATTTGATCAGAAGAATGGAAGGTAAACCAGCTTATGGTATTACGTTCCCGCTACTAGAAACTTCAACAGGTCAAAAGATGGGAAAGACTGCTAAAGGGACATTGTGGTTAGATGCTAAAAAGACTTCGCCTTACGATTTTTATCAATATTGGATAAACGTTGATGATCAGGATGTAAAAAGATTTTTATCGTTTTTTACTTTACTGCCCATGGATGAGGTGAATAGATTGGGGACCCTTGAAGATGCTGCTATTCAAGAGGCTAAACAAATCTTAGCTTTTGAAGCTACTAAAATTACACATGGTGAGGAACCATCAAAAGAGGCTCACCAGGCATCGCAATCAGTGTTTGGTGATGGTAACGGTGATTTTGAGGGTATTCCTTCGACTCTGCTTTCAAAGAAGATTTTAGAGCAAGGAGTTAATGTTGTTGATTTACTTGCGCAAATAAGACTTGTCTCGTCAAAGAGCGAAGCTCGGCGTTTAATTCAACAGGGCGGTTGTTATGTGAACAATAAGCGAGTTTCTACAATTGAGACAGTTATTGATTTATCTCATTCAGTTGATAGTAATATAATCTTAAGAGCAGGAAAGAAAAGATATCATAGGATAATAATTGATTAGGCGGTTGAAAAATATTTTAAAAAAAGCTTGACAAAAAGAAAAAAAATTATATATTATAGATTGCCTAATTTAAATAATTGATGAGGAATGTAAAAAATTAAAAATTTTCACTTGACTTTTTCAAAATTAAGTTTTATATTTACCTTTGTGTTTTAGATGTTCTTTTACAAGATAGTAAAGCGTGCATGGGTCTTGTTGATTCAGTAAGATTTCTCAAGAGTTGAAAAAAATCTTACAATGAAGAGTTTGATCCTGGCTCAGGACGAACGCTGGCGGCGTGCTTAACACATGCAAGTCAAGGAGAACGGGAAACTTCGGAATCCTTAGTAAACTGGCGAACGGGTGAGTAACACGTAGGTAACCTGCCCATAGGACTAGGATAACCTTGCTAACGCAGGGCTAATACTGGATAAAATTTTTCTGTCGCATGAGAGAGAAATCAAAGTTGCCTTCGGGTAGCATCTATGGATGGACCTGCGTCCCATTAGCTAGTTGGTGGGGTAACAGCCTACCAAGGCGACGATGGGTAGCCGGCCTGAGAGGGTGACCGGCCACACTGGGACTGAGACACGGCCCAGACTCCTACGGG
>JABAOH010010219.1_pt1 | contig 17998 bp, 17 predicted proteins | sample 7062181 | NCBI WGS metagenome assembly JABAOH01 (sample SAMN14538630, study PRJNA623070) | marine sediment metagenome | biome: marine biome [ENVO:00000428]; feature: marine pelagic biome [ENVO:01000023]; material: deep marine sediment [ENVO:00002113]; isolation source: pool of 5 deep marine... | reverse complement strand
AAAGTATCAAATCATTCGAGTATCGTTTCCCGTTGATGACGATTCGACCAAACTCGTAGGAGTCAATCATTTCAAAGCCTTCCCAAAATCTATGGAACTGACTATTTTTGAGTCTTTCGTGAACTGAAGAAATGATTGCGCATCTTAATCTAAAGTATTTATTGGAAATTGGACGGATGTATAGTTACATATAAATGTGTAGTGTCTTGCTGATGCGCGCGAGCACAGTCATTTTTGGACATACTTACTGACTAAGCCTCAAGCGAACAAAGAAAGAACAGATTGTACTGGAAAAAATACAAATCTAGAAGGGTTAACTTTGGCATTCTTCACTTTCACCTTTGTCTCTCCACTTCATAGGTTGTCGTTGCGTCGAGGGTTTTAAATGTGCCTCGGCTTGACGATAAAATGGCGCTGATACTTCATGAAGATGGTTAAACATCCAAATCATTCAGTAGAAAAATGTAGAAGCCCTTGGAACGAAGAATGCAAAAGGACTGACATAGAAGTCTACATCTTCTATAGGGGCAGACGTCTACCCATCTGCAGAGACTGTTGGGGGACGATCACTGAAAAGGATTTTGAATGGTAAAAAGAAAGAATGCGTTTGCAACGTATGAAGGTTTTTTAACTTTGCAGTGTTAGCTTTTTCCTAGGTTCACCTTGCCTTCAGTTTAATTAGTTTATAAGCAAGGCGAGTTGGAAGAGGAGTTACTTTTATTTTGTCGTTTCTGGCGTCTCGTACCATGCTTGGCAAATCGTAACCATAATCTTCTCGGCACCTGCGGATCAATTCCTTTGCTTCTTTGATTCCATATGAAAAGAGGAGCTTCAACCCGTATTGGGTGACTTTGCCTTTTATGGCTAAGCGAGAATAATCTTCAACCAAAGAAGGAGCCCATTTCAGATTGTGGTCCCAACATTTCAAATAGAGTTCATAATGTTTGGTCGTCATATTTTCCAACGCAAATGAGGTGGTTCTTTCTTTCAGTCTGCTCATGGAGACAAAGAAAAGGGGAACGATTAGGCTTTTGAAGGACCTTAACTTTTCCACAAGGTCGATTGTTAGCTCAACGTCCTTCTCAGTTTCTCCCGGTAGACCTAAAATCAGGGTGCCACACGGAAGCCAATTATTCTTAGACAAGATTTCAAACGAGTCCTCTACTAGCTTAGGCCAATCTTCAGGTTTGAAGGGTTCACATTTCCCAGCCATGTGTTTCTTTATTAGTTTAGGGCTGCCAGTTTCGATTCCGGTTTGGGCGGCGGTCCAATGAGCCTTTTCGCTCAAACCTAAGATGTTGGAGATTTCTTCAACAACATCAGGCGCATCTAAAACTGAGGGAAGCGCGATGTGACTTAGGCTTGTCATGCGAACGCCCGGATGGTTTTGCACAGTTCTGAAAAGGGTTATTACGGCCTCCTTGTTAACTCTGAATCCCTTTGCCTTGTACCTCAACACGTCCTCGGCGTGGAGTAATGGTTGTTTGCCGGCTCTAAGGTTTACTTCAACCTCCTTCAAAATGTGCTCAATGGAAAGGCAACGATACGTTTGAAGGGTTGGGACACAAAAGGCGCATCCTCTTCCGCATCCTCTAGCGATTTCAATCAACCCACATACAGTTGGACCCTTAATAGTAGGTATTCTCTCTTCGGGAACCACTTCTCCGTGTACAACCTCTGGGAGCGTTTCACCATTTACAGCCTTCTCGAAGACATGACTTGCAACTTCTTCTCCTTCTCCCACGATTATGCAGTCTATCCCGAGTTCTTTTCGAGTTTCCGCACTTTCAAGTTGCCACGCGCCGGGTCCCCCAACCACAATCTTTGGCTTAAATCTCTTTATTGCAGGGTCGCTCAAAAGCTCCTCAAACTTGATCGCCATATACGCCTCTCCACCCAGCATTTCAGTGAAGGCGGAGGTAGCTGGAGCTATACCCAAGGGATCGGTCTCCGCGATTCCAACAACTTTTGTGTTTGGCCCCACAACCTTCTCTAAATGTTCCGGATGCGCAATTATCACTTCTTTCCTCTGGAAACCATAATTCAGTAAGGTGGCCTCTATTTTTCTTATCCCACACGGAGCAAACTTAACAGATCCATCACTGTTCACGCCTATAGAGGGGCAAAGCAGGGAAAAGTAGAGTCTATCTGGAATCAGTCCCTGAGGTATGCAGGCGCTGAATCCGAGAAAAAGACCGCCGTGATACTCACTCATCAAAGTGCGATCGGCGGTGAGGACGATTTTGTAGCCGTTTCTCGTTATTCAATCCCCCAGGCGAAAGTACATTATAACTCGATTATTCCTTAATACTTTTCAATTTTAATTAATTATATGATCGTATACAACCAAACGGTTAATAGCCATGCATTTGGAAAGGGGGTCGTAATCAAAGCCTTAGGAGAAGGAATTGACTCATGTCAAGTTTCAAGTACAGGAATATCTTACCTTTCAAATTTCTTTCCAGAATATTAAATAGGGACCTAAAACTGCTTTTCACCGCTACCATTATAGGCGCCTTTGGAGACGGTCTCTACTTTTATATATTACCCCTTTACGTCCGAGAGCTTGGAGCCAACCCTGTTGAGGTAGGAACATTCTTCTCTGTAATGTTATTGGCTGCTGCATTAACGGTTCTTCTCGGAGGATACTTGGCGGACAAATATGCTCTAAAGAAGGTTATGATCGCTGGTTGGCTGTTATGGACACCCGTTCCGATAATTTTTTCCCTAGCGAAAAACTGGATTCAAATGTTTCCAGGTGCGATTATGTATGGGTTTTGGATAGGCCAGCCAGCTTTCAGCGCATACATCGCGTCCTCGGCCGAGAAGAAAAGAATTACATTAACCTTTACTATTCTTTCATCTTCCTGGTCGCTTGGATATATCCTCTCCCCAGCGCTAGGAGCGTATCTCTCTGAAGCCGTTGGAATACGATGGGTTTTCTACTTAACCTTCATTCTATATTGCATGTGTACAAGCATCCTATTTTTAATAAGCAACCAGAGCATAGAAAAACAAACTTCTCAACTTTCATCAACTGCTGCTTCCCTTGGGAGATACAAATTGTTTGTTTGGTCTGCTTTCTTTGCTGTGATTATGTTTTTTGTGTTTTTGGTTAGACCTCTTATTCCACAAATTCTGAGAGACAAGTTTAATCTCGCCGATTCCCTCATAGGGATTTTAGGGTCCGTCACTTTCCTCGGATCAGGAGTCTTGGGGATATGCTTGGGGAGAATAGGGGACAAATGGAAGAAAGCAGGCGCTATTGCTGTCTGCATGATTTTATGCTCTGTTTCAGCTACAATCCTTGTCTTGTTCAACAACTTCTTACTTTTAGTTCTGGTCTCATTCTTGATGGGCGCTTCGTATACTATTTTGTCCCTGATAGGAGCTGTGATGAGCCCAATCGCAACGGAAACAGCAAGGGCAAGGTGGATTTCTATTCCACTGTCGGCAAGCATGTTCGCAGCGTTTCTAGCCCCATACGTAGGAGGCGTATTATACGACTCTTCGCCCTATAATCCATTTCTAGTCTTCATCGTAGCCACTGCGCTACTGTCATTTTTGGCTCTAACAAAGATATTTGATTAAGAAAATTACGATTTAGGGTTCAAATTTTACTCTGACGCAGAGAATTCCAAGTTGTTAGGTCGTCAGAGAAGGTCATTTCTTCTCTTTTTCAAAAACCTCAGCACAATGTACACAGCAAAAAACGTGTTCTTTTCCATCAATAATCCTTTTGTGAGCTGCAAAAACACATTTGTCAGCAGGGATTTCAGCGTTGCAAATTTCACATTTCACAAAAGTTTTCATTTTTTTGCCCCTTTTTTCTTTAGATAATCGTTTATGGCTGCGTGTAAAGCATCTGCGGCTAGATTAGAACAGTGCATTTTGATTGAAGGAAGACCTCCCAAGCTGTCAGCAACATCTGCCCTAGTAATTTTTAAAGCTTCTTCGATGGTTTTTCCCTTTGCAAGTTCGGTGGTCATGCTACTTGTGGCTATTGCTGCTCCGCAACCAAAGGTTTTAAACTTAACATCCTCTAACCTGTTGCCTTTTATTTTAACGTACACGGTCATGAGGTCGCCGCAAACGGGATTACCAACTGTTCCAACTCCATCTGCATCTGGAATTTCACCTACGTTTCGTGGATTCATGAAATGATCCATAACTTTTTCGCTATACATTCATTTCACCTCAACATTTCTTTTGGTGTCAAGGGAGACATTGCCCTCAACTTCTTTACCACGCCAGGCAAGACATCCAGCACATAGTTGACGTCTTCCTCTGAGTTTTGCTTGCCCATAGTGAATACCAAAGAACCATGGGCCTCTTCGTGGGTTAAACCTATCGCAAGTAGTACATGGGAAGGTTCTAGAGTTTTCGATGTGCATGCCGAGCCCGAAGACACCTGAATGCCAAGCATATCTAGCCCTAAGATGAGAGATTCCCCTTCTACATAACTGAATCTGAGGTTGTCGGTGTTGGGAAGTCTTTTAGTGGGGTGCCCATTCAAGTACGAACGTTCAATCGTGTCCAGAACGCCCTTTGCGAGTTTGTCCCGTAGTTGGCTTAACCGTCTGCCTTCAGTTTCCATTTCTTCTTGGGCGATCTCAGCTGCCTTACCCATGCCTACTATGCCGGTTGTGTTTTCTGTGCCTGAACGCAATCCTCTCTCTTGGCCGCCACCCTGTATAACTGGTTGAATTCTGGTCCCCTTTCTTATGTAGAGGGCTCCCATTCCCTTTGGTCCATACATGGTGTTGGAAGAAATTGACAAGAGATCTATGTTTTCCTCTTTAACGTTGATGGGTACCTTTCCTGTTGCGTCTACAGCGTCCACGTGAAAAAAGATTTTGTTCTCGTGGGCTATCTTCCCTATCTCTTTTATTGGTTGAATTGTTCCGATTTCGCCATTTGCGTACATGACGGAGATGAGTATTGTTTTATCGGTTATTGCTTCTTTGATTTTTTGAGGGAAAACCATCCCGTGTTTGTCCACTGGTAAGTAAGTTATGTCGAAGCCCTGTTTTTGAAGATGTTTGCATATGTTTAACACCGATATGTGTTCAATGGCAGTCGTGATTAGGTGGTTTCCCTTTTCCTTATTTCGGTAGGCAACTCCCTTTATTGCTAGATTATTTGATTCTGTGCCCCCTGAAGTGAAAAAGACCTCTTCAGGTTTCTCTGCTCCTATTAGTCGAGCAACTTTTTCTCTAGACTCCATCAAGGCATTCTTGGCAGCTGCTCCAAAGGAATGAGAAGATGAAGGGTTTCCATAGTTTTCCATAAAATACGGTTTCATAGCTTCGAAGACTCTTGAATCGATGGGCATTCCAGCTGCGTGATCCATATACACTTTTCTCAATTCTTGTTTGCCGTCCTATTTTACTTTCTTTATGAAAAAATGAAATCCATCTTTCTCTTTGCGTAATGAAAGGAGTTGGTGCCCAAGCCTCTTAACTAATCGTTTTATGTCTTCTTCAGCCGCTGGGTCATCAGCAATTACCTCTAAGATCTGTCCAACCTCTAGCTTGTCAATTTCCTGTCTAGTCCTAAAAACTGGTTCAGGACAGTAAAGACCTAGGCAATCTAGTTGTCGATTGGTTTTGATTTGACCACCCACTTCCAAACCTCCGTGCCAACATATACCAGAGTTGCTTTGCTAAACTAAAATTTTAATTATTCATACAAAATTAAAACAGCTTCGGCCTATTTATCTATAACGATGTTATAAATAAACGTTTGAAATTTATTGGCGCGTAAAAGTAGCTTCCGCGTGCAACGTCGTTTTATTTCTTCTTAAAAAATAACCAGTTCTTTCGTCCCTTGAACCTTACTAGGCAATATTCTCCCCGAAGTTTTTTGCCATGGATCTCAAAAACTAGTTTGCCTTCGTCCCTTTCTTTCAAGAAGTATTGTCCGTTGTCCCAGATTTCCACGGTGCCTGCGCCGTATTGTCCCTCAGGGATTGCTCCTTCAAAGTTTGCGTAGTCGATGGGGTGGTCTTCTACTTGCACTGCCAGTCTTCTTATGGCTTTTTCTGTAGGGGGCTCTTTTGGAACTGCCCAGCTTTTAAGAACTCCATCCATCTCTAACCTTAGGTCATAGTGTAAATGTCTGGCCTGGTGTTTTTGAACTACGTAGATGTTTCCGCCGCTTGTTCTCTCGTCACCTTTTGGTTCGTTTGTCTTTTTGAAATTCCTTTTCTTCCTGTATTTTTCAAGGCTCATTTGTCTAACCCGTAGAAGACTGAGAGCAACTGCTTATGTATATATTTGGCTTTAGAATAAAGGGTTCTGTTAACCCTACCAAAGGAGAGATAAGTATTACGGACACCAGTTTCTTTCTCAGGGGACTCATCATTGGTTTTTCGATTGCCGCACCTGTCGGACCAATTGGCGTGTTATGTATACGACGTACTTTAACCGAAGGACGAGCCTTTGGCCTCTTCTCTGGTCTGGGGGCTGCTACTGCTGATACGATCTATGGTCTCATTGCAGGATTTGGGTTGACCTTTGTTTCAAATTTCCTAATCAGTCAACAGATATGGCTTCGTTTTATTGGCGGTGGTTTTCTTTGTTTTTTAGGCGTTAAGACTTTCCTATCCAAACCTGCTGCACATGCGGCTTCAGCTAAAGGAAACGGACTGGTTGGCGCTTATGTGTCGACTTTTTTCTTGACGATCACAAATCCGATGACAATCCTTTCTTTTGCGGCGATATTTGCCGGATTGGGGATGGTAGGCACTGGTGGGAGCTATGTCTCTGCTGTAGTATTAGTCCTAGGTGTGTTTATGGGCTCAGCCCTATGGTGGCTAATCTTGAGCAGCGTTGTAAGCATATTTCGTGCAAGGTTTACCACTCACAGGTTGTGGTGGGTAAATAGAATTGCAGGCATAATCATTACAGCGTTTGGCTTGATCGCCCTCCTTAGTCTGGGACTGTGAGAGCGCAACCTCATATAGCAAAAAGTTAATAGTTTCTACCAAAGAAAAAAGTAAAAAGTTTCAACAGGCTTCTTTAGTTTTGTTCTACTTGGGGGAATTCAGTGACTGTTGTCTGGCTGTATAGTCTGGCGAGCGTTGTTATCGTTAGTTTAATCTCTCTAGTTGGTGTGCTGGTTTTTTCGTTGAAAGAAGAAAATCTAAAGAAGGTACTCATGTATTTCGTAAGTTTTTCTGCTGGAGGACTTTTTGGACACGCCTTCATTCACATGATTCCTGAAGCGGTAGGAGAGAACGGTTTTGGATTGCAGGTATCTTTATACATTTTGATGGGCATAGTTACCTCCTTCGTTGTGGAGAAGTTGCTCCAGTGGAGACACTGTCACATACCAACCTCAAAGGAACACCCCCATTCCTTTGCTTACATGAATCTCTTTGGTGATGCTGTTCACAATTTCATAGACGGACTAATAATAGGTGGAAGTTACTTGGCAAGCATACCTTTAGGAGTAGCCACCACCCTAGCTGTTGTTTTACATGAGATTCCTCAAGAAATCGGAGATTTCGGAGTTCTGATATATGGAGGATTAAATAGATCTAGGGCTATTTTCTTCAATTTTTCAACCGCCTTCACAGCAATATTCGGAACCATCGTAGCTCTCAGCGTGGGTTTTTTAATTCAAGATTTTATTCCCTTTTTGATCCCTTTCGCCGCGGGCAACTTCATTTACATAGCGGGTTCAGATTTGATTCCAGAACTTCATAAAGAAGAGTCCGGACTTTTAAAATCAGCATTGCAGCTAACAGCCTTTATTCTAGGAGTTCTTATTTTGTTCTCACTCGTCCTCTTAGATTGAGTTTCCTTCGATTGAAGAGAAGATGTATTCTGTTTTCTGTTAATTCATGCTCTACTAACTGTTGTTTACTTGTTTTAAAATTGAAACTCATATGCAATCGATCGCATGTTTTGTACATGAAAGTCTTGTTCATGCAGCAAAATAGTCATCCAATGATGGAGCACCCGAATGTATGCGGAATTTAAATTCTAATGCGGGCACATTATAAAGAGGTGCCTTTAAATATTCCTTATGTCATATTTCTCTTAGTCAACTACAGGACCAGCAGAATAATATGAAAAGAACCTTTTTTGTCGCTTTAATCACAATAATAACTGTAGTGTTGGTCGTAACTTCCTCAGGTTGGGTTCCGGAACTTGTCTCCAGTTATGGGACTCCTACTGACGCAGAGATAAACTCTGCGAGAGCAGAGTGGCAATTAACTGTGGACGGGCTTGTTGAGCATCCGTTGACTCTGAGCTGGGCTGAAATAATCTCTATGCCTCGAAGCACCGTGAATGCCGAGCTTATCTGCGTAGACATGCCTAATTATGTGATTATGGAAGGCAACTGGACTGGAGTCAAACTTCGCCTTTTGTTGGAAAAAGCAGGAATTTCCCCAAAGGCGATTAAGGTTGGATTTTACGCCGAAGACAGTTATTCAACAGACTTAACCTTGGAGACGGCTATACGTGACGACATAATTTTAGCCTATGAGATAGATGGTGAGCCCCTGAGAGAAGTGTTGCGTTTAGTCGTGCCTGGAAAGTGGGGTTATAAGTGGATTAGCCAAGTTGTCGGCGTTCAACTTGTTGATTACGACTTCAAGGGTCTTTGGGAAAGCCGTGGATACTCCGACGAAGCGGAAATCACATCAAATCTAATGCGCCCACAAATACCTAGCCCACAACCTCCAGAAACAATACCTGAGTTTCAATCAGTTCTGGCGCTATTGATACCAGTGATTTTGATTACACTTGTTGTTGTAATAATGAAAAGGAAGATTAAGAAGCGAGTGCATGTCTAGGTTGGAAATGTGCGCTCTGAAATGAAGGACTATTTTTGCAGAAATATCAACAAACTCCTATTGTACTAACCGATGGAGCCTCACATTTGTTTTATTAAAAATCTTCGCCGCCTTGAAACAAGTATCTAAAAGTTTGCAGCCTTTTTGATTTGTTTAGTCTTCATGTCCATCTAGGATTTGGTCTGTCCTATTATCTGGATCCTAACGTTTGGATACGTGTGGAGGATTAAATTTTAGTCCTCAAAACGCAAAAGGCAGTATACCGACGAGATAGCTAAGGTATGAAAAAGAAAAGAGGGAACAGATCGCCTAAATAACTGAACTTCTTAGAACCACATTGTTGCGTCAGACTCTAAAACAAGGTCGTTGAGGGTTGCCGCACCTACGATTTTCACTCCAGGTATCAAATCAATTTTCTGCCAACCCAACATCTGTTTAGATGCTTCACAAACGTATATGTTGATACCCATTGAGAGAGTTCGGTCAATCATTTCTTTAACGCTTGGAAAATTCCCCAATTTTATCTTTTCAGCTTCCCCAGGAAGCAAGATTCTCAGTGCTTGGCCGAGATAATATACTTTGGCTTCGACATCCATGGACTTTGCAGTCTGTGCCAACACCAAAGGAGAATATTGTCTCTCAGGCATATCGCTTGTCTGCACATATAGAATCGATTTTTTGTCTTTCATCACAAATACACCTCCTATTATCATTTTTATCTCCTATCATAAATGTGTTTTATCTTGAATCTTGGAACATCGAACCGAATTTAAACCAACAATTACTGTATGTAAAGCACAAATTTCTAATACTTTTTTAGGTTTTTTAAAGTTTACGACGTAACCTATAATATAACACTGTTATAAGTCTTTTGAGATAAGACACGTTAGAACAGGTACGCAACATAAAGTATTAAAATGTCTTGCTTCCTGAATAAATACAAAGTTGAGGTGGATACTATGGTAAAGGTTGCAGTTGACTGGGAAAAGTGCAATGGAGACAGTGTGTGTGCGGATGTTTGTCCTGTCGAAGTCTTCGAACTTCAAGATCTTGCTGAATATCCTGACACTCAGAAATCTGTTCCTGTGAGAGCAGAGGACTGCATTTTATGCATGGCTTGCGTAACTTCTTGTCCCACAGGAGCTATAACTGTGGAAGAAGAATAGAAAATCGATAACGAAAAACTAAAAACTACACAGCGGTACATTACTCAGGATATCAATTTCCTTAGAGCCTAACTTTTATTTCCAATCTTGTATTATTTCTATTGAACCTCCGGGAAAGTTAGACTTTGGTTAGCTCCATAAAAATTAGAGGGCGAACCTTTAGAGGGGTTTTTCATGAGCGACCGAACCGTTTCTTGACCCTAGTCAGAGTCGAAGATAGAGTATTGCAAAGTTTTTTACCCAACCCTGGAAGAATGCACGAGCTTCTGACTCCGGGAACCGAAGTTATCCTCAGAAAGGTGACTAAAGAGGATAGAAAAACTGATTATGATTTGATCGGAGTTTTCTACAACGGTCAAGTGGTGTCCGTTGATTCTCGGGTGCCCAACAAACTAATCTTAGAAGCCTTAAGAAACAAAGACATAAGAGAACTTTCGGAATACAACATAATAAAGCCAGAATATGGCTATGGGCACACTAGATTTGATTTCTTTTTGACTAACGAATACGAGAGTTGTTTGTTAGAGACAAAGTCGTGTACACTGGTGAAAAACGGCGTAGCCTTGTTTCCTGATGCTGAGACTGAAAGGGGGAGGAGACATGTGAGGGATTTGATGAAGGCTAAGAAAGAAGGGTATAGAGCGTGTGTGCTGTTTGTGGTTCAAAGGACCGATGCGCATGTGTTTACTTATAATGATGAAACTGATCCGGAATTTGGAAAGGTTCTTCGAGAAGCTGCCATGGAGGGAGTTGAAGTTTACGCTTATTGTTCTGAGTTCGTTGGAAACACGATCACCTTAAAGGGAAAAATCAAGGTTGAATTGGAACCACATTAAAAACCGTCAATTCGCACGCAATTTACATGTCTATCCCGTCAATTTTAGCGCCACAATAAGAACACGCAGAGATTTTAATCTTGTTTTCCAGAATTTGGTAGCCATACCGGCGAATTAGCAGTTTCCCACATTTGTAGCAGTAGGTGTTTTCTCCAGCCTCGCCACGCACATTCCCTTCATAAACGTATCTGAGCCCTACCTCAAAGCCAATCTGCCTAGCCCTTCTGAGGGTTGCCACGGGAGTTCGAGGTAAATCTATAAGGTTATATGTTGGATAGAACTGACTGATGTGCCAAGGTATCTCCTCGCCCACTTCTTTAATGAACTCTGCAATTTTTCGCAATTCCTCTTCTGAATCGTTCAGGGTTGGAATAATCAGGGTTGTAATTTCAATCCAGATTCCGAGGTCTTTGTGAAGCCTTATAGAATCCAAAACAGGTTTTAAGCGGGCGCCACAGTTCTTGCGGTAAAAGCCATCGCTGAAACTCTTCAGATCGATGTTGGCTGCGTCCAGGTAAGGTTTTATTTCAATCAGAGCCTCTTCAGTAATGTATCCATTTGTCACGAAGACATTTTTGATTCCCTCTTTCCTCGCCAGTTTGGCTGTGTCATAGGCATACTCGAAGAAGATGGTGGGCTCAGTATACGTGTATGCTATGCTTTCACAATTATTTCGTTTAGCCGCCACAACAATTTCTTCAGGAGAAACGTCTTGTCCAAGGATTGTTTTTCGGTCTTTAGGCATCTGGGAAATGTCAAAGTTCTGACAGTTCTCACACTTGAAGTTGCATCCTGTCGTGGCGATTGAATAAGCTCGCGAACCGGGAAGAAAATGGAATAAAGGCTTCTTCTCTATGGGGTCCACAGCGCGGGCTACGGCCTTCCCGTAGACCAAGCTGTAGAGTATCCCGTTTCTATTTTCTCGAACTGCACAGATTCCTCTCTTTGAATCGGCTACTCTGCATCTGTGACTACACAAATTGCATTTTACCACGCCTTCGCCTAATTTTTCGTAAAACATAGCTTCTTTCATTTTTAGCCCTCCATCTCTAAAATGAGTATGATTTTACTTAAATATTCAAGTTTGTTTCATTAACGAATGCATAAATTGAAATTTACTCGAGCCCCCTAAAAAAGCAACAGTTATATGCGCGACACAAATTGGGTTAAATCTCTAGTAAAAAGATTACCAGGGGTTAAATAATGAAGGTTATGATCCGTACAGACAAGTTGTCAAAGTATTATGGTAAGGGAGGCGAGATCAAAGCTGTTGATAACCTTGATCTCGAAGTCTATGAGGGTGAAACCTTTGGTCTGCTCGGCCCAAACGGAGCAGGGAAGACGACGACCGTTCGCCTACTAAATTGCATAATAAAACCAACTAGCGGTACAGCCACCGTAAATAACTATGCCATTCTCAAAGAGGAAACAGAGGTAAAACGGGTCACAGGGTTGCTTGCTGAGTCTCCTGGATTGTATGAGAAACTTAGCGCCTACGAATTTCTCGAGTTCATGGGAGCCCTCTACGATGTTCCAAGAGATATTCTGCCTGAAAGAATAGAAGATCTACTGAAGCTCTTCGGTCTTCAGGAGAGACGTGACTACCTGCTTGAAGGCTACAGCCGAGGTATGAAACAAAAAATCTTGATCGCAGCAGCTCTAATCCACGATCCCTCAATTCTTTTCTTTGACGAGCCCACATCGATGTTAGACCCCCGCGCAGCTCTCATGGTAAAAGATCTGATCAAAAAGTTAGCTGACAGTGCTGGGAAAACTATTTTCATTTGCAGTCACATTCTACCCGTTGTAGAGGAACTATGTGACAGAATAGGCATCATCAACCAAGGCAGACTTGTGGCATTAGGCGCTGTAGATGAAATTATCGCCCAGACAGAAACGAAGACTTTGGAAGAAGCTTTTATCGCTTTGACCGGAGGAGTGGAGGAGAAGGAGCTCTTAGCTTGGAGGGAGCAGAGGGCTGCCGATGCCTAAGTGGCTTGTGGTTGCAAGAAACGAATATCGCACCCGCATAAACAGTATACGGAGTATAAAACGCTACTTTCCGTATCTAGTAATTGGATTGCTAGCGATTTATGTGGCATTTATTGCGCCAAATTTAGTTAGCATCTTCGTCGACGACCTTCTCGCTTTCTTCTTGTCCCAACTTGCGGTAACAATGGTGCCAATCATAATGTTCATGATCTTTTTCTACATCATAATACTGCCAATCACTTACACATTACAGGGAATGCAAGCTGGGCAGGTGGAGATTTTTCTCGCAGCCCCCATAAAGCCAAGCGATGTTCTACTAGGAGAATTTCTGGGGGTGATGCCTTTCTACGCCATAGCAATGACGATTATGGCTGGCTTTTTCACTGCTGCTCTAAATCCGCTGGGGCTGGATATTATTCAGATATCGATAACCGTAATGATTTTCGTAGTCACGTTTCTTTCTGCTCTATGGATCGGCACAGTAATTGCCGCCTTAGTACGTACAAAGTTTGTAAAATCCGCCCGTGGAAGAGATATTGGAAGAGCCCTTTCGCTTATCCTTGCTTTACCCATGATCGCAGTTATGTACGCAATCATTGGGGGAGGCTTGCTTGAAGCTCTTGCCGATCCCGGCACAAGCGGAATTGTTAGAGCCATTCTCAGTCTTTTACCAAGTTCTTGGGGAGCTGAAGTTATAGTCGGCTTCGCCTCCAACCCCAGCAACATTGGCGCAGTTGGTTTTGAGATACTCACCCGATTCGGAGGCCTTGTCATCTTCTTTGTAGCCGTGCTTTGGTTAGGCACAAAAGTGGCTAATCGCGCCTACAGCATTGAACCCACCACCTTCACAGCCTCTAAAGCTAAACCGGACAGCTTCTTATATAGAACCATTAGAAATCTGGGGGGCGGCGGGTCTTTCGGAACTCTCCTAGTATCCATTTTCAAGAATTATAGTCGAAGGCTCGAAAACCTGTCAAGAATCGCGTATATTGTGGGTTTAATAGCTATGGTAAATATCTTCTTCGGAGGGGGCCAAGAAGATCCAGAAGGTGCTCTTCTAATGGGGCTATTTTTGTTTCCTTTACTTGCCGTCTTAGTGGTCGGCCAAGTGACGGCGGGAGGTAAGGAAAACCTCTTCATATACAAGAAAACTCCTTCTGGTCTGGGAAGGTTCATCAAGGCGAGATTGCTGCAAGGTTGGCTAGTGGCAGTTCCTATCGGTGCGGCGATCACAGCTTTTTCAATGATCTCAATTCCTCAAGCTACACTTGTTTCTTCGTTGACTTACACAGGATTCCTAGCTCAACTCGTTGCAGCGAATGTGGCTCTAGCTCTCGGCCTCTCCCTCCTGAACCCAGTATTCTCGGAGAATACTCGCGCACAGATGCTCGGGCTAATGGTAAACGCGCAAGTAGTCATTTTTGCTTCAATAGGGATTTTCATTGGTTCTCAGGTCGTTCTAGACCTAGGCTTTTTTGACACCTTGCTGTTGCAAACGGCGGTGATTTGGGTAATGGGGATTATTTTCCTATACCTTGGAAAAAGAAAACTGAATAGAATTGAATAGGAAAGTTTTGGTCTTAGAGGCCTTTGGTTTAGATATCTTCAACCTAGATGGTTCTTGCAGTAAGCGCGTGTTATCTAACCCGAGCGTGAGCGTAGAAACGCTTATTCTTTCTCGGGTGTGATTTTAGAGGGGATGATAAGTTTTGTCTTACATCATCAAGTTGCCTTATCGGAACAACGTAAAACTGAAACTGCTAGTGGATGAAGTGAATAAAGATGAGAGGCTGCAGGCTTACTGGAAGTGTGTAAACGTTGCGGCTATAGATCGTATGGGTTTTTCAGATCACGGTCCTATCCACGTAAAAATCGTTGCCAACTCCGCTCTCAAGCTTCTGAGGCTCCTAGTCGAAAGCGGAGCTGTGCCAAACGTAGTAAAAGATTATGATTTAGCAAACGAAGATGCTGAAGTAGTTGTGTTTCTTGCCTCAGTCATGCACGACTTAGGTATGGCTGTCGCAAGGGAAAGACATGAAGAATACAGCGTCCTTTTGGCTTTAAGCTTTCTCCAAAAATATTTAGAGCTTGTCTATCCTAAAGACCAAGCCGCAATAGTTACTACCGAAGTCCTCCACGTCCTTGTTTCCCATCACCGCCAACAACATCCTGTTACTTTAGAAGCTGGTGTGGTAAGGGTAGCCGACGCCTTGGATATGGAAAAGGGGAGAGCAAGAATTCCCTTCGAAGCCGGAAAAATCAACATCCACTCAATATCAGCGCTATCAATAGAAAATGTGGAGATAAGAAAGGGAACCGAAAAACCGGTGACAATAAAAATAAAAATGTCCAATTCCGCAGGCATCTTTCAGGTCGACGAGCTCCTAAAGAGGAAGATACAGGGCTCGGGCTTAGAGAAATACATCCATGTAGTTGCAGAAATAACGGGAGAAAGAGAAAGAAAGATAATTGAAAGATTTGAAATCTAAGTCCTGTGCCCGCGATCGATTTTTCCAATGGAAACGTGCCCAACAAATATGAGATTGTGGGCTAACAGCTTCCTATCACTTCAACCACAAAATATATTGAAATTAAATTGAAAACATTGTTCCTACGAAATCAAAAGCTGAACCAAGAGATTAGATGAGCATCGGAACTCACTCTTATCTTAGCCCACCGATTAATCTACAAAAGAAGATGATAACTTTTATCTGTTCCATTGTGGTGTAGCTCTACAGTCAAGGCGTGGAACAACAGTTTGAGCACGAAGCGAACATCTCTCCAGCGATTTCGCCTGAAAAGGGCATTGGAAACGCTGGCGTCCAAAGAGGGCAGAGGAACAGAACTGGTTTCCCTTTATGTGCCGCCTGGCCGTCAAATCAGTGAAGTAGTTTCCATGCTCAAGCAGGAGTATGGAACGGCTTCTAACATAAAATCGACCACCACTCGAAAAAATGTTCAGGATGCCATCGTCAAAGTCCAGCAGCGTCTTAAACTCTTCAAGGAGGTGCCTGAAAATGGTCTGGTAATATTCTGTGGAGCCATCCCCCAAAACGGTCCTGGAAGCGAAAGGATCGAAACTTATGTAATACCTCCTCCCGAGCCCATTCAAGTTTATCTCTACCGCTGCGATTCTAGATTCCACATCGAACACCTCCAAGAGTTTTTGAAGGCAAAAGAAACGTATGGAATCATTGTAATAGATGCTAATGCGACAACTTATGCCACCCTTCGAGGCAGACGCTTGGAAATAATGGAAAAAATCACGTCGGGGGTGCCGGGAAAATTTCGAGCTGGAGGCCAATCTGCTAGAAGATTTGAAAGGCAGCGAGAAGCCAAAATGTTGAGCTACTTCAAACGTATCGGAGAACACGCCGACAAAATTTTTGTGCCTATATCTGACCTTAAAGGTTTGATCATAGGAGGACCAGGACCTACAAAATATGATTTTCAGAAGGGAAGCTACCTTCATTACACATTGAAGGACAAGATCATGGCCACCATAGACACCGCATATGTGGATGAACAGGGAGTGGAAGAAGTTGTGGAACGCTCTCCCGAAGTCTTGCGGCACATTCGATATGTTGAGGAAAAGAGAATCATGCAAGGTTTCCTTTATGAAATCGGCCACGACACTGGCCTAGCCACCTATGGCGAAAACGAGGTGAGACAAAACTTAAAATCAGGCATCGTGAAAACCCTCTTGCTTTCTGAAGGCCTCGATATGGTCCGAGTCACTGCGCAATGCACATCTTGTGACTATTCCAAACAAGAGACGATGAAAAATCATCTGCTTCCAGACTTTGAACAAAGTCTAGAAGGAAAACCCTGTCCAAAATGTAGTGTCCCTACCCTCGCCGTAGTAGATTCCAAAAGCCTCATTGATGAGCTAGCTGAATTAGCCGAAGAGGTAGGAACAGATGTGGAGATTTTATCTGTCGAAACAGAAGAAGGACAGATGCTGAAAGACTCTTTCGGTGGAATCGCAGCTATTCTTCGCTACAAGTCTTCAAATTAATATTCAGCGCTAAATTTGACATCAGGATATCCATGCACGGCTCTTCCTTTTCCTTTCACCGGAGTAATCTCGATTTTTTCTGTTTTACAGGTTCCAGCAATATCTTCTAAGGCTTGGTTTAGAATTTGTGCGTTCTTTTTGCTGCCCGCCCAGATTATAAGTCTCTTGATAGGAGCATTTAACGGCTTTTTCCTCTCCGCCTTGTCTCTTCGAATCTCACCTATTGTAGCCACGATTAGATCACCGTGTTTTTCTATCTCTTCATCGATATTTTCTTTCTTCGTAAGGGGCCATGGAGAAAGGTGGATGCTTTTGTGTTTTTTATCGTCCGCGTACATAATTTGGTATATTTCCTCGGTTATGTGGGGAGAAATGGGAGCTAGAAGCTGGAGGATTCTGTGAATCGCCGTGTAGAGGGTATATTGGACACTCTTTTTCTTTTCTTCGCCGTATGTCTCGGGTTTGTAGAGTCTGTGTTTCGTGGCTTCGATATACTGGTCGCAGAGTTCATGCCAAGTGAAGTTTCTGATTTCTTCGGTGGCTATGTTAAATTGACAGTTTTCCAAAGCTGAAGTCGCTCTTTGAGTCACTTTTTCCATCTTACTCAGTAACCATCGATCTAGGAGACCCAGTTCGACATCTACTTGTGGCGTGTAGTCTTGGAGATGGAGACTGGCGAATCTAGAAGCATTCCACAGTTTTATCAGGAATCTCCATCCATATTCTACGTCTGCCCAGCGAAAGGGTATGTCCGAACCTGTGGCTCCTCCGCTGGCTGCCCACTGTCTGGGGGCGTCGGCTCCGTATTTGTTGAAGACATCCGGAGTAGCTACGTAGTTGCCTAGAGATTTACTCATTTTTCTTCCGTCGCTTCCCAAAACCATGCCGTTGATTAGGACGCTTTTGTAGGGTTTTTCATCGAAGAGGGCGAGGTGACGGACCATTAGGTAGTACGCCCAAGTACGGATGATGTCATAGCCCGAGGGATGAACATCGGCAGGATATAGTCTGTGCCAGTCTTGCCTGTCTGGCCAACCCGCGTGAACCGCAGAGGTGATGGATGAGTCGAACCATGTGTCCAATACGTCTGTTTCAGGTGTGAATGTCATGGAGTTACATTTTGGGCATGCAGAGATTTTGGGGTCCTCTGTTCTGGGGTCTATGGGAACCCATTCTT
>JABAOH010005091.1_pt1 | contig 17998 bp, 14 predicted proteins | sample 7062181 | NCBI WGS metagenome assembly JABAOH01 (sample SAMN14538630, study PRJNA623070) | marine sediment metagenome | biome: marine biome [ENVO:00000428]; feature: marine pelagic biome [ENVO:01000023]; material: deep marine sediment [ENVO:00002113]; isolation source: pool of 5 deep marine... | reverse complement strand
TAAATTTTCTGGAGTTTCCTGAGTTTTCAGAACAAGAAATTTATAACGTTCTGATGTTTCACGACGATTTTGAATGTTTTGATTGGACCCTCATATCCCTTCGCTCCCTTGCTCTCGCGTTGACCCCCTCGGGGCGCACAGGTAGGGACATGAGAGTCCAAAAACTCAGGAAACTCCGGTAAATTTTCCGAGGATGAAACGGGTATGGAATCGTGAAAGATCTATCGTTTTGTTTTTTCGCTGAATTTCCTGGGTACGAAGAAGGTGGACCGGACGGTTTGATCCGACAAGATTCCTCTGCAAACAGCCATGGTGACGACCATTTCAATGGCTGACCGGTCATATTCGTCGGAAATTTTCTTATCGAGAGACTCGGGATGGGTAAAAAGGGCCTTTTCGTTTTCGGAAAGAAGGGAAAGATTTGTTTTTGCCGGAGCCATCTTTTTCAACTGCCTTACCAGACGAGAAACCTCCGGGTAGGCGGTGAAGCGATCCAAACTTTTGGGAAAACCCTCGTGGGTGAGACGTTCGACCTCACTCTTAAGCGCTGCCCCCTCTCCTTTGAGGCGGGCTCTATGAAAGCACTCTCTAGCNNATGCGGTCGATGGTTCTAAAGTTCTCTCGAGGGTTGTCAAAGTCAACAGCATCTGGCTGAAGGCCCACACGGCTCCTCAGGGCTAGCTGAAGACCATGAAAAGCGTCAGCTAGGGTCGCGACCCTTCTCAGATTCATTTCAACAGTCGATCGGGTATGATCAAAAGCGCGACTGGTCGCTCGCATCGTCGCTTTCTTGTCCAGTCTCGGACACTCCCGGGTGAGCCGAACCGTCTTATTGATCACTTCCATGATCCACCAGGGGGTCAGGACCTCTCCCGCTATCGACTCATCAGACCCCTGAAAAGCAACCTCCTCCAGAGCCTGTAAGATTGAAACCTCCGTGTTCCCAGAGGAGGGCCAAAACCTCTCTTTTAGCATGATCTCTTTCTCTATATCCTCTTCTGGAAGATCCATGTAGACCGTTTCGAGCCGGTCCATCAGCGGCCGGGGTACGTTGTTCACATGGGAGAATCCTTGGGGGTTCCCCGTAGCGACGAAGAACAGGTCAAGAGGCCACTCCCAGTTGTACTCCTCAAGAATGGCCTTTTTCTCCTCCAAAATGGGATGAAGGAGCACTTGGACCCGCGTTCGAATCGCAGGAAGTTCGTCGATGAGCAGTACGCCTCGATTCGCCCGAAAGACGCCAGTTCCCGTAAATACCGCGGGGTCAGAGGGACTCTTTCCCTGTGCAATAGCCTGAATATCCTTCAAGCCCAAGAGCTTCGCCTCATTGGTATACTCGTTGCCCTGAATTCTGGAGAAACGCTTGGCCCCAGGGAGCCATTCAACACCAAATTCCCGGGCCGGGTCGCTGGATTGCTGGCACCAGGGCGATTGCATGTGACGAGGCCATTTGGGATCATCGTTATATGGGCTTCCCCTGATTACCGGAATCAGAGGGAGCAGGGCCGCAATTGATTTGGCCATGCGTGTCTTGCCCGTTCCTTCCTCGGATACTAAGTAAAGGTTGGCCCCGGAGAGGATAACTCGGATTACGTCAGCCTTGGTCTCCTCTCTCCCGTCAATCGTCGGAATAACATCTTCCCCCCTCCGGATTCGATCGAGGACCGAGCCTCTCAATTGTGTCGCGATAGGCGTAGGGCGGTATCCTCTGAGGAGTTCATTTTCAGAGATTCGCCTCCTTTTTGACGGGTTCTGCTTCTTCATTTGGATGTCTTTCTCACTCGGTCTTTCGGCTTGCCTTGCGAAAACCAGAGCTGGGTACCCGAGTCAGCTCTATGGCTCGCTGGATGAAATATGGCAGCGGGTAAATTGCTCAGTGAGGTCTTTTAATGGCAAATCCCGTATACGATGTTTTCGTTTTCGCTCAAGACTCGCTTTCGAAACTCCTGAATAAAAAACCAGGTACTGGGGCTTTGCGTCAATGAGCGGTGGTCGTTTTTCTCCAGGAATCTTTGGGCCCTCCGGACTATGGCAGGCGGGTACTGACCGACGAGGAATTCTTCTTCCATGAAATCGAGCTTCTTTGTGTCACATTGCGCCTTAAATGACCGGAATTCATCCGGGTCGACAAACTTCACCCTCCTGTAGAATCGAAAAGACTCGATTTGGACCATCTGCAAGCCCAGCAGCAGAATAACGGTCTCTTTCAGATAGCCTCGTTGCCTTTCTCTTTTGAGGAAGCGAAGCCCTTCCTTCCTTGTGAACCCCTCTCCTTTCGCCCTTTGGAGAAAGGCCTGCAGCCTGAAGGGGCGGATTGCGAGAAGATACCTGAGGACGGATTGAGACGGTCTCCTGTCTACTTTTCGGTATATCGCGAGCATCCCCTCGAAAAACCGAAAAGCTCCTTTTCTGAGAATCCATGTTTCTTCGTCCCCTGTTTTCTGGATGAGTTCTTTCTTCTCCAGATAACTGAGAGCTCGAACGGTCCTATCCCTTCTTCCTCCCACCTCCTTCATTATCTCATCAGAGGTGAAAGGTCGATCGAACCGCTTGCTCAGTACCTCTAGGGTCTTGATCAAGCTTGATTTCACGCTTCTCTTACCTACCTTGGACTGCCTCTACCCTGACATCTTTCCATCGCTCGTTCAAATGGCACCATCGTGGTGTCGGTTCTACTTTTCAACCTTTGAACCTCGAGCCTGGGATGGACAATTCTCTTCTGGAATCCGAGTCGAGGCAAAAGGGGGTGTCCCTTTGCGTTTCACTGCATCGTTGGCCATTTAGCCCTGTCGCTCACAAAATTGGGGAAATTCTGTGGATAACTCAATTCATTCGAAAAAAGGTCATGATTGAACCGAAAGATCGGCGCCTCACCGGCCCCCTAATCCATCGATAAATAATTTAAATTCAAATACTTAAAATAGATCAAGGTCTCATTTAACCGTGACATAAGGAGTTTTCAGTCCAACGACTTTGGCATCGCTCCCCGTGTGGATAAATGGTCGAAATCGGATCGCGGTCAGTTCGTATCTCACTCATTAGTTCCCTGATTCAATAATAAGGGGATGAATTTGTGATTCGCTCCTGGGAACGGAAACTGATCGATTTCTTCGGTTGTGATCCAGCGGTAGTCTACAGGTCCCCTGAGAACAACTTCTCCCGACCCATATCGACAGCGGAAGACATCCATCACGATCCGAAAATGCGTGTAGGCGTGTTTGACTTGCGTGATTCGCCCCAGAATCTCGACCGAAAGATTCACTTCTTCTCTCAGTTCTCTGAGACAAGCCTGTTCCGCCGTTTCTCCTTTCTTGACCTTTCCGCCAGGGAACTCCCATAGCCCACCCAAGAGACCCCGTGTATTCCGCCGCGTGATGAGTAAGTGGTTGTCCCTGTAAACGACACCAGTGGCAAGGTGATACGTAGGCACGGCTTTGGCACTCATCGTGACCGGGATTTCATGCTGCCTACCGGTTTGACAGGACTGGCAGAAGAGAGAGACTGGACATTCTGAGCAGATTGGCTTCCTTGGCTGACAGGTTGTGGCACCCAATTCCATCATCGCTTGGTTAAAAACTCCGGGCCTGCTCCGGTCCAAAAGCTGACTCGCCCTTTCTTTGAGATACCTTGTCGAGGATGACGTGGTCATGGGTGATTCGATGAGAAACAGTCTCGAAATCACCCTCTTGACGTTCCCGTCCAGCACAGGATGGGGTTTGTCAAAGGCCAGACTAAAAACTGCGGCTCCAATGTAATCTCCGACACCGGGCAATAATCGAAATTGGAGGTAGTCTTCGGGGATCTTCCCATCCATCTCCTCGACGACGATTCTGGCCGCTTTGTGGAGATTTCTGGCCCGACCATAGTATCCCATTCTCTCCCAGACCTTCAGCACCTCCTGCAGGTCAGCTCTGGCCAGGTGCTGAATATCTGGAAATTTTTGCATAAACCTCTGATAGAAAGGCAAAACCGTCTTTACCTGGGTTTGCTGGAGCATGACTTCAGAAACCCAGATGGCGTAAGGGTCCTTTGTCTGTCGCCAGGGTAACCGCCGCTGATGAATTCGGAACCACGCGACCAGTTGATCACGAAACCGCAGAGTCTCTTCCCTTGTCATCGGAGCGCTGGCAAAGATGATGATTCGAGCAGGAATTGCAACCGATTTGCTCTGGAATATACAATCCTCTTTGCAATATATGCTGTTGGTCAGAGGATTTTCAAGGATGGCCCAACATTGCGGAATCGTCGGGCTGATTGCGGCGAGTTGATTTTTGTTCTCAGGCAAAAAAAGGGTGTTGGGTTTGCGGGTCGCTGAGGGGCTGAGGAGAAAACCGGTGCAGAACATGCTTAGATTCTTCTGTAAACCCCGATTACCTTGCCGATGAGGCGAAAGCCCGGAGTGCCCTCCTCCATACGGAGAGTTTCCCAGGCCGCGTTGTCGGGTTTTAGGACGACATGACGATTTTCTCTATAGAACCGTTTGATGGTTGCCTCGTCCTCAAGCAGCGCCACGACCACGTCCCCGTTATCAGCCGAAGCCTGGGACCGAACCAGGGCGAGATCTCCATCCATGATAAAGGGGGCCATGCTATCACCTTTAACTCGAAGGAGAAAGACCTCCTCACCCCGGGCCCAGTCTCTCGGAATGCACACGATCGACTCGATGTTTTCCACGGCGAGGACGGGTCGCCCAGCAGTAACGCGCCCGAGAAGCGGAACTTGACGAGCGTCGGGTTGGACATCCCGTTCCATGAAATCTCGGACCTCGATTCCCCGGCTCTTGGCAGCACTTCTTTTGACAAAGCCTTTTTTTTCCAGGGCCTTGACATGGTCAAAAGCGGCACGAGGATAAATGCCGAAGTGCTCTCCGATTTCCCGAATCGAAGGAGGAAACCCTTCCTTCAGGATGGATTGCTTAATGAAGTTCAAGATCTGCCTCTGGCGGTCGGTTAGACCCATTTCTCACCCTTTGCAATATTATACTATACATGCGTTGACTAAATCAACCCGTTGGTGTGACGCGTTACCCCGTTTTTTGATGCAAGGTTCCTTTATGATTCGGATTTTGTTGAAAAACTCCGATTTGCGAAGGGAATTCTCTCATCCCTTCGCTCCGTTGCTCTCACGCTGACCCCCTCCCCGCCTTTGGCTGCACAAGTGGGAACGGACTGTTGCTCAAATTCCTTGAGACCACTTGTGTCGAAGTCATTTCCAGAGTATTTCACCCGAAAGTGGGAAAGGAACCTCTGAGCCAAAAGTCGGTGCTCGTGGCCGTCGTCCATGGTTCGTTGCATAAAGACCGAGATTTGCACATCCACGGCTATTCGAGTAACGCGCCCAGGGGATTTGATTTTCAATCGAATGACGTGAATTGATCGTTACAACTGACCACTGACAACCGACAACTGACAGCACCCAGAAAAGCTTTTGAGCAGCGAAGAGCGCTCCTTTTCCACTTTCACCAGACAAAAGTCGAGAAAAGAGATTTCGGAACCGCCCGGGAAATACTGATCCCCTTCCGCTGCAACCATCGCTGAGGAATAAGAGAATCCCCCACAAATGAGGAAGGTGCTCCCACACTCACGGGTTGACCTCGGGATTTTTGGGGGAAGTTCCCGTTGGTGTGTGTCGCTGAAACCGATTGGGTGAGGGGGTTGTCGGCGCTGGCGACGGAGACTTCTCATGAGCTTTCTGGGGGTCAAAGGCGTTATAGGTCTGAAATGCCAATATTTTGTGCAAATCGTGTTGTATAGTACTATATATAGTATTTTTTGCTTGACATGACCGGTTGATTCGGCTAGTTTTATTACGGATGCCGTCAAGGCGATGGTCGTACAATTTCAGGAGGGGGTAGGGAATGAGTCAGGAAAAGATGCCCAAGAGCGATCTGCGGGCGAAAGAATCTGAATCTGGGGCGAAACGTTCAGAGCAGGTACCGAAAGGTGTGACCATTCGTCGTTACTTCACGAAAAAGGGGGTCTCTCCTTTCGACATGGTCGAATGGGAGCGCAGGAGTGCTACCATCGTGAACGAGAGTGGAGAAAAGGTTTTTGAGCAGGACGATTTAGAGTTTCCTTCCTTTTGGTCTCAGATGGCCGTCAATGTCGTTGCCTCCAAGTATTTTCGAGGGATCCAGGGAAGACCGGAAAGGGAGTCGAGTCTTCGCCAGCTCATTGGGAGAGTTGTGGACACGATCACCCGATGGGGTACGACTCAGGGCTATTTTATCTCTGCGGATGACCGAGGGGCCTTTCACGATGAACTCACCTATCTCATTCTCTATCAGATGGCCTCATTCAACAGTCCTGTATGGTTCAACTGTGGTATCGAAGAGAAGCCTCAGTGTTCTGCGTGCTTTATCAATTCCGTCGAGGATTCCATGGCGTCGATCCTTGAACTGGCAAAGATTGAGGGCATGCTTTTCAAGCATGGTTCGGGAACGGGTACAAACCTCTCTCCGCTTCGCTCCTCGAAGGAACATCTCTCCGGGGGTGGAACTGCATCGGGTCCTGTCTCTTTCATGAAGGGATATGATGCCTTTGCCGGTGTTATTAAATCGGGTGGTAAGACTCGGAGAGCTGCTAAAATGGTAATCCTCAATGTAGATCATCCTGACATCATCGAATTTATCAACTGCAAGACGGAGGAGGAGAAAAAGGTATGGGCCCTGATCGATTCGGGGTATGACGGCTCTTTCAATGGCGAGGCTTATGGATCCGTCTTTTTTCAGAATGCCAACCACAGTGTCCGAGTTCCTGATGAGTTTATGAAAGCTGTGCTGGATGACGCAACCTGGCAGACCCGGTTTGTGACCACGGGAGAGGTGATGGAGACATATCAGGCCAGGGAGGTGCTCCTTCTGATTGCGGAGGGGACCCACGTCTCTGGTGATCCGGGCATGCAGTTTGACACCACGATAAACCGGTGGCACACCTGCTCCAATAGTGGAAGGATCAATGCCTCCAACCCATGCAGTGAGTATATGTTTCTCGATGACTCGGCTTGTAATCTGGCCTCCTTAAATCTCCTGAGGTTTTTGAACGGCGAGGGAGAGTTCGATGTGCCAGCATTTCGCCACGCCGTCGAAATCATGATTCTCGCCCAGGAAATCATCGTAGACAATGCTGGCTATCCAACAGAACCGATCGCGACGAACAGCCACATGTTCCGAGCCCTGGGGTTGGGGTATGCCAACCTCGGTGCGCTGCTCATGGCACGGGGCCTTCCCTATGACAGTGATTCTGGAAGAAACTATGCTGCAGCGATTACGGCACTGATGACGGGACAGGCCTATTTGACCTCTGCCAAGGTTGCCGGAGCAATGGGCTCGTTCGAGGGATTTGATTCAAACCGGAAACCCATGCTTGAGGTGATGCGGAAACATTACCGAGCGATTTCTAAGATAAACTCTGCATATGCTCCTCTCGAATTACTGGGTGCCGTCCATGAGGTGTGGGAGAGGGCGATCGAGGAGGGTGAAGGCCATGGCTATCGAAATGCGCAGGTAACGGTGCTGGCCCCGACAGGTACCATCGCATTCATGATGGATTGTGACACGACGGGGATCGAGCCTGATATTTCCCTCATCAAGTACAAGAAGCTTGTGGGCGGTGGCATCCTGAAAATTGTCAACAATACCGTCTCCAGGGCTCTGGATCGGTTGGGCTATTCCGAAAAAGAAAGGGAAGAGATTCTCCAGTTTCTCGACAAAAAGGAGACCATCGAGGGAAGCCCCCACTTGAAAGAAGCGGACCTGCCTGTTTTTGACTGTGCCTTTAAACCTATTCATGGGAATCGATCAATCCATTATATGGGCCACATCACAATGATGGGCGTTGTTCAACCCTTTATTTCGGGGGCCATATCCAAGACCATTAACGTCCCAAATGAGACGACAGTTGATGAGATTGCAGAAGCTTACATCCAGGCATGGCAACTCGGTCTGAAGGCGGTGGCGATCTACCGCGATGGGTCAAAACGGACGCAGCCACTGAGTCAAAAACAACAGGAAGACCTCAAGGTGAAGGGGAGCCCCTATCGCCGTCGTCTCCCGGATGAGCGGAAATCCCTTACCCATAAGTTTAGCATTGGGAACCACGAGGGTTACATCACAGTTGGCATGTATGACGATGGGACTCCAGGGGAGATTTTTGTCGTGATTGCAAAAGAGGGAAGTGTCGTCTCTGGCCTCATGGACTCCTTTGCCACTGCAGTCTCCCTGACCCTTCAGTACGGGGTTCCGCTGAAGATTCTCGTAAACAAATTCGCTCACGCCCGTTTCGAGCCCTCTGGATTCACGAAGAATCCCCAGATCCCCATTGCCAAGTCTCTCAGTGACTATATCTTTCGGTGGTTAGCTTCGAAGTTTTTGACCAAAGAGGAACAGGCTGAGGTGGGGGTGCTAATCGAGAGCGCTTCGGAAGGGCTACATAGCGATACTGAAGGTGGGGGAGGGGCGGGTCTCTCCTATGCTGCCCAAGAGGACGCTCCCCCCTGTCCCGACTGCGGTTCCATCATGGTTCGGAATGGTTCGTGTTACAAGTGCCTCAATTGTGGTGCCACGAGTGGGTGTTCGTAAGGCGCGGTTCTGATTCACGTTTGACCAACAGCTTGAAGGGCTGGATAAAGGAAGAGCCTTATGATGGCGGGAGGTAAGGCTCAAGGCACAGGGCGGAAGGTTAAAGGCAGAGCGCATTTTCGAACCCCGCGCCTTGAGCCCCGTCTCCTGGCTTCTGATGTAGTCTGTTGCTCACATTTCTGAGTGGTGGATAAGTTCCCTTCACGATCATCATGAGAATCATTGACCCCTCTTTCGAAATACTCGATCCCATTGATGGTGATGCAATACTTGCGAAGCTCGAGCGGGCTGGTAGGACATGCTATAAATCGGAGGATCGAATTACTGCCGCCTCGGCGCCGGATTTTGTCAGACGAATCATGAGATCTGGCCACGACAGCGTTATCGAACACATCTCGATAAGCGTCAAGTTTGTCTGTGATCGGGGAGTAACCCATGAACTGGTGCGCCATCGCCTGGCATCATATAGCCAGGAGAGCACCCGTTATGCGAACTACAGTCGGGATCGATTCGGCAGGGAAATCACAGTCATTAAACCACTTTTCTGGTCTGAGGATTCAACCCCCTATCGGGAGTGGAAACAAGCGATGAAGGCTGCGGAGATACACTATATGCAACTCACAGACCTGGGGGCCACGCCCCAAGAGGCCAGAAGTGTTCTCCCCAATTCTCTGAAAACGGAAGTCGTCATGACATGCAATCTCCGTGAGTGGCGACATATTCTCGAGCTTCGATGTAGTTCCCGGGCCCATCCACAGATCAGAGAATTGATGCTTCCCCTTCTCAAAGAGTTCCACAAAAGAATCCCGGTCCTTTTTGACGATCTCTATGAACGCTTTGTTGGAAGCGAAGCGTGTTGAATATGGGTCGGATTGTACGCTTCTAATCTCTCACAGAGTGCCCAGAGAACGCAGAGAGAGCCTGCTCTGGCTTGGAGGGAGTTTGATCCAAGCAGAGCACTTTGGCTCAATTTTTTGTTACTTCTTTACACGGGGACTTGAAAAAGATAAGATGTCCACGCTTCTCACACCTGGATATCGATTGCAGGATGCAATGGCGAGAACAGTCTCAAAAAAAGTGACCTTCGATTTCCAGGAGCATAAGCTCGCTAACGGGCTTGACGCGCTGGCTCTATATGATCCTAGCCTTCCTGTTGTGAGCTTGCAGATACATTTTGCCGCTGGCGCTCGAAACGAAAGGCCTGGAATCACCGGGATCAGTCACCTATTCGAGCATATGATGTTTCGGGGCTCCAGCGAACTTGGTCCAGAGGAGTTTTCGAAAATCATTCAGGCAAATGGCGGCCATACCAACGCCTTTACCACCACTGACAATACCTCCTATTATGAGAATCTTCCTGCAGGGAAACTTGAACTTGCCATGCATTTGGAGGCCGAGAGGCTTGAGAATCTGAAGATTACTGAGGACAACTTGGCCACGGAACGGAAGGTTGTTCGAAGTGAAAGGAAGTATCGAACCGTGAACAGTCCATTTGGACTGATTATGGAAGAGCTTTTCGCTACAGCCTTTCACATCCATCCGTATCGATGGCCTGTGGTGGGATGGGATCAAGACCTGAGGAGTCTGACTCTGGAGGACTGTCTGGAGTACTATCGAATACACTATGCTCCAAACAACGCGGTTGTCGTGATTGTGGGAGAGGTCAAGCCTGATCACGCCTTCTCGCTTGTGGAAAAACATTTTGGTCACCTCTCTTCTCAGCCGGAGCCTGCATTCATCCACGGCGAAGAACTCCCCCAGCGGGGTGAGAGACGGGTTCTGTACAAGAAGGTCGCACAATCCCCTGCTGTTTTTGCGGGGTTTCACATTCCAGGGATCGCCAACCCAGACATCTTTCCGCTTCTCCTTCTCACTTCCGTTCTTTCTCATGGGAGGTCCTCCCGGTTTTATCGAAAGTTCGTCAAAACGGGGAGAGCCGTTGAGGCAGAGGCCGATCTCGGATCTCCTCCATTTCTAACGATGGACCCTGGACTGCTGGTCATCTCGGTTACAGCTTCTCCTCAGGAGGATATCAACCGGTTGGAGCGAGACCTCTGGAAGGAGATCCATCTGGTGCAAAGCCATCCTGTAGAGGTCGCAGAGTTGGAAAAGGGCAAAAAAAAGCTTCGGTCATCCTATCTGATGAGCCTTCAAACACACTTTTACCGAGGAATTATGGCAGGAATATACCGGATTCGGGCGGGAGATTTTCGATGGATCAACAGAGTCGACTCGACCTATCAGGCCGTCACCGCTCAGGACATCATGGATGTGGCTCGACGTTATCTGAATGAGGACAACCGCTCGGTCGTTCGCTTGGTTCCAGTTCCTCCGGAGGAGAGTCAAAAGTGGGGAGAATACGAATAATAGAGCAGGGGCCGGCAGTCAGCATTCAGCTGTCAGCAGAATTGATTGAGACAACCCAGATTTGCAAGGGATTTATCAGCTCTGTCTGAATGCTAGATCCTACTGTTATGACCTGGGTTTTAAGGCAGTGCGAAGAATTGGCATGAAGAAACTGAACCCTGTCCCCCTGATCTCTGGTAGCTGACAGCTTGGAACTCGAGAGAGTAAGATGGTTTCGATCAAGCTTCCCGAAATCGAAACTCGAACCCTCAGAAATGGGCTGAGGGTTCTCGCTGTGAAGGCGTGCACGCTTCCTCTGGTTCGTGTTGTGCTGATGGTAAAAAGGGGTACCGAATGGGATGAGGATGGCAAGGCTGGCCAGGCCGATCTCACCTGTGAGATGGTCACTCTGGGGACCCAGAGCCGTTCGAGCCAACAAATCGCTCTCGACATCGATTCTCTCGGCGCCAGGTTCAGTTTCTATTCCGGTTGGGATGCGAGTTTCTTTGAGGTCGAGGGCCTCGCTGAGGACTTACAGTCTCTTCTTGAGATTGTTTCCGACTTCGTCCTGCGACCGACCTTCCCAAAACGTGAGTTCGACCAGCTCAGGGGACGGCGAATCGCCCGGCTCATCCAAGATCAAGATGAATCAGAGGTTGTGGCGGATGAACAGTTTTTGCAACTGGTCTTCGGGGGAACCCCTTATGGTCATCCACGGCGGGGTACCATCGGCTCCGTTAAGGCACTCTCTGTTGAGGATCTTCAGACCTTTCACGAACGCCACTTTCTGGCTGATCATTGCACTCTCATCATCGTGGGAGACATCGATTTTGAAGACACCTTCCAGATTGCAGAAGAGTTCCTGGGTGCGATGAAGAAGGGTTTAGATGGTCCTGATCTTCACGCGTTCTCAATCCCAAAGAGAAGGAATCGCCAGGTTCGAATTATCCACCGCCCGGACCTTACCCAAAGCCAGATTCGGATGGGACACGCGGCGATACGACGCACCAGCCCGGACTATGATGTTTTTCAGGTTGCAAACTACATCCTTGGCGGAGGTGGGTTTTCTTCGCGTCTCATGGAGAAGGTTCGCTCTCAACTCGGATATACCTACGGAATTTCCAGCCGATTTAGGGGACGGAAAAACCCCGGGCCCTTCGTGATTTCAACCTTTACGCCAAATGAGAACACCGTTGCGGTCGTGGACGAAGTCCTTTCCGTGGTCGAGATGTTCATTCATGAGGGCGTGACTTCACAAGAGCTGGAGGAGGCACAGAACTTCTATCTGGGGAGCTACGCTTTCAGATTCGAGACGCCTCGCAAGATCGCCCGGGAGATTCTCGAAGTGGAATTGTACGGACTGGGTCTTCAAAGCCTCACCGATTACCCTCGGAGAATCTCAAAGGTCACTGAGGCGGGGATCTTGAAGGTGACCGGTCGCCATATCTTTCCCAAATCTTTTGTGGTGGTGATTGTGGGAAATTGCGAGGTCTTCAGGAAAGCGGTAGAGAAGCTGGGGCCTGTCCAAATCACTGATTTCCAGGCCCTGATGGGAGAGAGCTGAACGTCACCGGGCTCTCGCCCTCTAGTTGGACACCAAGGTTTTCCGCAGTGGCCGCGGGCGGCCTTCGGGCCTCATACAAATGGGTGACCATTTGATGGCATGTCTTTGATATCTGTTTCAGGCATCCTCGAAATATGATCAGGCGGACCAAAACCCTGAAGAGGTTTTCCTCAAAGCCCCCCAGACCACGAGTAGCAACTTCTCCGTGTTAAAGGGCTTGAGGACGTAATCGTAAGCTCCCGCCTCCAGAGCTTGAATTCCGTTATCAACCGTTCCGCAACTGGTCAGGACGATTACGGGAAACGCTTTTTTCAACTGGAGTGTCAGTCTCAGGAGTTCGAGTCCGTCCATTTCAGGCATTTTCATGTCGGTGATCATGAGATCGAAGTGNNNNGCAAATATCAGAAGGTCTCGAACGATCCGAGCAACCTGAGGCTCATCATCCACCACGAGTATTCTTGCTTTTGATTTGCTGATGTTTTTATTCTCCATCCTTTCCGCGAGCATCTGCTCAATCGACACACGTTTGCCTGCGCTGTCTCTCTGGACTTGCCCCACTCTCCACCTCTCTTTCTCGAATAGAGAAGAAATTTCGGAAGCGATAGGGCCATCGTCCCCCTCGCTTCTGGTTTTTCAGAAGTTGAAGTTCAGGTCGAGCCTTCAATCCATCTCATTCAATTCTTGGCCCTTACCGAGCAATTTCTATACCATGGAGATTGAATTGAAGGTGAGCGATAAGCTATTGATTCTAGGTTGGTTTTATCAAGATTTGTATTCTCAAATAAACCTTCGGGAAAACAGAATCTCGTGACCTGACAAAAATTGTTACCGAAACAGACAGAATCTGCACGAGGCCTCAAGCCCTGTGAACCATGAAGGACTTCCTGGTTTGGCGGATTCGCTCCGCCAGTTTTCGAGGCTTGAACCTAGCGGGCAATCCTGATCCTTTGGAGCAGATTGTTTGGATTGGCATGAAGGGTATAACGGCATGAAATGAAGAGGCAAACCGCGCCCGGTCTGGGGTCTGTCGTCACGGGGAATGGAAAGACATTTTGTCACGATACGGCGGTGATTTTACACCTTATATCGGCCGGGTTTGCCACGGTCCCCAAAAGCGATTGGCCTGACCACGGACGCGAAATAGGAATCGACTCGGTTTATTCCTTTTTGCCCGAGAAGAAACCCCGCTTCTTCTTCCCTTTGCCCGCCTCAGTCTGGAATTCAGACAGCTCGGCGAATTCTTCAAGAAGATCCTTCTGTCGCTTGCTCAATCGGGTCGGCGTCTTGACCACCACTTGGATAATCTGGTCTCCCCGTCCGCCTCCTCTGAGATTCTTGATCCCGCCTCCGCGTAAGCGGAAGACTTCCCCAGACTGTGTTCCTGAGGGAATTTCGAGGGGCTCAGTCCCTTCCAGCGTGGGGATCTCGATGCGGGTTCCGAGGGCGGCTTGCGGGAAGGAGATCGGAATCTGGCAATAGATATTGTCTCCCTCTCTCTCAAAGAACTCGTGCGGCTCGATGTGGATCACGACGAAGAGATCTCCCGGTGGTCCTCCCTGAAGGCCCGGTTCCCCCTCTCCCTGAACCCTCAGCCTCGAGCCAGTATCTACGCCTCCGGGTATGGTAAGGTGGATTTTCTTGTTTTTTTTGACTCTCCCGGTGCCTCGGCATTCCTTGCACGGATGAGCAATAAAACTTCCCTCTCCTGCGCAATGGCTGCATGTCGTGCTGATCGTTAGAAAACCCTGTGAGTGTGTAACCTGTCCCGTTCCATGGCAATAGGGGCATTCGGAAGGTGAGGTACCAGAAGCAGCGCGTGTACCACGACAGGCCGAGCAGGTTTCGTTTCTCGGAACCTCAATTTCGTCTTCCGTGCCGAATGCTGCTTCCTCAAAGCTGATCGTCAAATCATATCGCAGATCAGCTCCGGGCTGAGCATAGGTATGCCTTCTTCGACGTCCGCCCGTTCCAAACCCAAAAAAGTCTTCGAATATATCACTGAAGCTCGAGAAGATGTCTTCAAAACCCCGAAAGCCCGTGAATCCCGCTCCCTTTAATCCCTCATGACCATAAAGGTCATAGAGCTCCTTTTTCTGCGGGTCCCTCAGGACTTCATACGCTTCAGCGGCCTCTTTGAATTTCTCTTCCGCTTCCTTATCACCTGGATTCCGGTCGGGATGGTACTGGAGGGCCAATTTTCGGTAGGCCTTTTTGATTTCATCCTCGGTTGTGCTTCGTGAGACACCTAGGATCTCATAGTAGTCTCTTTTTGCCATGAGCGAGTATTCTGAGAGAGCGATGAAGAAGGTTTGATAGAAACAAGGCGGGCCAGTTGAGATCTGGCCCACCCTATTTTCAATGCTTCTCGGGTCCTCCTTGGATTAGTACATTCCACCCCCGGGAGGCATCGGAGGCATCGGGGCCTTCTTCTCGGGTTTCTCAGCCACAACCGCCTGTGTGGTGATCATCAGGGATGCCACACTCGCGGCGTTCTGTAGCGCCAGCCGGACCACCTTAGTGGGGTCGATGATTCCGGCTTTGACCAGGTCGGTATACTCTTCTTTGGCAGCGTCGAACCCGAAAGCGCCTTTCTCCCTCTTCAGCCTCTCGACGACCACCGATCCTTCAAGACCGGCATTCTCAACGATCATCTTGGCCGGCTCTTCCAGGGCTTTCTTGACAATATTGATACCGATCTGGCGGTCAGGGTCATCCGCTTTCAGCTTGTCGAGAGCGTCCAGACATCTCAGGTAGGCCACCCCACCACCGGGGACAATTCCCTCCTCAACAGCGGCCCGGGTCGCATTCAAAGCGTCTTCGACGCGCGCCTTCTTCTCTTTCATCTCCGTTTCTGTCGCCGCACCAACGTTGATCACTGCCACGCCACCAACGAGTTTGGCCAATCTCTCCTGGAGTTTTTCCCGATCATAGTCGGAGGTCGTTTCGTCAATCTGTGTCCGGATCTGTTTGACCCTCCCCTCCAGGGCCGATTTCTCTCCTCTTCCCTCGACGATCGTTGTGTTCTCTTTATCAATCGTAATCCGTTTGGCTTGACCCAGGTCGGTCATCGTTATGTTCTCAAGCTTTACGCCAATGTCCTCGGAGATTACGCGGCCACCGGTTAGAATACCAATGTCTTCCAGCATGGCCTTCCTTCGGTCTCCGAAACCAGGAGCCTTAACTCCTGCACATTTCAGAGTTCCACGAATTTTGTTGACCACGAGGGTCGCCAGGGCCTCGCCCTCTATGTCTTCAGCAATGATCAGCAGGGGTTTGCCCGATTTGGCGATCTGTTCCAGAATCGGCAGGAGATCTTTCATATTGCTGATTTTCTTCTCGTGGAGCAGAAGGTACGCCTCATCCAATTCGGTGACCATCTTTTCCGGGTCTGTGACAAAATAGGGCGAGAGATAACCGCGATCAAACTGCATCCCCTCCACGATGTCCAGACTCGTCTCCATGGCCTTGGCCTCTTCGACCGTGATCACCCCTTCTTTTCCGACCTTGTTCATGGCCTCGGCAATGACATTTCCGATCGTTTCATCGTTGTTGGCTGAGATAGTACCTACCTGGCTGATCTCCCTCTGTTCTTTTGTCGGCTTGCTTAGCTTCTTGAGTTCCTGGACGACTGCTTCAACCGCATGATCGATACCCCGCTTCACGTCCATGGGGTTGGCCCCTGCGGCAACAACCTTGTACCCCTCCCGGTAGATCGCCTGGGCCAGAACAGTGGCCGTTGTGGTCCCGTCGCCGGCTGTGTCGCTTGTCTTGCTGGCTACTTCCTTGACCATCTGGGCTCCCATATTCTCGAACTTGTTCTCCAATTCTATTTCTTTGGCCACAGTCACGCCGTCTTTGGTCACTGTAGGTGATCCAAAGGATTTTTCGAGAATCACGTTCCTACCCTTGGGACCGAGAGTTGCCTTGACAGCGTTGGTCAGGATGTTGACGCCCTCAAGGATTTCAGTCCTTGCGTCTTGATCGAATTTGAGTTCTTTTGTTGCCATCGTCAATCCTCCATTTCCTTATAAAGAGTTGGATCATTTCTCGATTACGCCAAGAATGTCGTCTTCCCTCATGATGAGGTGCTCTTCCCCCTCAATCTTTATCTCCGTTCCGGCATACTTGCCAAAGAGAATCCTGTCGCCTTTCTTCACATCAAGAGGCTGCACCTTGCCATCCTCTCTTACTTTTCCCTTGCCAACAGCGATGACCTTCCCCTCGATGGGCTTTTCTTTGGCCGTATCAGGAATGATGATGCCCCCCTTGGTTTTTTCCTCTTCTTCAACTCGTCTTACAATCACACGATCCTGCAATGGCCTGATTTTCATCTCCTCTATCTCCTTTCTAATCTAATATTGAAATTTTGAAGACGTTCCTAGATTGAAATTTTGGTGACGTTCCTAGACGGCTGAATGGTCGAAAAACTAATCATCACCATGCCAATTGTCAAGCTTTCAGGGTCACAAATCCTTGTATCCGGCCTTTTTGTAATTATCGAGGGCCCGTGTTTTCAGATCTTTTCGCTTGGTTTTCTCCGCCTCTTTATCTGCCAATTCTGCCGCGTGGCTGTACATGCCTTTTCTTTCGTAATCCCGGATCTGATCCTCGACAGGGTTCCGTCCTCCGTCCCCTATTCGAAAGTTCGGGACAGAACAAACCCGCACAACGCGGGCGTGGCAATGCGGGCAGATCCTGAGAGGCCCTTCATCGATACCCTGAATGAACTCGACCCCTGTCTGGCATTGATCACAGCCCTTTTCGCCGTCGATAACCTTGTACTCGTATATCGGCATAACGGCAAGGATTGGATTGAGCGGGGGGTTTACGTGTTTCGCCTAACCGAAAACTAATCACACCGCTTCGTTTTGTCAAGAAAACCGGCCACTTTTATCAGTTTGATCGAACCACTGATCAGTCAGTTGTCAAAGTATCTGAGTTTTGGAAAGGGATGGTCTGCACGATTTGGGTCCTTCACGGGTGAATTTGACAGACCTGGATCAATTAATATAGCATGGTAAATTGACCTCCTTATCTGGGGACTTCTATTGATTCTCAAAATAATTCTACTTGGCGTTTTCCTCATTTTATCCGGGTTTTTTTCAGGCTCCGAGACTGCCATGTTCAGTCTGGGCCATGGCAAGTTGAGAGGATTTGCGAGGAGCAAAGTAACGAAAAAGCGGCTCATTGCCAAGATGATGAAAAATCCCGTTCGTCTTCTCGCGGCCCTACTTCTTGGGAATATTTTCGTAAACATCGCTGCCGCCAGTCTCGGAGAAAATATTGTTTCGACGTTTCTGAGAGAAAGAGGGGCCATTGCCCTGTCTACTCTGGCTATGACCCTTCTGATTCTCGCCTTTGGGGAGATCACCCCAAAAACGATTGCAGTTCAGCGATCTGAAACTGTTGCATTGTGGGTTAGTAAGCCTTTAGATATTTTTTCATCCACCATTAGTCCCATACGCCGCGTGTTGAGGAGGACAACCGAGTTTTTTCTGGCACTTTTAGGC